>WNFG01005734.1_pt1 | contig 10444 bp, 11 predicted proteins | sample 5400431 | NCBI WGS metagenome assembly WNFG01 (sample SAMN13153346, study PRJNA577476) | soil metagenome | isolation source: 120 cm saprolite under Douglas fir tree site 2 hole 3 replicate 2 | place: USA:California | collected 2015-04-18
GACCGTGGCACGCGCGGGTGTTTCGCCCGGCGCCACCCATGACTGCCATACACCGTTCATTTCTGCGAAAGTAGCCATGTCCGTGAGCCAGATGGTCGCCATCAACAACCGGCTCTTGTCGGTGTTTGCCTCCGCCAGCAGAGCGTCGATCGATGCCAGAATTTCCCGCGTCTGAATGGCCACACTGGCGCCGGGGGCAACCTGTCCCGCCAAGTATACGGTCTTATTGTGTATGACGGCCTGCGACATGCGCGGTCCGGTTTGAATGCGCTTGATCATGATGATGACACCCCTGCGTTGCAGTTGTGCTTCCAGGGTATACCGGCTATACGATCGATTCACGATCATTTCAAGCGCTTGGGCGCGTTTGTAAATCTGACAATTCACGAGGTAAACACATGGATCTAGGAATTCGGGGGCGGACGGCGATCGTCTGTGCATCGAGTCAGGGGCTCGGCAAGGCCTGCGCCCGCGCGCTCGCCGAGGCCGGGGTCTCACTGGTCATCAATGGACGCAACCCCGCGCTGCTCGATCAGACGGCCGAGGAAATTCGGCAAGCCACGGGGGCGGAGGTGACGCCCGTGGTCGCCGACGTGTCGACCGTCGAAGGGCAGGCAGCGCTGCTCGCCGCCTGCCCCGCCCCCGACATCCTGATCAACAACAACGGGGGACCGCCGTATCGGGACTTTCGCGAACTGGATCGCCAGGCCATGCTGGCCGGCGTCACCATGAACATGGTCACCCCCATCGAGCTCATTCAAAAAGTCATCGATGCCATGGCAACGCGCGGATTCGGCAGAATCGTGAACATCACCTCCATCAGCGTCAAGATGCCCTTGGCCGGATTGGATCTATCGAGCGCCGCCCGGGCGGGCCTCACCGCCTTCGTAGCCGGAGTCGCCCGCAAATACGCCGACAAGAACATCACCATCAACAATCTTCTGCCCGGCAGTTTCGACACCCAGCGCTTGCGCGGCGGCTTCGCTGCCGCCTCCAAGCAAACCGGAAAACCGGAAGCCACCCTGGCGGCGCAGGCCATGGCGCAGATTCCTGCCAAGCGATTCGGCACTCCCGCGGAATTAGGTCAGACCTGTGCTTTTCTCTGCAGCGTCCATGCCGCGTACATCACCGGTCAGAACATCCTGCTCGACGGCGGAGCCTATCCGGCAGCGTTCTGAGTCGTCGCCCGGCGTGCTGGGCGCCGGGGTCATGAGGCCAAGGGCTAAATGCCGCGGTCGATCTTTTGGCCGTCAAGGGTTTTGCGGCCGGCAACATGCGCCCGTGCCTGTTCGATGTACCAATCAGCACACTGAGGATTTGCCATGGTCTCCCGGTTGATCACTTTCTCCACGGGATGACCGAGAAATAATTTCTTCATCGGCACTTCCTGCTTTTTCCCCGACAGCGTACGAGGAATGGCCGGCGCATGAATGATGTCGTCGGGCAGAAAGCGCGGTGAGAGGCGCGAGCGAATGGCCCCTTGGATTCGGTTGATGAGTTCCTCGGCGAGCTTGCAGTCTTCGCGAAGCGCGACGAACAACAGCAGACGGCTTGGATGTCCCAGGTACTCGAGGTCCAATATAAGGGAGTCAAGTACCTCGGGCAGCGACTCGACGGCCGAGTAGATTTCGCTCGTGCCCATGCGCAGGCCGAAGCGATTGACGGTGGCGTCACTGCGGCCATAGATGATGCAACCGCCGTTCGAGGTGATCTTTATCCAATCGCCGTGGCGCCATATGCCCGGGTACATGTCGAAGTAGCTCGACAGATAGCGTTGATTGTCTTGGTCGCCCCAAAAATAAAGCGGCATGCTGGGTATCGGGCGTGTGCATACCAGTTCGCCCACTTCATCTATGACCGGCTGTCCGGCGTCATTCCAAGCCTCAACCGCCGACCCCAGCTGTCGGCATTGCATTTCGCCCGCAATTTGCGGCAACTCGCGATTGCCGGTGCAAAAACTACCGAAGAGGTCCGTGCCGCCCGAAATGTTGTACCACCAGATGTTTGCCGTTCCGATGGCGTCGAACTGCAGGGTGCCCCACCTTTGCACGTCTTCCGCCAGAGGGGAACCGGTGCTGCCAAGAGCACGAATGCGGGAAAGATCACCGCAGTCGGCAATCTGCAGCCCCGCTTTTTTGCAGTTCGCAAAAAAAGCCGCCCCGGCGCCAAAGAACGTGACCCTATGTCGCGCCGCAAAGCGCCACAGCACGCTCCAGTCCGGGCTTTCCTTCGCGCCGCTGGGACTGCCATCGAAGAGGCAGAGGGTGGTCCCCGATAACAATCCAGAGACCTGCACATTCCACATGACCCAGCCTGTGGACGAGTACCAGTGAAACCGCTCGCCGACGTTGTCGCCGGAGTAGCTCGCTCCGAGATCGCCGTGCTTGGCGCTGGCCATTGCCGTCAGCAAGACTCCGCCCTGGCCGTGAACAATGGGTTTGGGTAGTCCTGTCGTGCCGCTCGAGTACAACACCCAAATGGGATGATCAAATGGAAGCCACTCAGGTTCAAATGCAGCGACCTCATCGTCAGCACGTGAGATTGCTTCGCCGAAAGTAGGTCCCGTTGAAAGCTTCCGCAGAGCATCAGCGCTCTCGACCGCAATCGTGGCGCGAAGCGTGGGCAGCGCGTTTTGCAGCTGCTCGATGGTCGCGCGGCGATCCAGACGCTTTCCGGCATAGAGAACCGTTTCAACCGCAATGAGAATCTTCGGCTCAATCTGGACGAAGCGATCGGTGACCGCCTGAATGCCCATATCCGGAGCGCATACGCTCCAAACGGCGCCGAGGCTGGAGCAGGCGAGAAACGCCACCACCGCTTCCGGACCGTTGGTGAGATAGGCTGCCACGCGGTCGCCGCGCTCGACGCCCAGGCTGCGCAGCGCAAGAGCGAATGATGCGACTTGCCGCTCGAGTTCAAACCAACCGATTTCTCGAGTCTCGCCCAGCTCGTTCTCGCTCACGATCGCGGGTTGACCGCGTGCCTCCGCGGCATCGGCGTGACGAAACACATGCCGTGCGTAGTTGACCTGCGCGCCTTTGAACCATACTGCCCCCGGCATGCGGTCGACACAGAGTGCGCCTTCGAACGGAGTCGGCGACTCGATTTGGTCGTACTGCCAGATGCTGCGCCAGAAGGCATCGAGATCCGTGACCGACCAGCGCCACAGATGGTTGTAATCCTGGAAAGACAGACCGAAGTTCGTTTTCAGCCACTCTTGATAGCGGCGAATTTGAGGCGTGGGTCGTGTGATAGGCATGTGTTTTGGGATCGATGTCGAGGCCACGGTGATCAGCGGCCGCTAGGCGAGAGCAAGCCCTCGAAGCCACGATCCGCGACCCGTTCGTTCAAATATAACAAACAGTCAAATGCGGAAGAAGGCTATCGATCGGGCCCTAAGGTGTATGGCGGCTGCCTCGGCCCTGGGTTTCTGGTGGCTGCCTCGAGGAGATTCGCTCGGCTTCCACGAAGCGGATCCGTCATCCGATCCCGGCTGCCCGCACGATCAGAAGCAACCCTGCCGCGACGAGAACGACCCCGATGGCTCGGGCGACGCGCTCACCGGCGGGTGCGAGACGTTCGACGGTGATGGCTGCCGTCACGACAGCCATGGCGCGAAGGTCCATGACCCCGAGACCCAAGAGGATCGCCGTCAAACCGGAACAGCAGTGGACGCAGTGAAGTCCGAGGCGCAGGCCATGACGCCAGGCCGTGCCGGCAGCGGCTGGCGGCGTACGGCCGCACCCGGGCGCCTCCCGGCAGCAGGCAAGGTAACGCGCCTTCCACGCGGTGAACTGCAGGAAGCCGGCGATCAGGACGACCACACCGACCGCCGCCGGTACCGCGCGCGCCAGCGTCGGCAGGTGCATCTCGGCCGCCGCCAGCACGACCCCCAGCGGAAACGCGGCCATTCCGGACACGGTCCACACGAAGAAGTACCCCGCACCCACCAGCGCGGTCAGCCGACCCAAGCGCGTCTCGCCTGTCCTGCCGACGGCCTGGCGGTAGCGCCACAGCATGGGCACCAAGGATGGCAGCATCATCGCGACCATCATCACGGCCCACATTCCGAGGAACGACGCCGCGGCGCCGGGCCACGTCTGTCCGGGCATCCGCATCCACGCCATCGACATCGTCCAGCCGCCGGGCATCGACATCCCGCCCATCGCCGACATGGACTCGCACCAGACGATCGTCACCGCCGCGCTGGCGGCGAAGAGCAGGGCCGAGACACCGAGGAAGACCCGCTGCGAAACTCGCTCGGTAAACATAGAAAGGCCTATTCCATTCCGGCGGCGTTGCCGCATCGTGCGGCGGCGCTGCCCCATTGCATTCCGGCGGCGTTCCGCCACCAATTCTGCCGGTAGTGCAGCCACTGCTGCAGATTTGCGCGGGCCAATGCCCGCGAAATTCGCACGTGCTCTGAGGAAGGCGGAATATTGGCGATGAATTCCAATATCAAACCGTTGGGATCATTGAAGCGCAGAGAAAGAGACTCTCCGTGATCCGTCAGCACGTTCGTCACGCCGGCCGCATCCAGCTTGCACTTGAACTGCCGCACCACCGCATCTCCCTCCACTTCGATCACGACGCGGCGATGAAAGCCGCTGCGTGCAGTGAAGTGTTTGGGATGAAAGAGCGAGGTGTGCTCGAAGAACGCAAGCACATTTCCGTCCGCCATCTCGAATAGCGTATGACAATACCGTGAACCGTCGTCGCGGAGGGGATCCTCGAGCACAACGGTCGCGACGAGCGGCATTCCCAGTATGTCTTCGTAGAAATGACGCGTTTCCTCCGAATCCCAACAGGCGTGGGCATGATGATGTATGTGCCTGACCGAATTATCGGCCGCCGCCATTTCCGTAGCCGCTGCGTTGTCCTCGCGCATTGGCTCAGCCCCTGCCGTACTCGTCATGGCGGCGAAACCACGGCCCCGTTTCGTTACGTGTCCCGGTCATGTGCTTCGTCATCGCTCTTCTCTCCTTCCTTCGGGTATCCTTCGTCGTTCGTTCTGCTCTCGATACGACGTGCCGGTGGGTGGCCGAGAGAGAGAGATTAGCGCCGGGTATCGAACGGTGGGAGTTACAAGTGTGACGGGATTCCGATGGACTCGCTGATCACTGCCGCGGCGCGTGCGCTCGCGGCGGGTGATCCCCTCGGCGCATTGAAGCGGGTCGCCCTGCGCGACGACGCGCCGGGTCTCGCGCTTCGAGGCATCGCAATGGCGCAGCTCGGCGATCACGTTCGAGCGAAGGCTCTCCTGCGACGTGCTGCGCGTGCCTTCGGTCCGAAGGAGTCCATGGCCCGCGCGAGGTGCGTCGTCGCCGAGGCCGAGGTCGCACTCGTCTCGCGCGACTTGGGCTGGCCTGCGAAGGCGCTCGACGCGGCGCGGGCGACGCTCGAAGAGCACGGCGACCGCGTGAACGCCGCGCATGCGCGATATCTCGAGCTCCGGCGCCTCCTGTTGATCGGGCGCCTCGATGAGGCCGAGCGTAAGCTCGTTGAGCTCGACCCCGCGCCCTTCCCGCCCGCGTCGAGGGCCGCCCACGAGCTGGTGGTTGCGGGGATCGCGATGCGGCGCCTCCGGACGACGACGGCCCGCGCTGCGCTCGCTCGGGCCGAGCGCGCCGCGCGCCACGCAGGTATCCCAGCGCTGACGGCGGAGGTCGAAAGCGCATCCCTCGTCCTGAACACGCCCGCTGCGCGCCTGATTGCGCGTGGCGCAGAGCGGCTCCTCCTCCTCGAGGACGTTGAAGCGTTGCTGGCCTCGAAGGCATTCATCGTGGACGCTTGCCGTCATGTCGTGCGTGACGAAAGCAAGGTGGTCTCGCTCGCCAAGCGTCCGGTGTTGTTCGCGCTGGCACGCGCGCTGGGCGAAGCCTGGCCGGGAGACGTACCGAGGGACACCCTCGTCGCGCGCGCATTCAGATTGAAGCTCGCCGATGAATCGCATCGCGCGCGGTTGCGAGTCGAAGTAGGGCGGCTTCGCACGGTGCTTCGGCCGCTGGCCGACGTGAGCGCGACCCGGCGAGGTTTTGTGCTGGCGCCGCGCCGCGCACGCGAGGTGGTTGTTCTGGCGCGGCCCGTCGAAGAGAAGCACGCGGCGGTACTCGCCTTCCTCGCCGACGGTGAATCGTGGTCGAGCTCGGCCCTGGCGCTTGCGCTTGGAGCGAGCCAGCGCACCGTGCAGCGGGCGCTCGACTCGCTCGCGTCGGCACGCAAGGTGCAGTCGTTCGGTCGCGGGCGGGCTCGTCGTTGGATGACCCCGCCCGTGCCGGGATTCACGACGACTTTGTTACTCCCCACTCCTCTGCTGATTGACTAAGATGTCAGCATGAGTCGATCAACCGCCGAAATCATCCGCGAATATGGACCCTTTTCGGGTGCCGACAGCGTGCATGGAGTCACTTATGACGGCCAGAACGTCTGGTTTGCGGCGGGAGACAAGCTGAACGCATTCGATCCTGCAACCGGGAAGACGCTGCGCTCGATCGATGTCGCCGGGCATGCGGGAACGGCCTTTGACGGCCAGCACCTGTTTCAGCTCGCCGAGGATCGCATCCACAAGATCGATCCGAAGACCGGCCGTGTGCTCGCCACGATCCCGGCGCCCGGCGGCGGCGGTGACTCAGGTCTCACCTGGGCCGAAGGGACGCTCTGGGTGGGGCAGTATCGCGACCGGAAGATCCATCAAGTCGATCCCCAAACGGGGGCGATTCTTCGCACGATCGAGTCCAACCGCTTCGTCACCGGGGTCACCTGGGTCGACGGGGAATTGTGGCACGGCACCTGGGAAGGCGACGAGAGTGAATTGAGGCGAATCGATCCTCAAACGGGAGCGGTCCTGGAGAGGCTCGAAATGCCGCCCGGAATGGGCGTTTCGGGGCTCGAGTCCGATGGCGGCGATCAGTTCTTCTGCGGAGGAGGACGCAGCGGCAAGGTGCGGACCGTCCGCCGGCCCAAGCGAGGCTCCACGACGGGCAGCGGCTCGAAGATCCCCGTCGGCTCCGCGAGCAAGTGATCGCGGAGCAGCGCCGCCTACTGCGTCAATGTCTCCAATACGGGTTTGGGCGGCAGCACGCCATCGGTGAGCAGGGCCTTGGCTTCGCTCAACAATTCAATCCAATTCCACTCGTAACGGATACCGCATCGCAAAGTCAGGTACATCTGCGATTGCTTGCGGCTTATTCTGCTGCCCTTTCCTAAATATGACTGCTCCAGACTGAGGTACTCATCCAGCTTCCGGCGATGCTCGGCGAGGTTTTGCTCCAGTTCCGCCGCCAGCGCCGCCGGATCAGCCAGATTCGCCGCATAGACTTTCACCAATAAGGCGCTCTGGAGCCGCTCAGGCTTGGTCGGCTCTAGTAGCCAGGCCTTCAGGGCACTGCGCCCCGCAGCCGTGATGCGATAGTGCTTCTTGTCCGGCCGCTCGGCCTGAGGCTGCACTTCGAATTCCACCAGCATCTGGCCGCTCAGCTTCTTCAGTTCATGATAGATCTGTTGGTGCGATGCGCTCCAGAAATGCCCGATGCCGCCCTTGAAGCGTTGCGCAAGGTCGTAGCCACTCCCGGGCTTCCTTTCCAGGAGAACGAGAATGGCATGCTTGAGCGACATAACGGAGGCCCGCGAGGCAGTGACTATGCATACAGTTGCATATGAACGTGCAAACTGCAATGATATGCAATACATTGCATATTGGTGATCGCCAATGGCCTTGCCCAAACAACTCGAGAATCGCCTGAGCGTGCCTGTCGTCGGCGCCCCCTTGTTCATCATCTCCGGCCCGGAGCTGGTGATCGCTCAATGCAAAGCGGGGATCGTCGGCTCATTTCCGGCTTTGAATGCGCGCCCGGCGGATCAACTCGAAGTCTGGCTGGAGCGCATCACTCAGGAGCTCGACTCCTGGAACCAGGCTCACCCCGCCCGGCATGCCGCTCCGTATGCGGTGAACCAGATCGTGCACAAATCGAACTCTCGGCTCGAGCACGATATGGAAATTTGCGTGAAGTACAGAGTGCCGATCGTGATCACCTCGCTGGGCGCGCGGCGCGACATCAACGATGCGGTGCACTCGTACGGCGGGATCGTTTTACACGACGTGATCAATGATTTCTTTGCCAGGAAGGCAATCGAGAAAGGAGCCGACGGACTGATCGCAGTGGCTGCCGGCGCCGGCGGACATGCCGGCACGACCTCACCGTTCGCGCTGATTCAGGAGATTCGGGAGTGGTTCGACGGACCTCTGCTCCTCTCGGGTGCCATTGCCACGGGAAACGCGGTCCTGGCAGCCCAGGCAATGGGGGCAGACCTCGCGTATGTGGGCTCGGCTTTGATAGCCACACAGGAAGCCAGAGCCGACGAACGCTACAAGCAGATGATCGTCGACGGCAATGCCGCCGATATCGTGTACTCCAACCTGTTTACGGGCGTTCACGGCAACTATCTAAGGCCATCCATCGTCAATGCCGGCCTCAACCCTGACGCCCTGGAACAAGGCAATGCCGGCCAGATGAATTTCGGTGCAAGCGATCCCATCGGCAAGAAGGCCTGGAAAGATATCTGGGGCTGCGGTCAGGGCATCGGCGCCGTGAAGCAGATCGAGACGGTGGAGACTCTTGTCGCGCGAATCAAACATGAGTATCAATCGGCGAGAAGCCGCCTGGCCTACGCGTAAGGGGACTGTCGTGGTCCAATTCCTTCTCATCGTCGGCTCGAGCATTTTCGTGCTGCTCGGCGCGGCACATGGAGTGCTCACCCTCAAAGACCTTGGCAATCCTCGCAATTTCACGCCGCGAGATCCCAAGCTTCGTACCGCGATGGAACACTCCACGATCGCTCTTCACCCAAAGATCAATCTGTGGCGGGCGTGGTTGGGATTTAACCTCAGCCATAGCCTCGGACTCGTCATGTTCGGCGGCGCATTTCTGTACATCAGTATTTTTCATTCGTCGTTGTTTTCACAATCATCGCTTTTGCAAGGTTGTTCCATTTTGGTATCAGCGGCCTATCTGATCATGTCGCTGAAATTTTGGTTCTCAAATCCAGCCATTGGCTCAGGGTTTTCCATGGTCTGCTTCATCCTGGCTGCGGCGTTTTCTCATGCCTGACAAATCAAACACAATCGCGAATTGGCACCGCGTGGTCGAGACCCGGGATGCTGCCGGGTTGAATGCACTCCTGGCCGAGAACGCCGTATTCCATTCTCCGGTAGTGCACACGCCTCAAGTCGGGAAGGCGATCACGCACCGGTATCTGACGGCCGCTTTCGGCGTTCTATTCAACGAGTCATTTCGGTATGTTCGCGAGATCGTCGCCGATCACGACGCCGCTCTGGAATTCGTGGTTGAAATCGATGGCATCAGTGTGAATGGCGTCGACCTGATTGCCTGGGATGATGACGGAAGAATCGTGGACTTCAAGGTCATGCTGCGCCCCCTCAAGGCCATCAATCTGATCCACCAGAAGATGGCGGCCATGCTTCAGGCCGCGAATTGAGCTGTTTCACCGCTCACAGCGAATCCATCTCCTTCTGAGTCAGCATGCGCCACCGCCCTTTCGCGAGCGCGCCCAGCGTCAGCGAGCCGATGGCCACGCGAACCAGCCGCAGTACCGACACATCGAGCGCTTCCAGCAATCGACGTATCTGCCGGTTGCGGCCCTCGTCGAGCACGATCTCGAGCCACGCATTCTTGTCCCCGGTGCGCAGGCAGCGCGCGGACCGAGCCTTCAGGTGCTCGCCATTCGACGGCGCCCCGCGCTCGAGAGCCGCCAGCAAGGCGGCATCCGGTAGACGATCGATCTGCACATGGTAAGTCTTCGGCGGGCCGGTGCCGGGGTCCGTGACGCGGGCGGCCCACGCGGGGTCATTGCTGAACAACAGCAGGCCCTCGCTGGCCTTGTCGAGTCGGCCGACCGGCGCCAGCCACGGCAGTGCCGCATCGGCAAAGCAGCTGTACACCGTCGCACGGCCCCGCTCGTCCTTGACGGTCGTGACCAACCCGCTCGGTTTGTTCAACATCAGAGCGACGCGCCTCGCGGGCTCGCGCTCCTGGCCGTCAATATCGATGCGATCGAGGCCCAGCCGCACCGGCAACTCGGCGTCGCGTGCCACCCGGCCGTTGACGCGCACTCGCCCCTCGCGCACCCACTGCGCGGCCTGAGTGCGCGAGCCCCACCCTAACTTCGAGATCACCCTCGCCACGCCATGACGCGGCGTTTTCGATACAGAGGGTGGGCCTTTTCTCGTCATCCGCCAACGATGTTTCAGCGGCGCGACGGCCGGGTGCGAAGCACCACCCAGACCCCGACGAGCATGGATACGGCCCATCCCCAAGGCGTGATCAGCATTTCAGCGTAGTTCGGCGAATAGTCGCCGACGAATCGCACCGCGGCAGCCGTCTTCTCCAATACCTGCCCCATATTGAGCGACACGATGACCACGACG
>WNFG01013718.1_pt1 | contig 10443 bp, 10 predicted proteins | sample 5400431 | NCBI WGS metagenome assembly WNFG01 (sample SAMN13153346, study PRJNA577476) | soil metagenome | isolation source: 120 cm saprolite under Douglas fir tree site 2 hole 3 replicate 2 | place: USA:California | collected 2015-04-18
GCACGCGACCAGCCACGGGCCTTCCACACGTGCAGGTCTGAGGTGAACGGGACCTACGCACTCTTAGGTCAACTACTTGCCACTCTCCATGCCCAAGGCAAGCTCTCAGCTTCCTTCTGCGCCGTCAGATTCCTACGACAGATGGGCGTATTTCCAGACCGTGAGCTTGTCCTTACGGGTTATTCCGTTCGAAGCGCTCAACATTGCATCGGCAAGTGCCGAGGGTGAAAAATGCGGGACTGAGCGCGCCGGATGCCTGGATGTGCGGTAATGAGGAAGCCACTTCGTTCGCTCGGCTTACACCTGGCCATGCCCAGCTTCAGCGTGCTAAGTAGGGCTGATATCGTTTCACCTGCTACTTAGCATTGTAGGTAGTTAATGTACATGTTTACCAAATATAGCGCATTCCGAAATAAAAACACGTTTACGTGCTAGTGAATCGTTGAGACCACTTATTAAGATATAGACATTCAATGAAGCTAGTCGATTACAATCCTCGAGATGTTACACAAAATGATCGGTAATGCTAGATCTGTCGAACGAAAAGGCAAAGAGACGGGACGATGAACCTGTCCCCAACCGAATAACGCGATGAACAGTGTGAAGACGATGTGCCGAGCAAGAGGCGACAATGACATCAACGAGAAAGAAAGCCGATGCAAAGGAAAGGTTCCTGAGGCGATAACACACAAGTCAAAAGGACAAGAACACAAACTGATGATACAGTAATTCGAGCACGACGAGACTTCTTAAATACAGACGAATCCTTTGTAGCCACCCTTCAGGTATAGTAAAATCAAGTCCTTTGGACACTAGGGCACGACATCGAGTAAGAAAAGGTGAAACAAATACTGTAAGTCACAACTGAGGGTGCGAGAGCTCTTCGGGCTACTCGTGTTTGATGTCATACCATAGGTACGTGTAACGACAAGGGAAATATAGTGTCAACAGATTTATGATGGATCGAACAGGAATGTACCTTCTCCATATCCAAGTCACTCACTGGCACGGACGACTAGGTGATTCACTCTTCCTTGAAGGTGGGAGGTGTTCCCGATTGACCTTCGTCACTGAGGTCGAAGGATCGATAAGATCTGATCCCGGGAATCGGAGGAACGGCGAACGCATCTATGCTCGACGTTAGTGACACACTGGTGCCCGCTCGAGTTGCGATGCCCAGCCTAGGAGGACTAGATCCTGAACCAGTCCGTCTCGGGGATGTGGAACTGCGGCGCCAATTAGGGTCCCTCTCGTGTGAGAAATGGGGAGCCACAGGTGGACGTGGACGGGCTGGTGGGGGTGTACCGATGGATCGATCTACGATCCCGATACCGGGGATGCTTTGAGGCGACTCTGACCCTTCGGAAGCCTTCCTCTCGTGATCTAAACCTTGGTCTGCAGAACCCTCTGTCGGAAGGTCAATTAAAACACCAGGAATCACTAAAGTCCGAAGCCGTCCTCACCTTCGCCGGTCCGTGTACCACCAGATGGCTTTCCAGTGACTGCAGTGGATCCGGAGGCAAAACTAATACCGCGCGACACCCTCCGGGACCATGTTGAATTCTCAACAACAGAAGTGTTGGGGCCATGTTCCTCGACGAATCTGCCTTGACCGGGATCCTCTGATCTAAAACTGCGACGATTATAGACATCTTCGATAGCTCGAAGCAGGCGCCCCAGAATTTCTTTATCCTGGTCAGTGTTTTTTCTCCAGAGGTCGCGCACATGCTCTCGCAGTTGACCTAGTTCTTCCCAAACTGTATCGAAGGCGTAGTCCAGGGGTAGACGCTCGTCCTTGATCAATTTATCCTGTAGCTCCCACACCTCCTCGATATCTTTCGGTTCGATGTCGGACAGAGCAAGTGGTACTGCCGATGCAGCCATATGACCTAATTTGCAAAAGATAAGTAAGGGCCCGTCGCGCTTGGTTATATGCGCCGTTTCACGGGCTTTGGCCGTCAACTCTGCCCCAATATGACCTCCATCGACGTAAGAATCCCAGAATTCTGGATCATTTTCATCCCGTACACCGATAGCACAGATAAGTCTCGCGAGAGAAGCAACGTCCCACTGTGATCGGAAGGATACGGTGCCTTCAAGATTGAGATCGTTCTGAAACTGAGCTAGAAGGGCCTTGCAAAACCGAGCCCTGATAAGTCCGACGCGGAAACAGGTCGCCCGACCCATAAATGAGCCTTGGAAACAATGAGTTATAAACGATTCAAAGTGCTGCGCTAGCGACCCAAATTCGGGCGCACGCCAGTCCACTTTCTGTGAATCTTCCAGGGCCGAGAGCGTTACATCGAGCACGGTACAGCAATTCTCGAAGACGCGGAGCTTGTCAGGGGTGGGACTGTCTGACTTCTTGGTATTCCAAAGATTCACTTGTAGACTGGTCCATAGATCGTCATTGCAGACAACCTTTTCCATGAAATGCCTGCAATCTTCTGCAGTGTTTTTCGAGATGAAATCCGGGAGACAACGCGCGAAAGCTTCCAGAAGATCGCTGTTCCGAAGGTACTCCTTCCCGAACACGACATCGGCTCTATTGTAATACTCGGGGCGACCTGAGAATACCGATAATAGCCGGCGTCCTCGGCCAACGGTATCCAGGATTTCAAGTAGCGGCTTGACACGGAAGCCCCGTTCACCAGAATGAACGTACGTGCGGACACTCTCATGGAGACCATCGAAGTCGATCTGTACAGGCTGGGGGTCTTCGGAGCGGATGGTCCCAAGTTGCCTCAAAAGTATATCGAGGGTCGTCCAGCAGAAAGAAAGACTAGAAGGTGGAGCATCTTCACTCCTACGAACAGCTTCGGCGAGCATTCTCATGTTGGCGAGTGGAACGTCGTGCTGAAATACCTCCCACATCCTCTCGATCTCGTCCGCCCCCCGTGTGGAGTCCACATTGTCATTCGGGAAAAAGAATTTGTAGAGGGGAAGAAGGGCTTTGGGGAGCTGCGAAAGCTCCGTGCTTTTTGATGTTGATGAGACGAGCTCTGACACGAGACCTTGAACAGCGAGCGCTCGGATGCATGATGCACGCAAAGCTATCTTTGGATCTCCCATGTCACATAATGTTCGAAATTCGCCAATAAGCTCCTGGATGTAGCCCTGCCGGGACTTCAATTTGCCCTCTGAATCTCTGTTGGGATCGCTATTATTTTCGAATATGCGCCGGAGGGCTTGGACGCAGGAGGACACCCGAGCGATGCTTGCTTCGCCAGAAAGCTCCACCGACGTCGCGCACGTTATGAAATGCTGCTTGATGCGCCCTAAAATGTAGCCGGCTGTTAGATACCCGTCCAAACGATCCTTTTTGGTGTGGTCAGAGGACATGTATCCCGGAAGACCTTCCAAGAACTTGTCCATGTCGGTGTCGCTGAAGTCATTTTCCGTGAAGAGCCATTCCATGGCGTAGGGCTCAAGCTGCTCCGCCTGCTTTTCCGCCTCTATCAAAAACAAACGCGCTTTGTCGAAGCTGATGCCCTTGTAGTGCTGAAGCCCTATTAGCCCGAATTTCTGGCCACGGATCCGCCGAAGGCACCACAATGGGAAGCGAATGATGACACGGAGGATGATACAGGCACCGCGGAGTGGAAGGGTCATCGGCGTATTATAGGGAGAAGTGCTGAATATTAGGGGGGAGATGCTAAGGCAAAAATAGACTATCAGCAACGCAACGAGGGCGCAATGGGCGACGGTGCCTAAATGGTGATTGACGGCATAGAAGAAATCGCTGATGGCCCAGAAGAAAAGGAAGACGGAGATGTGCAAGAGCACGTGTGTGATGGACAAGAACCTCTCCATCCAGGAAGCTTTGAGGCCTCGATACAAATAAGTTCGGACACGCCCACGCGTGTGTGGAGCCGCCCGGGGATAGGCATACTGCATGTATTCATCGCACCATTGCTGGATAAGCGCGCATGACACCGCGCTCATAACGCTCAAAAAGAAGCTGAGAAATAGTATGATATTGAAGCGAACGGCGTCAGCTGGGGGACTATCCAAGATCTGCTGATCGTTATGGAGGAGCGTCTTGTATATTTCGATGATGAATGATGCGACGATGGAAGAGAACAAACTGGTCTGCAAAGTAACCGTAAGCGGACGTGACGTAAACGCAAAATCAGCAATGCGTGTCGCCTCTCACCAGGAAAACCATTGACTGAGTATTACCCTTTATGCTCTCGACGAGCTTATTGTCGTTGATCACTGCCTCTGACCCATACAGTTCCCAATACGTGGCGGATGTGTCACCATGATTAGGGACAAATTTGGGGGCTTTATTCAATCTGAATAAGAAAGAGGAGTTTACTGAGCAAGTGGAAGCTCACGTTTGGGATTCTCTTCTTGTATCGGATTTGGATCTGGGATGTGCAGAGCATGAGGTTGTGTCGGGGGAGAAGCAAACAGAGATATGACACTGACGTGTGTGAGTCGCTTGAGCCTCTTCGTCAGTGGGTCTTTGCATAGTGTCGGAGGGTACGTTCGCCAACGGAGAGACCACTTGAAAGGCAGAATTGGTATTTGCTACTGTGTTGCGTGGGGACAATAATCGACTATGTGAAGGGTGGAGGGAGTTGCGCTGAATTTCAACAGATGGAGCGCCCGGAAAAGCCTCGAATGTCCGAAGACGGCTAGTCATTTCGGAGTTCATTCACAATCGAGACCACTCCCGAGTGGGAAGCAGGGACGCGTTAACCTTGCGCAAGTTTTTCATTTCCCAGGTCATCGGTTTTGCTTTGCTCGATTGGGTAGCCAACCTTGTTTACGGCACGTTTTGGGTGCTAATGACATATATAACGATCATTATCATCGTCTGCGGGTGACCTTGGGTCCGATCCTTGGATTTGTCTGAAGCAAGGTGGGGCGAAGTTGATAAACATCATGGAGGGTAGTACAAGGACGTATGACACGCTGAAGGAGTCAGATGGGAGACACACCGAAAGCACGCGGCCAAGCATGGAAAATGTCAGAGCTGTCTTGACCCGCGCTTACTGTAAGTTGTCTTGTCCGCCTACTCGACTAGAAACGACGAAAAGGCCGATGTCATAAAGAGCCACAGTACAAGTGATACCCCACTGAGGCCAAGCCTGTGTGAGTCCTGTCAGGTTGGGAAAGCATATGCGTCTGTCCGGAGGGAAGCGCTAGGCGCTACGGGATTTGCCGTGTGCATGAGCACACGTGTTCAGATCGAATTTGAACAAATGCAGTGGGAACGTCTCAAAGAGGACAAATTGAATTTGTAGACGGGCGAAAATCGATGATCTGATACCGCTGAGATTATAGTAATGCTACTGTAATATAACCATTCTCGCCCAGGGCAAACTAATGATTGTGCGCACGCTACTGTTCAAACCAAAACGTAGAGGGAAGTGGAGATAATATCTCTTGCAATGTTGAGCTGCAGCGCTGGGTGGCACATCCTCAACGCTAGACCTAGACATCATTTCCAGTGAATTTCCCACGAGGCACCAACAGCCACGAAAACGCCGTCGTTGCTGTCCGCGCCTCCACCCAAGGAGTTTCGGGGCTTCAAGCCCTTGGCCAGTGAGGGAACACGAGTGTTCGCGACACCGCCAAGCAGAGCTGCCTGCCCCAGAAACCGAGCCCATTTAGTGCTGCAGGGAGCGCATTTGTAAGTATTGCACTTGGGGGATATACAACCAGCGCCTACTGTTGATCCCCCACCTCCATGCAGGCCCACCCGTGGTGCTCCAACAGCAGCTCAGCCATCTCCGGAGTACCCGCGAACTTCTCCACTGCTCAGGAAGACTTAACATATACACGCGCAAGCACCGCGACTTCAAACAACGGTAGAAGGAGCGTGCGAAAGTCAAACCCAAGTTGAGCGAACGACGTGGCTTCTTCATGTACCGCACACCCAGGCATCCGGCGCGATCTGTCCGCGCCTTTCACATTTGGCACTTGCCAATGCTCTACCCGGGGTGCCTCGAACAGTGTACCAAAAGCCTTGGCCAGAGAAGCATCAAGTGCCTTCGTGAGGTCACCTAGCAGGGCCGCCAGTGCCAGCAACCGGAGGCTATTTAGTGCCGCGAGAAGGCCATTAGCAAGTATTGCAATCAGGGGATATACAGTACGGCCATCGCTTGTGGAGGTACATGGAGCACGCCACCTATCATTCCCGCACCTCCACGCGGTGCTCCAACAGCAGCCCACCCAGACTCCGGCATACGCAAGAACTCCTCCACAGCCCTGGAGAACTCGTCCAATACACGTGCGCGCACCGCGTCTTCAAACAATGGCAGAAGGAGCGTGTGAAAGTCAAGTCCGAGCCGAGCGAATGAGGCGGCACAGTATGTGAGCTGGGAGAGCAGGGCCATAGGTGCAGGCGGTAGCGAATGGAGCTCATCGAGTGAGCGCGAAAGCAATTGTGTGGTGCATGCTGACAGGAGCAAGCGTAGGGTATGTAGATCTTCTGGAGGAAGATTCCGCAGGTGGTCGTATTGCGTGATGAGGTCATGCACACCCTCGCGTCATGTACTGTGACTGTATTGCACCCAAGCATCCAGCACGTGCACGTTCCATCCGCGCTTTTCACCCTCGGGCCTCGGCGCTTGTCAACACAGCGTCGAGTACCTCAAGGCGGCCTGTAAGAAATGCGATGGCGAGTTTGCGTTCTGGAAATACACGTATGCCCCGTAGGAAGCTGTAAGGACGTCGCGTGCGTCGCGTGTGGACCGACCACGTCGCTCACGCACCAACTTTCCTAACCTCTTTAGTTTCCTCGATTTGTCCTTCATTCGGTCTAGTCCTATTCTAGGGCTTAATTAACTACTCTTGCGCTCACTTTTTCAATAGATTATCAGTCATTTTCGAATATCAGGAGTCCACAGGGTATCAGGAACTAGTATTACCCTGGACCAGTGCATTTTCCAGCAACAAATGGACAATAACAAAGATGAACTATTCATGTGGCTCCCGGTGACTCGTGTATGTTTCCAGTGGGATTATTCCTGTCTACGATTGTAGACTTGTTGTCGTCTTTTATATCCTTTTGCCTACCGCATTCATACGCTTCCCAGTCAACGTATACCATCTTTTTGACCTTCTCTCATCTGTCTTTATCATCTCGGGGTCGAGACCGAGGACATTCCTGTTCGCATCTCCCCTCCCCTGGGTCGTTACTGCTGGCAGACCTTTAAACTCACACTCAATTTACCGTTACTTGCCATGGTTGGCCGTCCGCCATCACTACCACCGTCTTTGATCATCGCACCTATCAACCTGCTTATATCCCGTCTCGTTTTAGAGTTGATCCACGTACATGCCTTCCACAAATCTCGGTAACGCAAATCTTCACATATCTTCGACACCTTCCCGTAGATATTGGGTATCGCACTGTTGGGACCACGGAACACCCTCTCGCAGATAAATGGATGGTCGACACGGCCTACGAAATACAGAAGGAGTGCGACCGACTCGTGTTAGAGTGTGAGGTGTGGCATCAACGAGGTAGCGGCAGTCATCGGTGCGTTCCCTACACGTCGACTCCTTTTCTTTTGTGACGTGTCTATTATCTCCCAGGTTCGACATGATGGGCAAAAGACTTTACAAGACATACGCCAACCTCACCAACATCGTCATACGCGTGTCGGACGGCACCCCCGAGGGAAAGAACCGTGCCGTACTGGTGAGCGCACATCTCGATAGCACCTTGCCTGGTCCCGGTGCAGCGGACGATACACTCTCCGTCGGCGTCATGCTTGACTGTATATGCGTGCTCACGCACACTCCCGACTGGACGCCTAGCCACACCATCATCTTCTGTAAGCGCCCAATCGATGTTTTTACTTCCACGACCTGAGTTCCGTGTAGTGTTTAATCACGGAGAAGAATCGCTTCAGGACGCGTCTCATCTGTTTTCGGCACAACATTCCATAGCACATACGTGCGTCCTTGTACCAGCAACGCGTCTTCAAAGTCGTCTCTTACATGTAATCCTTCTAGTATACGCGCATTTATTAACTCGGAAGGTGGGTTCCGTGTGATCTACTCACTACTATTTTCTTATGGTGTTGCTTAGCTGCAGGAAATGAGGGAAGCGAGTTGCCTTTCCAGGCAACCTCCGAAGAAATGATTCGGGCATGCTCCAAAGTCTCGAGGCACATCCATCATGTCCTTCGACCACATTTACATCTGCTGATGGCGCATCCAGACCTTTTGGAATCGTCATCGCGAATGAGGTCTTCAGCTTCGGAGCACTACTTTGAACTTTCCGAGTATGCGGCACTCGATAGTTTGAGCTAGTACTCGGGATGGTTGACTTGGTCACGTTTAGCACGGACTTCCGCCAATTCGAGCAATATCTCAACGTTCCGGAGCTTCAGGTATGTTGTACTTGCGTCTCCCCTTCACATCTCCCCGATATTCATATTCGTGCTGGATAGCTATTATCGGGAACAGTTATGTGTATCACACGCGCCAGGTATGACTTAGATAGAGGCCATGACCTTTCGACACTGGGAATATGCCAAGGACGTAGTTGAAAATATCCAATCTGGGATAGCTCAAGTAAGCTCACTTTTACTCTCTAGGTGGCTATACTGAATAGCACCCGTAAGCGTATGGGCAAGAATGTTCTTGCAATATTGCGATACCTGTCTTCGGACGCGTCCCCGCTGGCTTCGTCGACGACAGGCTACATGCGTCCCACTAGTCTTCTTCTCCGAATTTGGCTGGTTCATCCTATATCAGTTTACCACCGCCCGCCTGATGTTCGGCACGCTATTCGCCCTCTCCCTTTCGCTAGCTTGGTTCGTCCATCGCGAGAGAGTTCCTGGCTCTCGCTTGCGCTCCAAAACACTGACAACCATCGGAGACTTCTGGATGGCTCAATGGAATGGCGTCCACGTGCACATCGTCGCCAGTGGCGGAGCACTGATCGGCGCGAATGGGCTTGTGGTCATAATGCATTGTATCCTTGGCCATAACATGAGTTAGTTCGCAGCCGAGCATTCCGCCTTGCTCTTGAATGGTCCAGCAGCGTTGACAGGTTCGTCCATCCATTCCGGTTTTAATGATTGTGAACCTCGTTCACTACTATGATATTATAGGCACGCTCATGATGCAGTCAGTCGGCGTGCTGTCGCTGCAGTTGCTCGGCATCGGTTTAGCGTACTCGTTTGTCAGTGCTGTGCTGCTGGACGCATTTCTGAATCGTGGTGGCCTCGTCAATCTGTGGACGTATGCGCTGGGCATGTTCGTGCCTCCTCTGGGCAGCACCAAAATTGCGTGTATCGTCCTTGACGTGTTCGTCCCACTTGTATGTTCCACCACATTTCTTTCATCTTCAACTTCCTACACTTTAATCATAGACTGGACGACTTGGTGCAGACGCATCTGCGGAACATATCATCGCGTCTCTCGTCACACTCAAACTATCTCTCACCGTACTGCTCGTCACGCCCTTCTCACACCGATTCTCTCGACGCGTACGCATAAATGCAATCATGATAATGAGCATCGCGACGCTAGCTATAGCGATGGTAAATACTCTCCGTTCACATTTCGATGAACACCACCAGTGTCGGCTTTTCGTGTTAAGTTCCGATAATGCATGCGATAATGTGAGAGATCTCGCATTCCCACGTAACATTCTGAAAAAAAAGTTTGTTGTCTGTGCTGGGGTCGCTGAGTCTTCTATCAATAGATCACCTCTCATGAACAACACCTTCATGTCAGGGCTGCAGATGGTGTCATGGTGTGCCCAGATTTGAACAATTGGTGACATTGCTGCCAATTTTGGTCTAGTTGGTGTGCAGCTTGTTCATTGTTCAAGAAGACATGCATGACTGGAGTGGAGATTGGAAAGCCATGCTCCTTGCTATGGCTGGTGACATCATAAGGGTATGAAGAATAGATTCTGGAATTTCTTGTAGTAAAGTCATCTGAAGGCTTGGGCCCATCCCATGGTTCCCATCCCAAGGGGACCATAGAAAGATATTCAGATAAGTGATGATCTCTCCATATTTAATGTGGTGCAGATATAAAATAATTATGGAAAAGAAAACATGATGCATCTAGAGGACTCATACAAAATGCCCTTGTCTCTTTCAAGCTGAAGATATCAATGTGAATCTGCAAGCTGATAAGCTACAATATATGATTAATCCTAATGTAACATGATCAATCATGGTCATGACATTAATGTGGCAAAGTTATGGGTTCTAAGACTCAATTCAAACATGTAACCAACCTTCAGCATAACAAATATACAGTACATCCTGTCCTGTGAACTGTCATAAAACTATACAATGACATTGCACATAAGGAATCATAACTGGAGCCTGGAGGAGAGGAAAAGTGAGAATTGGGGTTCCTAAGATTAAAAATCTGGCATATGACAAACAAGTACTCACAGGCTAGAGAAAGTATAAACACTAACCCTGGGTGGATTCTGGACTAATAATGCTG
>WNFG01005737.1_pt1 | contig 10441 bp, 9 predicted proteins | sample 5400431 | NCBI WGS metagenome assembly WNFG01 (sample SAMN13153346, study PRJNA577476) | soil metagenome | isolation source: 120 cm saprolite under Douglas fir tree site 2 hole 3 replicate 2 | place: USA:California | collected 2015-04-18
CGTTCGGTTCATTTCCACTGCGATGCCGTGCAAGGGGCGGGCAAGGTCGACATCGATGTGTCGGCCCTCGGCGTCGACACGCTGGCCCTTTCCGCCCACAAGCTGCACGCGCCGAAGGGGATCGGCGCCCTCTACGTCCGCCGTGGGCTTTCCCTCGGCCGCCACATCCTCGGCGGCGCCCAGGAGCGCCGGCGGCGGGCCGGTACCGAGAATGTGCCTCTGGCCGTGGCCTTTGGCGTGGCCGCGGAGATCGCGCGTGACCGCGTTGACGTCGGCGCATTGCGCGATGCGCTGGAGAGCGCGTTGCTCGTGGCCGGCTTTCCGATCGTCATCAATGGTGCCGATGTCCCGCGTATCCCGAACACGAGCAGCGTCACCTTCCGCGGCGCCGACGCCGAGGGGATCGTCATCGGGTTGGATCTCAGCGGCGTCGCGGTCTCCACCGGCGCCGCCTGCTCCTCGGGACGGATCGAGCCGAGCCACGTCCTGCTGGCCATGGGCCTGACCCCGGAGGAAGCCCGCGCCACAGTCCGCTTTTCGCTGAGCCGGTTCTCAACGATTGATGAGATCGAGCAGACGGTCTCGCTGCTGCGCGAGATCGTGCCTCGCTGCGTACCCGCCGGCGGCCGCGATCTCGATATGCCGCGATAGCGGCACCTGGAGTTGGACGTTACGCGTAGGTAATTGGAACATTTCGTGACCGGCGGCGAAGCCGCCGTAAGAACCGTAGCCCCCGGCTTCAGTCGGGGGATTCAGGGCATCCCCGGCGTCCCCGAGCCCGCTTCAGCGGGCGACAGAACGATTTCCGAGGTTCAGGAGGAGCTCGATCGACTCTTGCGACGACATCGCGTCGCGATCGATGCACGGCAGCGGTGGACTTGATCTGCCGCCCGCTGAAGCGGGCTCGCAACCTGGACGGCACTGTGACCCCCGACTGAAGCCGGGGGCTACGGTTCTTATACCGGCTTCGCCGGTTTGGCGCCCGTTACGTCCAAACGCCAGATGCCGCGTCAGCGGCACCGGAAGACGATGCGTTGCCACTCTCCAGTGCCGCTGACGCGGCACCCAAACAAGCGGACTCGCTACGAGGGGTGCTCGCAAAAGACGCTCGCACCCCTCGCTACCTTCTTTAGCCGCCACGCGGCGCGAACGCCGCCGGTGGCGGCTTTGAACCCCTCACATCGAATAAGCCTTGCCCAGTCACGGTTTGTTTGGCACAGTTGTCGACGGTCCTGATGTCTAATCACCACATTCTCGAGGGCGATCTCGCGCGCATTCAGTTGCCGGACGTTCTGAGCTTCGTGTCCATGATCCGTGGAACGGGCAAGCTGTTTCTGCAGCACGATCGGCTGGAACGGTCGATCCACTGGAAGGACGGCGAGATCGTTTTCGCCTCTTCCAACTCTCCCGAGCACTCCCTCGGCATGTTCCTCCTGCGCAACGGCAAGATCACGCAGGCGCAGTACGAGGAGTCGAAGCGGCGGGTGACCGCGCAGACGCGTCACGGCAAGCTCCTCGTGCAGATGGGCGCCATCTCGCCGAAGGAGCTCTGGTGGGGCGTGAAGAATCAGGCGCTGGAGATCATCTATTCACTCTTCAGTTGGAAGGCGGGGAGCTTCATCTTCGGGGACGCCACCGATGAGCTGGTGAACGAGCGGATCGTCCTGTCGATCAATACCGCCACCGTGATCATGGAAGGGATCCGCCGCCTCGATGAGACGGCCATGATCCGGGAAAAGATCACCAGCCTGGAGATGGTCTTCCTGAAAGTGCCGGGGACGGTGCCGGCTTTCGGATCGCTGGAGATGAGCGAGCACGAGGTGGCGCTCTACAAGAGCCTGGACGGGAAGCGGTCGATCCGCGCGCTGATCGGCGGCTCGGAAATGACCGAGTTCGAAGTGACGCGCATCCTCTTCCAGCTCCTCTCAGCGCGCTTGGTGGAGGTGGTGCCGGAGGAGAAGTCGTTCCGCCCCGTTTTCCTCGACGTTGAGGACTCGCCGGAGCTGCTGAAGGTGATCTCGACGTACAACGACATGTTCGGCCGCCTCTACGACGCGTTGCTGAACGCCGTCGGCGAGGAGTCGGCACGCGACATCGTCATGACGGCGATGCAGAACGCCGAGAGCGACGAGCTCTGGAGCGGCGTCTTCTTCGACCAGTATGGCCGCTTCGACGAGAACATGCTGATCGCCAACATCTCCGAGCTCCCGTTCGAGCGCCGCAAGGCGGTTCTGGATGAGGGGTTGAACACGCTGCTGTCCGTCCAGCTCTTCGAGGTCTCGCAACACCTCGACTCGGCGGGGAAGGTGGATGTGTTCCGGTTCATCAGCGATCAGAAGGCCTCGCTGGAGTATTCGAGCCCATCCTGACGGGGGGTCGCCCATCCTGACGGTTCGCGCAGCGAGCCTGTCAGGATCTCCGGTGAGACCGCGCGACAGTTGATTTTGCTCAGGATCGACTGCACCTCAAGTCGAGTCGTTCAACCTGTCGTGAACAAATCCAACTTCGGAGCGGCGCCACCGGAGATCCTGACAGGCTCGCTGCGCGAGCCGTCAGGATAGACTGCACCCTCATGTATCCGACTCTCATCAAAATCGGTTCCTTCGAGATCACGACCTTCGGTCTGATGATGTTCGCGGCGTTCATCATCGGCGGGTGGGTGTTGACGCGGCAGTTCCGCCGCTACGGTCTCAGCGACGACGCCGCGTCATCGATCGTCATGGCGGCCGCCCTCGGCGGAATCGCCGGGGCGAAGATCTACTACGCCATTCTCTTCCACGACTGGCACCTTCTGCTCGACCGCGCGGGCCTGGTCTGGTACGGCGGCCTGATCGGCGGCTTCCTCGGATGCAGCGGTTACATCCTGGCGAAGAAGCTCGACTACTTCACCGTCACGGACGCCGCCGCGCCGGGGCTGGCGATCGGTTACGCGCTCGGCCGCATCGGATGTTTCCTCGTCGGCGACGACTACGGCCGGCCGACGGATTCGTGGATCGGTATCGCCTTCCCCAAGGGATCGCCGCCGACGACCGCCGAGTCGCTCCGCCAGTTCGGCGTGCACCTCGATCCCTCGATTCCTCCCGATCAGATATTGCGCGTGCATCCGACGCAGCTCTACGAGTCCGCGTCCGCGTTCGTGATGTTCGCGATTCTGATGGTCGCCTCCCGCCGTCCCCACCCGAAGGGACGGATCTTCGGCCTCTTCCTGGTCCTGATGGGCATCGAGCGCTTTCTCGTGGAGATCGTCCGAGCCAAAGACGACCGCTTCCTCGGGCCATTTACAGTGGCGCAGTTGATCAGTGTGATTGTGTTCGTGATAGGTTTTGTTTTAATCCTGAACCGTCGCGCAGCGAGGGTTCAGGATCTCCGGTAAGACCGCGCTGTGGGTGCCTATGTCTACATCCTCAGCAATAAGAGTCATCGGCTCTACATCGGTGCCACGACCGACCTTGTCAGGCGGATCACTGAGCACTGGCAGAAGAAATACCAAACCGCGTTCACGGCGCGATACCACTTCGATCGTCTGGTCTACTACGAGGTAATGCCGGACTATGCCGCTGCCCTCGAGCGCGAGAGTGCGATGAAGCAGTGGCATCGTGCGAGAAAAGTGGCGTTGATTCAGAGCGGGAATCCGAACTGGCTCGATCTCACAGCGCGGTTGAGCGATTTGTCGTTTTTGAGATAAGCCGGCGCGGTGCCACCGGAGATCCTGACAGGCTCGCTGCGCGAGCCGTCAGGATTAGAACCTACTCACCCGCGCAACGTACGCATCAAAGTTCGCTCGCATCTCACCCAGCGAATCCCCGCCGAACTTCTCCCTCATCGCGTCGGCCAGCGTAATCGCCAGCATCGCCTCGCAGACGACGCCGCAGGCGGGGACGGCGGTGACGTCGCTCCGCTCCCACTGCGAGCGGTGCGGCTCGTGCGTTTCGATGTCGACCGAGGGGAGGCCGCGGCGCAGCGTGGAGATCGGCTTCATGTACGCGCGGACGACGACGTCCTGTCCGTTGGTCACGCCTCCTTCGAGGCCGCCAGCGCGGTTCGAGGTCCGGTGGTAGCGCCGCTGCTCGTCGAAGTAGATCGGGTCATGAACCTCGGAGCCGACACGCCGCGCGGCGGCCACGCCATCGCCGACGGACACGGCTTTGACAGCGTGGATGGAGAGGATGGCCTGGGCGATGCGGCCGTCCAGCTTCTCGTTCCACTGCACGTACGACCCGAGGCCGATGGGGACGTTGTGGGCGGCGGCGACGATCGTGCCGCCGAGCGTTTCGCCCGCTTCGCGGGCCTTGTCGACCGCGGCCACCATGGCATCCTCGGCGTGCCGATTCACGGCGCGCAACGGAGAATCGTCATCGACGGCGAGGAGCTCGTCCCACGACGGCGCGTAGTCAGGATCGCCCGCGGCACCGACGGAGACGACGCCGGAACGCAGCTCGATGCCGAAATTGCGCAACAGCTCTTTCGCCATGGCCCCGGCGGCAACGCGCGAGGCTGTTTCGCGCGCCGAAGCGCGCTCGAGGATGTCGCGAAGGTCGCGGCGGTCGTACTTCATCCCCCCGATCAGATCGACATGTCCCGGCCGCGGTGCATGAACCCGTCTCTTCTCCGCTTCGTCGGCATCGACCTCCCACACACCCATCGCCGCTTCCCAGTTCCGGAAGTCGTCGTTGCGGACGACGATGGCGATCGGAGAGCCGAGCGTTTCGCCGCCGCGCACGCCGCCGGCGATCTCGATCTCATCGTGCTCGATCTTCATCCGCCCGCCGCGCCCATATCCGTGCTGCCGGCGCGCCATGTCGCGGTTGATCCGCGCGCGGTCGAGCCGCACGCCGGCGGGCATGCCGGTCACGATGACCGTCAGTTGCGGGCCGTGCGACTCGCCGGCGGAGAGGAAGGTGAAGTGCGGCATCGCGGGGAAGTCTAGTAGATGCCGGGGGACGTTGATCCGCAGATGACGCAGATGAGCGCAGATAAGAAGATGGACGCAACCCTGAAATCTGCTTTTGATCTGCGTCATCTGCGGATTCGATTCTTCGTAACCCCCTCTGCTACCCTCCTCCTCGATGGACAAGTCCTCCCTGCGCGATCTCTTTCCGGTCACGAAGAACGTCGTCTACTTCAACCATGCCGCTCTCGGGCCGCTGTCGACGCGCGCGTACGAGGCGATGGAGACGTTCATCCGCGACCAGCGCGACTTCGGGGCCTTGCACTGGAAGGACTGGTATGCCGAGTACGTCCATCTGCGTACCGCCGCGGCGCGGCTGATCAACGCGGAGCCCGGTGAGATCGCCATCCTCAAGAACACCTCGGAAGGGCTGTCGTTTGTCGCCGAGGGGTTTCGGTGGGAGAGGGGAGACAACGTCGTCAACACCGATCTCGAGTTCCCCTCCAACTCCACTCCTTGGAGAAAACTTGACAGGCGAGGGGTCGACGTGCGGGTCGTACAGAGCCACGATGGTGCGTTCACGGTCGACGACGTCGCGCGTTGCATCGACGGCCGCACGCGCATCGTCACCGTCTCCGCGGTTGCGTTTCACAACGGCTTTGCGGCTGACCTCGACGCCATCGGCGATCTCTGTGCCCGGCGCAACGTTCTCTTTTGCGTCGATGCCATCCAATCCGTCGGCATCCTTCCGACCGACGTGAAACGGTCGAAGATCGCCTTCCTGGCCGCCGACGGGCACAAGTGGATGTGCGGCTCCGAGGGGGCGGCCATCTTCTTCGTCGCCGCCGAGCACCGCGACAAGCTCGATGTGCTCGAGCACGGCTGGACGAACATCGAGCGCAGAGGGAAATTCATCGACTGCCCGATTGACCTGATGCCGGATGCGCGGCGATTCGAGGCCGGATCGCTGAACACGAGCGGCATCTACGGACTGCGCGCGGCCATCGATCTGCTGCTCGAGATCGGGATCGCGGATATCAGCGAAGAGACCACGCGCATCGCCGCGCTGCTGGCGGACCGGCTCGACGACATCGGCTTCCGTGTGGCCTCGCCGCGTCCGATCCGCTCCGGGATCGTCGGCGCGCTTCCGCCTCCGGGCGAGACGTCGCTGCTGAAGTGGCACCGCCTTCTGGAGGAAAACGGCGTTGTCTGCGCGCCGCGCGAGGGGATGCTCCGCTTCTCACCGCATTTCTACAATGTGGAGAGTGAGATCGACCGGGTCATCGACGTCCTGAGAGGCGCTGCCGGGCACGCTTGACCATACGAGACAGAAACCCCATCATCGTTTCATGTCTGTCATGACGATTCTTCTCAGCGTGATCGCCCTGGTTATTGGTGCGATCGTGGGTTGGGTGGTTGCGAGCGCGAGGAAAACCGGCGAGATCCAGCGTGCCCTGGCCGAGCGCGATCTCGCGCGCGCGGAACGCGAGCGCAGCGAGGCCGTTGCGGCCGAGGCGCGGCGCGTGGCGTCCGCCGAATCGCAAGCTCGCGCGGTCGCCGAGACCCAGGCCGCCTTTCTCGGCGATGCCCGCAAGCAGATGGAAGAGGCATTCGCCGCCACGGCGCAGAAAACGCTCGCATCGATCAGCACGACTTTCCTCGAACTGAACAAAGCGCACCTGGACGGCTCCAAAGGGGAGATCGTCTCCTCGCTCGACACCAAGAAGGCCGAGATCGGCACGATGCTCCAGCCGTTGCGCGAGATGCTCGACCGCTACGCCGGCGAGCTGACGAAGAGCGAGCATTCGCGCAACGAGGCCTACGGCGGCCTGCAGGAACAGATCCGCTCCCTGCTCGCGGCGCAGGAGCTCTCGCAGCGCGAAGCGGCGCGCCTGGCAAACGCACTCGACTCGCCGGCCGTGCGCGGCTCGTGGGGGGAGAACTCGCTGCGGCGCTGCATCGAGCTGGCCGGCATGAGCGAGTTGTGCGACTTCGACGCGCAGGAGACCTTCCTGAGCGATGAGGGACGGCGCCTGCGGCCGGACGTCGTCATCCATCTTCCCAACAAACGGGTGATCGCCGTCGACGCCAAGGTGCCGCTGACCGACTACAGCATCGCCGCAAACGAAGGCGATGAGTCGCGCAAACGGGAGGCGCTGGTCGCGCACGCCCGCACCCTGCGCCGCCACATCGAATCTCTCAGCCGCAAGGAGTACCAGGCCAGCGTCGGCGAGAGCCTCGATTTCACGGTCATGTTCCTTCCGGGCGAGCACTTCCTCTCCGCGGCCCTGGTCACCGATCCGATGCTCTTCGAGTACGCCGTCGAGAAGAAAATCTATCTGGCCTCGCCAACCGTCCTCCTGCCCCTGCTGCGCGCCGTGGCCGCTGGGTGGAAAGCCGAGCGCACCGAGGAGAACGCCAAGAAGATGCACGACGCCGGCGTCGAGCTCTTCAACCGCTTCGTGAAGGTGATGGACCTCATTGCCGAGATCGGTTCCGCGCTGGCAAGGACGGTCGAGCAATACAACAGAGCCATCCGTTCCATCGACACCCGCCTCTGGCCGAAAGGCCAGGAGCTGCAACGGATGGCCGGCAGCGGCAAGGAATTGGAGCCGCTCTCCCAGGTCGACACCGTTCCGCTGGAGTCGTCAAAGCTGCGTTTGACCATGCAGGGGGAGGAGCCGGCGGAGGTGTTGCCGTTCCCGTGAGGGGGGCGGTATGCGGGTTATCAGTTATCGGTTATCAGTTATCGGTTGTGTGCGGTGCTGCTGCGTTCGTGACGAGCCCCTAACCCCCAACCGACAACCGACAACGCGCGAAGCGCCGCAGTTATGCTATTCTCGCCCGCCATGAACGCCCCCCCGAACGAGGTAAACGAGTCGACGGTTTGTCCGGTCGACTCGTCGCTTTGGCTGTAGCACCTTCCTTCTGACAACCTCGTCTCGATGGTGTAGCGCCTGATCCCGTCAGTATCCACGCGCCGACGTTCAGGAGCTTCCCATGATCACCGTTGTCGATAACTACGATTCCTTCACGTACAACCTGGTCCAGCAGATCGAGCGGCTCTCCGCGTTCGAGCTCCAGGTCGTCCGCAATGACGCCTTCGACGTCGATGCCCTTCTCGACCAGGAGCCGGAAGCGATCGTGATCTCGCCCGGCCCCGGTACGCCCGCGCGCGCGGGCCGCATCCTCGAGCTGATCCGGATGAACGACTCCATCCCGCTCCTCGGCATCTGTCTCGGGCACCAGGCCATCGGCCAGGCATTCGGCGCGCGCATCGTCCGTGGGCGCGTGCCGGTCCATGGCAAGCTCAGCGAAGTCCGGCACGAACGGCGCGGCCTCTTCGCCGGCTGCCCGACGCCGATGCAGACGGCGCGCTACCACTCGCTCGTCGTCGACCGCGACTCGCTCCCGAGCGAGCTGCGCATCGACGCCGAGACCGACGACGGCGTGGTCATGGCCATCGCCCATCGCGACCGGCCGATCTACGGCATCCAGTTCCATCCCGAGTCGTATGGCACCGAGGGGGGCGACAAACTGATCGCCAACTTCCTGGCGGAGGTGCGCCAGTGATCGACATCGCCATTCGACGGGTCGCGGAAGGCCAGCACCTCGGGCGCGACGAAATGCACGAGGTGTTCAGTGAAGTGATGGACGGCCGGGCCACCGACGTCCAGAAGACCGCGCTCCTCATCGCATTGCGCATGAAAGGGGAGACAGCGGACGAGATCACCGGGGCGGCCATGGCCATGCGCGAGCGCGTCACGCCGCTGACGGTCGACCGCGAGCAGATCATCGACACCTGCGGTACCGGCGGCGACGGGCGCGGGACATTCAATGTCTCGACCCTCGCCGCGCTCGTCGCCGCCGGCGCGGGCGCCGCGGTGGCCAAGCACGGCAACCGTGCCGTGTCGTCCTCGTGCGGCAGCGCCGATGTTCTTGCGGCACTCGGTGTGAATATCGACCTCGACGCGGCCAGGATGAGCGAAGTCCTCCGCCGCATCGGCATCGCCTTTCTCTTCGCACCCAAACTCCATCCGGCCATGGGGGCGGTGGCGGCAATCAGGCGCGAGCTCGGCGTGCGGACGATTTTCAACGTCCTCGGTCCGTTGACGAATCCCGCCTTCGCGCGCCGCCAGGTTCTCGGTGTCTATTCGCTCCATCTCGTCGACGTCGTCGCCCGCGTTCTGCTGGACCTCGGAGCCGATCACGCCATCGTCGTCCACAGTCACGACGGCCTCGACGAGATCTCCATCTCCGCGGCCACCCGCGTCTGCGAAGTGCGCGGCGGCGAATTGCGCAGTTACGAGTTGCAGCCGGAGGAGATCGGTGTCGAACGCCACAACATCGATGAAATCGCCGGCGGCGACAGCCGCGAAAACGCGCGAATCGCCCGGGAGGTACTCGGCGGTGGCAGCGGTGCGCGTGCCGAGATCGTGGCCGCCAATGCCGGGGCAGCGCTCTACGTCTCGGGCGCCGCACCCACGATCCGCGACGGCGTGACCATGGCGCGCGAATCGATCGCCAGCGGAAGCGCGATGGCGAAACTGCAGGAGCTCGTGGCGGTGACGAATGAGTAGCCCCTGGGACCGCGGGCGTCTCGCCCGCGTGTGGCGCTGCGGAGATCCGCGCCGATGACCATCCTCGACGACATCGTTGCAAGCACACGCGCGCGAATCTGCGGCGAACTTCCACCTGACCGCGCCGTTGCGGAACGTGCCGCTCTCAAACGCAAGCCGTTCGCGCTGACGACGGCCTTACGTGGGGACGGGGTCAATATCATCGCGGAGATTAAGTCGGCATCCCCGTCGGCTGGATCAATCGTAAAGGATCCGGATGTTGAAGACATCGCGTTCGATTACTCGTATGGCGGTGCAGCGGCGATTTCCGTTGTCACGGAGGTGCAGTTCTTTCGCGGGTCACGCATCTGGATCGAGCGCGCCGCGGACGCGAGCGGCCTTCCCGTCCTGATGAAAGACTTCGTCATCGACGAATCGCAGCTCATCCGCGGCGTCGCCGCCGGTGCCAGCGCGATCCTGCTCCTGGCCTCGCTGCTCGATGCCGCGCAGATCCGCGACTTCATCGCCTGTCTCGATGCGTATTCGTGCGACGCCCTCGTCGAAGTTCATGACGAGGCAGAGCTGGATCGCGCGATCGGCGGCGGCGCACGCATCATCGGTATCAACAACCGCAACCTGCGCGATTTCAGCGTGGACCTCGGCGCGTCCGAGCGGCTCGCGCCGCGGATTCCTGACGGCGTGCTCCGCGTCGCCGAGAGCGGAATCAAGACGCGAAGCGATATCGATCGACTGCGCGCCGCCGGCTTCGACGCCTTTCTCGTCGGCGAATCGCTGCTGCGGCAGAATGACCGCGCCGCCGCGGTGCGGCAACTGGTGCTTGGAACATGACCAAAATCAAGATTTGCGGCATCACCACAGAAGACGACGCCCTCTTCTGCGCCGAGTGCGGCGCTGACTTTCTCGGCTTCATCTTCGTGCCGGCGTCGCCGCGGTATATCGAGCCGGAGAAGGCCGGAGCGATTACGGCCCGGCT
>WNFG01010743.1_pt1 | contig 10435 bp, 10 predicted proteins | sample 5400431 | NCBI WGS metagenome assembly WNFG01 (sample SAMN13153346, study PRJNA577476) | soil metagenome | isolation source: 120 cm saprolite under Douglas fir tree site 2 hole 3 replicate 2 | place: USA:California | collected 2015-04-18
AACGTTAGCACGAACCCGCGCCGGCCATCCGCGTCCATGGTGGCGCCGGCGAGCCGTCCCGGCATCTGCCGGACAAATTTCCGGCGGGTGGCGAACAGGCCCACATAGGGCCCGCCGAAAGACAGCGGGTTCCCGAGCGACTGCCCCTCCGCGACCACGATGTCGGCACCGCATTCGCCGGGCGGGATGAGCAGGCCGAGCGAGACGATTTCCGTGACTACCGCAACGAGCAGTGCGCCGGCCGCATGCGCCTCATCGGCGATGGGCCGAAGGTCGGGCAGATGGCCGTAGAAATCCGGGAATTGCACGACCACGCAGCTCGTCTCGGCGTCGATTTCGAACTGTTGCCCGGCGCCGGCCGGATCCGGCGGCAACGCGACAACCTCGTCCCCCGCCATGGCCGACACGGTCTCGATCGTGGCGCGATAATGCGGATGCAGATTTCCCGCCAGCACCGCCTTGCGACGCTTGGTGATCCGGTGCGCCATCAGCACCGCCTCGGCCGCCGCTGTCGAGCCGTCGTACATCGAAGCATTGGCCACTTCCATGCCGGTCAGCACGGCGACTTGGGTCTGGAACTCGAACAACGCCTGCAACGTGCCTTGGGAAATCTCGGGCTGATATGGCGTGTAGGAAGTGAGGAACTCGGAGCGCTGAATCAGATGATCGACGCTCGCCGGAATGTGGTGCCGGTAGGCGCCGCAGCCGACGAAGAACGGCACCGATCCGGCCGTCATGTTGCGTGCCGCCATTTGCGCCAACGTCCGCTCGACTTCGAGCTCGCCCTTGCCGGGCGGCAGATCCGGCGAGCGCGTTGCGGCCGGAACGTCGGCGAACAAATCGTCGATGTGGCGCACGCCGATGCGGGAGAGCATCTCCGTGCGGTCCTCGGGCGTGAGCGGAAGATAGCGCATCAGTGGTTGAACCCTTCAGATTTGGCAGCGATCGATCGACGCGCGACGAACAACAGTTCTCCATCACGCGATCGTCTCTACGTAACGTTGGTATGCTTCGGCGCTCATCAGCGCGTCGAGTTGTTTCGGATCGGAGAGCCTGAGCTTGAGGAACCAGCCCTCGCCTTCCGCGTCCTCGTTGACCATGGCGGGCGCGGCTTCGAGCGCGTCATTGACTGCGACGACTTCGCCGCCGACCGGACTGTAGACCTCGCTCGCGGCTTTCACCGATTCGACCACGGCGGCTTCCGCGCCCTTTTCCAGCCGCTTGCCGATCGCCGGCAGCTCGACATAGACGACGTCGCCCAGCTGCGATTGCGCATAGGTCGTGATCCCGACCACGCCGACATCGCCGTCGAGCCGGATCCATTCATGGTCCTTGGTGTATCTCACGTCGAGCATCCCTTAACCTCTCGTCTCGCCGGCTTCGGCCGGCTCCGGATGCATTTTCCTAGGCGCGATGGTAACGGTGCGGCACGAACGGCATCGGCACGATCCTGGCGGGCAGTTCCTTGCCCCGCACCGGCACGATGACGGCAGTGCCCGGCGTCGCGAACCGAGCCTCGACATAGCCCATCGCGATCGGGCGGCCGACGCTCGGTCCAAATCCGCCGGACGTCACCTTCCCGATCGCGGCGCCCTCGACCAGGATCTGCGCTCCCTCCCGTGCCGGAATGCGGCCATCCATCTCCAGGCCCACGCGCCGCCGGTCCGGTCCGCGTTGCAGCTCGTCCAGAATCCGGGATGCGCCCGGGAACCCGCCGTCCTGGCGCCGGCGTTTGCCGACCGACCAGGCAAGCCCAGCCTCGACCGGTGAGGTGCCCGCGTCGATATCGTGTCCATAGAGGCACAGACCCGCCTCCAGGCGCAGCGAGTCGCGCGCGCCGAGCCCGATCAGCTTCACTTCCGGATGCGCGAGCAGCCGCTCCACGATGGCCCGGATCCGAATCGCCTTGACCGAGATCTCATAGCCGTCCTCGCCGGTGTAGCCCGACCGGCTGACGTGGCATTCGATGCCGTCGAAGCGCGTGCTGTTCGCGCTCATGAAAGCCATGGTCGCAGTATCGGGCGCGTGTCGCGCAAGCACCGCGGCGGCGCTCGGACCCTGCAGCGCGATCAGCGCCCGATGCTCGGCCCGCAGCAGCTTCACGTTCGGCGGCAAGGCGTGCTCGAGATGCTCGTAATCGACCGCTTTGCGTGCGGCATTCACGACGAGCATGAGCACGCCGTCCTCGTCGGGGTCGGCGGAACGCGTCACCATCAGGTCGTCGATGATGCCGCCCTCGTCATTGAGCAATTGGGTGTAGCGCTGCCGGCCGGGGCCGAGGTCGACGAGATCGGCGCCGACCAAGGCTTCGAGCGCGCGCGCCGTGGTGTCGTGATCCGGGCCGGTCAGGAACGCCTGCCCCATGTGGGAGACGTCGAACAGTCCGGCCGCGGCGCGCGTGTGCAAATGCTCGGCGAGGATGCCCTCGTATTGCACCGGCATTTCATAGCCGGCAAACGGCACCATCCGGGCGCCGCGCACGAGATGCAGCGCATGAAGCGGCGTTGTCGCGAGGGAGGCGGGAGGGGATTGGGTCTCGGCCATGTCCGTTCCGCACAGAGCTGCCCTCCGGGCGAACCGCCCGGCCGGGCCCCCTCTGTCGCGGAACCTGAGAGATTCGCCGCAACGGCTGCCCGCGCGACTTACTCCTTCGGTGAGCCGCGCAAGCGCGCAGCCGCTTTCCAGAGCATCATCCTCCTGCGGTCCTTTTGCCTGAGCGTTTCCGGGGCGGTTGCGCCTTCGGCGCCGGATCTTTTTGGACCGGTCTCTCCCGCAGGAATCCTCTGATGGCCGTCGCTATCGGCGACGGTCGGCCGCGATCCTATTCGCCGATCCCCCCGAGTCAACCCGCGGCGCGCGGTTTCCTTGGCGGCGGCTTCTTCTCGGGTTTCTTCTCGGGCTCCTTCACCAGCGCAGGATCGAAGCCGACGTAGACCACGTAGGCGGCGAGCTCCGCCGGTTTGGGCAGCGGAAAGCTGATGTCCTCCTCGATGTGCACGAACGGCACATTGGTCTGCCCGGGCGGAACGGTCACCGGAACGCGGTAACCCTTGGTCCAAATGGTCTTCGGCTCCACACCCTCCTGGACCAGGGCGAGCCGTATCGGCACCTCGATCGGTCCCGGGCCGCCGGCCGGCCCGAGAATTACCCGGCCCTGCACGCCGACTTTCAGGGTCATGTTGCCGGCGAGGACGGTGCACTCGCGCGCCGTCCTGGCGACGGTCGCCTGAAAGCGCAGCGTCGTAGCCGTCGGATCGGCGCCCGGCGGACCGACCGCATAGGTCGAAGCGCCGGAACGTATGTCGACCGTGGGGCAATCGTCGCTCGCCACCGGCTGGGCCGCAGCGGCCTCTCCGGGACTGGGCGGCGGTGCCGGCCTGCCCGAGAACAGCGCCGTCATGCGCTCGCGGAACGAGCTCGGCTTGGGAGCATCGCCGGAAGCCGCAGGTTGCGGCGGCGGCGGTTGCGGTTGGGAGGCGCCGAGCAGGCTGCTCGAGGAGCAGCCCGATGCGAGGAACGCCACCGCGAGCGCGGCCGCGCAGATGCGCACGCCCGCCCGAGACTTCCCCGCCCGCTCCCTGCTCATGATCGGCCGCATCCCCGGTTCGCCGCCTTATAGCATAGGCCGACCATGGCGGCCGAAAGGCGGAAGGCGCATCAGGCTCGCGCGTCGTCCTGCAGGCGCGCGTAGAGCAGATGCACAATACCCGCGCGGGAACCGCCGGATTGAAACACAATTCTTTCCCTAGGCCGATCGAGGCGACGTTTGAACGGACCCATCCGACTTGCACGCCGTAGAGCCGCACGGGCGGCGAAGAACCGAAGGCCTAGGGAAGCCCGATGGATTATTTTTAGGGACGTATTTCACTTTCGCATCGTCAATAGGTTGTGCTAGTGAAGTAGCCAGGACAAGGGAACCGCGCGCGCTGTCGTAGCGTCAGAGTTCATTGGGGGCAACCGTTTTGTACAACGTGATGGAAGACTTGCCGTATGTAATGTATTTTTTCGCTTTTTGCGGAGCCGCGACGCTGTACATTCTTCATCGCTTGCAGAACCGCCATCCATTTTCTTTATGCCGCGCCATAAATATAGCAGTCGGTCCAAAGGCAAAGCCTCAAATAATACTTTGTGACATCTTTATTTCTGCTGCAATTGGCGCAATTATGGTAGTCCATTTAACTGGACCTCAAACGATACAACAGGCCGTAGCCGCAGGGCTTGGAATGACTGGCCTTCTTTCTGCCTATGCGGCGCCAACCAAAGGACGATGAGATCCTGATGTCGTCACAAATGCTCAGAACCCCTTCTGATAGGCTCACAACGTTTGGAACCTCCGTCGGTCTCATTTCAATAATTGCCGCAATCTTGCTGCCTCTCACTCTACCCCTTGCAGGTATCGTCATATTCTTGGGAACAGCAGTTGCCGCAGCTGTGCTGTTTGTCAGACAAAATGCCCAAAGAAATGAGGAACTTCTCTCGACAGAAGGTTCAGGAGTTGTTCCACAAACGAGAAGGCCTGCTGAGCTCCTCCAAATGTTGGAGTCGGAAAGTGATCGCATCAAGAAGGAATTGTTAGCTCAATTCAATCGTCTAATTGAGGAATATCGCGCGACCGAAATGGCTAAGGGAACTGTGGGCGTCTACGAGACCCTTTATGAACTCGATTATGATGCCTTCGTCGCGATCGCCCAGCAAAAAAGGTGCTCGCTTGCTGTCGCGGCAGCAGCCGTTATGACCTTCGTGGACCAGTATCCACAGAGCGGTATCTTATTTCATCCTAGAAACAGAGCCACCCAAAGCTAAATGGGTGGCCCTATATGGGAGACCGTCCGGTGACGATCAGGGTACCAAGACCTCAGTTTCTTTCCCCGTTGTTTTGTCACGAAGGACGATTATCGCGTCCTTATCCATCACTGCTTCCAGCAAGTTGAGGCCCTGTCTCAAGATCTCACTATCTGAAACGCCTCCGCGTTTTAACTTCAGAGCCTCAAGCCGAGGCCCAAAGCTCGCGGGGAGCGTTATGTTGCGCCGGACGATCGGCTCGGCACTTCCTTTCCTCATGACACCGCAACTCCTTTTCCTTGCGTTTTGCCTATGCGCCAGACGCTTGACAGACACGTCATATACGCATTGAATGCGCACCCTGACGCGTCTATTGCGCCATGCTCCATTTGCGTTCAAGCCCCCGCTTTGCCTGAAAATGCAATTTTCATTAACAGATAATCGAAAAACCTAAATGGTTTTGCAATTTTTTGGTGCATATAATTTCCTGAGAACATAATTTTCTCCAAAAATATGGAAATATTGCTTCGTATACTCAAGGATCAAAGCCCCCGCCGCCACGAATGCGTATTTAATACTGCAGATTGGCAATATTGTCAAGAACCCACCTTTTTTATTCTGCACGAGCCGCAAGACCCCGGGAACCTGCCCCGGGCTGGCAATAAAATTTCGTGTCTAGCCGCTTCGGCCACAGAATTTCCGAAAATTGAAAAAAAAAATTATTGCCTTGCTCCACAAATGCGCATTGAATGCCCCGTGTAATAAACGCGCATTGATGGCGCACTGGCACAGGAGGCAAACATGAAGAAGTAGGAGGTGGAGTGAACGGTGACGACTAACCCAACCAGGAGAAGAGAGGATGAGAACAAAGCGAAGGATGCCCCAGATACGGGGGCCCCCTGCATCGAAGAAATGGACAAAAGCAGCATATCCAGAAGAGGAGGAAAAAAATCAAAACATGCAAAATTGGAAAATGGACTGGTCTGCTAGAGAGTGTGTCGAGATTGTTGATGCAGATCGGGCGCATTGGCCTTCTTTAGGCCCTGACGTAGAGCCTCGTAATTGCGAGGCTCTACGTTTCTTCTACTGCCAACTTAGGACCGCGCTCGCGTTTGTGTTCGGTTGCCAAGGTGATTGTTTCGGTGTGCGCGACGCTCTCGTCAGTGATACTCTCTAGGGCTTTCATGATCTGTGAGTTGTTTCTACAAAGCCATCTGACGTAAATATCCCATACCCCTAGAATACTATATACCTCAATAGCCTCGTTTAGTTTGACGATCTTACTGATAAGCGGGGCGACCTTGCCTTTATATTGGTCGTGCATTCGAATCAATGTCACCGAGTTGGTGCCATAACCAATTTCTTCATAGGAGACATCAATGGAAAAACTTTTAATTACTTTCGAAGCTTGAAGGAACGTGATCTTTTTACTTAGGCTAGGTTCCGACAAGCTTACCTGTTTTGCGATGACTTTGCGGGGCCGATCGGCATCTGAATAGAGTAGATCCAAAATTTTCTTGTCAGTTGCATCGGTCACGGCACGTCCCAATTTGGCGATATTATATTAAGGCAGTCTCCTTCATAGCTATTTTTCTCATCTCGTACAAGAAATTGTCACAGATCGAATTTTTAAGCACAATGCACGCAATTCGGCATGGCACAGGAAATCCCCGCCGCCTAAAGCTCAAGCGTCGTCCTGCAGGCGCGCGTAGAGCAGATGGTCCTGCCAAATGCCGTTGATGCACAGATATTCGCGCGCATAGCCCTCGCGAGTGAATCCGATTTTCTCGAGCAGGCGAATCGAGGCGGCGTTGCTGGGGATGCACGCCGCCTCCACGCGATGCAGCCGCAGCGCGCCGAACGTGAACGGCAAGAGTGCGCGCACCGCCGCGGTCATGTGGCCGCGGCGGGCATAGGGCTCGCCGATCCAATATCCAAGGCTCCCCGCCTGGGCGACGCCGCGGCGCACATTGGCCAAGGTCAAGCCGCCCAGCAGCACCTGGTCGATGCTGCGGAAGATGAAGAAGGCATAGGATTGGTCGCCGCGCTGGTCCTCGGCATAGCGACGCAAGCGCCGGCGGAACGCCGCCCGCGTGAGATCGTCGGCCGGCCAGGTCGGCTCCCAGGGAGTGAGGAAAGCCCGGCTGGCGTCGCGCAACGCCGCCCATTCGGCGTAATCGGCGGGGCCGGGCGTCCGCAGCACGATTCCGTTTCCCTCGACGCTCGGAAGCGGATCGGCAAAATTCGCGGTACGGAAGAATGCCATGCGATGATTCCGCTCGCAGCCGTGCCCGAATGATTGGTTGAATCCGACGCGGCGCGGGGCTTACGCGGCCTGGCGGCCGAGACTTTCAGCGATTGCGGCCGCGCTTTCAAGCCCGGCCGGCCCGAGCGCGGCGAATGCCGGCGGGCTGCGCCGGATCAACTCGCGCCCCGCGGCCCGCGCGCTTTCCACCGTGACGGCGTCGACCTTGGCGATGATCTCCTCGGTCGCGAGCGGCCGGCCGTGGGCAAAAATTTGCCGCGCGAGCTGCTCGGCGCGCGCGCTCGAGCTTTCCAGCGCCATCAGCAGCCCGGCCTTCATCTGCGCCTTGGCGCGGTCGACCTCCTTGGCATCCAGATCCTCCGCGGCGGCGGCGAGCTGGTCGACCACGACGCGCATCAGCTCGGAGGCGTCCGCCGCGTCGGTGCCGGCGTAGAGGCCGAACACCCCCGTGTCGGAATAGGGCGAATGGAAGGTATAGATCGCGTAGCACAAGCCGCGCTTTTCCCGCACCTCCTGGAACAGCCGGGACGACATTCCCCCGCCCAGCACGCTGGTGAAGACCTGCAGCGCATAAAGCTTGGGATCGCGCTGCGGCACGCCTTCGAGCGCGAGCGCGATGTGGACCTGCTCGAGATCGCGCGCTTCAATCCGGATGCCGCCGCCGAACTTCGCGGGATCCGGCGTCGGTGCGGCGGATCCGTTGAAGGCGGAGAAGCGCCGCTCCACTTCGGCGACCACGGCGCGGTGCTCGACCGCGCCCGCGGCCGCCACCACCATGTCGGGTGCGCGGTAGTTGCGGCCGAGATAGGCCCGCAGCCGCGCGCCGTCGAACGAACGGATGCTCGCGGGGGTGCCGAGAATGGAGCGCCCGACCGCCTGCGCGGGAAACGCGGTCGCCTGCAGGTGATCGAACACGATGTCGTCGGGCGTGTCTTCCGCGGCACCGATCTCCTGCACGATGACGTTCTGCTCGCGGACCAGCTCCTCCGGGTCGAACGCCGGGTCGGCGAGGATGTCGGAGAGCACGTCGAGCGCCAGCGGCACGTCGGCCCTGAGCACGCGCGCATAATAGGCGGTCATCTCGACGCTCGTCGCCGCATTGAGGTCGCCGCCCACCGTCTCGATCTCCTCGGCGATCTGCCGCGCGGTGCGCCGCGAGGTGCCCTTGAAGGCCATGTGCTCCAGCAGATGCGCAATGCCGTGCTCGTCCTCGCGCTCGTCGCGGCTGCCGCATCCGACCCACACCCCGAGCGAGGCGGTCTCGAGCTGCGGCATGGCGTCGGTGATGACAACGAGGCCGGAGGGAAGGCGCGTCAACTCCACGCTCATGCGGCGGCTCCTTGCGCGGCGCGGCTGGCGCCGAGAATGAAATGCTCCACGGCGTTCTGGTCGGCGGGTAACACCTTCACGCGCTCGGGCCGGTCGGCCAAGTCGGCGAGCCAGGCCGGCAGTTGCGGCACGACGCCGGCGGCGCGCGCGACCGCTTCGGGAAACTTACCGGGATGCGCGGTCGAGAGCACCACCATCGGCACGCTGCGGTCGCCGGCTTCCTTCTCGGCGACCGCGAACGCGACCGCGCTGTGCGGATCGAGCAGATAATCGGCTTCCCGGCGCAAAGTTCGGATCGTCGCCGCGGTCTCCTCCTCGTCGGCGCGGTCCGCCGAGAAGCGGGCGCGGATCGCGGCGAGCGCGCCCGACGCGATCGTGAAGCGGCGCGATTGGGCGAGCGAACCCATCAGCGCGCGCACCGCATGGGAATCGCGCTCGTAGGCATCGAACAGCAGCCGCTCGAAATTCGAGGAGACCTGAATGTCCATGGACGGCGAGGTCGTGGCGATCACCTCGCGCACTTCGTAGGTGCCGGTTTTGAGCGTGCGCACCAAAATATCGTTGACGTTGGTGGCGACGACGAGGCGATCGATCGGCAGCCCCATGCGCGCGGCCACGTAGCCGGCGAACACGTCGCCGAAATTCCCGGTCGGCACCGTGAACGCCGGTTTTCGCGCCGGCGCGCCGAGCGCGAGCGCGGCGGCGAAATAATAGACCACCTGCGCGACGACCCGCGCCCAGTTGATGGAATTGACGGCCGAGAGCCGCACGCGATCGCGGAAGGATGCGTGCGCGAACAAGCCCTTCACGATGGCCTGGCAGTCATCGAACGTGCCCTCGACGGCGAGCGCGTGAACATTGGGGTCGGGCACGCTCGTCATCATCTTGCGCTGCACGTCGGAGATGCGGTCTTTCGGAAACAGCACCACCACGTCGACCTGGGCGCAGGTCCGGAACGCCTCGACCGCGGCGCCGCCGGTGTCGCCCGAGGTCGCGCAGATCACGGTCGCGCGTTCGCCGCGCTGGCGCAGCGCGTGGTCCATGAGCCGGGCGAGGAGCTGCATGGCCAGATCCTTGAAGGCCAGCGTCGGGCCATGGAACAGCTCCAGCACGAAGGTTCTGGGCCCGAGCTGGACCAGCGGGACGACGGCGGGATGGCGGAAGGCCCCATAGGCCTCCCGCGTCATCCTGGCGAGATCGCCCTCCGGGATCGTGCCGTCGACAAAAGGGCGCAGGATTTCGAGCGCCAGCTCCGGATACGGCAGGCCGGCCAGCTCGGCGATCTGCCCGGGGGCGAAAACCGGCCAGGATTCAGGCACATAGAGGCCGCCATCGCGGGCAAGCCCGGCCAGCATGGCCTCGACGAAAGAAAGCGGCGGAGCCTCGCCGCGAGTGGAAATGTAGCGCACCGGCCGATCCTTGGATGGGCCGGCACACTAGGCGCAAGCGCAGGCCGGGACAAGAAACAGCACTTTCGCGGCCGGCAAATGCACCTAGTTTCAGCGAACAGGTCTTCCTGGACGGGGGGCCGGGCCGTTTACGACCAGTGATGCCGGTAGCCCCAGTGCGGGCCGCGGCCCCAATACGGGCCCCGGTAGCCCCGATAGGCGCCGTAATAGCCCCAGCGCGGGGCGCCATAATAAATCGGACCGCAGGCTTGGCGCCAGCCGCAGCCCCAATAGCCGCAGCGCCAGACGACCGGGCATTGCGGCTCGACGAGCACGACCGCGGGAGGCCGCGGAACCACGGCGACGGGCGGCGCGACGGCGGGCGGGGGAACCTCCGCGGCCGGCGGCGGGGCTTCCGGGTAGAGGTCGGCCGCCTTGGCGTCCGAGAACGCCCCGGCCGAAACGATCGCCGCTGCGGCAGTGACTGCGAGAACCATGTTACGCATGACATCCTCCCGGTATCGCCAAGCTGCAGTGGTCAGCCAAGTGCCCGCGACTATGATCGGCGCCGTCTGAACGGGCCATGATGCAAGGGTTCAGGTTCCGTTTAGCCAGCAGACCAGTTTTCGCCACATTCCCTCGGCGCCGTCGCGAGAACAGCCGGCCTTGG
>WNFG01005741.1_pt1 | contig 10434 bp, 7 predicted proteins | sample 5400431 | NCBI WGS metagenome assembly WNFG01 (sample SAMN13153346, study PRJNA577476) | soil metagenome | isolation source: 120 cm saprolite under Douglas fir tree site 2 hole 3 replicate 2 | place: USA:California | collected 2015-04-18
TCCGAAAACCACCCATCCGGCCCCAGGCGTCGACGTCCGGTGTGCCGGCTGCTCGTTGCGCTGGCACTGAGTCTTGCAGTGCATGGGACGTTCCTCTTGCTGGTGCGAAAGGCACCGGTCCCGGTCCCGCCATCGGCACCGACCTGGGTGGCGGAGCTCGAGATTGTCGAGAGGCCCGCTGCGGCTCCGCCTGAGCGGCCAGCTTCCGATGAAGCCACAGGGAACGCGCAAGCAGCCCTCCTGCGAGAGCCTCCGACCAGGGAGCCGACCCCGAGAACGCGGAGCGTGGCTCGATCGGGCGAGGCACCCGCGCAGCGCGAGGTAGCGGTGAGCGATGTTCCGCTTCGTCCTCGCCAGGGGGAGCCCTTTCTTCCCCGCCAGGAGGAGACTCCCCCGGGGCTTTTACCCGGCCTCCGGTTCGCCCTCCCCCCTTCTAGCCCAGAGCCTGACGAACCGATCATCGACGGTCTTTCTGGAATCCATGCGCCCGCCATCCCCAAGGACCTGGTAGGCGCCACCGTGGCCCAGGCGGTGGGTCAGCGGCGGGTACAGAGCGGAAACGTGGACCCATACTTTTCCAGGTTGCGGGAAAGGCTCACGGAGATTTGGAATGCCCGTCGGTCGGATGGAAGAATCTCCGACCGACCCGGTTCCGTTCGAATCACCCAGGGCCGCAGCGGCCACCTCGTCTCGGCCGAGCTGATTTCTTCATTCAGCGATCCAGGGTGGGATCGCGGCCTGCTGCTCGATCTCAAACAGGCGGCGCACCTTCTTCCGGAACCGCCTCCGGAGGTATTCAGTGAACATCGCTACCTATCCAGCCTCTGGTCGTTTCAGTATTCCCCGGCCGCCCTGACGGATTTTGACCTCATCAACCTGTTCGACAAGAGGGCGATCCCGAAATCGGATGGCAAGCGCGTCCAGCTGCTTGGCGCCGAGCCGTCCGACTGAAGGGGATTACACGAAGTGTGCAACATTTGCGTGGCCGCGAGGGCCGAAATTGTCGCACAGTTCATTGGTTCTCGACGGTGCGCGAGACCTACTACGGTCTTGCCGTGGACCTCCGCGGCGCGTATTCCTTCGCGAGCTCAATTTCGAATGGCAGTGGTTTTAGACGCGCACGTTGCGGAGCAGCTGCGCGTTCACGGCGACAATGACCGTGCTCGCCGACATCAGCACCGCGCCAATTGCGGGCTGCAGCAATACGCCCCCGTGAGCGAGAATTCCCGCCGCAAGCGGAATTGCAATCACGTTGTACCCCGCCGCCCATCCGAGGTTTTGGATCATCTTGCGGTACGAAGCGCGGCTGAGCTTGATGATGCTGGCGACCGCGCGAGGATCGCTGCGAACCAGCACGATGTCGCCGGCCTCTACGGCAACGTCCGTGCCGGCGCCCATCGCGATACCCACGTCGGCGGTGACCAGCGCTGGCGCATCGTTCACGCCGTCTCCAATCATGGCCACGCGGCGACCGGCCTGCTTCAGCGCAGAGATCGTCGCTGCTTTTTTCTCGGGCGGGACCTCCGCGTGGACCTCCTCGATCCCGAGCTCGCGGGCCACAGCTTCTGCGACGGCACGCGCGTCGCCGGTGAGCATCGCAACGCGAATACCCAGGCGATGGAGCTCCCGGACTGCGTCGGCCGACTCGGGGCGCACGGCGTCAGCAACAGCGAGCGCCGCGCGCACCTCGGAGCCGGCTACCAGATAAATGATTGCCTGGCCTTTTTCTGCGGCGGCTGCGGCGAAGGCCTCGAGCTCAGGAGGCGTGCGCGCGCCGGTGCGGCGCAACGCATTGGGTCCGCCCACCATCCATTCGCGCTCATCAACGGTGGCGCGAACACCGTAACCCGGGATCGAGGAGAACCCCGACGCGGGCGGGATCGCAATCTTCCTCTCCTGCGCGGTGTGCACGACCGCGCGCCCGATCGGGTGCTCCGAGTCGCGCTCGACGGCGGCCGCGACTTGGAGTGCGTCTGTCTCCGAGAGTCCCTCGACAGTCCAGACCGCGACGACGCGGTGCTGCCCCAACGTGAGTGTCCCCGTCTTATCGAATACCACCTCGTCAAGACGGCGAGCCTCCTCCAGGCCACGTCGATTCCGTACCAGGAGACCGGCGCGAGCCCCCACCGTGGTCGAGATTGCAATCACCAGTGGAATGGCGAGACCGAGCGCGTGCGGACAGGCGATGACGAGCACCGTCACCACCCTCTGGACGATGAACGCACCCGTCGCACCGGCAAGCCACCAAGCGATGGCGGTCGCGACCGCTGCGACGATAGCGACGATGGTGAGGAAAAATGCCGCGCGGTCGGCCAGGGCCTGCGCACGCGAGCGGGACGCTTGAGCGCGCTGGACCAGGGCCATGATTCGCGCCAGCGCGGTTCGCTCGCCGGTCCCGGTGACCTCGACGCGCAGTGAGCCGGCGCCGTTTACCGTGTCTGCGATGACGCGATCTGCGGTTCCTTTTTTCACCGGACGCGACTCGCCGGTGATGATTGATTCGTCGACAGAGCTCTCGCCCGATCGGACCACGCCGTCGGCCGGTATTCTTGCGCCGGGCCGGACGAGCACGAGGTCGCCCTCGCGCAGTTGCTCGATCGGCACTTCCTCCTCTCGCTCGCCGGCGATCCGCACCGCGGTTCTCGGAAGGAGCTTGGCGAGCTCCTTCAGCGCTCCCTGGGCCTGGAGAATCGAGCGCATCTCCACCCAGTGGCCGAGCAGCATCACGGTGACCAGCGTCGCGAGCTCTTCCCAGAGCGGCATGCCTGGGTACCCGATCGTCACTGCGACGCTGAAGACGAACGCCACCGAGATTGCGAGCGCGATGAGGGTCATCATTCCCGGAAGGCGATCGCGCAACTCGCGGATGGCACCCTGGAGGAACGGCCGCCCGCCGTAGGCGAAGACGAGGGTCCCGAGGATAGGCGGTATCCACGCCGACCCCCGGAAAGACGCCGGCTCCAAGCCCAGCGCGGAGGGGATCATGTGGCCGAGGGCGAGCGTCGGCGCGGTCAGAACGAGGCTTACCCAGAATCGCGTCCGGAACATTTCGACACTGTGACCCTCGTGTCGGTCGTGCGTGTGCTCCGGCATGCCGTGCGGTTCATGCGAAGCAGTGGCAGTTGCCTCGTGTCTTGAAGAAGGTGGCGGATGACGCCTGAGGAGCTCCGCGTGCTCGGGGCGGCCCGGCGTAGCCGTACGGGGGGTCGCCTGCCCGTTCGTTCCCGTCGGTGGCTGATCATGATGTCCGTGGTCCATACCGTGCTGACCCAGTATTCCGTCAATCATTACAACTGAGCCGCGCAACGCATTGGATCCGTGTTTGACAGACCGTGTCGGAGGGAGCACAACCCGTCAAAGGTCGCATCGCTACGAGTGAGGAGGAGGGGCGCGATGGCAATCCAGAACAAGAGGATGGCGTCGGTCTGCGCAGGGCTGGCGGTATGCAGTGTGCTGATCGCCGCGGCAGCTCAGGCGCAGGATGTGTCTTTCATCGGGCGCCGGGATTTTGATGCTGCCGGAAGTCCTTCCTCCGTGGCGGTGGGCGACTTCAATGGCGACGGAGTGTTGGACTTGGCCGTGGCCTACGTGGGCGTCTACCCCGGCTACATCGGCGGACTCTCGGTGCTTCTGGGCGACGGGGATGGAACCTTCCAGGTAGCACGCAACTTTGAAACGGGGAACGGTCCCTCCTCCGTTGCGGTCGGCGACTTCAATGGCGACGGAGAGCTGGACCTGGCCGTGGCCTACATAGGCTCGTATCCTAGCTACAGCGGCGCAGTCTCGGTGCTCTTGGGCAACGGCGATGGGAGCTTCCAGGGACCCCGGAACTTTGTAGCGGGGGATGGTCCTTGGTCCGTGGCGGTGGGCGATTTCAATGGCGATGGTCTGCAAGACCTGGCCGTGGCAAACCGGTATTCCAACAACGTCTCAGTGCATTTGGGCAACGGGGATGGGACGTTTCAGGGAGCGCAGAACTTCGCAGCCGGGAGCAATCCTATGTCCGTTGCGGCGGGCGACTTCAATGGCGACGGAGTATTGGATTTGGCCGTGGCCAACACCGGATCGAACAACATCTCTGTACTTTTGGGCCGAGGAGATGGGACTTTCCAGGGGTCCCAGAACTTCGGGGTCGGGATCCAACCTATTTCCGTTGCGGTCGGCGACTTCAATGGTGACGGGGTACAGGACCTAGCCGTCGCCAACTGGAATTCCTCCACCGTCTCGGTACTTTTGGGCGACGGGGAAGGCAGCTTCCAGGTGGCCCACTACTTCGCGGTCGGGCGCTATCCTAAGTCCATTGCCGTGGACGACTTCAATGGCGACGGCCATCTAGATTTGGCCGTGGCCAATGACGGTTCCTCCAACGTTTCGGTGCTTTTGGGCAACGGCGATGGGAGCTTCCAGGTGGCGCGAAACTTCGCGGTGGGGGGCGGTCAGTCCGTCGCGGTAGGCGACTTCAATGGCGACGGTACAAAGGACCTGGCGGTCGCCAACTCTGGTTGGTCCAGGTCAAACGTCGCAGTGCTTTTCGGCGTCGGCGATGGGAACTTCCAGGTGGCGCCGACCTTCGGGACCGGGAGCCAGCCTTGGTCCATTGCGGTGGGCGACTTCAACGGCGACGGCCATCCAGATTTGGTCGTGGCCAATCACGAGTTCGCCAACGTTTCGGTGCTTTTGGGCAACGGGGATGGGAGCTTCCAGGAAGCCCAAAACTTCGGGACCGGAATATATCCTGGGTCTGTTGCCGTGGGTGACTTCAATGGCGACGGGGTGCAGGACCTGGCCGTGGCCCACGGCGGTGTTCTCTACGAATTCTGGGGCGGAGTCTCGGTGCTCTTGGGCAATGGGGATGGGAGCTTCCAGGCGGCCCAGGACTTCGGGACTGGTAGGAGCTCTGTGTCCGTTGCGGTGGGCGACTTCGATGGCGATGGGGTGGAAGACCTGGCCGTGGTTAACTCCGGCCGCACGTTCCCCTCCGACCCAGGCAGCGTCTCGGTGCTTTTGGGCAACGGGGATGGGAGCTTCCAGCGGGCGCACAACTTCAGGGTTGGAAACCATCCTGCTTCCGTTGCGGTGGGCGACTTCAATGGTGACGGGGTGCTGGACCTGGCCGTGGCAGACCGCAGCTCCGACAGCGCCTCGGTTCTCTTGGGCATCGGGAATGGGAGTTTCCAGGCGGCGCGATACTTCCCAGCCGGAACCGGTCCTTCGTCCGTCGCGGTGGGCGACTTCAATGGTGACGGGGTGCTGGACCTGGCCGTGGGGAGCGCCAACGTTGCGGTGCTTTTGGGAATGGGAGATGGAAACTTCCAGAGAGCGCAGAACTTCGGGGGGGCCGGGGGCCACTCCGTTGCGGTGGGCGACTTCAATGGCGACGGGCAGCCAGACCTGGCGGGGACCACTGGCTCTGACAGCGTCGGGGTCCTGATCAACAACACGGGTCCGTAGTTTTTGGCGGCGCCAATTCGAGAAGCGGTGCAGGCCTGGTAAATTCAAAACATGCGACACACCATAGCCATATCAAAGCGCATGTTTCTGCCTTACCGATGGAATCTTGTACTCAGCTTAGGCCTCCTGTTCTCAGGCTGTCGCGAAAGCGAAAGCGTTTCGTGGCGGACAGGGCTGTTGCAGCAATCTGGCGAAGCGCGCGCGTTAGTGAAGGAGCTTCGTCTTCGCACACTCGAACAAGCCAGCCCTGGCGTGCCGGAAATGGGTTTTCTGGTTGGCAGTTCGTCTATCTGCAGCGTCCGCTCCCTGATCGATAGTGGGCTCGTGGAGAAAATTGAGCGGCATGGGTTCTCACTGATACCCATTCTCGGGAGTCGATCGTCGCCCGATGAATTGCTTGCGGAGGTGATCCTCCCTTCGAGCGCCTCAGATTCATTTCGACTGCGCGAGCATCGCTCTGATGTCGCGGTGGATGTTTCACTTGTCGGCGCCGACTGTGCTCGAGCCGAGCTTGCCGATGGCCTAATCATTTATCGCGGCGCATACCCCAGCGCAGATGTTTTGCATCGCGTGAGCCAGAGGGGCACCGAGAACTTCATCGTGTTTCAACGCGCACCAGACGAGCCCGCAGTCAGCTACCGGGTATCTCTCGATCGATCTGTCGCCGGTCTTCGCTTGGTGGCGAATACGCTCGAATTTCTCGACAATGGGGGCGTTCCACGACTGCGCACCTCCCCGCCCTTTCTGCTGGACAATGAGGGCCTGCGGCACCCGGCGAGGCTCTCTGTTGCCGATTGCTCGGTCGACGAAAACCCGGCGGCCCCTTGGGATCGTCCCGTCCGGCCTCCGGGTTCCACCCGTTGCGTGATTCGCATCGCTTGGGAGAACACGGGCGTCCAGTTCCCTGCGGTGCTCGACCCGGAGTGGATGACGACAGACGATCCCTCAATCGAGCGGTTCCTGCACACGGCGACGGTCCTGAGCAACGGGAAAGTTTTGGTGACTGGTGGATTTCTGCTATCGGGTCCACTGGCGAGTTCGGAATTGTATGATCCACAGACCGCTTCCTGGTCTGCCACCGGGAGCATGACCGAACCGCGAGACGCGCACAGCGCCACGCTTCTGCAGAATGGCAATGTCATCGTTGTAGGCGGGGCGAACAATACAAGCACACACCTGGAAACTGCCGAGCTTTACGATCCACAGACCGGCACGTGGCACGCGACCGGAAGGTTGAGCGATGGTCGCCTCTGGCACAGCGCAAATCTGCTCACCAACGGGGACGTCCTGGTTACCGCCGGCGGATACACTGTGAGCTCAGGGTACTTAGCCAGCGCAGAGATCTTTCACCCCGACTCCGGCGCTTGGACTGCAGCCGGAAGCCTTGCCACCGGCCGAATATTCCACACTGCCACGGTTCTCCCCAATGGAAAGGTGCTGGTCGCCGGAGGCTATGGTCTTTCTGGCCCACCCCCGGCTCGCTCCTTATCAAGTGTAGAGCTGTTCGATCCGACGACGAGAAGCTGGAGCGTGATTCAATCCATGACCAGCGCCCGGAGCGGTCACACCGCAAATCTTCTGGCCGATGGTCGTGTGCTCGTGGCCGGAGGCGACGACTCGGTTGGACCGATCTCGCACGGATGGCTCTCGAGTGCCGAGCTCTATGATCTCGATTCAGGCACCTGGCAGCCAACCGAGAGCATGTCCAACGCACGGGACCTGCACACCGCAAATACTTTGAGGAGCGGCAGCGTGATTGTGATCGCGGGGGGAAATGCGGATGGAGGTTTGAGCAGTGCGGAGATTTACGATCCCCGGTCCGCCACTTGGCGCACCGTCGCGAGTATGAGCCAGGAGCGTTGGCGACATACCGCCACCACGCTCGCAAACAGCAGTGTTCTGGTGGTGGGTGGCGTCAATCAAGGTGTTTTTCTTTCCAACGCAGAGCTCTATGCACCGCTTGGAACATCGTGCAGGTCAGATCGCCAATGCCCCACTGGCTCGTGCATCGATAACGTTTGTTGTAATGAGACCTGCGGTGGGCAGTGCGAAGCTTGTGACGTTGAAATCTCCCCAGGAGTCTGCACGCTGGTATCTGGTCCACCCCACGGTGATCGCGCGCAATGCCGAAGCGATGGCTCAATTTGCGGCGGTGTTTGCGACGGAGTCGAAGGAAGATCCTGCGCCTATCCTCAACGAGGCACGAGGTGTCGCATCGGACGCCATCGCGGCTTCTGCGATGGGGCTGGTACTTGCCGACGCCGGTGAGTTGATGGTGTTAGAGCGCTTCAGTCGCGCAACAGCGGCACAGTTGCGCTCGTGCCGCCCCAGCAACAGGCCTGGTTGCCGAAGGAGGCAATCGGAACGGAGACGTGCGCGGTGGTATAGCCGGACGCGGTCACATCGATGGCCAGCGGACCGACCCCGGGAGCGGAGCACCATAGCCTGCCTTCGTCCGCGAGACAGGCGCAGCCACCGCCGCTACAGTCGGTCCGCGTCGCGGTGGCGTACGAAATGCCGATTCCAGTCGCAGCATCCACGGCCTCGATCGGGATTTACGTCAACGGACACGGCGGGCAAGAGCCCAAAGTGAAACGGCTGCTACCCGTTCGCAGTGACACAACCACTCTGGTGGCAATCGGGGATGGCACCGAATTGCCGGTGCTGGCAGTTGCCACGCCGATCCAGACGCGCATAGTCACGTGCTCACGCGCGAAGACATCGACGGGGTAGCGGGACGTGCCTGGAACTGAACAAAGCAGGTCTGCCCGTTGGGCAAGCAGCTCGCGTTCGTTCCGGAAGCTCTCGCCGCAAGGGGGGCCCCGGAAACCGCATCGGTGACATGCAATCGGACCGAGCCTCCGTCGGTGGGTCGGACCGCCGAGTTTCTCGTGGGCGGACCGCAAGAGGCGAGCGCCACGATTCCCATCGTCAGAAGAAATCGCATTTGCCTGCTCCGTCCGGCAGACCGCCACTCATCTTAAGCGCACAATAAGCAACCTCCGTGCCCCGTGGTGGGGCATCTGCTTATTGAGATCAGCGCGCTGAGCCCGAGCGGTCGAGCTCAAGCCATCTAAGGGCGCGCTCTGCGTTGGTATCACAGGAATCGACTGCGTCTATGCGAAGGACCGACTCGGTCCAAGGCGTGTACTCAAGCCGACGCCGCTGCACGTCCTCCAGGTTGGCTCCCGAAAATTCTCAGCGAGCCCGCGATGGCGCTTCGCCAAACGCTCTCGATGCAGTCGCTCGTCCGAGCAGAAACATTCGATGACCTTCATGGTCACTCGGTGCTTGTTCGCCACCTTCCGCCACATCGCCTTTGCCGGTTCCACCGCGTTGACAGCATCAACGATCGCGTTCTGTCCAAGCTCCAACTGCGAATCGGCAAGACCCTCGACGACCAGGTAGGCTGCGAGGCCAGTTTCGAATCCCGGTGCGATTCCCGCGCGGAGAATCGCCGATTCGATCGGATCCACAGAAAATACAGGAAGCCGCAGCCGCCGGCCGATGTGCTGCGCCAACTCGCTCTTGCCCGTTCCGGGAAGTCCAGAAAATACGATGAGCATCGGCCGACCATCGCTGTTTGCGTCCGGCTTCTCAACTGAAACGCGGGACGGCTTCTCTGCGGGGCTTTAGTGACGTTGACGCCACCTCCTTGGCGGCTCATTGCTGCCGTTGCGTCGCCCTACTGCGCGAACAGCTTCTCGAAGATGTCTCCCCGATTCCAGCGCGGCCGCTCGGGATCCAGCGCGAGGTAGAGCGCGATCAGGAAGTCGGCGCGGATCTCCTTCGCCATGTTTTCGTAGTTGAGCGACGGAACCCACTCGTCGCTCGGCTGGTGATAGCGATTCTTGAACCACCACAAATAGTGCGACCGATTCTTCTCGATCTTCCCATCCTCATCGAGCCAGCCGGCGTGCGGAAACACCGAGGGCACACCCTGTTTCACGAAGCTGTATTGATCCGAGCGGATGAAATACACTTGGTCGGGGTCTGGGTCCGGGCTGATCTTGAGACCCGTGGCGCGCGCCGCGAATCGGACCGCCGCCTCGACGCTGCTGTGCTCGGCCCCGAGCGCGAACAGATCGTGCGGCTCCCACGCGCCTTCGATGCCGTCGAGATTGACATTGGCGACGATGCTCCGGATGGGAACCGTGGGGTGCTGCGCAAAATAGTCGGATCCCTGGAGGCCTTTCTCCTCGGCGGTGACCACCACCACCAGGATTGAGCGTGACGCCCGCTTCGGTAGCGAAGCGAAGGCCCGCGCGATCTCCAACACCCCGGCGACTCCGGCGGCATTGTCGACCGCGCCGTTGTAGATGCTGTCGCCATTGATCGGCGGGCCGATCCCCAGATGGTCGAGGTGCCCAGTGAGCGCCACGTATTCCGAAGGCCGCTCGCTTCCGCGCAGAACGGCGACCACGTTCTCTGAGGTCACCTGTCGCACTGTCGAGGCGACGCGCAGGTGCCCGCGTGCGCCGAGAGGAAATGGCTCGAGCTCGCCCTTTGGACCCGCGGCGAAGAGGCGATCCGCGTTTTGGCCGGATTTCACGAGCAAGGAGGCGAGGCCGCCGGGAGGGATGACGGCCATCGGCAGCACACTCGCCGAACCGACTCGATCGCCCTCTTTCCAGACCATTCGCTCGAAGGCCGCCCCTCGGACGAAGAGGTCCCAGGGTGAAGCTGTCAGGATCTGCGGCGTGACGACGAGCACAATGCCCAGCGCGCCTCGCGATGCCAGGAGCTTCGTCTTGTTCGCTGTATCGGAGTAGACCGCGCTCGCGGCGGTCGGGAAAAAGTCGTCGCGGTCTGACCGCGGCGCGCCGAAGAGAATCACCGCGATCTTCCCCCGGAGATCCTTGGGCACGTCCTCATACCCATACGCCGGCGCGTGGATTCCATAGCCCGCGAAAACCAGATCGCCCGTGACATCGTCACCCGTCGCCCCGGCGCGGGGCGTGAAGACGACCTCGTCGCCGTGTT
>WNFG01005743.1_pt1 | contig 10433 bp, 9 predicted proteins | sample 5400431 | NCBI WGS metagenome assembly WNFG01 (sample SAMN13153346, study PRJNA577476) | soil metagenome | isolation source: 120 cm saprolite under Douglas fir tree site 2 hole 3 replicate 2 | place: USA:California | collected 2015-04-18
TGCCGTCCGTTGACCAGGTGACCGTTGACAAGGAGCCATTGCGCAAGCCGTCGACGTTCGGCCCCGGCAGCGGCGCCAGCGAATATCCGTCGAGGAGGTCAACCGTCGCTGCACCATCGTAGCCAACCGCTAGCAAGGCGCCGTCGGGGCTGAAGGCGATCCCGAAGGGTCGCTCCCCGCCGGTCACCTTCCTCGGTGAGACAACCAGCCTGAAGGCGCGGTCATATAACCGGACCTTGCCGTCGTAGCTCGTGGTGGCCAGCCGACCATCGGCGGCGAAGGTGACATCGTTGATTCGGTCGTCGTAGTCGCCGTCGCGGAAAACCTCGCTCCATTGCCGGTTCCGGTCATAGACGCGCAGACCGTTCGTACCGCCCAGCCCCGCCGCCAGGTAGTCGCCGTCCGGCGAGAAGGCGAGGCTATTAGTGGAGTTAGGAAGTCCCGCTATCCGAGCGGCCATATTGCCGGTGAGCGTTTCGAACACATAGATTGAGTCCTCGGGTGTGGTGGTCGTCCACTGGGTCCACCCGCCGGCAGCGACGAGAGCGCCATCGGGGCTCATCGCGACCGCGTAGATTCTTCCTATGTTTCCCGGCCCCGCCGGCATGCGGACGGTCCGCAGCAATTTGCCGTCGGTCAATGACCACACCCGCACCGTCTTGTCATCAGAACCACTGACGGCAATCTGACCTGCCGCGTCCACGCCGATGTCTCCGATCGGAGCCGTGTGCCTGCCGGGATCAACAATCAGCACCGGATGATCGTAAAGCTGCGCCAGCGCAGCAGGGTTCGCAAAAGCAGAAAAAAAGAGTGCGGTCAAAAACGCGTGTGCTATTGAGCTGCCTTGACCTCGGAAAATGCGGGCCATCTTGCGGCCTCCAGTTGGGTCTGAATAGTTCGACGCGTCAGCACGTCATCGCTTCGATGATTGTTGTAGAGAGCGGACACCCCATCCGACAGCATTTTGAGCAACTGCTCGAAGGGGATCATCTTCCCGATGTCGACCATGACGTCCCTTTCCGTTTGTCCGGCCGTTTTGGGAAGTAGATTGCTGACGGTGCCGCAGAATTCGCCCAGACCGGACGCACCGCCGCTCAATTTGGCTTGCAGGCTCGACAGACTCGCCGGCGTCTGCCCGGCGGAAAGGGCCGTGATCAGCCCCGCAATTACCGCATCAAAGTCTGCCTTCGCGTTGGCGTAAGTGAGCTGGCCACGAGCTCTCTGCGCGTCGTCGCCATATTTCTTCATGAGCGCTACGCAGGTCTCTGCCTTGGCGCGTTCGCCCGAAATCTTGCCCACCGCATCAGGCCATGAGATCGCCGCCGGTTGACTGATCGCGGAGCCCGTCAGCACAAACAGGAGAAGAAACGCTACGCGCTGGGCAATTTTCATGGCTCTCTCCCCACGAGAGAAAATACGACTTGATCAAAACAAAAATGTAAGCCGGCTGACCGCCGATTTCTGCCCTCTGCCGCAACGAGGGCTGTGGCTCATTGCATCACAGTCTAATAAACCTAGAGGACCGTTTGCAAGTAGTGCGTGAATTCGTCTGTTTAGTCGCCCGAATGTCTCAAGCGCGGCGATGCAACCCCCGCCGTCTCATGACCGCTGCACTTTCAACTGCGGCACACCCAACGGCCGGTACGAAAGGAGTTAGCGGCTGATCGCCGCCGAGGCGCCGGCAGTCGCCCCATCTCTCCGCCCGCGCGTCAGCAACCGCCTTCTCGACGATCTCATTGACCTGGGCGTGGGTGAAGTGCTCGCCCGCTTCGGACGCTGGATCACCTCGGTGCCCCCGCCTCCGCTTCCCTTCCGGGGGAACGCATCCTTATCGTCGAGCACGGCATCGAGATAGGCCACGGTGGGCTATAATGGCGGCGCATCGATCAGGCCCAATCGCCGCTCGACGCGCTCAAGCCGATCGGCCAGTCGATCGATCGAATGTTGTATGCGTGCATCGGCTCCCACAAGAGAGCCTAATTCCGTCGCCACTGCGGCCAGCACGATTTCAACATTGGTGAGTCGGCCTTTTATTTCGCGAAATTCGTCGCGCATGCCGTCGAACTTGGTGTCCAGTCGGCGTAGCATCACCAGGATCTGAGAAGGGACGCCAATCACTGGCTCGCCCACACGATACGGGCGACCCACAGCACATCCTCGGCCGCCAATATGCCATCGGCCTGTTCCGAATCGAGCGATTTCAGTTCCAGCGTCTTGGCGGTCTTGCGCTTGAGTTCCCTGAGCATCACCTCGCCGCTCCGGGTTTTGACAATGACCCGATCGCCGCGGCGGATCGGCGCGGCCGGCGACACGATGATGTGGGTGCTGTCCCGGTATGTCGGAAGGAGTGAATCGCCGGTTATCTCCAGCGCATAAGCGTGCGTGTCCTCGACTGCAGGAAACGGTATCGCGTCCCAACCCTCGCCGGACGGAAATCCGTTGTCATCGAAACGGCTGCCGGCGCCGGCCTCGGTGAAGCCGATGAGCGGCACCGACCTACCGGGCGGTCGCCCCCCCTCCGAGATCAAGGCGACGAATTGATCAAGCGTCGCGCCCGTAGCGGCGAGCGACTTTGCGACCGATTCGGTGGAGGGCCAGCGCGCCCGACCGTCCGGCGTGATACGCTTCGACTTGTTGAAGGTGGTGGGATCGAGGCCCGCCCGTTTGGCGAGCCCCGACGCCGACAGCCTCGCCCGCGCGGCTAGCCGGTCTATGGCCATCCAGATTTGCGCGTGCGTCAACATGGTCGGGCTCCCACAAGGTAACCGACAAATCCCACCGTACCGGCGCCGGTGAAGCTTCCCCGGGGATAGGAATTATAACCTGCGGGCGATGGCGTCCAGTGCAATGTTTCCGCCCCCACCCTACCCTCCCCCGCGGGCGGGGGAGGGTAGGGTGGGGGCGCGTGCCCGTACAGGATGGGTTGAGCGACCCCGGCCGGACCCTCTCGTCGGGCCGGCCAGGGGCAGGACCTGCCGGCCCGACAATAACGCGGTGAAACCCATCGACGGCCCTTCAACGCGGCACGTCCGCTGATGGGTTCGCGCAAGCTCAACTCACTATCACACCGACGCATGAGTGGACCGACGACGGAATATTGGTGCATGGATGAGAACGCATGAACGATCCATCCACTCAGACTTCCGTGCTCGCACGGCTTGTCACCGACAGCAGCACTGCACACCGGCTCTTCGATGCCCTCGTGGCGGCGTTCGAGGCCGGCGGGACCGCCGTTGCTGCCTGCGAGGAACGCACCGGCGCCTGGACGGTCGAAATTTACTTCGAGCACGCGCCGGACCAGGACGCGGTGCGGACGCTCGTTGGCGATCTCGCCGGCAACGCTGTGCGCGATCGCGTGGTGTTTACCACCGTCGCGGCGCGCGATTGGGTGGCCCAAAGCCTCGAAGGGCTGGCGCCGGTTGCGGCAGGGCGGTTTGTGGTCCACGGCGCGCACGACCGCCACCGCATTGCGCCAAATCGGATCGGCGTCGAGATCGAGGCGGCACTCGCCTTCGGCACCGGGCACCACGGCACGACGCTTGGCTGCCTGATGGCGCTCGACCGAATGCTTAATCGACGGCGCCCGCGCCGTATTCTCGATATCGGCTGCGGGACCGGCGTGCTCGCCATCGCGGCAGCGCGGGCGAGCCGGCGGCCGGTGGTTGCCAGCGACATTGATCCCGTCAGCGTTCGGGTGGCGCGGGACAATGCGCGTCTCAACCGCGCTGACGCGCTCGTCGAGATCATTCGGGCGAACGGCCTTTCCGACCGCCGCATGCAGGCGGGCGGGCCGTTTGATCTGGTGTTCGCCAATATTCTGCTAGGCCCGCTTAAGCAACTCGCTGATCCGATCCGGCGAGTCGCAGCGCCGGACGCCCGCGTCGTGATATCAGGGTTATTGTCCGGCCAGGCCAATGCGGCGCTCGCGGCCTATCGGGGCCGCGGCCTTGTGCTCGAACGGCGCATTTCCCTCGACGGATGGGTGACGTTGGTGCTGGTGCGCCCCGCGAGACGGGTCGCTCGGCGCCGGCCACGACGCTAGAGCATTCTTCGATTAGGTTGACCTATCTCCGTGCTGTCATCGCCCTCCCCCGACTTGATCGGGGGAGGGCAATGACACTGGCAAGGTAAAATGCTCTAGAATGCGGTCATGAACGAAATGACCTTGAAAAACTTCCACGCTCAGTTCCAGACCTTCGACGATCCCCAGGAGACGTCGGAGTCGGTGCCGCAACTCGTTGCGCTGCGGGCGGAGTTGGCGCGCCGCGGGCTTGATGGCTTCGTGGTACCCCACGCCGATCGCTTCCAGAACGAATATCTGCCGCCGAGCGAAGAGCGGCTCGCCTGGCTCACCGGCTTTACCGGATCGGCCGGCGCCGCCATCATCCTCGCCGAGAGCGCGGTGCTGTTCGTCGACGGCCGTTATACGCTCCAGGCTCGCGACCAGACCGACCCCAAGCTGTTCACGATCGAGCATCTCGTCGACAAGCCGCCGAGCGCCTGGATCGAATCCAACCTGAAGGCCGGCCAGAAGCTCGGATTCGATCCCTGGCTGCACACGGCGGAAGGGGCCGAACGGCTCGCCAAGGCCTGCTCCAACGTCGGTGCGATCCTGGTCGCCACCGAGCCCAACCCGATCGATGCGGCCTGCCGCAACCGCCCGGCGCCGCCCCACGGCGCGATCGTGCCGCACGATCTGCAATTCGCCGGCGAGCCCGCCGCGCAAAAGCTCGACCGCATTCGCGCCGAGATCAAGAAACTCAATGCCGACGCGCTTGTGGTCTCCGATCCGCACGCCGTCGCCTGGACGTTCAACATCCGCGGCGCCGACGTTTCCCACACGCCACTGCCGCTCTCCTTCGCGATCATCGTGGCGGACGGCGCGCGGCTTTACGTCGATGCGAGCAAGCTCACCGACGCCGCGCGCGACACCCTTGCCGGGCTAGCCGATATCAGGTCGGAAGATACGTTTGCCCAGGACTTGGCCGCGCTTGGCGCCCAGCATCTGGTCGTGCGCCTCGATCAGGCCACCGCCGCCCACGCCATTTCCCAGGCGATCACGGCCAATGGCGGCAAGGTTTCGCGCGGCCCCGATCCGATCGCGGTCATGAAAGCGGTGAAGAACGACACCGAGATCGCCGGCAGCCGCGCCGTGCATTGCCGCGACGGCGCCGCTGTCGCAAATTTCCTTGCCTGGTTCGATCGCGTGGCGCCAGACGGTCAACTGACGGAAATCGACGCCGTCGAGGCGCTCGAGACCTTCCGCCGCGATACCGGGCTGCTCCGCGACGTTTCGTTCCCGACCATCTCGGGCGCCGGCCCGAACGGCGCCATCGTGCACTATCGCGTCACCCGCAAGACCAACCGCAAGATCGCGCCGGGCGAACTGTTCCTGATCGACTCCGGCGCCCAGTATCAGGACGGCACCAGCGACATCACCCGCACCGTGATGGTCGGTGACGCCAGCCCTGAGATGCGCGACCGTTTCACCCGCGTGCTCAAAGGCCATATCGCCATCGCGCGCGCGGTCTTTCCGGACGGCACCTCCGGATCCCAGCTCGATAGTTTCGCACGCACGCATCTGTGGGCGGCGGGACTGGATTTCGATCACGGCACCGGCCACGGCGTCGGCAGCTATCTCTCGGTGCACGAGGGGCCCGCCCGCATCGCGAAACTCGGCACCGCGGCCCTGATGCGCGGCATGATCCTTTCCAACGAGCCGGGCTACTACAAGAGCGGACACTACGGCATCCGCATCGAAAATCTGGTGCTGGTCACCGAGGCGCCGGCAGTCGAAGGCGGGGAGAAGCCGCTCAACCGTTTTGACACCCTGACCCTCGCGCCGATCGATCGCCGGCTTATCGACCGGCACCTCATGACGGCGGACGAGATCGATTGGCTTGACTCCTATCACGCCGAAGTGCGCGAGACTCTGATGCCGCTGGTGGCGGACGACACCCGCGCGTGGCTCGCCGCCACCACCGCGCCGCTGGGGCGGGGGTAAGCGGACTTCGATCACTGAAATCACTTGTAGGGTGGGCAAAGGCGCGCTTTCGCGCGCCATGCCCACCAAACTGCGGCGTTGGCGGGCATGCTTCGCTTTGCCCACGCTGCGACGCGGAATTTCGGTTATTCGATACCGATCGGTTTCCTCAAGGCCGCGCCAAACGGATGCCGAGGTGCCACGCCAGCCGGGCTTTGCGCAATCTCTCTGGCGGCCATTCGAGCGCCAAGCTCGCCCGCCTGAACATGCGTCGTCCCAGATTGGCCGCCCGCCGGAGGAGCTTTCATGCACTATGAGTTGATTAGTTCATTGATACTTGGTCTGACAAAAGGGAGCTCCGCCTGTCTCTCTCCACGGACCGCTTCGACTACCGGATCAGTTAACCAAGATGCCTTCACGCCTATGCAGGCATAGAGAGGGCGAAGATTTTGCCCGGCGATGACCTGGAACATTCTTCCACGGCTTGACGAGACATTGATATTCACTTGCGGGTCGGCCAGCGGTATCGCGCCAAGTGCGCTTTTCGCATTCGCCTGAAACGACAATGCTGCAGAGTCGTCCTCCGAGACGACGACGGTCGCACATTCCGCCATATGGACCGATTCGATCAATTTCCATTCCTGCTGCCAAATGTTAGCTTTGAAAGAACGCAAAATTGCGGCTGCGAGAGCGAGCCTGTTGTCCAGCTGCCGGTTGCGAACTTTCGAGGCGTGAAAGAGAAATGCTCCCTCTTGATTGAACTCAAGCTTAATCGCTGCAGAGGCTGAAAACGGCTGTGGGGCGGTCACTGAGCTGTCGATCGATAGGCTCGTTCCACTCTTGGAGGTGTATTGCAGGTTCTGGACCGGGCCTGGTCCGCTAACTTGGTACGGAATCTTGAGCTCTTTGAGTGTAGTTCGCCCGCGAAATTGGCCGTTCTGGAGAACACCGACATCGCCGAGTTCGAGCAAGTCCCCCGGCAACCAAGTACCAAAGAAACCCAGATTTTCGTACATTTCTTGCTGATATCGTTGAGCTGGGCTAGCCATAGGGTCACCCCCTTCAATACCTAACCCTAGGACGGGCGAGGCGAGACTTCAACAAAATGTCTTAGCTGAACTTCCGAAAACAGCATGCGTTCGGCGGCGACTCGTGCGGCCGGGAAATCCAACATTCGCAAACCCTCACGCCGCTCCGCGCGGGTCTCATCTCCCACGGTGCTTTCATATTCGACGGCACCCGTTGTTTCAAAAACGATCAACTCCGCCGATTTTAGGGCTCTCCTAATCTCTGCAAGGCTTGCAGACCCATCCCAGCGAATTGCCGACCTCTGCCAGAAGCCTGACAACGCGTGAGACCGATCAGGCCGGGTCACGATCACGATGAACGAAGTGAGCCCAGCGGCTCTCAACAGGGAGGCGAATAAACAAGCCAAGTCGAGACAAGTCGCCGCCTTGTCGTTCCAGATTTGATCGACTGTCCGTACCGCCTGCTTTCCTTTCACCGAACTCGGCCGTTCATGCTCATAGGCGAAGTGACAATCCTTCATCTCATTGTAAAGCAACGAGCAGATGACTTGAAGGTCTATATCGACGAAGCTGCCAAGCGTCTTTCGCCGAACGCGATTGACGATCTCTTCGATCTGCGGGTGCAAATAATTGACGTGATTGACGAGCGCGGGACCGTCGTTCAGGTCCCAAAGCTCCTCGCGGCGCCCTTGCGGGTCGGTTCTTCCGATGTCGAGTAGGTCGCCAATATCTAGAGGCTCCACGAAGCCAGTCCGGTAACTCCTCAACTGTTCTTCGAAGGCCGGAATAAGATGACTTCTCTCGGCCCAGTGAATTCGTCCGGACGCAGCCGCGTCTGGCTTCTTGACTGTCGGATCATATTGCAGGCGAATTGAAGGCACACAATGAGTATGGGCGACTGCGAGCGCCACGTGCGCGGGCGTGACACCGGTGTCAAGCAAGAAAACGCAAAATTCCGAGTCGAGGATACTCTCGATCTGGTTCGCTTCGTCGAGTATGTTCGAAAGCTGTTTGGTTGAAATTTTTTTGGGGTTATAGGCATTGCTTCTCAAGACATCCATGATGTCGTCGACGGCAGGTGAGAATTTCGGTTCGCCAGCGATAACAGCGACCGATCTGTCCCGATAATTTCTCTCCCGGAAATATCCACTTCTTTCCTCTAACTGCCTCTTGAATTTCCTAATCACTTCACCGTGTCGAAATCGGTCTGACGCAGGCGACTCTCGCACGAAGGGGATCGCATCTCCTGGTAGTTGGGGTCGGTGCGTACTCAGAACCTCGTCGTCGATGAATATTAGCCGAGGCACCCCAGATCGACGCGCCAAATTCAGTTCATATCCGATGTAGGGAGAAAATTTGATCGCCCGATCGTCCGACATCCGTCGCGGCACTATCGAGAGAAACGCCGATAGACCGCGAATATAACGCTCAAGTTTCGCGACGCACCACGTCGGCGATTTTTGATCAGCGAACAGCCGAAACTCTTGATCCCTCAACTGGCTGAGAAAGTATTGATTGATTTCGACGTCTCTATAGCTATGGCTGAAATAGACCTGCATCGCTCGATCGCGTTCACCCAGAGATTTGGCGGCCGGACGCAAGCTTAGCCGGTGCTTGCGTCAGGTCGACTTCTGGTGACAAGCAAGCCATTTTTTTCGCTCGTCGGTCAAGCCCGATGGACCTCTCCATCTACGGTCAATTACAGGCTCGCGACCAAACGGTAGCGACCCGAGGCACACGAGGCGCCGGCCGTCGAAGGCGGGGAGAAGCCGCTCAACCGCTTTGAAACCCTGACCCTCGCGCCGATCGATCGCCGGCTGACCGACCCGCCGCTCCTGACGTCGGACGAGATCAATTGGCTTGACTCCTATCACGCCGAGGTGCGCGAGACCTTGATGCCGCTGGTTGCGGACGACACCCGCACTTAGCTCGCCGCCGCCACCGCGCCGCCCGGGCTAATACCCTCCGCGCCAATCCGCTCTGCGATCCCGCCGCCTTTGCCGACGGCGGGCGCACTTTCAATGCTTGTCCGGATACCTGCTGATGAAGCCGTTCCGGTTCGGCATCTGCACTTTCGGCAAGGTCTCGGCGTTCATCGTCTCGTTGTCGCCGATGACCTTGTTGCGGGCGAGAATATAGGCGGTCAGCGCATAGACCTCGTCGCTGGTCAGCGACTTCGGTTGCGGCCATGGCATCGCGCGCCGGGTGAAGTCGAAGATCGTGGTGGCGTTCGGTACGTAGAGCGCCATGGTCCGATCCGTCTTGCCCGGGGCGTTGGCAAGTGCCGCATTGGTCCCGCCCTGGCCGTCTTTGCCGTGGCAGGCTTCGCATTTCTGCACGTAGATGGCGGCGCCTTGCGATGACGTGCCGCTGCCGGGCGGCAGACCTTTGCCGTCCGGCCCGATGCTCATGTCCCAGAGCGCGAGTTCGGCCTCGCTGACCGACTTGCCGAGCCCCGGTAGGTCGGCGGCCATCGCGGTCGCCGCGCTGCCTAGCGCGAGCACGAGGGGAATGACGGCGGTCAGGCGCTTATCCGTAGACATGCTTGAGCTCCCCTTTGTTGTCGGCGGCCCAGCTCGTGATGACGTTCATGTGCCCCATCGGGAAGGCGGTCACCGGAACGTTGACCTTGGGCTCGCCGCGCTCGGCAAACATCTCGGCGCGGGTCGGCTGGATGTTGCCGGCCTCGTCCCAGGCGCGGCTTTGCAGCACCCCCGGCTGGCCGTCCCAGCGCCACGGCATGCGGAACCGGGTCAATGCCTTGCTCAGCACCGGCGCGTCGAGCGCTGCCTGCGCCCAGCTCTTGCCGCCGTCGACCGACACCATGACCTTGGCGATCCGTCCGTTGCCCGAATAGGCGAGGCCGGAAATCTCGTAGAAGCCCGGTCCCTTCAGGGTCAGCCCGGGCGACGGGTGGGTGATGAGGGACTTCACTTCCATCGGAAAGAAGAACTGCCAGATTTTCGGGCCCGCCACGCGATAGGTGTATTGCATGGTTTCGTTGATGGCCATGACCGGCTCCTCGATGAGCTTGATTCGGTGCAGCCATTTCACGTTCATGTTGCCTTCGTAGCCGGGCACGAGGAGGCGCATCGGATAGCCTTGGGCCGGGGTGATGCGCTCGCCGTTCTGATAGAGCGCAATCATCGCGTCATCGAGCGCCTTGGCGATCGGGATGCTGCGATTCATGCTCGGCCCGTCGGCTCCTTCGGCAAGGAGCCACTTCGCTTTCGGGTCGATGCCGGTCTCCTCGAGGCGTTTGCGACCACCTGAACATCTTCAGGATCTGACGGTGCGCTTGGAGGTGTTGGAGGCCGAGAACGCGGCGTTGCGGAAGGAAAACACGGAACTGCGCGTCAAGCTCGACTTGCCGCCGAAGACGCCGGACAATTCGAGTACGCCTCCCTCGCAGGGACACAAGG
>WNFG01005745.1_pt1 | contig 10432 bp, 8 predicted proteins | sample 5400431 | NCBI WGS metagenome assembly WNFG01 (sample SAMN13153346, study PRJNA577476) | soil metagenome | isolation source: 120 cm saprolite under Douglas fir tree site 2 hole 3 replicate 2 | place: USA:California | collected 2015-04-18
ACCTAGCTGCGACGTCTCCGTACGCGCTTTCCGGCTCAGACGATCTCGATTTCCGGGAACGGAAAAATCAACTTGCCACCCTTAAAAAGGAACTCTTTCTCTCGCTCGAGAATGCCGTTCTTGAAGTGCCATGGCAGTACGAGAAAGAAGTCTGGCATCATGTCCCGGGCTTCCCGCTCCGAGATAATCGGAATGAGCGTACCGGGAGTGACGCACCCAAATTTGTCAGGATTCACGTCCGCGATGGCGGGAATATCTTCCGCGGTAAAGCCGCAGAACTGAAGCAGGACGTTTCCCTTCGTCGAGGCGCCGTAGCCCAGGATTCGCCTGCCGTCTCTCACGAGCGAGCGAATGAGGCGCCGGATGTCGTCGCGATGCCGGAAGACTCGCTCTTCGAAATCCCGAAAGGGCCGCGGCGTCTCCAGCCCCATCCGTCTCTCCTGCTCCAAAAGCCAGTCGATCATGACGCCGTTGGGCTTATGGGGAGAGCCGAGCTTTGCGACCGTCACGGCAAAGCTCCCCCCGTTGACGGCGTTCATGTGGACGTCGATGACCTGCATCCCTGCTCTGTCCACGATTGCCCTGATCACGGAGAGCGAATAGTATTCGAGATGTTCGTGACAAATGGTGTCGTACGAATTGGTGCGAAGCATGGAGGGCATGTAACTTTGCTCGAGATGCCATACGCCCTTATCGTCGAGCACCGCCGCTACTTGACGCGCGAAATCCACCGGATCCTCCAAGTCGTAGAACATGGCGATGGAGGTCACTATCTTTGCCTTTTTGGTTGAGATCTTCTCGAAATTCGAGCGGGAGAAGAAATCGGATACGAGTTGCATGTCGAGGGTGTAGTGCTGCCGAAACTTCTCGCCAGTGGGATCGATGCCGATCCGTGTCAACCCCTCCGTCTTGTACGACCTGAGCAGGGTGCCATCGTTCGAGCCGATATCCAGAACCACGTCTTCCCGGCGGAGCTCTACGATGTGCTCGAGATGCCGAGTCTTTCCCTCCAGGTGACGAACCATGGACTGGTTGAGGCCCGAACGGTAGCCGTAGTTGTCGCCGTACATCTCGGCAGGATCGTAGGAGTGGTCGAGCTGGAGCAAACCCGATTCCGGACACCACACAAGCTCCAGCGGGCCCGAGGTGACGGACGCGTCCTTCGAGCGCGGGAACACGCCGGTCAGGGTCTGGACCCCCAGATGTAGAACGCTGACGAGATGCTCACTTCCGCTCACGCGGCACTTGGTCAGCTTCCTGTACGGCTCAGTCACCATGCGTGATGTCCTCGCGCGCGTCAGCAATGTCTCGGCCGACCTCGCGGATCTCGAATGTGCTCGTGGCCACGGCGTGCCCCCGACGATACAAATCGTCGCAGCTTTCAGTGCTTGACATGACGGGAGTGCCCGACGCCCGCAACTGCCAGAATCCGGAGGAGTTCAATCGCGTAGTTCCGGAAGCTGTGGCGGCTGAGGTATTCTTCGCGTTCGGCCGAGAGCCGGCCAGGTGCGACATCCCTGTCGTAGGCGTCGGCAATCCGTTCCGCAATCAAGGCGGGATCTAGGAGGTCAGGCACGGACATGATATACGCTGGCCCGTCCATCGCGGCTGCCAGGTCTTCATTTGCCACCGTCCGAAGCCCTGCGCTGATGCAATCCATAAGCGCCCCGGAAAGGCCTCCAAACCCGTGGGTCCGGAGCTGAATTCCGAAATCTGCCCCCGCCAGGAAGCTTCGGTAGGTCTCGTCGTCCACCCACTGTTCTGCGGTGTGCACAAACTCCTCCACACCGATCTGTCGGGCAAGCTCTCTGATCGTCTCCCCGACCTGACCCTCGAACGGACCGACGAAGTAGAGGTCGGCGTCAATCCCCCAGGAGCGTAGATGCTCGACCGCGCGAACGCACTCTAGCGGTGCCTTCAACGGATGTACGTAACCGAACGAAGCAATCACGACCTTGCCTGGCGCGATCCCCAAGCGTCGGCGGGCCTCCTCGCGAGCCTGGGGCTCAAGCTCTCCTTGGCCGAAGTGGCGATAAACGCAAAACGGCAGATACTCGGGCCGTATGCCGTATTGCCGCTCTGCGTACCTCTGGATACCACGGGAATGGACGATGAGTGGGTCGGCGATACGCACGAGGTCATCGAAGAACAGTGATGCGGCAAGGTGTGGCGAAGTGATCCACCGTGCACCCTCTTCGATGCTCACCGGCCGTCCAAGCGCTCTTGACGCCATCCTCGTAAACTCGATCGGACCCTTCCATAACCAGTACAACTCAACAAGCCGGTTATCGTGCTGGATGCACGCTCCGCCATACCGCTGGAGAAGCTCGAGAATCCGAATGTGATAGTGCGAGTTCCCTGCCACGGAAACGATACGGTCGTAGCGGCCGAGTGCATAGGGGAAATCGCTGATGGGCAGGCGGCGGCGGATGGAACGGTCTTGTGCCGTGCTGTCTGCGTCAGTGAACACGTCGACGATGGCGAACTCCCTAAGGCTTTCCAGGGACCGCGCGGTGTAATCCGCAACACCCGAGCGTTGGGGTGGGAATGGAGTGAGAAACGCGATCACAGGTTTCGCGGGCCTATGAGAGCGCGCAGGGGGTGAGTGAAGGGCATGATACTCTCGGATGATGCGTTCCCAAAAGTGTCGCCCCCTTGCGACGTCGAGCACGCCCGCCTCCATCACGACGACACGGCGTTCATCGACCGTGGTCATCTCTCTCAGCCGGCGGGCGGCATATTGCGACACGGGGAAGTAGACGTGGTAGTGCCGCAGCCACAGCAGGTTCGCCAGGTAGCTCACGCGAGCGCCTGGATCATCCAGCGATCTGCCCCGCTGATCGAGATCGACAGAGTCATGGACGATGGCACCTGCCAGCACCGACGACCTGGCAAGCAGCGGTGCGAAGCGGCCTTGGTCTCGGCTCATCGGTGAAGGCTGGACGAAAATCCCGTGGCTGTCTTCGCGTCCCGAGAGCGGCGTGACCCGGACACGGTCGAACAGCGCGCGATGTTTGTCCCGAAGCGGCGGCAGGTGGTCGTCCACGACCGCAACCAATTGTGCAGACCCGTTCCCAAATGCCTCGGCGAGGTAGGCTCGGCTCGGCGAGAGCAAGGCCGATGTCAACCCTGCGACTTCCGCTCCCGCGAATCCGGCGTCCTGCAAGCAACGAGCATCAATCAATACAGTCGGAGCTAGCATTACAAATGGAGACCTCGTCGGGACATCACGAGGCGAGAACCGTGACCATCATGGAGATCCCGTCGGCGGATCGGTCGCCTCTCGAATTGTGGCGGCGGGGTCGTCTCCGGCGTCAGCCGTCACGCGGTCTGTGTCGACGCGCATCTGCAGAGACTTCAGAACAGCTAGCACCAAGCGATCCATCTCGATCTCGGTGCGCTCGATGCGCGCGCACATGTCATGGATCTCTCGCAAGTCCGAGAGCAGTGGCTCGTTGAAGAAATCCCGCAATGGCGTGAGCAACTCTCGGGCTCTCTTCCGCACACGACGGCCGAGCGCTGCTCTCATCGAGGCCTTCGTAGATTGAACCTGTCCTGCTATGCGTTGTCTTGCGCTAGTTTGCGCCGCTGGGGCCCTTTCCCCTTGCCATCGTGTGGCCCCGCGGCGTAGTTGGTCGATCTCCTCCCGCATCGCCACCGTGGCAGCATCCACGTAGTTGTCCAACACATTCACGGGGGCCCGCAGAAGCTCGAGTATTTCGATACTCTCGCCTCGGACGTACCATCGATTGATCCCGTCAAAGTGTGCGAATGCATAGCGCGTTTCGAGCACAACGGGCTCCCACGATTCGTGGTTGAGGACCATCGAATAGGGTTCCGTGGCCTCGATGAGAAGCACCTTCGGCCGGAATCGCATCCAGTCGTTGCTGCGTAACACCTCGAGCTCGTACCCTTCGACGTCGACCTTCAGGAAATCGATTTCGCGGCCGTCCGCATACTCCTCAAGGATTCGCTCTAGCGTTGTGACCGGGACTTCCCGCGCGATGCGGCCATCCGCAAGGTGAGAGAGGCGAGGAGGCAGATCGGCCAGCAGCGTCGATGTGCCAGGATCAGCCGGATGTTCGTAAAACATCAATCTCCCCTGGTGATCGGCTACCGCGACCTGGAGGTTGATGTCGCGTGGGCGTTGCTCGACCAGGCGGGAGAAGGCGCCTCCTGGTTCGACGTTTATTCCGCACCATCCATGATCGTAGAAGTGGCGTGTGACCGAGCCGATCGTCGGATCGAACGCACCAATGTCGACATAGAACCCGCGCTCGACTCCAGCAAAAACGCGCGCGAGGAGAACATCCTCGTGGTTCTGCGCGTAGCTCACCATCGGGCCACGGGATCCGGCAACCTCAGCAGCGCTCATTTCTTGGTGAACTTCATATTGTGTTTAGACATATCGGTGCAAGGATTCGCGGTGCGCGCAAATTCTAGAGCCTTACGGCGTCGTGAACGCTCCGGCGTCATGCCGATGTGCCAGAAACCACGAGACTGTCTTCGAAATTCCGTCTCGCAGGCCATAACGCGCTTCGAAGCCAAATAACTCTTTGGCGCGGCTCGGATCCACGCAGCGGCGGGGCTGTCCATTGGGCTTACTCGTGTCCCAGGTCAGTCGCCCCGTGAAGCCCACTTCTGAGGCCACCATCTGGACGAGATCACGGATGCTTGTTTCCTCACCGACACCAAGATTCACTGGTTCAGCCCCATCGTACCGCTCGGCGGCGAGCACGATCGCCTCCGCGGCATCCTCGACGTAGAGGAACTCCCGGGTGGGGCTGCCGTCTCCCCACAGGACAATTTCCTGGCGGCGCTCCTCTTTGGCCTCGAGACACTTGCGGACGATGGCCGGAATGACATGTCCAGTCTCGAGGTCGAAGTTGTCGCCGGGTCCGTAGAGATTGGTCGGGAGGAGGTATATCGCATTGAAGCCGAACTGGGCTCGGTAGGCTTGTGCTTGGACGAGGAGCATCTTCTTCGCGAGCCCATAAGGGGCATTGGTCTCTTCCGGATAGCCGTTCCAAAGGTCCGCCTCGGTGAAGGGAACGGGCGTGAACTTCGGATAGGCACAGATGGTCCCGAGCGCGACAAACTTGGGAACGTTGAATTGGCGCGCGTACTCCATGAGCTGGAGTCCCATGATGGCGTTGTCGTAGAAGAACCGCCCGGGATTTGCGCGGTTCGCGCCGATGCCCCCCACCACGGCAGCGAGATGAATCAAAATGTCGGGACGAGTCACCTGGAACATCCGCACGATCGCGTCCCGCTCGCGGAGATCACAGTCCTTCGAGCGCGGCACCACGATCTCCTGGCAGCCGCGGGCTCGGAGCTTACCGACGACAAATCGTCCCAGGAATCCCCCACCACCGGTCACGAGGACCTTCGTTGAAGACCAATCCATGAGTCAGACTCCGGGGTTGCAATGTGGGATGCTAGCGGTCCTGCCCTCGCAGGACCACCGCGACGTTCTCATTCGAAGCCCGCCTTGTCTTTCGCAGAAAGTCTGGCACACTCTCGACAGGCCAGCGGCTCCCATTTTCTTCTACGCAATGCGACCAAAAAGCCGTCGCATCGGATGCCGAACTCAGATGCTTTCCCTCGTGAGCAAAGCACACCGATGAGGATAGTGCATGTTGCTCCCTACTACCACCCTTCCGTGGGGGGCGGCGAGACTCACCTCAAAGCCATCTCCGAGGGTCTTGTCCAGAGAGGGCATCATGTCACGGTGCTGACACAGCGGCACACGTCTTTTTCCCAACGGATCGACCGGAGGCTCCGCAAGTCGGAAATCATCAACGGTGTTCACGTCCGGCGATTAACCCCCCATTTTCTCGTATCCAATCTGATCCATACGACAATGAAGCTCCCCGGCGGCTATCGATTGCTTCGAGCGCTCCTGGGCACGCGCCGATTGGCCAACTTCCCCGACTCCTTCCTGTCGGGTGCCCTCGTGGCCGCCGTGCGTGCTCGGCCCGATCTGGTCGTCGTGCAGAACTGGGCCCTCTCGGGTCTCGTGTGGCAATTCGCGCTCTTGCGCCTTGTTCGACGAGTCAAACTCGTCGGCATGCCCTTGTTTCACACGGAGCTCCGGTGGAGCCATAGCCCCCTCCTCGCTGAGATGGTCAACCGCTATGACGCGATGATTGCTTTGACCGAGCACGAAAGAGCCTTCATTCGAAGCCAGTCGGGCAGCGACCGCCCCGTGTACGTCGTGGGCGCCGGCGTGGATCCCTCCGCATTCGCCGAACGACACGGTGCCCGAATTCGCGCTCGCTATGGTCTTCAGGGATTGCCTGTCGTTGGTTACATTGGTCGGATCCAGTGGGAGAAAGGTGTCCCGCAACTGCTCGCCGCCATGGACATCCTCTGGCAATCAAACGATCGAATCCGGTTGTTGCTGGCAGGCCGTATGGATCACGAGAGCGCCCAGCTGCTTGCCGGTTTGAGCGGAGACGCTCGCTCGCGGATCGTTGTTATCGGAGCGTTTCAGGAGGATGAAAAACCGTCACTCTTCGACGCCATCGACGTGTTCGTCATGCCCTCGCTGGCAGAATCCTTCGGGATTGTCTATCTGGAGGCGTGGCTGTGCCGGCGCCCCGTCATCGGCGCAAGAACCGGCGCCGTCGCCTGCTTGATCAACGAGGGCGTTGACGGCCTCCTCGCCGATCCCGCTGACCCGTCGAGCCTTGCGGCCGCCATCGGGAGCCTCATGACCGACGAAGAGCGTAGGCGTCGCCTCGCTGATGCCGGGTATCAGAAAACCCTGACCTGCTTCACATCGGACCGGATCGCTGACCAGATCGAGAATGTGTATCGGTCCGTCGTCGAGGGTCACGCCCATATTTCGGGCGGGCCCTGAGCCCTCCGCAGGACGCAGGAGCATCAAAAAGCGTAGGTGATCCACTCCACCCTCTACATGTCTCTTTACATGGAGAGGGCACGAATGCAAAAATCATGGTCTGATGATGATCGACCTGAGCGTCGTGATCGCCACGTACAATCGAGCCGATTTGCTCCAGCAGGCTCTCAGGGCCCTCGAGTCACAGCAGGTTCCCGGCTCTCTCCGGTGGGAAATCGTCGTCGTCGACAATAACTCTCGGGACGCGACACCACAGGTCGTCCACACGTTTTCGGAGACCTCGCCCGTCTGCGTGCAGTACGTTTTCGAGTCGCGCCAGGGTCAGAGCCATGCCCGGAATCGGGGAATTCAGGAATCGCGTGGCGCGGTGATCGCCTTCACGGACGACGATGTCCTCCCTGCGCCCAACTGGGTGGCTGGGATTCATGCCGCATTTGATCGGTGGAAAACCGACGGCGTGGGCGGCCGGATTCTCCCGCAGTGGGACGCATCGCCACCTCCGTGGCTCTCCCAGAGCCGCGACTTGCTGGCTCGCCTCGCCTTGATGGACTCCGAGGAGAGCCGCCTCCTCACATTTCCCACGCAGGGATGGCCGCAGGTGTGGGGCGCGAACATGGCGTTTCGGCGCGATCTCTTCGAGAAGGTGGGGACCTTCGATCCCGACCGAGGCATGATGGGCACGAAGCTTTTCCGCGGAGAGGAAGTCGACCTGATCAATCGAGCGTTGCAGTCCGGGTTGACCGTCGCCTACGATGCGAGCCTCACGGTCTTCCATCGGATCGGACCCGATCGCATCCGCCGGGCGTACTTCTACAAGTTGATGTACGACATTGCCCAGGGCGAGGTTCGATCCGAGCCTTCAGTCATTGGACGGACCTTCCTTGGTGCGCCCCTCTGGCTATACCGGGTAGCTTTTACCGACTTCTGGAAGTGCGCGGCCTCCCTGCTGCTAAGGCGACCGCAAGCCTTCGAGCGGCGGCTCGACTGGGTCTCGATACTCGGGCGGCTCTCCGGTCACTGGAAGACGCCCAGAGCTTTACGGTGATCCTGAGAGAATGCCCGAAGCAACAGCTTCGATGGTATGCTTCGCCAAGAGCTTTTCCGGTCTTCATTCATTCATCGTCTCGGTTGATCGATTGGGCATCGGCACTGGCGCCGCGAATCCGCAACCCGTACAAGGTCAGCGCCGGGTGAGAAAATGAGCACAGACAATTCTGGGACGTTGCCTCAGAAGGCGAGCGACGGAGACTCCCTCGCCCGCGTCGTCGCATTCTACCTTCCCCAGTTCCATCCAATTCCTGAGAACGACGAGTGGTGGGGAAAGGGGTTCACGGAATGGACGAACGTGGGCAAAGCTCGACCTTTGTTCCCGGGGCACTATCAGCCGCGGGTGCCGGCCGATCTCGGTTTCTATGATCTCCGCCTCCCGGACACGCGCGTGGCCCAGGCGGAGCTGGCCCGCGACTACGGCATCGAGGCATTCTGCTACTGGCACTATTGGTTCGCGGGCCGACGCATTCTCGAGCGTCCATTCACCGAGGTCCTCAAGTCGGGGGAGCCCAAGTTTCCATTTTGCCTGGGCTGGGCGAATCAGACATGGGCCGGGATCTGGCACGGCGATCCGGATCGGATCCTCATCGAGCAGACGTATCCGGGCGTGGCCGATCACGCGGCCCACTTCCACGCGCTTCTCGAGGCCTTCGAGGACGACCGCTACCTTCGGGTGGCCGAGAAACCGCTCTTCCACATCTACCGCCCTCGAGCAGTCCCCGAGGTTCACAGATTCACCGATCTGTGGAGGACACTGGCCCACCGCGCCGGCTTGCCGGGTCTCTACCTCGTGGCAGAGGGGGGCAGTGAGTGGAATCCCGCCGAAGATGGTTTCGACGCCTCGGTCGCGCTGAGCCTTCCATCGCTCCAGGGTTGGGAGCCCGGGTGGCACGCGATTCGGCGGCTGCGGTGGGAGTGGCGGAAGCGGCGCGGGATACCGACGGTCGTCCGGTATGAAGATGTCGAGGCGGAGATCGTGCCATCGCGCCAGTCTGGCATCAGGAGCCACCCGTGTCTCGTCCCGAACTGGGACAATACGCCGCGGAGCGGTCGCAATGGCCTTGTCCTTCACGGCTCGACCCCGGAGCTGTTCAGGCGACAGGTGCGACGGGCCCTCGCAATAGCGGCGAACGATCCGCCCGAAGAGCGCCTGGTCTTCGTGAAGTCGTGGAATGAATGGGCTGAAGGGAACTACCTCGAGCCCGACCTCAAGTTTGGGAGGGGGTACCTCGAGGTGATCCGCGAGGAGTTGGAGGTACGACGGATTCGTGCATGACGGATCAACCCACCAGAGAGGCCGCTAGCCCGAGCGGGGCGGTGCGCTCGCTGGCGTTCTACCTGCCGCAGTATCACCCGATCCCCGAGAACGACGAGTGGTGGGGCCCGGGCTTCACGGAGTGGAGAAACGTCGTCAAGGCCAAGCCGCTCTTCAAGGGACACTACCAGCCTCATCTGCCTGCGGATCTCGGCTTCTACGATTTGCGCGTCCCGGAGACACGGGAGGCCCAGGCGGACCTGGCCTGGACCCATGGGATCACGGGCTTCTGCTACTATCACTACTGGTTCAATGGTCGGCGCCTCCTGAATCGCCCCTTTGACGAGGTCCTCCAAACGGGCCGTCCGCAGTTTCCTTTCTGTCTCTGTTGGGCCAACGAAAACTGGACACGAAGATGGGATGGCCTGGAACGGGACGTCCTCCTGAGCCAAGAGTATTCACTGGAAGACGACCGGGCGCACATCGAGAATCTGCTCCCCTGCTTCGCTGATGATCGCTACATCAAGATCGATGGCCGCCCCCTGCTCCTCGTATACCGGACGAGCAATCTTCCCGAGCCAGCGCGAACAGCAGAGGTGTGGAGACAGGCGTGCCGCCGGGCCGGATTCCCGGACTTGTATCTTGCGCGGGTAGAAAGCCACGGCCCCGTGATCGATCCAGCGCAGATCGGCTTTGACGCCGCCGTGGAGTTCGCCCCCCACTGGGAGTGGGTCCCCCCTCCGATCCGTCGGCGCGACCGATGGGACGGTGTGGCACGCCTGTACAACCAGCTCCAAAGGGTAGGTTTGATGTCCAGCGCGTACAGGCAGCACTGGATCTACTCGTATGCCGCCTTGAGCGAGCGCATGCGGGCGAAGCCACCGGTCCCGTACACGCGCTTTCGGTGTGCGACTCCAGGATGGGACAATTCGTCCCGTCGCCAGCGGGACGCCAGCATCTTCGACGGATCGACGCCAGAGCTGTACGGGCGGTGGCTGGAAGCCCTCGTGCAAGACACCCTCGCGCATCGGCGAGGGGACGAGCGCATCGTCTTCATGAACGCCTGGAACGAGTGGGCCGAGGGCAACCACCTCGAACCGGATCGCCGGTGGGGCCACGCCTACCTCGAAGCCACCGCGCGGGCCCTCCAGTCCGCCAGCACGAGCGCTCCCCAGAGAGGGACGTGAGCCCCAAGATCGCCAGACCCGGTGGTCTCGGTCGCTATCGGATGACCAGCTTGCAGCCGAAGTAGTGGCTGACCT
>WNFG01018034.1_pt1 | contig 10431 bp, 10 predicted proteins | sample 5400431 | NCBI WGS metagenome assembly WNFG01 (sample SAMN13153346, study PRJNA577476) | soil metagenome | isolation source: 120 cm saprolite under Douglas fir tree site 2 hole 3 replicate 2 | place: USA:California | collected 2015-04-18
ACGCGCCCGCGTAGAACGGCACGACCTTGACGCCCGGCTGCGACCGGTTGAACTTCTCCGCCTGGCTCTGGATGATCTTCTCGAGCTGGCCGCCCACGCCGTACCAGAACGAGATCTCCAGCGGCGCCTGGGCGGCGGCGGGGGTCGCGAGCAGTAGGAGCAATGCGGCCAGGAGGCACGACGCTGTACCCGCCATGAGGAAGTCTCCTTCGTTGGGGTGTCGGCTCCGTATCATACCCGACCGGCGGACGTCAGGGAGAAGGGGCTTCACACTCCGTTACACCCGACTCACACACGCTTCACATCGTCACGCCACACTTCGAGCAGAACAAGTTCAGGAGGGAAGGAGGTGACAGCCATGAAGCTCGGCACACTACGGCGTCTCGTACCCGTTCTTTTGCTTCTCGGCGCCGTCACCGTCTCCGCGACGGGGTGCCTGCTGGTGCCAATCCCCGTCGGCGGGGGCGGCGGCCACCACGGGCACTCGCACCGCTGGTAGGTCGATGTCTCATCTGGCGGGCGCCGAGACAGCTCTCGGCGCCCGCTATGGGGCACCGGCGGCAAGGATCTCCTGGCCAAACAGGTCCATGGCCGTGTGACCGACTTGTCCGGTGTCGTAGTAGGCGTAGGCGGCCACGCCGAGCGCACCCACCAGCGGGATGAAGCGCGCCGCTCCTCTCTGGAGCAACCGTTCCGTGGTCGTCACGCCCACCTTCGTCAGGATGGCTTCCAGGGCTCGCAGCGAGGTGCCGTTCACCACGACTCTCTCACCCACCCGGGTGATCACGTCGCGCACCGCCTGCGCCGCCGCGTGTCTGAAGAGACACCACGCCATCGACTCCTGTGAAAGGAACGCGCGCTGTCCGTACACGGCGGCGATGTCCGACACCAGGCGGGCTTGAACGCGCCATACCGCATAGAGATCGGGAAGGACGGTCACCAGGCCCAGTGGCCCCGGGGGCAAGGCGAGGCTGCCTGAAATGGTGGCGGCTTTCAGGGCGGCCGCAGTGGTCAGCTCGCGCGCGCGCATGGCGGCATCGACCGCGCGATCCTCGGAGCTCTCGGGGACCCTGCTGATCAGCTCCAGGAGAGCGTCTCGTGTCCGCTGGACCAGGCCGTGAGCGGGAATGACCAGCTCGGCGCGTGCGTGTTCCGTCATGACTTTCTCCTCCAGATCGAGTGTACACGCGCGATCTATCTGGAGGTGAACGCGGGCAACACCTCGCGGCCGAACAGGCGCAGCGACCGCATGGCCTCCGGGTGAGTCATGTTGCCGAAGTTCATGTTCATGAGCAGCAGGTCGACGCCCACGGCCTCCAGCGCCTGGATCTGCCGGATGCAGCGCTCCGGGCCGCCGATGATCAGCCGCTCCCACGCTTCCTCGGGCGAGGGCTCGTGCTCGACCGGGTCCGAGCTGACCACGCCTCCGCGCACGCTCTCGCTCCCGAAGTGCAGGTGGTGCCACGTGCGGTGCGTCTTCGTCACGTGGGGAAGCGCCTCACGCGCCGCGGCGTCCGTCTCGGCCACGTAGGCGATGCGGAGCAGGCCGAGGTCGCTGTCAGCCTCCGTCTTGCCCGCTTCCTTCAGCGTGCGCCGGTAGAGGTCGACCTTCTCGGCCACCTTGTCCACGGGATCGCGGAACACGGTGCTGAGCAGCCGGTGCCCGTGGCCGATGGCGTAGGTGAAGGATTCCGGGTTCAGGGCGGCGATCCAGATGGGCGGGTGCGGGCGCTGGAGCGGGCGCGGGAGCACGGTCGCCGCCGGGAACTGATAGAAGCGCCCGACATGCGCCACGTCGTCCTCGCGCCAGGCTCTGAGCATGATCTCGAGACATTCCTGCGTCCGCGCACGCCCTTCATCGAAGGGAAGGTCGTAGCGCGCGAACTCGTAGGGGTACGCCCCGCGCCCGACCCCGATCTCCAGGCGTCCGCCGGTGAGGACGTCCGCCACGGCAATCTCCCCGGCCAGGCGCAGCGGGTGATAGAAGGGGAGGACGAGCACGCCGGTGCCGAAGCGGACCCGCCGCGTCTGGCTGGCGGCCTTGATGGCGAACATCAGCGGTTGAGGGCACGCGCTGTAGCTCACGAAGTGATGCTCCGCGAGCCACACCGTCTCCAGCCCTTGCTCCTCGGCAAAGGCGACCTCCTCGAGGAGGTCGCCGTACATCGCGTCGAAGGCGCGTCCAGGGCCCGACCACTCGAACAGCAGGAACAATCCGAATCGCATGCCCGTGCCCGCGGACCTACGCGGCCAGGAACTTCTTCCACTGCTCGAGCAGCGGCGCTTCGTTGTCCATCCACCACTCCGGGTTCCGCAGGAGCACGCCGGGGAGATCGTAGTTCACGACGTCGCGCTTGGTCTTGGCGTCGAGCTGCCCCCACGCCGCCCGGTTGGTGGGCCCGTGCGGGTAGAGGAGCGGTCGCTCCGCCTGCGGCTTGGCCTGGGAGGCGAACGCGATGAACTTCATGGCGGCCTCCTTGTTCTTCGAGATCTTGGAGACGGCGTAGAAGGTCTGGTCGAGAATGGCGTTGTTCAGCTCCACGGCCAGGGGCTTGCCCTCGCGGGCAAGCACGAGGACGCGGGCCCCCCATCCGTAGCCAAGCTGCACCTCCTCATCCGAGAAGAGCTGCGCGAACTGCGCGCCGGACTGCCACCATGTCATCTGGGGCTTGATATCGGCGAGCCTGGCGAAGGCGAGCTTGGTGTCGATCGGGTACACCTTGGCCGGCGCCACACCCGCGGCCATGACGGCGGCCTCGAAGTTATCGCGCGGCGTCCACCCTGGCCCCGTGCGGCGGCCGGGAAAGCGCTTGAGATCCCACAGCTCGGCCCAGCTCTTCGGGTGTGAGCCGGTGGGAAACCGCTTCGTGTTGTAGGCGATGTCGACCGCGTACACTTCGAAGGCGATCCCGTGCGAGTGCAAGGCCGGCCCGTACATCTCGGTGTGGTTGACCACGCCCGCGTCGAGCTTCTCGTACAGGCCGTCCTGGGCGCCGCGCCAGAGCCAGGCGCTGCCGGGCTGAATGATGTCCCATTCCGGGCTGTTGTTCTGAACTTGCGCCTTGAGCAGCGCGAGCTGGTTTGTGGCGCTCACCTGCTTGATCTTGATGCCGGTGGCGGCCGTGAAGGGATCGTAGACGGCCTTCTTGAGCGACTCCTCGTGGGCGCCGCCCCACCCCACGATCACGAGCTCGCCGGCGGCCGCCGCCGGTCGCGTGCGCGCCATGGCGCCGGCCGTGACCAGCGCTCCCGTCGTCGTCTTCAGGAACTTCCGTCGCGAGACCTGGCTGCCCATCTCTACCTCCCCCTGGAGCGGCCGCCGTCGGCGTGCCGCCCCGCATGAGTGAATCCGCTCATCCGCTTGTACGCTCCGTCCGCCGCCGCAGCCAGACCGAGCCCAGCAGCGCCAACGCGGTGACGATGATCAGCTGGCTCGATACCGCCGCCACCACGGGATTCAGCTCGTACCGGATCCCGTCGAACATCAGCTTGGGAAGCGTCGGGTTCGAGCCCGACACGAACATGGCGATCACGATCTCGTCGAACGACGTCAGGAACGCGAAGATCGCGCCGCTGGCGATGCCCGGCCAGAGGAGCGGCAGCATCACCTGCGTGAACGTGCGCAGCGGGCCGGCGCCCAGGCTTCGGGCCGCGCGCTCCAGCGACCGGTCCAGCTTGTACAGGACGGCGGTGACGTTGAGGACCACGAACGGAAGCGCCAGGACGGTATGGGCCAGCACGAGACCGGTGGCCGTGCCGATGAGCCGCCAGCGCGCATAGACACTGTAGATGCCGATCGACAGCACGATGGTCGGGACCATGATCGGCGAGACGACCAGCGCGCGGAGCGCGCTCTTGCCCGGGACGACGAGCCGAACGAGGGCGATGGAGGCGAGCGTGCCGAGCGAGGTGGCCAACGCGGTGACCATGACCGCTACCTCGAGGCTGCGCACCGTGGCGTCCATCCACGACGTGCTCGACCAGTATGCCTGGTACCACCGCATGGACAGCGTGCTCGGCGGGAACTCCAGGAAGCGCCCCCCGCTCAGCGACATGATGACCACGACCAGGCTGGGCAGGGCGAGGTAGGCGAGGACGATGCCGGTGGCTGCCCACAGAAGCGGGTGCGTCCGCTCGCCCGTCACACCCACACCTTGTCGAGACCGAGGAGCCGGTCGAAGCCGATCACGAGGACGACGGTCACGACCAGCAGCACCATCGCAACCGCGGAGGCGAGGCTCCAGTCGAGCAGATCCACGACCTGCGTCTCGATCACCATCGCCAGCGTGATGACCCGCGAACCTCCGAGGAGGGCGGGGGTGATGAAGAAGCCGAGGGCCTGAACGAAGACGAGCAGGCCGGCGGCCGCCACCCCCGGCAGGCTGAGCGGCAGCGTCACCGATCGGAACGCGGGCAGCCGGGGATCGATGTTCCGCAGCGAGGCGTAGATCGGCAGGATGGCGAACGGCAGGAGCACCTGCGCCATACCGATCACAACACCGGTTTCGTTGTACATGAGCCGGAGCGGCTCGTCGATCACGTGCAGCCGCCGGAGGAGGTTGTTCAGCACGCCGTTGGCCTGGAGCAGGACCATCCAGGCATAGGTTCGCACCAGGATGCTGGTCCACAGGGGCAGCAGGACGAGCACCATGATGATCCTGAGCGCCACCGCCCCGACGCGGGTCAGCACGTAGCTGACCGGATAGGCGGCGACCAGGCAGACCACGGTGACCATCAGGCTGATGCGGAAGGTACGGAGCAAGACGGCCAGATAGACGGAGCTCTCCAGGAACCGGTGATAAGCGTCGAATCGCAGTCCCCCGCCGGCTCCGCCCGTGAGGCTGAGGAGGATGAGCCGTGCCAGCGGATAGAGATAGATGGCGATGAGCAGGACCAGGGCGGGACCGACCATCGCGAGTGCCTGTCCCCAGCCGGATCGCAGTCTCACGCGAACAGCCGCCAGTCGTGGGGCCTCGAGGCGAGCCAGATCTCCTGTCCCGCAACGAAGAGCGTCTCCTGACCGCGGAAAGGTCGCGTCACTTTGAGGACCACGCCGGGCGCCACGTCCACGCCGTAGCGCACGAGCTCTCCGTAGAAAGCCACCTCGCGCACGCGCCCACGCCATCCGTTTGGCCCCGCCGGTTCCGTGGCCGTGATCTCGAGGCGCTCGGGCCTGATGGTCAGGCGGACGCGCTTGCCGACGGCGAGCGCCGGCCCTTCCGGCGTCGACACGTCGAGCCCTTCCGTGATCCGGATTCGCCCCGACCCGCCGGCAATCTCGACCACGACGCCGTCGACGAGATTGACATCGCCAAGGAAACCGGCCACGAAGTCGGTGGCCGGACGCTCGTAGAGCTCGAGCGGCGCGCCCACCTGGACGAGATCACCCCCGTTCACGATGGCGATCCGGTCCGAGAGCGCCAGGGCTTCCTGCTGATCGTGCGTGACGTAGAGCGTCGTGATGCCAAGCTCGCGCTGCAGGCTCTTGAGCTCGCTCTGCATCTCTTCGCGAAGCTTCTTGTCCAGGGCCCCCAGCGGCTCGTCCATGAGGAGGAGCGAGGGGCGATAGACGAGGGCCCGGGCCAGCGCGATGCGCTGCTGCTGGCCGCCCGAGAGCTGCCGGGGATACCGGCCGTCCAGGCCGGACATTCGCACGGCCTCGAGCGACTGGCCCACCCGTCGCGTCACCTCCGAGCCGGCAAGCCGGCGCGTCCTCAAGGGGAAGGCGACGTTGTCGAACACCGTCATGTGGGGAAAGAGCGCGTAGCTCTGGAAGACCATGCCGATGTCGCGCTTCTCGGGCGGCTGCGCGACCACGGATTCGCCGCGGATGAGGATCTCTCCGCTCGTCGGTCGCTCGAAGCCGGCGATCAGCATCAGCGTCGTGGTCTTGCCCGAGCCGCTCGGTCCGAGCAGGGTGACGAACTCGCCCTCGGCGACGTCGAGCGACACGTTGTTGAGGGCGACGGTTCGTCCGTAGGCTTTCGACACTCCGACCAGCGTGACGACGGAACGGCTCATGGATGGCGCCAACCTAGCGCGGATGAGGCCCGGTCTGCAAGGTCGCGGCTGCCCCGACGATCCTGCCCTTCGAGACTAGCGCGGTGACGGACTCCGCCGATCCGCGCTGATGACCCCTCCCTTGAGCACGAGCTCGATGCGCGTGGAATCCAGGAGCGCCTTGACGTCGTCGAGCGGATTGCCGTTCACCACGACCATGTCGGCCAGCCGTCCTTTCTCGATCGTGCCGAGCTCGCGCTCGAGGCCGAGGCACCGGGCCGCCCACTGCGTGGCGGAGCGGAGCGCCTGCATGGGGGTGAGGCCCGCGTCGATCAGGTACTGCAGCTCCAGCGCGTTCTTCGGATGGCCGTGGCCACCCGCATCGGTGCCCGCGGCGATCGGCACGCCCAGCTCGAGAGCCCGCCGCACGCTGGCCACGTGGTGGGCGTAGAGCTCGGTGGCCCGTGCCCGCACGTGGGGTGAGGGGCTTTCCCGGTGATAGACGTACACCGTGAGCGTGGGCACGAAGAAGGTGCCCTGCGCGGCCATCCGCGCCATCAGCTCGGGCTCCTCGTCCAGGTAGCACCCGTGCTCGATCGAGTCGACGCCCGCCATGAGCGCCGTCCGCAGACCCGGGCCTCCGAGGGCGTGGCACATCACCCGTCGTTCGAGGGCGTGCGACTCCGTGACCAGCGCCTGCATCTCCCCAAGCGAGAAGGCAGCGTCCAGCGGTCCGTGCCCCGGCCGCGAGCTCGCCCCTCCCGTGGTCGCGATCTTGATGACGTCCGCGCCCGCCCGCACCATGGTCCGCACCACGTCCCGCACCTCGTCCGGCCCATTGCCCACGCTGTTCGGCAGGAGCGGATCGTAGACCGCACAGCACGCGTGACCCGAGGGGCTGACGCTGTCGCCGATGCCGCCGGTGGGAGAGATGATCTGGATGCCCAGCACCAGACGCGGCCCCATGATCAGACCCTGCTCGATGGCGAGCTTGAAGCCCGCGTCGAGCCCTCCGGCGTCGCGGACGGTGGTGTAGCCCATGGCCAGCGTTTCCGCGAGCACTTGCCCCGTTCTCAGGTGCGATGTGCTGGCGGGAGCGTCCAGGCCCCAGCGCGTGGCGAGGCCGTAGCCGTGCGAGGCCATGTGGTCGTGCGCATCGATCAGCCCGGGAATCAGGGTCCGGCCCGTCACGTCGACGATCTCGGCATCCGCGGGCCAGCCCGTGGCCGCCCTCGGTCCGGCGGCAATGACGCGGTCGCCGTCGATGACCACGGCGGCATCACGCACGGGAGCGGCGCCGGTGCCGTCGATCAAGGTGCCGCCGGTCAGGACACGGATCATATTCTATCCTTCCTTCGAGAAGCCGAGCGGCAGCGCCGCCACGCCCCGGAGCACGTAGGAATCGCTCCACCGGAGCGCATCGGTCTCCAACCGCAGATCGGGCAGACGGCGCAGCACTGCGGGAATGGCCAGCCGGGCCTCGAGCCGGGCCAGCGGTGCCCCCACGCAGAAGTGGATACCGTGGCCGAGCGCGAGATGCCGGTTGTCCGGGCGCCGCACGTCCAGCTGCTCGGGATCGGCAAACTGGTCCGGATCGCGATTCGCCGCGCTCAGGTTGAGGAAGAGCCGGGCGCCACGTCGGATGTGACGCCCGCGCAGCTCCACGTCTTCGACGGCAACGCGGGTCACGGCCTGGGTGGGCCCATCGTAGCGCATGAGCTCCTCGACGGCCAAGGCGGCCAGGCGCGGGTCGGCGGCCAGAGCCGCCAGCTGGGAAGGATGGCGGAGCAGGGCCACGATCCCGTTGCCGATCAGGTTCGTTGTGGTTTCGTGCCCGGCGAAAAGCAGCAGCACGCAGGTCGCCACCAGCTCGTCTTCGCTGAGACCGTCTTCGGCGGCGAGCATGGCCGTCATCATGTCGTCCCGCGGCTCGGCCCGGCGCGCGGCCACCAAGGCGTGGAAGTAGCCCGACATGTCGACCATGGCCCGCTGGGCGCGGGTACGCTTGTCCGGGGTGGCGAGCGCACTCCCCACGAAGGCGGCGAGATCATCGGACCAGCGCTTGATCCGGTCAAGGTCGTCCACGGAGGCGCCGAGCATGCCGGCAATGACGGCGGCCGGGAGAGGATAGGCAAAATCCGCGATCAAGTCCGTATGCCCAGTCGGAGTGATGGCGTCGAGGAGGCGGTCCACGATGCTCTGGATGCTCGGTTCCCGGCCTTCGATCGCGCGCGAGGTAAACGCGGTATTCATGACGCCTCGAAGCCGCGTGTGCTTGGGTGGGTCGGTGAACACCGCCCAGTCGCCGAGCCCTTGGACCAGGTCGGCGACGCTCGCATGCGAGTCTGCGGTCAGGTGCTTCGCGAAGGGCGTGATGCGATCCGCAGAGAAGCGTCGATCCAGCAGCGCGTTCTTGACGTCGTCGTATCGCGTGAGAACCCAGCCGCCCAGGCTGTCGCTCCAGTGGACGGGGTCCTCCGCACGAAGCACCTGGTAGCTGGGGAACGGGTCGGCGATGACGTCGGGTCGTCTGGGATCGTAGCGAGCCGGCATTGGGGGAAACCCTCGCCGGATACTATCACGCAGGAAGATACCGGTCGCGTCCGACATGGCCGGGCTCCGAGTTCTCACCGGGATGTATCGCGCGAGCGCTCCTTGACGGGGTCGCCGGTGCCGGAGCAGTATCGCTTCCGGCAACTCCCGAGACCAAGGAGGAGCAGATGAGAAGACGCGCGTTCCTCAAGCAGACGGCCCGCTCGGCGGCGGTGGCCGCCGTCGCGCTCCGGGCGCCGGCGGTGCTGGGCCAGGCCAAGCCCTTCGCGGGCGTGACCATCCACGGCGCCTCGTTCCAGCACGTCTTCCACAGCTACCTGAAGGAATACATCCCGGAGTTCGAAGAAAAAACCGGGATGAAGGTGGACTTCACGACCCAGGCCTTCCCCGTCTACAACCAGCGGGCCGACCTCGAGCTGTCGACGAAGGGAAGCGCGTGGGATTTCCTCAACGTGACGTTCATCTACTCCGGCCGCTGGATCGGGGCGGGCTGGATGACCCCGCTCGACGAGCTCATGAGCGACCGGAACCAGACGCCACCCGAGTTCGACGCCAAGGACTTCGTGGCGGGCGCCCAGTCCTCGCTGCAGGATGCCAAGGGCGCCACCTATGGCTTCGCGTGGGAGGCGGGGGCCATGATCACGGGGGCGGCCCGCGGCGATCTCATCGAGAAGGCCGGGCTCAAGATGCCGACGACCTTCGAGCAGCTCGTGCAGGTCTGCGAGGCGACGAACGGCAAGGACGGCGTGGCCGCCTTCGTGGCCGACAAGCTGCACCACTGGAACTGGATCCCCTACCTCATGGGCTTCGGCGGGCGCGTCTTCAAGGACCCGCCGGACAATCTCACGCCCGTGCTCGACACCCCGCAGGCGGCCCAGGCCGCGGAGTACTACGCCAACCTGCTCGTGAAGTATGGGCCCTCGGGCCTGCTCTCCTACACCGATGATCAGGCCATGCGGGCCCAGCTCTCCGGGCGCGCCAACATCCGCACGCAGGCCATCGGCTGGATGACCCCGCTCGCCAAGCACGAGGAGAGCAAGGTCAAGAGCACCACCCGCTACGAGCTGATGCCCGGCGGCCCCGCCGGCCAGTTCCCCGGCTCCAACAGCCACGGCTTCGGGATTCCGCTCGGCGCCAAGAACAAGAAGGCGGCGTGGGCGTTCATCACCTGGGCCATGAGCAAGGACACGCTGCGGCGCATCTCGGTGGAGAAGGGCTACGCCGCCGTGTGCCGCCGCTCGATCATCGACGATCCCGCCTACCGGAAGGCCATGACCTTCAACGGCCAGGATGTGGCCGCGCTCTACCTCAAGGTGCTCGAGCTGGGCGGCAAGAGCGGGTACATGAAGTACCGCACGGTGCCCGTGTTCCCCCAGGTGGGCGACAAGATCAACAAGGCCATGGAGCGCATCGCCACCAAGCAGCAGAACGCCCGCGACGCGATGAAGCAGGCGCAGGCCGAGGCGGTCGAGGAGCTCAAGCGGGGCGGCATCAAGCTCGACGCCTGAGCCGCATGGCCGCCATCGCGATCGCTGGCCGGGCCAGGGCCCGCGCGGCCGGGCCGGGGGTGGCCGCGCGCGAGCGGCGGTTCCACTGGTGGTGCCTGGGCCCGACTCTGGCCGTGCTGGGCGTGGTGACACTGCTCCCCACGCTCTATCTCCTCGCCACCAGCCTCACGCCCCTCAACCTGACGCAGCCGGCGACGCAGTGGGACTTCTCGCGGCCGCTTCGCAACTACGCCTTCTTGCTCTCCGACGGCCGCCTCCACGGATCGCTCTGGATCCAGGTCAAGCTCTCGTTCTGGACGGTGAGCCTGCAGCTCCTGCTAGGCTTCGGCGTGGCCCTGCTCCTGAACCTGCGCTCGCGCACCCTCGAAGC
>WNFG01005746.1_pt1 | contig 10430 bp, 10 predicted proteins | sample 5400431 | NCBI WGS metagenome assembly WNFG01 (sample SAMN13153346, study PRJNA577476) | soil metagenome | isolation source: 120 cm saprolite under Douglas fir tree site 2 hole 3 replicate 2 | place: USA:California | collected 2015-04-18
TAATCGTTGATTATCACCAGGTGGCGGTCGTTGGTCTTTCGGAAGTCTTGCACAAAATTCCGTCAGTCGTAAGTGTGCAAGGGCGTCTGGCACGGGAAGCCGCGCGGCGCGGCGCTTCCCTGGCAATTTTGGTGGATTCGCCGGGGACGCATCTGGGGGTTGCGCGCCGGTTGAAGCGGAATGGAGTCCCCGTTGGGTACTTCATCGGACCACAAATCTGGGCGTGGCGAGCAAGCCGGGTGCGGACGATCAAGCGGTTGGTGAACCGCATCGTGGTGATTTTTCCATTCGAGGAGAAAATTTATCGCGATGCGGGAGTACCGGTAGATTTTGTCGGGCACCCGCTGGTGGATATCGTGCGCCCGACGATGACGCGGGCGGAATTTGCGGCGCGTCACGGATTAGATGCAAACCGCCCGATTGTGACGCTTCTTCCCGGGAGCCGCCGCAGCGAAATTGCGCAGCACTATGGGCGAATCATGGAAGCTTGCGCGCGGCTGGCTGAAGGGCCGGAAAAGATCGAGGGCATCCAATTCGTTCATGCCGCCGCGCCCGGACTCAGCACGGAATTCCTTGCGAGCGCAGCCGGAAACCACGTGGTGCCTGTCACGCGCGTCGAAGGGGCCACGTATGACGCGCTGGCAGCGGCGGACTGCGCCATCGTGGCGAGCGGCACGGCCACTGTGGAAGCGGCGCTGCTGGGGACGCCGATTGTGGTGATTTACCGCGTGACGCCTGTGAGCGCATTCGTCCTGCGGCGAATGATTCGCACGCCGTTTATCGGTATGGTGAATTTGATTGCCGGAAAACAAGTGGTGCCGGAATTAATTCAAGAGCAATTCACGCCAGCCGCGGTTACGCGGGAAGTGCGCCGGCTGCTAGGGTCAGTTGAAGCGCGCGAGGAAATGAAGGTGGAGCTTGCCAAAGTGCGCGCCAGACTTGGGCCGGGCGGGGCCATCGAGCGGGCCGCGGACATTTTCGCGCGGATGTTGTAATCTTTCGGATTAGGGCAACTGTGCGAGCCTGTCTGGTATCTTATTAAACGGGCAAATCGCTCTTTCGAAAGAGGGCATTTCTTGCTGAAAACCGGCCGATTGTTCAGTGTCCTGGCATTGTCGTTCACCATCACGGCCTCTGCGCCGGCGCAATCTCCGCGTTCGTTTCCCTTTCGCGCGACCAATTACAGTATTGAAGTGATCCTCCATCCCGAGGATCAGACCATTGCCGCGCAGGCCAAAGTGGATTTTGTTGCCGACCAGGTGTCGAAGACGGTTGCGGTGGAGCTACATCCCGATCTCAAGTTGAATTCTATTCATGTCCCCGGCGGCAAGCCACTGGAATTCGAACGAGACAAGACTTATCCACTGATGCTGACCGTCGGCCTACCGGAACCTGCAACGCCCGGAAAACAAGTGACGCTCATCTTCGAGTATGCCGGGCCGGTCTCGAGTGAAGAGGACAGCCCCACAAAAGGTGTGCGCTTCGCTTCGGTGGACAAGACTTCGGCTTACCTGCTGCTTCCTGCGCGCTGGTTTCCGCTGACGAATTTTCCATCGAATCGCTACACGGGAACCTTCAAGCTGGTGGTGCCGGATACGTTTGCGGTTGTGGGGACGGGCAAAGCGGATTCGCCGACGCTAACACCTGCGGTCGGGAAATTTCCAGCGCAGGCGACCTACGTGTTCCATAGCGACCAGGCCGCACCCGTTGGAACATTTGTTGCAGGCAAACTCCAGCTCTCTCCCGTCCAGACGGAAGGCGTCAGCGTTGCCGTGTACACGCCACCGGCGCAGGCGGCGACCGCGACTGCCTATGCTGCGTCGCTCGCACACATCGCGGTTTACTACTCCGACGTTTTTGGAAATATGGATGGCGACCTGACCTTCACCATCGCGCAGATGCCGGAGGGTACGCTTTCGGGATATTCCGCGCCGGGCTTGTTGCTGATCGGTGCGCGGCAATGGAATCCGAGAGGCAATGACCGCATGCTGTCGCAATTGGCCGCGGAACAATGGTGGGGGAATCGCGTGCTGCCGGCCACCGCGTCAGATGTGTGGCTGACGGACGGGTTGTCGCGTTACGCCGAGGCTATGTACGCCGAGCAGTCGAATGGCGTCGCGGGGCTTCACAAGGCGCTGGAGGACTTTGCCACCGGCGCGTTGATGTACGAGGACACCGCGCCGATCTCTCAGGCGTCGCGGCTGAACACTTATTCGAATGAGTACCGGTCGGTGGTGGCGGACAAGGGCGCGCTGGTGTTCCATATGCTGCGCACGCAACTGGGCGATGATGCCTTCAATGCCGTGCTGAAGGATTTCTATAAGAAATACGACGGCAAGGCCGCGAGCATTGCGGAATTCGAGAAATTGACAGCTTCAAAAGCTCCGCCGCCCGTGAAGGGGCAGCCGCCGCTCAACCTGACTGCTTTTTTTTCGCAGTGGCTGAATTCGACCGGGATACCGCAATTCAAGCTGGAGTACATCGTGTATCGCAACGCCAAGGGTTTCAAGGTGGTCGGTAAAGTCCACCAGGAGCTCGACACGTTTCGAATGCCCGTGGAAGTGAAAGTGGATACGGAAGGAAATCCGGAGTTCAAGAAAATAATGGTGACCGGCACGACATCCGATTTCGTGATTGAAACTTTCGGGCGGCCGAAGCCTAACGGGATCGCGATCGATCCGAACAACAACCTGCTGAAGTCGAGCTCGCGCCTGCGTGTGCGCGCTTTGATTGCGCGCGGCGAGGGCCTGGCCGAGCAAGGAAAATATTACGAGGCCATCAAAGAATACCAGCAGGCGCTGAACCTGGCGCCAAGCAGCGCGCTGGCGCATTTCCGCATGGCTGAGGCCATGTTCTACCAGAAGAATTATCAGGCTGCGGCGAATGCCTTCCGCGCGGCGCTGGGCGGCGATGCGGATCCGAAATGGGTGGAGGTCTGGAGCCACATCTATATTGGAAAAATCTACGACCTGCTCGACCAGCGGGCGCGCGCCGTGAATGAATACCAACTGGCGCAGCATACGAACGACGACACCGCAGGGGCGCAGGGGGAAGTGACCCGATACATGCAGAAGCCTTATTCTGCTGATGCGAATGCAAATGCAGATGCACCCGCCAAGCCTGCGGACAGCGCTGCTTCGAAGACGTCCTCGGCCGCACCCGCTCCTGCGGCCGGAACCGCCGCGGCGCCTGGAGACGCGTCAGCGGAGAACAAGCCAGTGCTGAAGAAGCGCCCTCCCGATAACTGATTGGCTTCCTTGTCGCGGATTTAGAGCGGATCAAAACCTGCCAGATGCGGTGATTCGATTCCTTTGTGCTGCACAAGGACTTGAAACGTCTCGCCCATTCCTTCCGGATGGATCAATGTCTTGAACAGGAGCCGCGCGCGCGCCTGCTGCTGTTCGTTCAAAGCTTGGGACTGCAAATCCTCGAACTGTGTGTGGCGAGCAAGGGCCAGCAAGAAATTCGACTGCGAGGTGAAGCCAGTGCGCAGTAGCCCGCCCCGCTGGCCCCAAATGTCGAGGGCCGTGAAATTAACATGCGCGGTGAGGTCCTGCTGGCCCGGCGCGCGAAAAAAATCCTCGCCTGCGCGATGCCGCGCGTAGGCCAGCAGAGTGCCGCGCATGTGGCGATCGTCGTAGAGCTCTCGGGCAAGGTGGCCATAGTCAATGGTCAGGACAAAACCGCGGCCGAGTTTTCCGGCGACTTCCTCAATCCAGCGGCAGGCTTCAAGGCATGCTTCAGCCTGCTGCTGATCTTGCAGTGGGATTCCCTGTTCCGCAAAATATTCCGTGAGCGCCGGGGAGGAGAGAGGGCCGGCGCGCTCATGGAGCCCTTCGTCGCCGAGAGCAACATAGAGCTCTTGCAGGACGCCGTTTTCGCGCAGCACGCGGTGGACCGGCATGGCGTCCAGCAATTCATTTGAGAAAACGCAGCCCTGAGGAATTTGAGCCGGAAGCTCGCCGAAATGCGTCACCCGTCCGCTGGTTGCGTGCTTTGCAAATATTCGGGCCTGTGCGGCACGGCGCGGAGCGGAGCGTTCGACGGCCACGTAGCGCAACGCCGCGTAAAACATGCCAAGGGACTCTGCCGCGCAATCGAGCACGTGTTTCGCAAGCGCGCCCGTGCCGGCTCCTGCTTCAACAAGCCAGAATGGATCCGGGCGGCCAAGCTGCTCCCACATCTCGTGGAATTGCCGCGCCAGCAGCCGACCAAATACGGGGCTGACGTCCACGCTTGTGAAGTAGTCGCGGCGCGGCTCCTGATCGGCCTTCGCGTAGTAGCCGTGCTCCGGATGATACAGGCAGGCTTCCATGTACTCGGCAAAAGTGATCGGGCCGCGCGCGCGAATCCGCTTCGCGAGAATCGCCGCGAGCGGCGTTGGCTCCGTGCCCACGCGCGTCAATTCTCCCGCTGCGGGTTGCGGGTGAACATCTCGATGATGTAGTCGTGCAGGCAATCGTAGAGGTGCTTCTGGAATGTCCATGGAAATTGCGCGTGCTCGATTTCACGCGGGCGGAGCTGAAAAGTGTAGATGTGGATATCCTCGCGCGCGGGTTTGATCCGGATTTCGACTTCGACACATTCTTGCCCGGGCCGCGCCTCGAAATCGAACAGTGGGTGCTCGTACCCGGCGAGCTCGTGGCGAACCCGTTCAACGAGCGTGGCGGTGGAATCGGTGCTCAAGATTTTTCCTTCTTTGTCTTGGTCTCGAGGCGCCGCCACACTTTCTTGAACACCTTGAGTGCTGCGGCGTCGTACAGCACGAAATAAATCTTCTCGAGAGAGGAACCTCGCTTCAGGTGATCCGCCGCTTCTGCGAGCATGATCTCCGCGCATTCCTCCATCGGAAAACCGGCAATGCCAGTGCCGACGGCGGGAAATGCGATGGTCTTGAGCGATTTCTGGGCGGCGATGCGCAGAGAATGCGCTGTGGAGGAACGCAGTGCATGCGAAGCGGTCCTTCCGCCAAGCTGCATGCTGGCCGCATGGATTACATAGCGTGCTTTCAGGTTTCCGCCCGAGGTGATGGCCGCGCCGCCCACGGGGATGCTGCCGATGGCGTTGCACTCCTCCTGGATGACGTCTCCGCCCTTGCGGCGAATTGCTCCGGCCACGCCACCACCGAGCTGGAGATCGTTGTTCGCGGCGTTGACAATCGCGTCGGTGTCCACCTCGGTCAGGTCGCCTTTCATGAGGAGAATCTTACCGGTAGTTTTCATTCTTGGATGGCGCGGATGTGGCCGTGGGAAAATCCGGATGACTCGTGCAGCACCACCACTTCCTTTCCCATGCGGCGTCCAACTTCGGCGCAGGCAGCGACCGTTGCATCGGAAGTTTCAGCCGCACGGATGATTTCGAGAAGCTTTGTATCCGGCGCAGGCCCACAGAAGCGAAGGCCCACGCAGTTTTCCGTACGAAAAGTGATCGCCGCCAGTTCATTGATCGAGAGTGAGGAGGCAGTGCTGGCTAGGATGGCGCCCGGCTTGGCAAATTTGTCGAAGATGGTGAAGATTTCGAGTTGAAGCTCCATTTCTTCGGGAAGCGCCTCGATGAGCAGATCGGCCTGGCGGCACGCGTCTTCGACCAAGCGAGCTGTGGAAAGATTCTCCAGGGCGCGGTCTCTTTCTTGGGGTGTGACTTTTCCGCGGGCCACAGCCTCATCCAAAGTTTTACGGACGGACGCCACGCCCCGCTCGAGCGTTGCCGGCGACACATCCTCGAGCACTGTACGAAAGCCGGCGATGAGCGAGGCACAGGCAATCCCGCGGCCCATCGTGCCCGCTCCGATTACTCCAACGGTTTTCAAGTCCATCAATTTGCCTCAGTATCTGGGCACAGCGGAGTCCACTTCCACCGCCCAGCGGTCGATGCCACCCGCCATCGAGCGCGCGCTTGCCACACCCTGCGAGCGGAGCCACGCGGCGGCATCTAGGCTGCGCATGCCGTGATGGCAGAGCAGGACGATATCGCCTGCGTCTTCGAGGCGAGAGAGATTTGCTGGAATTTCGCGCAAGGGAATCAACGTGGCGCCTTCGATTCGCGACGTGTCGTACTCCCATTTTTCGCGCACATCAACTAAGAGAAATTTTTCGCCGCTCGTGAGAAGCGCTTTCACCTCGCGGGGCGTAATTTCGATATTAGCGAGAATATCCTCAGCCATCAGTACCCAAAATCCGCGGCAGCGGAAAGCGCATGCTGTTTCACGCCGAGGCCTTCCGTACGCGCTGCACCCAGCAGGTTAACGTAAGCGCGGCGATCGGGAGCTCGCAGAATCCAATGGGTCAGCCACTGTTCGAAATCTTCGAGTCGGCGCGACTGGTCGTGATACTGCGCGAAGAATTCGTGATCGCGGCCGTGATACCCCTGCACGGGCGACGGATGCGCGCCCCAGGGTTCGTGAACGACAGCGGTGACGAGGAACCCCGGAACGAGCGTGCGGTTCGGGTCGGACGAGATGACGCCGGGCTCGACGATTTCTTCCGCCACGATTATCAATTTGCGCGCAGCGCGGGCGCCGTCCACGGCGACTCCGAGGCTGCCCCATAGGTGCGCGTTGCCCTGCGGGTCCGAGCGCTGCACGTGCAGTATCGCGACGTCGGGCCGCAACGCGCGCACGGCGACGAGCTTCTCTTCGCTCACCGGCGAAGAGAATTCGCGCAGGTTGCCGTTTTTCTTGAGTAGATCGCTGCCGAGGGTCGCGTACGTAGGCATGAACGGGACGCCGAGCGCAGCCGCATGCAGCGCGAGCGCAATAGTGAAATTCGAGTAGTCCACTGTCTCGATGCGGCAGGGAAGGCCGTGCTCGACGGCGCGGCGGAAGCAATATCCCACGCCAGCGGAAACATTCCCAACCCAAGCAGCCATGACGCGCGCAATGCATCCAGCGCCAATCATCTGGTCGAAGAGAATGTCGGAGATGGGACCAACGAGGGTGAGGTCGCGCCGCCCCTGACGAATCAACTCATGACCAGCGGCGAAGGGAATCATCTGCTCGAGCTGCGCGCCGAGAAGGACCATCGAGCCCGAGGGGACGTGGCGGGTGATCGCTTCGCGCATCGTCAACAGTTTGGATTCAGCGTTCGTCATTGGCATCCAAGTCGGGCATACGGGTCAGCGCGTCCAGAAATGATTCGGGTCAATCTCATGCATCACGGATAGTTCCGCATCGCTCGGCGGGAGCGTTTCAATCAATTCGTCCGCGACACGTAGAGTCCAGCCTGTGTTCGCAAGCACTTCTTCAACGCTTATGCCGGGATGCACGGAGGCGAGGAATGCCTCGCCGTCATGGCCGAAGCGCAGCACACCGAGCGTGGTGATCACCGCGGAGGGCCCGGATGCTGCAGGCAAGCCCTGCGCGCGCCGCCAACTATTTCCGGAGCCGTAGCCGGGCGAAGTAATGTGCCCGACGCGATCGCATAGGCGGCTGCGATCATGCACCAGCAGCACAACAGTGCGCCGCGCAAGGCAGGCGATGTCGCAAGCGCCACCGGAACCAGGCAGCCGCTGCATTTCCTTGTTGCGGTGCCCCCAGGTGGTGTTGAGATTGCCGAAGCGGTCCACTTCGGCAGCTCCAAGAAAGCCAACGTCCACTCGGCCCTGTTGCAGCAGCCCCATCACATCGAGCATTTGCCCGCACTGCGTGGCGCCGCGAAGATTGGGCGGGTCGCCCATGGTGTAGAGCAGCTCGGTGGAGGGAGTTTCGCGGATGACGCCGTTTTCGAACAAGCCGATGGCGCGAGGAGCGTGCGTGCGGCGCGCCACGAGGAACGCAAGCATGGGCAGCCGCATGCCGACGAAAACCAATTCCCCGTCGGCAATTTCACGGGCTGCGGCGGCCACCATCAATTCGCTGAAGGCGTAGCCGCGTACCGCGAGTTCTGGCTCGAAATGTGCCGCCACGATTGTTGCGTTCTCCCCTTTGGTGTAATCGCCGTCGCTAATGCCCGCGGAAATTTGGCTTGCGTTTCTCGATGAATGCATTCAAACCTTCGAGACAATCCTCGGAGTGGAAGCAGTGAATCTGCAGCCGGATTTCTTCATCGAGCGCGGCCTCCAGAGCTTTGCGATCGTTGCCTAGAGCCGCGTGCTTCGCGTCACGGAAAGGAAGGGGCGCCGCGCTGGCCATACGTTCGGCCAATTTTCGCGTCTCCTCTTCGAACTGCGCCGCCGGATAGACGTGGTTCACAATTCCCAGGCGCAGCGCATCCTCTGCAGAGAGAATTTCCGCGGTGTAGAACAATTCGGACGCGAGCGCATGCCCCACAATTCGCGGCAACAAATATGTGCCGCCGAAATCGGGATAGAGGCCGATTTGCGCAAAGGACTCCGCAAAACGGGCCTGATCCGACGCGATGCGCATGTCGGCGGCGAGCGCGAGATTCATGCCGCCTCCCGCCGCCGGCCCGTTCACAGCCGCGATGACAGGCTTGGGCATGGTGGCAATCGCGAGGCAAATGTCTTTGCCAGCGACGAGCAGGACTTCCAGATCCTTTGTAGCGTTGCGCATCCGCAAATCACGCAGCAGGCCGATATCGCCACCGGCGGAGAATGCGCGGCCCGCTCCGGTGATAACGATGGCGCGCACAGCGGGATCCTGGCCGGCATGAAGTATCGAATGCACCAGTGCGCGCCCGAGCTCCACATTCAAAGCATTCAGTTTTTCCGGCCGGTTCATCCGCAGCGTGAGGACAGCGCCGGAGCGCTCCTCGAGGAGTACAGGCCCGGTGGCGGCTTGCTTGGCAGCTTCACTCATTTCTTCTCACCCATCTCAGGAGTTTTTCAGACTCTTCAGCAGCGCGGCAAGTTTCTTGAAATAGCGCATTTTTACGCCGCGCTCGGTCCCGGCATTCTGCCCGCTGGTGGAAGGAAGCACGAACACGTGCGCGCCGTACAGTTTTTCCTTCTGCAAGCCGAGTTTGCAGGGACGCCCGGCGAATTTTTCGTACACCATCTTGCCGTTGAAGGCGATCACGCGCGGGTGCAATTCTTCCAGCTTCTGCGCGAGCAAGACGCGCCCTTCGGCAAATTCCTGCCGCTCGATTTCTTCGATTCCCCGGGTGGGACGCTTGACAAGGTCGGTCATGCCGATGCCGAATTCGAGGATGCGCCTGTCGTCCTCATAGCTGAGCGCCTCCGGAATCACGCCCGACTCGTACATCATCGGCCAAAACTGATTGGAGCGCCCGGCGTAGTAGTGGCCCACGCGCGCGGAGCGGTCGCCCGGATTGGCGCCCACTAGAATCATCTTCATCCCCTTGCGGAGATAATCGGGCAAAGTACGCATCAATTTCCTTTGCAAAATGTTGTCTGGCGGGCGTTCACAGCCATCGGGTTCCTCGGCGCCCGCTTCCTAACTTTTAAAACTCGAGGCTGAACTGATCCTACTTGCCCTTGAATTCCGGTTGGCGCTTTTCTACGTATGCTTTCAGTCCTTCTTTTGCATCCTCGCTAGTGAACAGCAATTGCTGCAACTCGCGCTCGATTGCGAGCGCTTCGCCGAAGCCGACTTCCGATCCGGTAACGACGGCGCGCTTGATGCGTCCCACGGCGCCGGAAGCTTTGTTCGGGGGGCAGAACTGTTTGGCGTAAGCCATCACGTCTTCCCAGAAGGTTTCGCGCGCGTAGATGTGATGAATCAATCCGAGCTCGAGCGCTTCCTCAAAGCCGAACGTGCGGCCGGTGGCCATCAGTTCGAGAGCGCGCGCTCGGCCGATCAGGCGAGCCAGGCGCTGCGTTCCGCCCGTTCCCGGCAGCACGCCGAGATTCACTTCGGGCAATCCGATTTTCCCGCCTTCCTTCTTCGCGATGCGAATATCACAGGCGAGCGCAATTTCAAGGCCTCCGCCAACGGTGTGGCCGTTGAGCGCGGCGATGACGAGCTTCGGAGTCTGCTCCAGGCGGCACAGGGTTTCATTGGCATGCAAGCAAAAATAATATTTGAATGCGGGGTCGGCCTTCGTGAGCATCGAGATGCTCGCGCCTGCGGAAAAGAATTTGTCGCCTTTGCCGCGCAGAACGATCACGTGGACCGCTTCATCCATGCGAGCGCGAAGGATTGCGGAATCAAGCTGTTGCATCATCTCGTAGCTGTATGTGTTTGCCGGGGGATCGTCCAGCTCGATGATGGCCGCGCCTGCTTCCACGCCATAATGAATCAACGCCTTCTGCTCGACTGGACTTGTTGCAGGCATATTCCGCTCCATTGGCTCCTGCAGACTTTTCTGGGCCGGCTCGATGGGCACCCGATTCATCATACAGAAAACCGAGAGTACGGTCACGCGCCGGGGTGCTTCCCTGAGCTTTTTTGCGACTAAAAGGCGGGCTGTCGCGTCTAACCAAGAGCAATTCGTGCGGCGCATTGCAGACCGCGTAAGCTGTGCTTCCCTTTCAAGACGGGAAACCCTTTTGATGAGTACTTCGAAGACGAA
>WNFG01005747.1_pt1 | contig 10430 bp, 9 predicted proteins | sample 5400431 | NCBI WGS metagenome assembly WNFG01 (sample SAMN13153346, study PRJNA577476) | soil metagenome | isolation source: 120 cm saprolite under Douglas fir tree site 2 hole 3 replicate 2 | place: USA:California | collected 2015-04-18
ACCATGTCGGGCGGCACCGGTTCGTCGGCCAGCGACGACACGACGGCCGCCGCCACGGCGAGATCGGCGGCCGGCTCGCCGATGCGAAGGCCGCCGGCCACATTGAGGTAGACGTCGTTGGCGCCGACGGCGACGCCGCAGCGCGCTTCGAGCACGGCCAGCACCATGGCCAGGCGATTGGTATCCCAGCCGACCACGGCGTGGCGCGGCGTGGCGAACGAGGTGGGGGCGACCAGAGCCTGGATCTCGACCAGCAGCGGTCGCGTGCCCTCGATGCCGGCAAACACGCAGGTGCCCGAGACGCGGCCGCGGCGGTCGCCCAGGAACAGCGCCGAGGGGTTGGCGACGTCCGACAGGCCGCGGTCGGACATCTCGAACACGCCGATCTCGTCGGTCGGGCCGAAGCGGTTCTTGACGGTGCGCAGGATGCGGAACTGATGGCCGCGCTCGCCTTCGAAATAGAGCACCGTGTCGACCATGTGCTCGAGCACGCGGGGGCCGGCGATGGCGCCGTCCTTGGTGACGTGGCCGACCAGCAGCACGGCGATGCCGCGGCGCTTGGCGAGCTCGACCAGGGCTTGCGCCGAGGCCCGCACCTGGGTGACCGTGCCCGGCGTGCTGTCGACCGTGTCGAGCCACATGGTCTGGATGGAATCGATCACCGCGACCTTGGGCGCGTCGGGCCGCTCCAGGGTCGCCACAATATCGCGCACCGAGGTCGCGGCGCTGAGCTGCACCGGCGCGTCGCCGACGCCCAGCCGCTCGGCGCGCAGCCGCACCTGATCGAGCGCCTCTTCGCCCGAGATGTAGGCGCACGAGGTATGCTGGCGCGCCAGCGCCGCCGCGACCTGAAGGAGCAACGTCGATTTGCCGATGCCGGGATCGCCGCCGATCAGCAGGGCCGAGCCCACCACCAGCCCGCCGCCACAGACGCGGTCGAACTCGGCGATGCCGCTCTTGTAGCGCGGCGGCTGCGGCGTCGTTCCGGTGAGGCCGGCGAAATCGAGGGTGCGCCCTTTGCCGCCACGCGCGAGGCCGCCGCCGGCCGGGCCGGGCGCGGGGGCTGCTTCCTCGACGATGGTGTTCCATTCGCCGCAGGACTCGCAGCGGCCATTCCATTTGCTCGTGACCGCGCCGCACGACTGGCAGACGAAGCGCTTCAGCGGGCGGGCCATCACGGCGGCTCGCGCTTGGAGAGGCACCAGCCGTTGCCGTGCAGCCAGCACGACTCGTCGGCATCATGGCGGTCGCGACGCAACCACTTGATCGCTCTCTGGCCGGCCGGATCGGCCATGGCGCGCAACAGGGCCGCGGCCTCTTCGTCGTTGCGCGCCCCGGCACAATGGAAGATGCCGACCCAGCCGACATAGCGGGCGGCGAAGGCTGCGTCGTGGCGATCGACGCGCAGGATCATGCCCGAGCGTTGCGCACCGGTGAGCGGGATCAACGCCCGGCCGCCTTCGGCCAAGGCGTCGAGCCAGCCGAGCGGCGGCGCCGTGCTGCCGGCGAAGGCGATGACGACGTCCCACTTGCCCTCGATCGGGGCGATGCCGTCGACGTGGCGGACCGAGGCGTTGGGCCAGGCTTGCAGGTTTTGCTCGGCGGCAACGGCCAGAGTCGGGTCGATCTCGAAGGCCAAAACGCGGCCCTCGGGCCCGGCGAGCTCGGCCAGGATTGCCGTGAAATAGCCGGAGCCGGCGCCGATCTGCAGGACGCGATCGCCGCGCTGGACGCCCAGTCGGTCGAAATGGAGCGCCCACAAGGAAGGCTCGCCGGTATTGAGGCCACGGCTTTCGTCGAGGGCGACCAGCACATTGTGGCAAAGCCAACGCGGATCCGCATCGGGCGTCGTCCAATAGCCTTCGAACAGGTTGAGCACGCGCCACGGCCCGGGCCCGACGAAGCGCTCGCGCGGCACGGTGGCGAAGGCGTCGATCACGCGCTCGTCCTGAACATGGGCGACGACGCGCAGCTCCTCGGCAAAATGCCGCCGCGCCTCGGCGAGGCTGGGGCGCGGCGCCATGGTCAGAGCCTCCGCACCTGCATCTGGATCGGCCCCTCGGCGCGGCCGTGGATGAACTGGTCGACATGGGCGTCGCCCGAGTGGTCGATCTCGGCCGTGCGGCCCTGCCAGATCAGTCGGCCCTCATAGAGCATGGCGATGCGGTGGCCGATCTTGCGCGCGCTCGCCATGTCGTGGGTGATCGACACGGCGGTGGCGCCGAGGTCGCTCACGCATTTGACGATCAGGTCGTTGATGACGTCGGCCATGATCGGATCGAGGCCGGTGGTCGGCTCGTCGAAGAAGATGATCTCGGGCTCGCGGGCGATGGCGCGCGCCAGCGCCACGCGCTTTTGCATGCCGCCGCTCAGTTCCGACGGGAAGAGCTCGCCGATCTCCGGACCCAGCCCGACCGCGCCCAGCTTGGCGATCGCCACCTCGCGCGCCTGCGCGGCCGGCATGCCGTCGCTCTGGATGGGGCCGAAAGCCACGTTCTCCCAGACGCGCAGCGAATCGAACAGCGCGCCGCCCTGGAACAGCATGCCGAACTTGCGCATCACCCGGTGGCGGCCGCTACCGTTGATGCCGGCGGTCTCCTCGCCGTCGATCTTGATCGAGCCGCCGCCGGGCTGGAGCAGGCCGAGGATGCATTTCAGCAGCACCGACTTGCCGGTGCCCGAGCCGCCGATCACCACCATCGATTCGCCCACCGCGACGTCGAGGTCGATGCCCTGCAGCACTTTCTTGGGCCCGAACGCCTTGGTGACGCCCCTCAGCGAGATCTTCGGGGCAACCATCAGCGCGCGAAGAAGGCTTCGGTGATGAAATAGTTGAAGGTCAGGATGAGCATGGACGCCGAGACCACCGCGTTGGTCGTCGCCATGCCGACGCCCTGGGCGCCGCCCTTCGACGTGTAGCCGTGATAGCAGCCCATCAGCGCGATCAGGAAGCCGAACACGGCAGCCTTCACCAGGCCCGAGAAGACGTCCTGGAACTGCAGGAAGTCGAGCGTGTTGCGCAGATAGGCCGCGTCGTTGAAGTCGAGCTTGTAGACACCGACCAGGAAGCCGCCCAGCACGCCGATGATGTCGGCGATCAGCACCAGGATCGGCAGGGTGACGACGCCGGCGATCAGGCGCGGCACCACCAGGTACTTGAACGGCTCGGTCGAGAGCGTGGTCAGCGCATCGATCTGCTCGGTGACCCGCATGGTGCCGATCTCGGCCGCCATCGCCGCACCGACCCGGCCGGCCACCATGAGGGCGGTCAGTACCGGGCCGAGCTCGCGCGTCAGCGAGACCACGACGACGTTGGGAATGGCCGACTCGGCCGAGAAGCGGGCGAAGCCGGTGTAGCTCTGCAGCGCCAGCACCATGCCGGTGAAGATGGCGGTCAGGCCGACAACGGGCAGCGAAAAGTAGCCGATCTCCAGCATCTGCCGGATGATCTGCTGGCGGTACCACGGCGGTTGTGCGGCCTGGCGGACGGCCTGGATGGCGAAGGCCGCGACCGCGCCCACGGCCGCGAGGAAGGCGAGCGTCATGCGGCCGAGCAGGGTGATCAAGGGCAGGCTCACTCGGGCGTCTCCGGCTGGTCGACATAAAGACGCGCATAGCGCCGGCCGAGCGCGGTCATGACCTCATAGGCGTTGGTGCGCGCATGGTCGGCGAGGTCGTCAGCGGTCATGTGCGGGCCCAGCACCTCGACCGTTCCACCGGCCTCGGCCTCCGGCACGTCCGTCACGTCGATCGTCACCAGGTCCATCGAGATGCGGCCGATCACGGGCACACGATGCCCGGCAAGATGCACATGGGTGCGATTGATGAGAATGCGGAAGTAGCCGTCGGCATATCCAAGCGCGATCGTGGCCACGCGACTCGGCCGGGCTGACCGCCATGCCCCACCGTATCCAACGGTCTGGAAGGCGTCAATTCGCCGGGTCTGCAGGATGCGTGCGTGCAACGTCACCACCGGCAGCATCGGGTTGGGTTGGCCGGGCAGGGGATTGATGCCGTAAAGCGCCGCGCCCGGCCGCATCAGGTCGAAATGGTAGTCAGGGCCGAGGAAGATCCCCGAGGAGTTGGCCAGCGACGTCGGCGCGCCCGGCATCGCCTTGACGAAGGCGCGAAAGCGCGAGAGCTGCTCGCCATTGATGGGATTGTCGGGCTCCTCGGAGGCGACGAGGTGGCTCATCAGCAAGGCCAGCCGCAGCCCGCGCAGCCGGCCGCGCTCGTTGATCAGGGCCTGCGCATCCTCCGGTCCGAAGCCCAGCCGGTGCAGGCCGGTGTCGATATGGATCACCGCATCGAGCGGCCGGTTGAAGCGCTGGGCGGCGGCGCGCCAGGCATTGAGCTGGCCGAGATGGTTGAGCGCCGGCGTGAGCTCATGCTCGACGAGATCGCCCTCGGTGCCGGCGAGCAGGCCGTTCAGGACATAGATCGGATGGTCGGGCAGCACGGCGCGCAACGCGATGCCCTCCTCGATATGGGCGACGAAGAACTGCCGGCAACCCTCGGCCGCCAGCCGCGGCCCGACCATCGCGGCGCCGGTGCCGTAGGCATCGGCCTTGAGCACGGCGGCGCAGTCGACTGGCCGGCCGGAGGCGCGGCCGGCGTCGCGCAGGCCGCGCCAGTTGGCGGCGATCGCGCCGAGGTCGACCGTCAGGATCGCGCCGGCGCGGCGCGTGGCGTCGTCGGCAGGCGAGGCCATCGGACGATCCTAGTTGAAGGTAGGCACATCGGACCGGTCGTCTTCTGCCGGTAGATTGTCGAACTTCGTGATGGAGCCGTCGAACTTCAGATGTACTACTCCAGTTGGACCATGACGCTGCTTCGCAATGATTACCTCGGCTTTGCCTGCTGCTTGTTCCCCTCGTTCCCGTAGGCGCTCAAGCCGATTGCCGAACTTTTCGTCCGACTCGTGCTCGCCCTGAGTTGGGGTGGTGCGTGAAAGATAGTATTCCTCGCGATAGATAAACATGACCACGTCGGCGTCTTGCTCGATCGAACCCGATTCGCGCAGATCAGCAAGCTGTGGCCGCTTGTCTTCACGCTGCTCGACAGCTCGGCTGAGTTGGCTGAGGGCTAAGACCGGTACGTCTAGCTCCTTTGCAAGCGTCTTTAGCCCGCGAGTGATCTCGGAGACCTCTTGGACGCGGTTTTCCTGGCGCGACTTGCCCGACGGTGCAAGCAATTGAAGGTAGTCAATGATTATCAGATCAAGACCATGAGTGCGCTTCAATCGACGGGCGCGGGTGCGTAATGCTGCAATTGAGAGTGCCGGAGTGTCGTCGATGTAAAAATTCAGATGCTCAAGCTCGTAATTTACTGAAATGATCTTGTCGAACTCATGGGGCAACAACTCTCCACGGCGCATTTTCTCCGAAGGAATGCCGGCTTGCTCAGAAAGTATCCGAGTGGCCAACTGCTCCGCCGACATCTCAAGTGAGAAGAAGCCGACGATTGCGCCATCAACGGTTTTTTGCTTGCCGTTCTCGTCATGCTCCTCTCGCCAAGCCTTAGCGGCATTGAAACCAATGTTCGTGGCTAGTGAGCTTTTACCCATCGAGGGTCGGCCAGCCAAAATAATTAGATCGGATTTGTGTAGGCCGCCCAAAGCTTGATCGAGTCTAGTCAAGCCGGTGGCTACGCCGCTGAGCTTGCCAACTCGGTGATGGGCTGCCTGCGCCGCGTTGATCGCCTCGGTCAGCGAGGCGCGGAATGGTTTGAAACCGCCCTCGGTCTGGCCGGAACTGGCGAGGTCATAGAGCTTTTTCTCCGCTGTCTCGATCTGCGACAGCGCCGTGTCCTCCACGTCGCTGCCGAAGGCGCCGTTAACCACGCCCTCGCCGAGATTGATGAGCTGGCGGCGCAGATAGAGATCGTGCACCGTCTGGCCGAACGCCAATGCATCGATCACGTGCACCGAGGCCGCCGCCAGGCGTGCGAGGTAGGCGGCGCCACCACCTGCCGCCTTCATGTCCTCGTCCTGCTCGACATAGGTCTTGAGCGTGACGGCGCTCACCAACTGGCCGCGCTCGATCAGCCGCGACAGCGAATCGAACAGCTTGCCGTGCAGCGGGTCGGCAAAATGTTCCGGCCGCAGGAACTCGGCGACGCGCTGGTAAGCGGCGTTGTTGATCAAGATGGCGCCCAAGAGTGCCTGTTCCGCTTCGAAATTGTGCGGCGCTTCGCGCTGCCGGATGTCTTCGGCGCTGGGCAGGCGCGTGATGTTGGACGATTCTTTCTGGGGCTCCATGCAGAGCCTTCTTATGGATGCGAGGGGATCACCACCATCTCAAATGCGGTCGCGTCGATCAACAGCGCGATCAATACAAGGGATAACGTGGAAAACCCCTGCCGCTATTCCGCCGCCATCGACCGCGCGACCGGGATGCCGTTCTCGGCGTCGATAAGGTAGTCTCGGGTCAGCGGCACGGCGCCCTGGCGGCGGGCGAGCTGGATCTGGAAGACCATCTGATGCATGTAGCGGAAGGCCACTTCGCAGCCAGCGAGATAGAACTCCCACATCCGGCAGAAGCGATCGTCGTAGCCGGCCATCTGCTTGATCTTTTCGCGATTGGCGAGGAAGCGGTGGCGCCAGTGGCGCAAGGTCTCTGCGTAATGGAGTCGCAAAACCTCGATGTCGGTTACCCACAGCCCGACCTTCTCGATCGCCGCCAGCACTTCCGACATCGCCGGCGTGTAGCCGCCGGGGAAGATGTATTTGCCGAGCCAGGTGTTGGTGGCGCCGGGCGGCTCCATGCGGCCGATCGCGTGCAGCAGCATCACGCCGTCGTCGGTCAGGAGCTCCTTCACCTTGGTGAAGAACTCGACGTAATGGGCGACGCCGACATGCTCGAACATGCCGACCGAAACGATGCGGTCGTACCTGCCGGGTTCCCGGCGATAGTCGAGCAGCTTGAAGCGCACCTTGTCGGCAATGCCGCCTTCGAGCGCGCGGCGGCTCGACACGGCATGCTGCTCCTTGGACAGGGTGACGCCGGTCACGTCGACGCCGAACTGCTGGCTGAGAAAGAGGCCCATGCCGCCCCAACCCGAGCCGATGTCGAGCACGCGCTGGCCGGGTTGCAGCAGGAGCTTGGCCGCGATGTGGCGCTTCTTGTCGAGCTGGGCCTGTTCCAGCGGCTCCTCGCCCGTCTTGAAATAGGCGCAGGAATACTGGCGGTCGCGGTCGAGGAAGAAATCGTAGAGCTGGTCCTTGAGATCGTAGTGATGCGCGACGTTGCGCTGCGCCCTGCCGATCGGATTGTACTGCTCGAGCACCCGCAGCCAGCGCTGCACGGTAAAGGACAAGCGTACCATCGGCGTCGCTTCGAGTGCGGTGATGTTGCGGCCGATCAGGTCGAGAAGGTCGTAGATGTCGGAGCCTTCCTCGACGGTCAGCGTGCCATCCATATAGGCCTCGCCCAGCGCCAGCCGGGGACGTAGCGCCAGCCTCATGCCGGTCCACCAGGTGTGGATACGCAGAGTGACAGAGGGGCCCGCCCGGGGGCCCTCGATGCGATGCAGCCGGCCGGCCTCATCGATGATGGTCAGTTGGCCTTCGCCCAATACCGGAGCAAGGACCCGGGCGAGCAGCATCGTCATTCCCCCAAGGCAACGCGCTGTAGGAAGAACCCAAGCACTTGGCATGACTCCGAGTGGTGCTTGGTCGAAATGTTAATACTAATGGCAATTTCAAGGCAAAGGTTTCGCGCGCGATAACTATTTTATGCCCGGCTGGGTCGAAATCGCACAGCGAGTGCTGGCAATACAAAAGAAAACGCATGCCATCGCCGAGCGATGACATGCGTTTGGAACAGACGCCGGACCCTTTGCGGCCGGCGTTTTAGCTCTTTTCGGCTGGCTCTTCCCCGGTCGCGGCAGCCGCCTCGGCCGTCTCGCCCTCGGCGGGCTTGTTGGCTTGGACGGACTTGGCTTCGAACAGGGCGGCGGCCTGCTCGGCGGCGCGCCGGGCGGCTTCCGCCGCCTCGAGCTGGGCGCGCTCGGTCTCGGCGACCAGGGTGCCGCCCTTGGCGAGGAACTCGGCCTCGTCGGGGGAGCGACCGACCAGGGCGGTGATCTCGACCGTGACCTCCGGGTGGAGGTGGATCTTGATCTTGTGCGCGCCCAGGCTCTTGATCGGCTTGTCGAGCTCGACCTGGCCGCGCTCGAGCTTGACGCCCTGGGCGTCGGCCGCATCGGCGATGTCGCGCGAGGTCACCGAGCCATAGAGCTGCAGCGCCTCGGAGGCCTGGCGGATGAGGGTGACCTTGAGGTCGCTCATCTTGCCGGCAACCGCTTCGGCTTCCTGGCGGCGTTCGAGGTTCTGGGCCTCCAGCGTCTTACGCTGCGATTCGAAGTAGGTGATGTTGTCCTTGGTGGCGCGCAGCGCCTTCTTCTGCGGCAGCAGGTAGTTGCGGGCGAAGCCCGGCTTCACCTTCACGACGTCGCCCATCTGGCCGAGCTTGGGCACGCGTTCGAGCAGGATGACGTTGATCGGCATGGCAGCGTCTCCCGGCTAGGCGATGAGGTAGGGCAGGAGCGCCAGGAAGCGGGCGCGCTTGATCGCCTGGGCGAGCTCGCGCTGCTTCTTGGACGATACCGCCGAGATGCGGCTGGGCACGATCTTGCCGCGCTCCGAGACGAAGCGCTGCAGGAGGCGCACGTCCTTGTAGTCGATCTTCGGCGCATTGGCGCCGGAGAACGGGCAGCTCTTGCGGCGGCGGGTGAAGGGGCGACGTTGGGCGCTCATTCTTCTTCTCCTGCGACGGCGGCAATGGGCGCCACCTCATCGCCGAAACGTGGCCGCTCGCGGCGCGGCGGGCGGTCGCCCCAGCGGTCGCCGCGATCGCCACCCGGACGATCCGATTTCTCGGCGCTGCGAATCATGATGGCCGACGGGCCTTCCTCGAGCGCATCGACGCGCACGGTGAGGAAGCGGATGATGTCCTCGTTGATCGACATCGTGCGCTCCAGCTCCTTCACCGCCGCCGACGGGGCGTCGATGTTGAGCAGGGTGTAGTGGCCCTTGCGGTTCTTCTTGATGCGGTAAGTGAGCGAGCGCAGCCCCCAGTACTCCTTCTTGGAGACGGTGCCGCCCAGACCCGTGACCAGTTCGGCGAACTGGTTGGTGAGTGTCTCCACCTGCGTCGTCGGGACGTCCTGACGCGCAATGAAGACGTTTTCGTAGAGTGCCATGTAACTATCGGCTCCTTATGGCTGTTGATGACCCGGCGTTCGTCGCGCCATCACTCGTCATGAGCAATGGCTCGACCGGCAACCGCCCGGATCTAGCCGGCCCTTTCCTCAACGCTTGGCGCGCAAGGCTTGGATCGGCAAGGAGATCGGAATCGACTGAGGTCCCGAAGAGCGGCGGTTATACAGGCAAATCCCCTAAAATCAAGGCGTTCCGGCCGCGCCGTGAGTGGGGTATGGAGAGGCCCGCTTGCGGCCAGAAACAGGGGGAAATCGGCCCATGAGTCGCGCTTTCGTCTTTCCCGGACAGGGTTCCCAAGCCGTCGGCATGGGATCCGACCTCGCCGGGGCGTTCGCCACGGCGCGCGATGTCTTCCAGGAAGTCGACGAGGCGCTGCAGCAGAATCTGTCGAAATTGATGCGCGAAGGCCCCGAATCCGAGCTCGTCCTGACCGAGAACGCGCAGCCCGCCTTGATGGCCGTCAGCATGGCCGTGGCGCGGATCCTGGAAAAGGATGGCGGCAAGCCCTTGTCCAGCCTGGCCAGCCATGTCGCCGGCCATTCGCTCGGCGAATACTCCGCCCTGGCGGCAGCCGGTGCCCTGCAACTCGCAGACACCGCGCGGCTGTTGAAGCTGCGCGGGCAGTCGATGCAGAAGGCCGTGCCGGTCGGCGTCGGCGCCATGGCGGCCCTGCTCGGCATCGAGCTCGAGCCCGCCCAGGAGGCCTGCAAGGAAGCAGCCCTCGGCGAGGTGGTCGCGGTCGCCAACGACAATGGCGGCGGCCAGGTCGTGGTGAGCGGCCACAAGGACGCCGTCGAGCGGACCATCGAAGTCGCCAAGACCAAAGGTGCCAAGCGCGGCATGCTGTTGCCGGTGAGCGCGCCCTTTCATTGTCCGTTGATGCAGCCCGCCGCCGACGCGATGAAGGCCGCGCTCGAAACCGTGTCGCTGGCGACGCCGCGCGTGCCGCTGGTCGCCAATGTGCTGGCTGCCGAGGTCACGGAGCCTGGCGCCATCAAGCAGCGGCTGGTGGAACAGGTGACCGGCCTCGTGCGTTGGCGCGAAAGCGTGCAATACATGAAATCGCAGCACGTCGAGATGCTGGTCGAATGCGGCTCCGGCAAGGTGCTGTCGGGGCTGGTCAGGCGCATCGACAAGGACATGACAGGGCTGGCGCTCAACACGCCGGCCGACATCGAAGCCTTCCTCAAGACGGCGTAGGAGGACG
>WNFG01005748.1_pt1 | contig 10429 bp, 9 predicted proteins | sample 5400431 | NCBI WGS metagenome assembly WNFG01 (sample SAMN13153346, study PRJNA577476) | soil metagenome | isolation source: 120 cm saprolite under Douglas fir tree site 2 hole 3 replicate 2 | place: USA:California | collected 2015-04-18
GCGGATGTGTTGCGCCATCTCGGGTTTCTCACCCCCAAGCAGCTCGAGTGGCTTTTCTCCGCGCAGCAGCAGTACCTGGCCAAACAGCGCGCCGCACAGAGCAGTGCCGCGATCGAGCTCACCCCGACCTCGGCCCTCCCGCGCCCCGCTCCAACCGGTCCGGAAGTCTCGCCCACCGCCGTGGGCGTTTCGCGCCCAGCCACGAGCCCGACGCTCTCCACCGCAAGACCGGCCGCGGGGACCGCGGGGGCACTGCAGCGGATTCTAGCCCGCGCCGTTCAGCTCAAGGCGAGTGACGTGCACCTGCACAGCGGCTCGACGATCCAGGTGCGAATTCACGGCAAGCTCAGACCGCTCGAGGGAGAAACTGGATCGCCCGACACCGAGAAGATCCTGCTCGAGGTGCTCACCGCGGAGCAGCGCAAGCACTTCGAGGAGAATCATGATCTCGATTTCGCCTATAGCGTCAGCGGCGTGGGCCGTTTCCGCGGGAACATCTATCGCCAGCAGCGCGGCATCGATGGCGTGTTTCGGCCGATCCCCCCTTCGCCTCCAACCCTCGAGGAGCTCGGGCTTCCACAAAGCCTGGGGCGGCTCACCGACTTCCATCAAGGATTGGTGCTCGTCACCGGACCCGCTGGGTGCGGCAAGTCCTCGACGATGGCGGCGCTGGTGAATCTGATCAACGAGCAGCGGCCCGACCACGTGATCATCGTGGAAGATCCGATTGAATACGTACACGCCTCCAAGCGCGCGGTGATCAATCAGCGGCAGGTGTTGACCCAGACCGTTTCGTTCGGCGCCGCGCTCCGGGCGGCGCTGCGTGAAGACCCGGACGTGATCGTGATTGGCGAGCTGAGGGATCTCGAAACCATCTCGCTGGCGATTTCCGCCGCCGAGACCGGACACCTGGTGATGGCCACCCTCCACACCAACAACACGATTCGAACCGTCAATCGGATCCTCGACGTCTTTCCGCCCAAGCAGCAATCGCAGATCCGCGCGATGGTCTCCGAGTCGCTTCGGGCGATCATCTCTCAGCGGCTGCTTCCTACCGCCGATGGCTCGCGTCGAGTTCCCGCGATCGAGATTCTCTTGGTCAAGCCGGCTATCTCCAATCTGATTCGCGAGCAGAAAACCTTCCAGATTCGATCGATCCTGCAGACCGCTCGATCGGAGGGAATGGTGCTCCTCGACGACTCGTTGGCGGAGCTGGTGAAAGCGGGCACGATCTCCAAAGAGGTCGCGCGTCGGCAGTGCGAAGATATCAAACGTTTCCTCTGATTCGGATTCGCCAATGGCGCGCATCGATCAATTGCTTCGCTACGTGAAAGACCAGGATGGCTCCGATCTGCACCTGGCCGCAGGGCTGCGGCCGCACATTCGCAAGCATGGCCAACTGGAGGAGATCCCGAGCTGGCAGGCTTTCACCGATTCTCCGCTGCGCGAGCTGTTGCGAGAAGTCGCGTCCGAGAGTCAATGGTTGCACTACGAGCGAACCTGGGACCTGGATTTGGCGTATGCGATCGAGGGAGTCGGGCGATTTCGCGTCAACTTCTTCAATCAGGAGAACGGGGCCGGGGCCGTTTTTCGACTGATTCCAGCGAAAATCAAAACCTTGGACGAGCTTGGGGTGCCGCCGGCGCTGGGCGCCCTCGCAGACTTGGAGCAGGGCTTGGTCCTGGTGACCGGCCCGACCGGATCCGGCAAGTCCACCACCCTCGCGGCGATCATCAATCGAATCAACGAGACTTCCGCCAAGCACATCGTGACGATCGAGGATCCCGTCGAGTTCGTTCACCAAAACAAGAAGTGCACCATCTCCCAGCGGGAGATCGGAGCCAACGCCAAGAGCTTCGGAAGCGCGCTTCGCGCCGCAATCCGGCAAGATGCCGAGGTGATCCTGGTCGGAGAAATGCGTGACTTCGAAACGATCTCGCTGGCGATTACCGCGGCGGAAATGGGGATTTTGGTGTTCGCCACGCTTCACACCAACAGTGCCGCCAAGACGATCGATCGCCTGATCGACGCTTTTCCCACCGATCAGCAGGCCCAAGCCCGCACCATGCTTTCCGAGTCCCTCGCGGGTGTGGTCTCCCAACTGTTGCTCAGAACCGCGGATGGAAACGGAAGGGTTGCGGTGTTCGAGATCCTTCTCAAAAATCCGGCATTGCCGAACGTCATTCGCGAAGCCAATACCCAGATGCTCACCTCGATCATCCAGGGCGGTAAGCAACAGGGGATGCAGGCAATGGACGATGGATTGCTCGCAATGGTGAAGTCCGGTCGGATCAAGCTCGAGGAAGCCCTGGCGAAAGCGACTCACAAGCAGCGCTTCGAAGAGCTAAAGTAGATCGGTGGGAGGGCCTGCGGTGAATCTCGGACGGGTGGCGTGCGCTGTGCTCTTGACCACCCTTGCTCTCGTTGCGGGCTGCAAGACGACGAGCGAGGAGGTCAAGACGACCGACAGCAGGTCGCTCTACGACCGGCTCGGCGGCAAAGAAGCACTGACCGCAGTGATCGACGACTTCCTCACCCGAGTGGCAAACGACAAGCGGATCAGTGCCTTCTTCGCCCACGCGAACCGCCCCCGATTGGTGCAATTGCTGGTGGAGCAGATTTGTCAGGCGAGTGGAGGACCGTGCACCTACGCCGGCAAGGACATGAAGACCGCGCATCAAGCGATGGGAATTTCGAGCGATGACTTTGATGCACTGCTTCAGGACCTGGTCGCATCGCTCGACACCTTCAAGATCGGAGAGCGCGAAAAGGGCGAGCTGTTGGCCCTGCTACGGCCGATGCAGAGCGAGATCGTGGAAAAATAGGGCAACAACTAGGCGCCGAGTCAACCCCAGTTCACTCTGAGAGATGTGCGGCGCGGCACGTAGGCGAGTGTCGCACCTGCCTGGCCTACCCGAACGCAAAGTTAACAATTTCGGTGTGAGACGATATAAGCGCGACCGCTTGCACCCGGACTTGAGTTGCCATCGTCGGGCGGCGGACAGCTGGGAGGGCCACGGTGCGCGGTGATCCGACCAGCCCGGCCGAGAACATCCTGGTGGTCGACGATCAAGCCGAAAATCGGCAACTGCTGGAGTCGTATCTTCGGGGTGCCGGCTATTCGGTGGTGGTTGCCGAAAACGGAGACGAGGCGGTTGCGCAGTGCGAGAAGGACGCCGTAGCCCTGGTTCTGCTCGACGTCCTGATGCCGGGGATGGACGGCTTCGAGACGTCTCGGCGGATCCGCGCCCTCCACTCAGCCGTCGATACGCCGATCATCTTCCTCACCGCGTTGACCGATCCCGCAACCCAAGAAAAGGCGCGATCTCTCGGCGCGGCGGACTTCGTCGGCAAGCCGATCAATAAGACCGAGTTATTGATGAGGGTGAAATCGCTGTTGTGGATGCGCCGGCTAACCGACGACCTGAAGCAGGGGCACGAATTGATCCGCTCGCAGCATGACGCGGTGATTCGGGCCCAGGAGCGAAAAGAAGAGCTGATCAACCTGGTGGTCCACGATCTCAAAAATCCGATCGCCAGCATTCTTGCCAACGCGCACTTCCTGGTCCGAGAGCCAAACCTCTCTGAAGACGCGCGAGAGGCCTCGCGCGACATTCACGAAGCGGCCGATTCGATGCAAAGGATGGTGCTCAACTTGTTGGATATCAGCCGCAGCGAGCAGGGGGCTCTCGTCCCGCGGCTCTCCGACGTCGACGTGCCATCGCTGCTCAATGAAGTCCTAGGGGTGATGAGCAGGCGGGCCGACGAACGGCAGCAGAAAATCTCCGTCGAGCTATCGCCTCGGGTCAAGCGCCACGTGGTGGACCGGGACCTTCTATTGCGATTGCTGGAAAATTTACTCGACAACGCGCTCAAGTACTCGCCGCCGGGTGGAACGATCAAGGTCGAAGCGAGCACCGCCGATGGCTATCTCGAGTTTTGCATCCGGGACGAAGGGCCGGGCATTCCGGGGGCGTATCGGGAGCGAATCTTCGAAAAGTACGTCCAGCTCGAGGACAACACCGTCTCATTGGCGCGCACCAGCCGAGGGCTAGGTCTGGTCTTTTGCCGGCTGGCCGCGGAGGCCCACGGCGGCCGGATCTGGGTCGAGGACAACGAGCCTCGGGGCACCGCGTTTAGATTGCGGCTGCGGGCGGCCGGTTGACCCGCTCTTCCAACTCTTCCAGGGTGCGCGGCCAGTCGTCCTTGAGCAGCTTGGAAAGTGAGCGATCCGCGAGCAACTTTCCACCGGTCTGGCATCGAGGGCAGTAGTTGGTTTCGTTCTCGGCATGCACAATCCGTTGAACGGGTGCGCCGCAAACCGGGCAGGGTTGTCGGAATTTGCCGTGCACCGCCATTTCCTTGCGAAATGCGGTGACGTGTTCAGGAAATTCGTCGCCGGCCTCCGTGCGCAATCGCTCCGCCCACTCGAGCAGCGTCTCGCGAGCGGCATGGTAGAGCCGAATCTGCTCCTCCTCGCTGAGCTGAAAGGTAAGCTTGACCGGCGAGAGTTTCGCGCGGTGAAGCAGCTCATCCGAATAGGCATTGCCAACGCCGCTGAACAAGCGGGGATCGGTCAGAGCGCGCTTGAGGGTGTGGTTTTCGCGAGCGAGCGCGGCCCGGAAGCTCTTGGCATCGGCGTCCACCACTTCAAGTCCGCCGCGATCGAAGGCATTGACCAGGCTCCGGCCGCGCACCAGGTGGAGGGAGGCTCGTTTCTTCGAGCTGGCCTCGGTGAGCAGCAGCGTGCCGTTCGCGAAATCGAAACCCGCCAACCCACGGCGCCCGGGGATTTTTCCGCCCTTTGCAAGCCAATGCAGCCTGCCGGCGATCATCAAATGAAAAACGAGGAACAGATCTCCCTCCAGCTCGAGGATGATCCGCTTTCCGAGGCGCGAAACGCCAAGAGCGCGCTTGCCCTCGGCGTCTCGCAACGGAGGATCCGCGGAGCGCAGGACGAACGGGCTGGCGATTCGAATTTTCTCTAAGGTCTGCCCGACCAGCCTGCGTCGCAGGTGCTCGACGTAGACCACGACGTCCGGGTACTCGGGCATGCTTACGGGCCGTTACCGGCCTGCACGTGTTCCTGAGACGGACTGACCGAGGAAGACGGCGAGGTCCGGGCCGAGTTGGTCGACTCCACGGCGACCACGCCGCTGGGAAACGCCGGGTTGGGGATCGGCACCGCGAGCGCATCGCTCAAGAAGACGGGAACCTCGGCGCCATGCGGCGAGAGCCGGTCTGCCAATTCGATCGTGAGTTGGACCAGCTCCCTCTGGTTGAGCGTGGATTTCCTGAGCGATCGTTCCAGCCTCGTCACGCTTTCGTATTTCTCGCGAGAGTTGAGGGCACCGCGCGTCGCGCTCCGATAAGCAAAGGTGGAAACCGCGTTGCGGCGAAGGGCATCCAGCACGCGCTGCACCTGGGCCTGCACATCGCTCTCGAGGTCGGAGCGTGCATAGGCCTTGAGGCCTTGAGGTCCGCCGAACCAGAGTCGGCCCAGCTCCCCAAACGCATCGGGCCTCGGCGAGGGCAAATCCTCCAGGACGATCAGTGGATACGCCTTCAAAGGAAATTCCCTGGAAAGGACTTCGAAAACGAGCGCTCCGTCCTGGCGAGCGCGCACCTGAGCTGCGAGCGCCCCGAGTGGGAAGAATGGCTCGTAGAGGACGCGCAGGTCCTTCATCAAGGGCATTCGATCTTTTGCCACCGGGGCCCCCAAGCCATCCCCTCGCGAATGGGGGACCCGTCGCAACGTGGTCATCAGATCCCGCACCTGGTCGATTCCCACCACCACGTTGAGCGCGGCACCACCGGTGTAGTTGGCGTGGTAGATGCCGACCAGCTCGTACTCTCCGGTCTTGCACGAGACCGCGAGGACCGGGGAACCGGAATTGCCCGGTGAGAGCAGCGCGTCGACGACGAAGTCATCATGATCCCAGTCGCGGTCCTCGTCGTGATCGTACGCCGAAACCACTTTCCCGATGTTCGCGGCGCGGAACGCCCCGAGGGGAAAGCCGCGGATGTCCACCACGTTGTGCTCGCGCAGCGCCGCGCTACGGCCGATTTTCCAGGGCAGAATCTGGAGGGGAACTCGAGCCTTGAGCACCGCGACGTCGAGCTGAACATCAGTCACCACTCGGGTTAGCGGGATATCGTCGCGCTCGTAAGAGTCGGCTTCGTTGTCGACGATTTTGATCGAGTCGGCCACCCGCTTGCAGCCGATCGGAACGTCCTCAACGGTGTGCTCTTCGTCAGTGACCGCGGGCCATTCGGCAACGTGCTGATTGGTCAAAAGAAGCGTTTCCCCGCCCTGAACGCGGTATCCAAAGGCCGTGCCGTGCAGGACGGCCTTCCGTCGGACGCGGCGCAGGTTGCCCTCGGAGCTGTAGGAGAGGCACTCGTAAGTAGCCGTGTTTCGGATGCAATACGAGGAGGAATGCCCCTGCGCCTGCCGCTCAAATTCCTGTACGTAGGGAGCCAGCGCGGTGAAATCGTCCGCATAATCCCCACTGCAGTAGGGAGCTGCCCGAAAGCTGGTTCCAGGCTCAGCCGCCCACGAGCTGGCTGCCCAAAGGCAGGTGGTGATCAAGAGTGCAATGGATTCAAATCCTTGAACTCTTCGATGCATCAACTCCCTCGAGACTATCGGCCGAAGTTGTGAACGCGTTTTAAGCTCCCCATAGTCCCGCTAGTTTAGACGACGCTACCTTGGTTTGTTCAGTGACCAATGTGGTCTCCCGGACCCTTCGCCGATCAGCTAACGGCCCGCCAAGCGCAGCGGCCACACGAATGGCGTTAAATTACTTGGGTTCAAGGGCGTCTGGTTCGATTGCGGAGGTAGTGATGGACCCAGCGAACCTGAAGCGACTGACGGCCGCGGCTTTTTCGGCTTTGACTCTCTTGCTCCCTCTCCCGGCTGCCGCTCGTTTCGGGAAAGCGGGATCCAGCTCACGCGCGTCGAGCTCTGCTGTGCATCCCTCGTCTCCAGTCGCTCCGCGGCCGTACATCGCGCCCGACCGCGGCGGCTCTCCGCGGTATTACGGGCCGCCCGGCGTGTGGCGCGGCCACTATGGCTGGTACGGCTATTACCCGTACCCTGCGGTGGTACCCGTCTACGAGCCCTACTACCCGTATCCCCCGCCGTATCCGTACCCGTATCCGCCGCCTCCCTTGGTGGCCGGACCTCCGAGCGTGTCGTTGTCGCTGGGCGCGGATGGAGTGCTGAGTTACCGCGGCGGCGCGGGCGGATTTGGGCTCGGGCTTGCGGTGGACGCTCACCGATTCGGCGTGAACGCGCAGTTCATTTCCATCTACCTGCCAGTCGACAACGGAGGGTTTGGCCGGCACGGACAGGACAACATCGGTCTATTCAATCTCTTTGCAACGTACTCCGTGGTTGCCTCTCGCGACGCGCGCTTGCGGCTGGAAGCTGGGCTGATGAGCGCGTTCGCTCCGGATTTGGTCAGCGCCGGGCCGGGCTTCGGTCTCTCCCTCGTCGTCGGCACAGCGGGGCCGGTCGGGCTGGAGGGAATGGTGCACGCGACGCCCTATCCGTTCAGGGAGTTGGACGCAGGCCTCGGTTTGGTGCTGCGCGCGGGTCCGGTAGGAATTCGGGGCGGCTGGCGCCGGATCTGGCTGGACGACCGCGGTCTGGTGGACCACGTCTCGCATCAGGACGTGTTCAGTGGCCCCTACTTCGGCTTGCTGTTCGCGATCTAGCTGCAGCTTCACAGCGAAGAGCTTGCCAGCGCCGGCACAAGTGCTACCAGTCGCGCTCAGGTGAAAGCCACGTTCGTTCGCACCGCTCGACAGCTCATCCTGATCCCGTTGGTAGCGCTGGCCTCGTATGGATTGATGGTTCTGCTGCCGCTGGGTGCCGGCGAAGAAAGCAAACGGCAACTTTCGCCGGACCTGCTTGCCTCCTATCGGCGCGATCTCGGCATCGGCGAGCCACTCGGCTTTCTGCGTCCTTGGCAAAAGCTGTGGGAAGGAAAGCGGCTTGGAACCTCCAGCCAGGGCGTCACCGCCGAGGAGCTTTTGTTGAAGCTGGCGTCGAGCGTGGCGGTCGGTCTGTTCGCTCTGGGCTTTGCCGTGCTCTGGGCGTTCGCCTTCGCGTTGATTCGACTGCGCCTGCGCCGCTCGCGGTGGGCGGCGATCGGGGATGTCGTCCCTGCGCTCGCCTTTGGGACGCCAGTATTCATCCCCGCGCTCTTGCTCGCGCCCTACGTCGTCGAGGCAGGCCATCTGTTGCCCGAGCTCGCTGCCGCGGGAGTGATTTCCTTCTGGCCGGGAATCTTTCTCGGAAGCCTGCTGGTCGACAGCTTTGAGACTGAGCTCGCTCGGGACTACGTTCGGACCGCCAGCAGCAAGGGACTCTCGCAGAGCCGGGTGCTCTGCCGCCACGTGCTACCCAACGTGCTGCCCACGTTTCTGGATTCGATCGGGCCAGTCGCCACCGCGCTGCTCGCGGGCTCATTCGCTGCTGAGCGGGTTCTTGGGTTGCCCTATTTTGGTCAGCTCTACGTGCTGGCCGTGCTTCAGAAGCAGATTGCGGTGGTGGTAGTGGCCACCACGCTATTTGCCAGCGTTCTGGTGTTGGTTCGATTGTTCATCGGGGTGGCGCGCGGGTGGGTCGATCCTCGCGCGCGCGAGCCCACCCTCGGCGAAGTCGCCTCATGAACGAACCGGTTTCCTCCCCGAGGCAGTCGCTGCTGAGTGGAGCGGGCCTGTTGCTGCTGCTGTGGGGCTCGAGCTTCGCCTTGAGCGTGCTCTGGCCGTCGGTGGTGGCGGAGCACTGTCCGCTGGGCAAAGACGTCCTGCGACCGGACCGATCCGTGTGCGAGCTGGCGTTTGGCGGAACGTGGATTTCGTTGAGCATCGGACTGCTCGCGGGAGCTGCGGCGACGTTGGTGGGGCTTCTGGTCGCCTCGCTCGCGCGAGGTCTGGGCCGCTGGATCGATGCAGCCTTGATGCGGAGCGCGGACGCGCTGTTCGCGTTGCCGGATGTCTTGGTGCTGATGGTCCTGCAGTTTGCCGCCCAAACCGGTGCGGACCTGCACCCGCGGCTTCGGATCGGTCCGGTGCCGCTGATGGTTGCCTCCTTGGCGATGGTCGGCTGGTCCGCACCCGCGCGCCTGTTTCGGGATCGGCTCGAAACGCTGGAACGGGCGGAGTTCGTCGGGGCAGCCCATGCCCTCGGCGCCGGACGATGGCACCTTTTCGGCCGGCATTTGTGGCCGTTTCTGCGCGACTACGTTTTGGCGGTCTTTCTCGCCCGCGTCCCCTCGGCGATCCTGGCCGAGTCGACGGTCAGCTTTCTGGGAATCGGAAAAGTCGAGCCGATGTCCCTGGGACGCTACCTCGGTACCAGCTACGCGAGCTTGCTTCACGGCGAGGGAGCACGAGTCGTGCTCCCAGCGTGGCTTTTGCTCATCTTGATTGTGATCGGGGCAACCCTTGCGGGCCGTGGGGCCTCGGCGCTGGCCGCCCGCCCCTAGCTGTAGTAGACGCCCTTTTCGAGGCGCCCTTCGGCGGCTTCACCTGTGCTTGGTCAACGATGAGAGGGAGGCCCCAGTGAAAATCAACGGCTGGCAGACATTTCAAGTGGCGGCAATGCTCCTGCTTGGAATGGGCTGCACGACGCCATCCAGGCAGACTCGCAGTTCCCCCGCGAATAGCGGCGTTCTTACTACCGACAACGCTTCGAAAGCCTTAACCGATCCCAACATCGATCCCGACAACACCATCGTTTGTGAAACGGAGCGCGGGGTCGGCAGCAACATCCCCGAGCGAGTCTGCCGAACGGTTCGATCGATGCGCAAGGAGCAAACGGGCGGCAACTAAGCGGCAGTACAGTCGAAGAGCACCTTGCCGATGTTTCGACGTTCCTGAATGTATCGATGCGCTTCCGCTCCAGCGGACAGCGGGAAGACCCGATCCACGCGCGGCGCAATCTTGCCTTCCTCTAAAAGCCGCAGCAGCGACCTCATCTCTCGAGAGAGCAGCTCGCGCTCGTCCCACAGGTGTCCCAAATTCACTCCCGAAACGGTGCGGTTGTCGTTCATCAGGCTCACCGGCGAGAAACGCTTGATTGAAAGCAGCTCGGACAGCACCCGAAGCAGGTCTCGCCGTTCGCCGCTCACCATGCTGGACCAGCCAAAAGCGATCAGCTGCCCGGTGGGGGCGAGCAATTGATAGCCCTTGCTCCAGTTTTTGCCTCCAAGCGGATCGAGGATCAGCTGGACGCCTTTGCCGGCGGTCAGCCGGCGCACTTCCGGCGCGTAGTCGATCGAGCGGTAATCGATCGGGTGCTGAACGCCCGCCTGGCGCAAATAGTCGTGCTTGGTCAACGAGGCAGTTCCGAAGATCTCCACGCCCTCGACGGTGCGGCAAAGCTGGATCGCCGCCAGTCCCACTCCACCGGCGG
>WNFG01019667.1_pt1 | contig 10429 bp, 9 predicted proteins | sample 5400431 | NCBI WGS metagenome assembly WNFG01 (sample SAMN13153346, study PRJNA577476) | soil metagenome | isolation source: 120 cm saprolite under Douglas fir tree site 2 hole 3 replicate 2 | place: USA:California | collected 2015-04-18
CTCCGTACTCAAGCGCCACATACTCTTCGTCGGGATGAAAAGCCACGGCCATCGACGCCGGCAGAGTCCACGGCGTAGTCGTCCAGATGATCGTCGAAACCTTCTTTCCTGCCAGGGCCGGATCAATCTTCGCCGGATCGTCCAGCAACGCGTACTTCACCCACACGGTTGGGCTGGTGTGGTTCTCATACTCGACCTCGGCTTCTGCCAGCGCAGTCTCGTCGTGCATGCACCAGTAGACGGCTCGCAGGCCCTTGTAGACGAAGCCGTTCTCGTAGAAAGAAAAGAAGGTTGACAGCACTACCGACTCGTACTGCGGATTCATTGTGGCGTAGGGCCGGTCGAAACGTCCAAACACGCCGATCCGTTTGAACTGCGTGCGCTGCAAGTCGAGAAACTTTTGGGCGTACTTGCGGCATTCCGCGCGCACGTCTGTAGGACGCATCTGGAGCTTCTTGCCGCCGAGCTCCTTGTCCACCTTGATTTCAATGGGCAGGCCGTGGCAATCCCATCCGGGGACGTAGGGGGCGTCGAATCCCGCCATGGTCTTCGACTTGACGATGAAATCTTTGAGGCACTTGTTCAGCGCCGTGCCAAGATGGATGGGACCGCTGGTGTACGGCGGACCGTCGTGCAGAATGTACGTAGGCGAGCCCTTGCGGGCCTCGCGGATGCGCTCGTAGATTCGCAGCTGCTCCCAACGGCCCAGCATTTTGGGTTCGTTCTGAGGCAGGTTGGCCTTCATGGGGAAGGCGGTCTTAGGCAGATTGATGGTGGCTTTCAGTTCGAGCGGCACCCGGTGTAGTTCTCCCAAATGATTGAATCTTTTCATTATAGGGAGAGGCGCAGGGAACGTCCATGCGACGGGGAACCGGGGTAGCAATTGTGGGGCGCGTTCGTTTGGTGGCAGTGCTTCGCCAAGAAGGACACCTCCCACCGGAACTTGAAATACAACTACGTAAAGCGAGGCGAAAGGGGTACAATTTTAGAAGGCAAGTCTCGGGAGCAGCCCGTCCGTTGGGTCGGCCAAGCCCCGTTCTCAGACTGGAGAAGAAAGCACAGCCAAAAAGGCAACTTGTTGGAAAGACTGCTCATCTGTGTAGGAAGGGCGTAGCCAAACAGGAGCCACTGACTAGAGAAAGCCGAACGGGGAATGATGGCATCCACAGAAGTAAATACGAACCTCACTCCGGCCTCCGCTAACGAGCCGGAGCTGCACCTGCTGCTGGCTCCGGACACCTTTGAGCCACTGTGGAAGTCGCTTTTCCGTGGCCTGGATGAATTCTTCTTTCCCAAGAAACTTCCACCTCTAAAGCTGGAATCGAAGCCCATCCCGGTCAAGGATATTTGGGGTTTCTACAATTATAAAAAGAATGGCGCTTTGGGTTCGACTGTGGCCCACGTCATCGTGATCGCATTGATTATCTACGGCACGATTCTGGGACGACGCCTTGTGACCAAGGTTGAGGCCAAACCGCAGGTCGAAACGAAATTGATTGATCCCGGAGACTTCATTCCGCTGAAACCCGCGAAAACACAGGCGGGAGGCGGTGGCGGTGGCGGCGATAATGACGTGTTTAAGGCTTCCCAGGGGCATCTGCCGAAGTTCTCCCTTAAGCCGCAGTTGGCTCCGCCGAGCGCGGTAATCCGCAATATGAATCCCAAGTTGCCGGTTGAGCCCACGGTGATTGTGCCGCCCGATATCAAGGTGACGGCCATGAACAACATGCCCAACCTTGGCGACCCGAAATCCAGTGCAGTGATTCCATCCAATGGTACGGGGTCGCTAAGCGGCATTGGTTCCGGCTCCGGTGGCGGCGTTGGGCCAGGGAATGGGCGTGGAGTTGGGCCGGGCGAAGAGGCCGGAATGGGTGGCGGTGTTTTCCGCATCGGCAAGGGAGTGACTCCGCCTCGTGTGATTTACCAGACCGACCCTGAATTTTCCGAAGAGGCTCGCAAGGCGAAATATCAGGGCACTTGCGTCCTTGGCTTGATCGTCGATGCGAACGGGCGCCCAACCGCGATCCGCGTGATCAACGCGCTCGGCATGGGCCTGGACGAGAAAGCTATCGAGTCGGTCAAGAACTGGAAATTCGAGCCCGGCAAGAAAGACGGCCACGATGTGTCCGTGGAGATCGCCGTGGAAGTTGACTTCCACCTGTACTGAGGAACTTGGTTCTCTCCGTTCTTATCAAGCTAATTCCCATCCCTCCGCAGGACTGCAAAGTGTAGCCGCCGAAGCTGGGTGAATCCCAGCCTCCGATACAAGTCAATCGCGCGCACGTTGTCTTCCCTCACGTGTAAAAATGGCGTCTCCCCGCGGTTGCGGATGCGACGCATCACCTCCGCCATCAGGATGCGGGCGTAGCCGTGGCCGGTGTGTTCGGGATGGGTGCAGACTGCGCTTACCTCGGTCCATCCCGGTACCTTCATCCGCTCGCCGGCCATGGCGACAAGTTTTCCCTCGCGTCGAATCCCCAGATAGGTGCCCAACTCATGCGTGCGTTTTCCAAATGGGCCGGGCTTAGTGAGCGCCGTGAGTTCGATCATCTCGGGCGAGTCGCTGTCCCCGAGTACGACGAGTTCCTGCTCTGAGTCAGCCTGCGAGGTGAGCGGAGCGTTGCCGTTCTCGCAGACCATTTGCAGAAGGGGAGCGCCCACGATGAATTCCCACCCAGCGCGCGGCTGGTAAGGCTCGTCCAGAAACAACCCAACCGTCCCCCGCGCGCGCAGCAATCCTGCGAGCGATTCATAGCCCTCCGGCGTTGGCTCCTGGAAAGCGCCCAGGGCTGTAACCTCCGGCATAAACCTGAGAGCTTGGCTGAAGGATTCAGCGAATTTAGTCTGGCGCGTAGTGAGGGCGTTCCAGATGATGTTGTCGAGCGGATGCATTGGCTTAAGACCTGTAGTTTGATTGGAGTAATTTGGAGTTCGTCAGGACACAGTAAATCTTTGCCGCGAGCAGGCGCTATCCGAACCTTGCGTGCAAACCTAGTCGCCGCCGGTTTGTTTATTCCTTCAGGTCCACGTGCTGAACATCTTCGATGGCGTGGCCGAGGAAGCGCGCGCCCAGGCGGCGAAATTTCTCAACTGAGTCGGTGGCAAAGAACTTGAGGCGGGGGCGGGCCCGGCGTTCCTCATGGACAGCCCGCGTGAGCGGCAAGAGCTTCTCCAGATGATCCGCAACTGCATGGGCCGTAGACTCGGCCGAGTCCACAATGCTCACATGCGACGGCGCCACGCGCTGCAACAGTGGCTTCAGCAGCGGGTAGTGAGTGCAGCCGAGCACCAGCGCGTCGGCATCGTGGAAACCGTCCCCAAATGCCTCATCCAAGTAGATACGAGCAACCTCTTCCGTGACCGGATGTTCTACCCATCCTTCTTCGACAAGCGGAACCAGCAGCGGACAAGCCTTCTCCCGCGCGTCGAGGCCCCGCGCCACAAGAGCTTTGCGATACGCATGGCTGCTGACCGTGGCCTCGGTCCCGATGACAACGACTTTCTTATTCTTGCTGACGGAGGCAGCGGCCTCAGCGCCGGGCTCCACCACACCCACGACCGGCACATGCGCCGCGACGGTGATGCGGTCAAGCGCGAGCGCGGTCGCGGTATTGCAAGCGATCACCAGCAATTGCGCGCCATGCGCTTCCAGGTAGTGCGCAGCCTCGACGGCATAGCGTGCCACGGTCTCGACCGACTTAGATCCGTAGGGAAGGCGCGCCGTATCGCCGAAATAGGTGTATTCAGCGTCCGGTATGAGTTCAAGTAAAGCTTTAAGTACGGTCAAGCCGCCAAAGCCGGAATCGAATACGCCGATGGTGGGACGCCGCTGGGTCATGGTGTCGGAATCTTCCGGTCATAGCAGTGAGCGGGCCAGCGGCAGGTGACCGGGTTTGTTCCGAGCGGATCTCTATTTCGCCTTCATCTTAGCGGCTTCTGTCCTTCAGCGTGCGCGGCGGGACTCACTTCCGGAAGTTCTGCTCAGCTCCGGAGTTCCTCCGCAGCATGCCCCGGGTGGGATCGACGCGCCGTGCGGACAAGTGCTTGGGTGTCCAAGGAAGGTGCAGATTTTATCAGTCGCTTCGGGCGAGAGAATGTGTTCGAACTTGCAGGCCTGCTGCTCGATTTCCGATTCGCTGTCCATGGCCAGGCTGTCGGTGAAAAGACGCTCGGCGAGACGGTGGCGGCGGATGATGCTGCCGGCGCGTTCACGGCCGCGCGGCGTGAGCTCCACGATCAGTGTACCGTCCCCTATCGACGCAGACACCGGCTTAAGCGCTTCATGGCAGGGATTCACGAAGGGCTTGTGATCGTGCGGATGAGGCGGATGCGGTGTCGAGACGACAAACCCCATCTCGATCATTTTCTCGATCGCCAGGCTGACCGGCAGCGCGCCGTGGACCTCCATGCGCTCGACTTCAGCAATCTCGCCGTGTTCGGCCAACACCCAGAGCTCTTCGAGCACCTCGTCCAACTGCTCTTCATCGGCCATGGCAAAGACTTCCTGCGACTCGATCCTGCCATGGTGGAACTCGATGCGGCGGTCGGCCAGGCGTGCCACGACGGGGTCATGCGTCACCATCACGATGGTCCGGCCCTGCTGGTGAAACTCGCGCAGCAGCCGCAGCACGATCTCCTCGTTTTGCGCGTCGAGGTTGCCCGTAGGTTCATCGGCCAAAATAATCTTCGGATCATTGATGAGGGCCCGTGCAATACAGACCCGCTGCTGCTCACCTCAGGGCTTCGATCGCCTCTTGCTCATCGGTCATGCTGTGAAAGTACTGCGCCAGCATGACGTTCTCGACGGCGGTAAGAAACGGGATCAGGTGAAACTGCTGGAAGATGAATCCGATCCTCTCCGCTCGCACGCGATTCAACTCGCCCGCGGAGATGCCGGCAACATTCTGGCCGTCGAGCCAGATTTCACCAGACGTCGGGCGGTCGAGGCATCCGATCAAATTCACCAGCGTGGATTTGCCCGATCCCGACGGGCCCATTATCGACAACCATTCGCCCTGCGCCACGTGCAAAGAGATGTGGTCGAGGGCATGAATGGCGCCGCTCTGATCTCCCTTGCCATTCGCCGTCTCGCCGGAGGCCTTGGCGGGGTAGAGCTTCGTCACATTTTTGATCTGGATCATTTCACTCTCCCCTCAGGATGCCCGCCGGCTGTACCCGGCGCAACAGCGAAATCGGGAGGATCGCCGAAAGCAGCGTTACCACTATGCTACCAGCCAAAACAAACGGCAGGACACTGAAACGTGGCGCCACGGGAGCATGAAAGTTAACCCGGCCAATCCAGGCCGCGATGCCAATGCCCACAACAAATCCGATCAACGCGCCAGTCGCACCCAAAGCTGCCGCCTCGGCGGCGAAGAATCCGTTCAACAAACCGTCGGAAGCGCCGAGCGCCTTCATGATGGCGAAGTCGTGGCGGCGGTCGAAGACCCATCCCATCAAAGTAGAAAGCACACACAGCGCCGCAGTCAGAATGATGAGCGCGGTGGCGGCCAGCAGCGTGGCGCGAGTCTTGCCGAGCACGCGGGCTTCGCCTTCCATGATCTGCCGCACCGGGCGGACCTCGGCGGCCGGGACCGCCTGCGCCAATTGCCGCATGATTCCTGTGATCTCTTCGGGCGAACCGGTGGCGGCAACTTCAATGGTGGAAGGTTGAACTCCCGTCCAGGCAACGAAGTCCGGCAAAGAAAGATACACGCGGCTATCTTCGGCCGCACCCGTCTGCACAGTCCCCGCAGGCGTGAGATGAATCGTGTGTCCCTGAAAGCTGAGGTCGAAGGGCTGATTCTTCGGAGAGACCACGGAGGCCGCTCGTACTCCGACCAGCGCCTGCTGTGCCGCTGAAGGCCAGTTGCTTACCGACCACCAGCGATCGAGCTGCTTGATGCGACCGAAGTCTGTACCGGCAACCCCAATTGGCTGACCGTCGCCGGCCCGCGCCACAACTAGCGCGAACGGTGCGGCCACGCCATGGCCGTCGAGAACAGATTCCACGTGCGAGAGCGCGTCCGAGGGAAGGGAAGCGCCGCCCTTCCCCACCAGAATGATGTTCGCGCCGTAGTTGCGGAACTCGCGCCGCAGCTTGGCCTGGACATCGACGTAGAGATTCAGCATCGCCGTGGTGACGGCGGCAGCCACGATCATGGCAAGCAGGGCAGAGGCAGCGCGTCCGCGACGGAGCACAGCGGCCCGCACCAGCATCCGCAGAAACATGGAGGGATGAGGAGACTGCTCGCGGTTGATGGCGACTTGCTGCGCGGAATTAGAGACACCACCGCTCACATTTCACCTCGCAAGGCGAACACCGGGTCAAGCTCCACCGCTTTGCGAATAGCGGCAGCGCTCCCCGCAAAGGTGACGGCCACCGCAATGGCAAGGATCACAGGCAAAAGCACAGGTGCAATTGTGATTTGCGAATTGAAGATGGAGCGGCCGACCTGGCGGGCGAGCAATCCGCCCGCAGCGAAGCCCAGCAAGCCTCCGATCACGGCGAGTAACGTGGCCTCGGCAAAAAAGACGGACGCCACCGCAGCCCTCCCCGCGCCCAGAGCCTTCATCAGGCCGACTTCCGCGCGGCGCTCGAAGATGGTGGTCGCCATAGCGGCAGAAACAGCGAGGGCCGATGCCAAGAGCGCAGCCAGCGTGATCAGAAAGATCAGGCCCTCGATGCGCGTGAGCACCGCTCCTTCGTTCTGCGCGACCTGGCGAATCTGCTCGGCATGCGAATGCGGAATCGCTTCCTGCAACTGAAAGGCAATCGACTGCGGATACGGCGAACAGTACCAGCGGTCGTAAACCGCGCCAGACATGCTTCGGGGATCGCGGCGGGCGAAAGCATCTTCAGGCTTGGTGAGTGCGCTGACATACACGCGGCGGACCGCACCCGGTTTGCCGATAATTTCCTGAGCCAGGGTGAGCGGTGCTACGATCTCGTCGTCTTCGCTGCCCTCAGTAGAGAGAATTCCAATCACCCGCAACCGGCGGCTAGAAAGCGTGACTTCGTCTCCGGCCCTCGCAGAGAGCCTCGCCGCCAGCCGCTCACCCAGCAACACGTCGCGGGAACCGTCACTCGGCCATGCGCCGGAAACCTTCCACCAAGGGTGAGTAGATCGCACGCCGGTGACAAATTCTTCCTTCCCAAACGAAATCTTCTTGGCAAAGTAAGTGCCAAGCAACGTAAAATTTTCCGTCTGGCCGTCGCGCTTCAGCTCAACCGTCACCGGCAACATCGGCGCGAACCCGGTAATGTTGTTGTGCCAGAAAGTGCCTTTGATCTTGGGCAGGTCAGCTTCATTCAGAAATGCGCCGTCGCTGGGCGGCTTTAGGTTCACGCCGCCAATCTCCACGTCCAGAGTGTCTTCCTGGGGAGTGATTAGCAGGTTGGCGCCAATGGTACGCAGTTCGCGGTTGATCTTGTCGCCGATGTCGGTAGCGACTGCGATCATCGCGGTAGCCACAGTAACGCCCAGGGTGATGGCCGCTCCGGCCAGCAATTTACGCCGCTGCTGTCGGCGGAAGGACTCGTAGACGAGCCGTACGAACATCCTACTGCTTCTCGAACACGTGGCTGCCGGCCGCGATGTCCGCCTCCTGAATAATCACGGAGTCAGCTGTCTGCGTGGCTTTCAGCGGAATCGGGTTGCAGCCACCGGCAGTGCCTACCGACTGCGGATTGATCGGAGAGGCGCAGTTCTTGCACACGACTCCGTTGGCTGACTTGTAAAACCCGACAGCGCCGCAGATTTTGCAGGCATCGAAAACCGTGGCGATTTTGCCATCGGGCTTTTGGTAGAGCCAGAAGCGAATCAGCGTGCCGTTTTCCTGCGCCTGGTAGCGGTGCAGGTCGCCGTCAGAAACCTGCGCCAGCGGGATCTGCACCTGACCATTCACAAAGCTGACCTCCGTTGCTGGCGAGAGCGCGCTCTTGCTCTTGGCATAGACGAACTCCGCCGTCAGCATCGCAATAAAGAGAAAAGAAAAGATGTAGACCGACGCCATCCACAGCCGCTCTTTGCGCGCAGACCACGCTGCCTTGCGGCGCGCGGCTGCCGAAGCGGGCTCCAGCACAAGCTCGCGCCTCTTGGCGTCAAACAAAACCATCAAGGCCGCCAGTGCGAGAACCGTGACGAAGAAAAACAGATCGTTGCGCACGATCGGACCGATGATCGCCATTTCCCGCTTGGAGGAAGGAAGCACTCCGCTCTCCGACAATTCGTGCAGGCCGGCGACCACCAACTGCGCCGCTACCAGAAACAAAATGGCGGTCGTGACCCGGAAGAATTTCTGGAGGTTGATTCGCACGCTGCCCTTGACGAACATCACGCCGAAGGCAACCGCCGCCAGTACTCCCAGAAGCGTGCCCAGAAAGCTCATTAGCTCAGTGGAATTAAGCGTGACCGCAGACAAGATCAGCACAGTCTCCGCGCCTTCGCGCAACACCATCAGGAACACGAAGAAGAACAGGCCAATCCACGCATCGTTACCGGCCAATAAACCGACCTTGCCCTCGATCTGTCCCTTCAGCTTGCGTCCCGTCTTCATCATGAAAATAACCATGGTCACGACGAAAAAGGCCGCGACCAGCATGATCCAGCCTTCGAATACATCTTCGTTCCAGTTCAGCCGGGAGATTAAAATCGCCACCCCAATACTCCCAAGGAACGCGGCGCCTAGAGCGGCGTAGACGGTCTTACGCAGGTCAGTTCGGCCAATCTTGGCCAGATAAGCGAGCGTGATGCCGACGATGAGGGCGGCCTCGACCCCCTCGCGGAGCGTAATAATGAACGCCTGAAGCATTTTATGAGCAACCTGCCATTTTGAAAATGAATTTCAATTTCAATATCTAAGGATATGCTGGGAGCGGTGGGGGCGTCAATTCGCAGCGTTACAAACGTGCGTGATCGGCATCACATGGGGAAATTTGGGATTAAACGGGGTTCGCGTGCGGTCAGCTGCGAAAATAGCGATGTTACGCTAACTTATACTGAAAATCGGACCCTTACGTGACTCGCGGGAGAGTAACGCCCACGGTTGTTGCAAGGAAGGGCCAGTTCCTAGTGCCCAACAGAGGAAGCGTCGGTTTTAGCAGCCTTTGCGGCTTTGGTGCCCTCTATCTTGCACTTGTGTTCTTTGCCGTCTTCGCGGCGGATGTAGAGGCGCTCACCATCCACTCGGTACTCCACCACTTGCCCTATATCGAATTTCCCCGCCTGGAAGGCGCCGCAGTAGTCAATCTCATAGACCAAGTCTCCGCCGCTTAATTCATATACCTTGGCCCGGCGCTTTGTGGTCGTGACTGGTATGGCTCCACTACCGCCGGAGGTGTCCGAGTCGACCCGGATATTCCAAGCCTTGATCGTTCCCTTCTGATAAGTAGGCGGCGTCTTGTCGGCGGCTGCAATCGTGGCCACTAGCAGAACGAAAACTGCAGTGCGAAATATCCCCATTGCCTTCCTCCGGAATACCTCTCAATACCCGACAGTATACGCCCGTCATCCACTCCAGGAACTAGACTGCCCTGGGCAGGCTGTGCCTTCATCACTCGCGAACCCCTCCTCAGGTTCACCTAAGGGAGTGCCGGCTTTGAACCCAGCCGGCACTGAACGAATCCGCGAGTTAGATTGGCGCCTACGGACCTTCGCCACTAACCCCTGCCGTCGGCGCTCTCCGCGTGAGCAGCACTGTCACCGAACTTGTGGTATTGCTCGCGGCGGCCAGATCGGGCACGCCATCGCCGTTGAAATCCGCCACGGCGGCGAAGACAGGATCTTTACCCACGGCGGGACTCGCCGCCGAAGCGAAGCTTCCATCTCCCTTGCCCAGAAGGATAGTTATCGTATTACTGCCGGCATTTGCAACAGCGAGGTCTTCCTTGCCGTCTCCGTTGAAGTCCGCGATCGCCACGGAGTAGGGAACCGAACCCGTCTGCGGACTCACCGACGTCGGAATAAAGGTTCCATTCCCTCTGCCAATCAGCACGGTCACGGTGCCCAAGAGAGGGTAGCCATTGTTCTGGTTGGTCACGGCCAGATCAGGAATGTCGTCTCCGTTGAAATCCCCGACCGCGACAGATAAAGGTTGAATGCCCGTCGCAGGCTTCGACGGCACCGCCCGGAAGGTTCCGTCCCCATTGCCCAGCAATATTGTCACGGTGTCGGCGGAATAGTTCACGACTGCCAAATCCGCCTTGCCATCCCGGTTAAAGTCTCCCACGGCGACCGCCTGTGGACCGCCGGCAACCGGAATGGTCACGCTTCGCGGGAACGTCCCATCACCGTTGCCTAAAAGGATCGTTACTGTGCCAGGGCCAGGGTTCACCAGAACCAAGTCAGCCTTGCCATCTCCATTGAAGTCCCCGGTCGCAACCTTAAAAACTCCGGTGGCCGATATGGCGGGCAGTGCCGTGAAAGTT
>WNFG01005749.1_pt1 | contig 10427 bp, 11 predicted proteins | sample 5400431 | NCBI WGS metagenome assembly WNFG01 (sample SAMN13153346, study PRJNA577476) | soil metagenome | isolation source: 120 cm saprolite under Douglas fir tree site 2 hole 3 replicate 2 | place: USA:California | collected 2015-04-18
TTGCCGCGATGAAGGAGGGTGGAAGAGGAATGGGCCGTATCGCGTGACAGCAACGCCGGTAGTGTCATGGGAATCGAATATCCACAAGATCCGAATTGAACGCGCGCTTTTCATTGGTTTTCATTCCAGAGGAACTCGGACACACCCCACTGCTTCACACCAGCAAGATCATCCAGTAAAAAACTGTTCAGAATTGACCAGACACTCCTCTTGGCATCTAATATGTAGGGTCGGACGGCGAGAGATGGCGACAACAGGAATCGAAATGCCGGGCCGGGTTCTTTTCGCCAGTACATTCTCCAAACAGCCGGGTCCAACGCAAGATTACGCTGTTGACTGAGAGGAGATCCCCCATGAAGCGATTCGTTCATATTTTGGTACTGCTGCTTCTCATCCTGCTTCCGGTCTTCGCGTGGGGCGCACCGAAGCGCGGAGAGATCATACGTGCGGACTATGGCGCCGGGAACAACTGGGTTGATGTGACGCAGCGGGTGCGTTCGCTCATCCGCGGTGACGCCCTGAATTTCCGCGTCGACAATGCCACTCTTGGTGAGGACCCCGCACCGGGGGAGCTGAAGGTCCTTCGGTTAGAGGTCCGGGACAAAAACGGCAGGACGCGACAGCTAACCTACCAGGAGAACCAGTACGTGAGGCTCCGCGGCTACAGTGCCGGCAACACAACCTTTGGTGGCCTTCAGATCCTTCGCGGCGTCTATGGCGCCTACAACCAGTCGGTGGACGTCACGAATCGCCTGAACTCCGAGATTCGGCGCGGCCAGCTCAATCTCCGGGTGACGAATGACACCATGGGGGGCGATCCGGCTCCGGGCCAGAGGAAAACCCTCAGGGTCCAGTACAGGTACAACGGCAGGCAAAGTGAGGTGACCGTCAACGAGGGCGACGATCTCAGCCTTCCGGACGGCACAGGCACGAATGGAGCCTATACGATCATTCCCAGCGGCACGCAGCTTGCGATCCGAACCAATGAAGCAATCGATTCTAAAACCGCCAGGGCAGGCCAACAATTCTCCGCCGTCATGGCCGAAGATGTCCGCGATCGCTCAGGCGCGGTGGCGATTCCAAGAGGTTCCGATGTTGCACTGGTGATTCGAAGTACGGCTGGGTCCGGTCTGGTGCTGGACATTGATTCGTTGGTTGTGCAGGGAGAGCGCTACGTTGTCAGTACCGCGGACTTGCAACAGAAGGGGCGCCAGGGCATCGGGGCAAACAAACGCACCGCAGAGATGGTGGGTGGTGGCGCAGTCCTGGGCGCCCTCATCGGCGCAGTTGTGGGCGGGGGTAGAGGCGCCGCAATTGGCGCGGGGGTCGGCGCCGCGGGCGGGGCGGGAGCGGAAGTCTTGACCAAAGGTAAAGAGGTCCGAGTGCCTGCGGAAACCGTCCTGAATTTCAAACTCGATTCGGATCTGCGCTTGGGAACGACAAGTTGGTAGAACGCAACAACGAGTGTTGCGGCGTAGTTTCATTCATTTTTGTTTCATTCGCCGGGCAACGCCCCGGAAACGAGCTCGGACTCTCGCGCCGCCATCGTTCGGAGACGCAACCTCGCGCGGCGGAGATCTCTGGCCGAAGAGGCCTTCATAGGTTGGTCGGTCGAGGCACCGAGATTTGAACTCCTCGACCTTCCCGACTGGGTCGGGACGCGCTACCAGCACCAAGTGCCGGCCCCGCTCCGGCGGGGCCGGCCCCTGCACGTCCGCGGCTAATGCGGGGCCGATCCTTTCTTTCGGGGTTTCTTTGGTCTTACCTCGGCCCGATTCGCAACGGCCGGGGCGCGCTCGCCCGGCGGGGCAAAGCGGAAAATGCGCACCCGCGAGATGCGGGCGTTCTGCTTGATCTGCAGGCGCAGCGTGTCCAGCTGGAGCAGGGCTTCGACGGGGGCGACACGTCCCCGCAGAAACACCGGCGCGTGCGACGCGCCGGCGCGCAGCAGTCGCACGTCGGGCTCGAGCAGAGCGATCTCGTCTTCGGCCAGCTCGAGCGTCTCATTGAACTCGACAAAGTAGCAGCCGCGCCCCAGGTCCCACCATTCGTAGCGGTCTTCGGGCCGGCGGCGATGCGTCGAGATTGTGATCCGGCCCGCGGGGGTGTACTCGCTCCCGGCGAAGTCGAGCTGTCCGGACGGATCCACCGAGCTGACGTTGCGCACGGTCACGTCCACCGAGTAGCCGTGCACCTGGTACTTCGCACTGATCATCCCCGCGACTCGATTAGCCGCGGTCTTACCTGGCAGCAGGTCCATCGCCGCACTATACCGTGTGTCGAAACCGGGAGGCAAGGCGACAGGAAAGTAGAGAGGCAGAGAAGAGAACGCTAGATCGTCTTGTCTTTCGAGTAGCAGATGCGTTCGAGGTTGCACGTCGGGCAGCGGGGCTTGCGCGCCTGGCAGACGCGCCGGCCGTGCCAGATCAACTGGTGTGAGAATAGGATCCATTTCTCCTGCGGGATCACCCGCAACAGGTCCTGTTCGATTTTTTTGGGGTCTTTGTTGCGGGAGAGGTCCAGGCGCCCCGCCAGCCGCAGGACGTGCGTATCCACGACGATGCCGGAAGCGATGCCGAAGGCGGTGCCCAGCACCACGTTGGCCGTTTTGCGCGCTACCCCCGGCAGCGTGAGCAGCTCCTCCATCGTTTGCGGCACCTGCCCGCCGAATTCTTCGACCACTTTCTTGCTTGCACCGATGATGGATTTGGTTTTGTTGCGGAAAAAGCCGGTCGGGCGGATGTCCTGCTGCAGCTCGCGGGGATTGGCGTAGGCAAACGCCTCCGGGGAAGGATACTTCTGGAAAAGCGTGCGGGTCACCTGATTAACCCGCACATCGGTGCACTGCGCCGAAAGGATCGTCGAGACCAGCAACTGGAACGGATTCGCGTGATGAAGCGCGCAGGTGGCCGCCGGGTAGGCAGCGTCGAGCTTTTCCAGGATGGCGCGGATGCGCCGCGGCGTTGCGCCGCGGGCCTTACCGGCGGCGGATTTCTTTGACTTCGGCTTCTTCCGTGCCACGGGCATCGCCGCCGGAATATAGCATACGCTGAGGCTGAAACACTTCCAGGGTCATGTAGCCCGCGTTTTCAGACGCGGAGATTTGCCCCGCGTGAGAAAATCCCGCCTCTAAAGAGGCGGGCTATCGGACCTTGCTTGAGGCGATGAGCGGTGGAAGCAGCCCGCCGCGGCGGGCGCCCCTACAACTCCGCCGAAAACGGCTAGCCCGGTGAATTGAGGAATTCCAGCAGTTTGCGGAAGGCTTTGCCGCGGTGGCTGTAGCGGTTTTTTTCTTCCCGCGAAATTTGCGCGAAGCTCTTGCCCAGCGCGGGGAAAAAGAAAATCGGGTCGTAGCCGAATCCCTGCGTGCCCCGCGGCGCATCGAGCAGCTTGCCTGAGGCGGAGTCCGAAAAAACCGCGAGGACGCGCCCGCGTTCGGCCAGCGCCATCACGCAGACAAAGCGCGCCCGCCGGTCGCTCACCCCTTTGCTCCGCAGTTCCTCGAGCAGCTTGCGGACGCGGTCGGCATCGCTTGCCCCGGGGCCGGCGTAGCGCGCCGATTGGACGCCGGGCGCGCCGCCGAGCGCCGGCACCACCAATCCCGAATCATCGGCCACCACCGGCAGCTCCGCGAAACGGCTGTAGTGCAGCGCCTTGCCCGCCGCGTTTTCGGCAAACGTGGGCGCGGATTCGTCGAACCGCGGCAGCCGCTCGAAGCCGGGGACGATCGCCAGTTCGATGGCCCGGCCATGGGGCTCGCCCGTGGCGAGCGCCTGGTATTCGCGCAGTTTGCCGGGGTTCGATGTGGCCAGGAGCAGCTTAACGGGCGCGGGCACTGAAGCTCAACTGCAGCAGGGCCTGTTGATGTTCGGTGAGGCGGCGGATGCCGCCCGAGGCGATGGCCAGCAGACTTTGGAGCTCCTCGCCGACAAACGGCCGGCCCTCGGCCGTGGCCTGGATTTCGATGAAGCGCCCGCTGCCCGTCATGATCACATTCATGTCCACCTGAGCCCGGGAGTCTTCGTCGTAAGCGAGGTCGAGGAGCAAGGCTTCGTCCACCAAGCCGACGCTCGTTGCGGCTACCGAATCCCGCAGCGGCACCGACTTCAGGATGCTGGCGGCCACCAGCCGTTCGAGCGAAAGCGCCAGGGCGACAAACGCGCCGGTGATTGAAGCCGTGCGCGTGCCGCCGTCGGCCTGGATCACGTCGCAGTCCACCCAGACGGTGCGCTCGCCGAGCGCCGCCTGATCGGTCACGGCGCGGAGCGACCGGCCGATCAGGCGCTGAATTTCCAGCGTGCGGCCCGAGGGGCGGCCGCGAGCGGCTTCTCGCGGCGTGCGCTGTTCGGTGGCCCGCGGCAGCATGCCGTATTCGCTGGTCACCCAGCCCTTGCCCGAGCCTTTCAGGAACGACGGCACACCGTCTTCCACCGTGGCCGTGCAGATCACGCGTGTCTGTCCGATCTCGATCAATACGCTGCCTTCAGCCGTGGGGATGAAGTCCGGTGTGAGTTTCACCGGCCGCATCTGGTCCGCGGCGCGTCCATCGCTGCGCACAAATCCTCCGGCGGGTTTGCTCGAAGTCGCCATACTCGTGGTCACTAACGACCCAGTTTGCCGGGCGCGGCGGGTGGTGTCAACCCGCCTTTGGGGGCTTTGCCCGGCGCCGCGGGTGCCGGGGCCTCGGGACGCAGCGGGAAGAAGCCTGTCAAGTCCAGGTGCCCCGCGAGGGTCTCGACCTCCTGGCCGTGGATAAGCACCTTCAGCCGGCGAACTGAATCCACATTGGCGGCCAGCGTGCGCGCAATCGAATCCAGCGCCATCTGTTCGCTGAGGATACCTGAGGGGGTCGCCGTGGCGAGCGCGTCGGAGAAATCGGCCACCGCCGTGCCGTCGGCCAGCGTGTAGAATTCGATGAGGATGACGTCGGCCGGCAGCGTGCGCTGCCCCGGCGAGGGCACGTCCGCGATGAGTGTGATGATCAGTTGCTTGGAGCGCTGCACCGGATCTGCCGAGAGCGGCAGCTCGAGCACAACGGGTTCCAGCGTGCCCGGCGCCGTGGCCGAGGCCCAGAAGATCTTCGCTTTCGCTTTGACGTCGCTGGGCGTGGCGATGGGCGGCTGGGTGACTTCGCGTCTCGTCTGCTCCTCGGTGCGCGCGGGGCGCGACATCCGAAGCACGCGCTGGCGCAGCTTGGGGAAGTAGAACGCGCCAATCAATACTGCCACCACCAGCGCGGCAATGGCGAGCTTCACCCGACGCGACATCAGTTCGCTCCTGCCTCATAGACTTGCCGGAAGGCGGCCACGGCGCGCGCCACTGCCTCCGCAAGCGGCGACGCCATCTGCTCGAGCTGGCTGCGGTCGCGCACGGCGACGCTGGAGAGTTCAATGGCGATGGCTGGAGCAGCAACCGTGCGCAGTTGGCGCACCGCCGCAACTGACGGAACCTCAGGCGAGCCGCGGAATTTCTGCGCGAGCTGCACCTGGACCAGCTCGGCCAGACGGCGGCTGCTCGCCGCGAAGGAGTCTTGTGCCTGGTCCCATGGCGGCAGGGCGGGGCGCGCCGGCGGCGTCGCGGGCGCAGCGAGCGTATAAGCTCGCGCTGTGCCGACGGGCCCGTTCGAAGAGATGTGCAGGCTGATAAAAATGGCGCCTCGGTGTGCGTTTGCAGCGGCGGAACGCTCATCAAACGATGGGTTCTCGTTGCCCTGCCGCGTTTGCACCACGCGCAGGCCCTGGCGTTCGAGCTCGGCTCGCACGGCATGCGCCAGGCTCAGCACCATTTCGCTTTCGAGCACGGCGTTCGGGCCGCGAGCGCCCGCGTCAGCGCCGCCGTGCGCCGGGTCCAGCACGACCACGCCGGCCGCAGGCTTTGGCGGGGTCGGAGCCGCCTGCGGTGTCGCCGGAGCGGGCGCCTGGTCGGATGTGCCTGGCGGCTTTGCCGGTGCGCCTGGCGCAGGCGGGGTCTGGGGTTGCTGTTGCGGGTCCTGGGGCGGTCGCGCCGGAATCAGCAGCGTGGCTGCGAGAACCATTGCGCTTGGAGTCGCGAAAAAGCAGCGGCGTCGCACCTCAACGAGAATACCAGAAACGAACAGAGAGCGCCGCCTACTCAAGCCGAACCCGGAAGCGGCCGCAGGCGGATGAAGGATCGCAACGTCTAGGGGGCCCGCCATGGCCATAAACCAGGGAATGTGGCTCGTGTGGTGAACCCGTCGCGGCGATCCCAATGATGCAGCGCCCGGCGGCCCTTGAAACGCTCGCGGGGGGCGCGTATGGTTTGGCGCGCAGGTCATGGAGAGTTTATGAAGTTGTCGGGTCTCTTGCTCATTGCTCTTGTGGTCGCAGTTGGCCAGGTCATAAACGCTGAGGAAGGTGCTTCGCCCGCGAAGCTGCGTCAGATGGCCGCGGACTACTACCGTTGGCGCAACCAGACTTATCCGGTCGCAAGCAGCGATCAGGGCCTGCACACGTGGGACGACAAGCTGACCGATTACTCCGCCGAAGCCGTTGCGGCGCAACACCAGCACGTCAACCAGTTGCTTGCGCAGGTCAAGGGCATGGCGACCGACTCCTGGAGCCGCGACGATCGCATCGACTGGCTGCTGTTTCGCGCGCAGCTCGAACGCGAGGCCTTTTGGACTCGCGTGCTGCATTTCGAGGAGACCAATCCGCAGATCTATGTCCGTGAGTGCGGCGACGCCATTTTCTCACTCTTGAAGAAAGAATATGCGCCCCCCCGCAATCGGGCCCTTGCGGCCACGGCACGCCTGCGGCGGATGCCCGCCCTGCTCGACCAGGCCAAGGGAAATCTGAAACGGCCCGTCCGGCTGTACGCCCGGTTGGCCATCGAGTCGGCCCGGTCCATTGACAGCCTGTTCGGTAAGAGCCTGATGACGCTGGGGGAAGACCTCGCGCCCCACGAGCGGCAGGAGTTGGTGCGCGCGCGTGACGCGGCTCTGGCCGCGCTGCACGGCTTTGCCGACTGGCTGGAGGAAAGACTTCCCGGAATGGCGGCCTTCTCTCCAATGGGGGAGGAAAACTACAACTACTTGCTGAAGAATGTGTATTTGCTGCCGCTCGATGCCCGGCAGGTGGCCATGCTGGGCGAGGCGGAGCTGGCGCGCTATCGCGCGCTCGAAGCCCTGCTGCCCGACCCGGCGCTCGCCGATCCGGATCCCTCACGGAGCAAGACGATTCCGAAAGACCAGGAGGCTTTTCTGGTCGCCTACGGGAACCGCCAGATGGAGATGCTCCGCTTTCTGCGTGATAAGAATTTGGTCACCCTGCCGTCGTACTTGGGGGCTTTTCAAATTCGCCAGCTTCCCGAGGCGTTCAAGCCCACCAGCCCGGGCGGCTTCATGAATCCTCCGGGACTCTATGACCAGGACAGCAGCGGGTTTTATTTTATCCCGTCCTACAATCCGCAAAGCCGGAACTTCTATATCCGCGCTGCAATCGAAGACCCGCGCCCCATTCTCGGCCACGAAGGAATTCCCGGTCACTTCCTGCAGATTTCCATCGCCAATCATTTGAAGAATGAAATCCGGCGACAGCACGGAGACGGTGTGTTCTCTGAGGGCTGGGCGCTCTACACCGAGGAGATGCTGATGCGCACGGGTCTCTATGCGGAGAATTCACCGGCGCAGGGGCAGATCCTGCGGCTATCGCGGTATCGGGCGGCGCGCATCGGCGTGGACGTGAACTTGCACACGGGGAAATGGACCTTCGAGCAGGCGGTGAAATACTTCATGGAAGCCGGCGGCCTGGACCGCGAGGCGGCGGAGGGGGAAGCGGCGGGCGCTGCCTCCGATCCGACGCAGAAGATCACCTACATGGTAGGGAAGTGGCAGATCATGCGCCTGTTGGGAAGCCACCGGGAGAAGCAGGGCCCCGGTTTCCGGCTGGGAGCATTCCATGATGCATTGCTTGCGAACGGCAGCCTGCCGCTTTCCCTCGTCGAGTGGCTGCTCCTGGACGACTCGAGCACACTAGAGAAGGCGCTGCACTGATTGGGACACCGCTGCCCGGCAAGACCCAAGCCGCGCCGAGACAATTGGCTCGCGAATGGCCCGATTACAATCGCTCTGTTACTTGCTCTCTCTCTTCGGAGTGTAATCCTTCATCCCCGGCACCTTAAGACTCGCAGGGGCGAACCGGCTGCCCAGGAAAATCCCGCCTGTGACGGGCTTGTACAGCTCGATCGAAATCTGCGAAATGGGCATGGAAACTCCCTCGTACTGAGGCTTGTCCGACATGGTGATTGACGCGATCGCCAGAATCGGCCCGACATCGTCGGGGACGCTTTCGAGCGGTGGGTCGGGCTTCCGATCCCCCAGCAGCATCCGCATCGCCCCTCGATGCATGTCGCTGTAGTACCACCTCGACGCCGCCTTCTTGTCTTCAAACCAGGCGAAGATGACATTCTTGCCGCTCGCAGTCCGCGCCGTCTCCACCCCCAGGCAGCCAGGCACCGCCTTCAATCCGCTGACGAGGTCTGGAAAACCCTCCGGCCTTTGCTGCTGCGGATGCCCAAGAGCGATGCCGCCCGCGATCACAAGCCCTATCGCAAGAAAAGCTGCAGCCGTGAGCACCAGTGAGCGATTCTTTTTCTCTGTCGACATGTTCTCCCTCCACCATGAGCAAAGCATCTTCAGAGTCATGAAATCCGTTGACATCATACTTAATTATGGCGGAGCATATGTTCCCTACGCCTCGAAAGACAATGCTTTTGACACATCTCCGGAGGAATGCCCTAGCTAGATCTGTAGGAGAAACCGGATGCCCGCGGTGATTTGGAGGAACTGATGGGACCCGGCCTAGTTGTGAGCCTGGGGCGAGTTGTGAATTCCTTTGATTATGCCATAGTTTCCTTCCTCAATGGATTCGCTCACCGATCCTGGACTTTCGATACGTTTGTGTACCTTCTAGATTTCAATTCCCTCTTGAAAGCAGCCCCAATCTTAGTGATGTTTTGGTGGGCTTGGTTCAAGGAGGGAGAAAGCAGAACGCGGAATCGAGAATTCCTGCTCTGCGGGATTTTTGGTTGCTTTCTGGCTCTGTTTGTCGCAAGAACTTTGGCATTCACGCTTCCGTTCCGGGAGAGACCATTACGAAATCCTTTCCTTCACTTTCAACTGCCGTACAACATGAGACCGGAACACTTAATGGCTTGGAGTGCATTTCCGAGTGACAATGCCGCATTACACTTCGCGCTGGCATGCAGTTTGCTATTCGTTTCGCGACGCGTAGGTGCCTTCCTGCTTTCATACATTTTTTTTACAATTTGCGTTGCTCGAGTCTATCTGGGAATCCATTATCCCACGGATATGTTGGCCGGCGCTCTTATAGGAATTGGAATAACTTCTTTATCTAAAGTTCCGGTCATCAGGGCAACGGTAACGCGTCCCGCTATGCGATGGCTGCATACAGACCCGGGTTCATTCTATGCTTGCTTTTTTCTTATCACTTATTTGCTCACTGAAACCTTGGGCCCTTTGGCTGAACTTGGCGGTTTTTTCTTCACGACGATGAAGGCCATAATAAAGCTGCTGTAGCAGTGTGCGTCTTTGGCAGCATTCGCCTCACGGCAGCCTGCAAATGGATGGTTGCACGCATCCCGGAACAGGGATAACTAGCTCCAGGCAGGCGTTGCTCCTCTACGGCCCACTGTAACCCAGGGCGGTGTTTGCGCCAAAACTGTTGGCGAGCCTTCTTAGCAGCTCCGAAATCGCGCGGTGAATGGTGCTCAACTGGGACGTACCTGGAACGCGGAATTCCGGTCTGTCCATCTCGCTCCGGAACATTCTCGCCTGCTATGATAAAGGGCAAGAGGGTTTAGCTATGCCGTCTGCAGGTGAGACTATCCCCTGGCAATACACCGCGCTCTACGACGAGCAGTGCGAAATCTGTCAGGCAGGAATGACCTGGTTGAAGCTTCTTGATCGAAGGGGCCTGGTGCTCTGCCAGCCGATAGACCCTGCGGTTCTGCCGACACTCGACCCACCCCTGGCCCTTGAAGACTGCGCCCGTGAACTCCATCTTCTCGACAGAGAGGGACACGTGTGGCGGGGCGGGGCCGCCGTGCGAAAACTCGCGAGACTTTTCGGCCCCACGCGCCTGCTGGGCATTGTTTTCGAAATCCCTCCCCTCCGTTTTTTCTGGGATGCCTGCTATCGTGCCGTGGCTGCCAATCGCTACCAGCTCAGCAAGTGCCGGGGCGGCGTCTGCCGTACCACGCTCGCGCCGGGCATGGAAACGCGCGGAGGACTCTTTCCCTTCTGGACGTGCTACGCGGCGGGGCTCGTCTTGCGGCTGCCGTTGATTGTGCACTCCGCGGTCTCAGGATTCCTTCGCCATCTACGCATTTACCTTCGCACTTGGCGGCGCCGCTACAGCTTCTTGGACAGCCGCTTGCAAGTCTTCTTC
>WNFG01008266.1_pt1 | contig 10427 bp, 10 predicted proteins | sample 5400431 | NCBI WGS metagenome assembly WNFG01 (sample SAMN13153346, study PRJNA577476) | soil metagenome | isolation source: 120 cm saprolite under Douglas fir tree site 2 hole 3 replicate 2 | place: USA:California | collected 2015-04-18
AACAGGTTTTCAGTTTATTCGTAACTGTTTCATTTTGTACTTGACAATTTCTATATAATGTGGTACCACACACAAGCCAAGATGCAGCTATGGATCCAGCCTTCAGCCAATCCGGGAGCCAGGAAACTGATCTGGGGATATCCCAGGGGATCTTTCCGCTAAGTGCTTTAGACGTGGGGATCGAGATACCGGGGGAAGGGGGGACCACCCGCATCGGGGTGACCTCGGCCGCTCCCTTTTAATCACTCTTTAACAATATTCTGTTAGCTTCCAGCCATGCCCGCGCTACCCAAAAACCGCACCCCGGCCAGCCCAACGCCTGAAAACAAGGCGGATGCGGGTACTGCGGGATCCAGCGAGGCCAAAGCGGAGCCAGTCGCTAAGCCCGACAAGCCGCGGATCAGGACGGGTGACAGCGTTTTTGCCGATGCTGCTTTTCGCTCTGCGGTGACGGCCTGCGGTATTGCCATATTGGCTGTAGTCGGGCTCATTTTTTATGAACTGATCCTTCAGTCTCACTTGTCCCTGCAAAAGTTTGGCCTGCGGTTCCTGGCCACGACCATCTGGGACCCTGTCGCGGAGGATTTTGGCGCTCTTCCTTTTATCTACGGGACTTTGGTATCGGCCTTCGTTGGCTTGGCAATTGCCGTTCCACTTTCGATTGGAACGGCTCTCTTCTTGACCGAGATTTGCCCGCAGAAGCTCCGGGCGATTCTCTCGCTCTGTGTCGAACTTCTTGCCGCCATCCCCAGTGTGATCTATGGTCTGTGGGGCATCTTCATTCTGGTTCCGTTTCTACGTGCCTACGTGCAGCCGGCCTTGGCGAAGTCTCTGGGCTGGACCGGGCTGTTCTCCGGTCCCAAGTTTGGCTACGGAATGCTGGCAGGCGGAGTGATTATTGCCATCATGATTCTCCCTATCATCGCGTCTATCAGCCGCGAGGTGATTCTCGCTGTGCCGCGCCAGCAGCGCGAAGCTGCTTTGGCTCTCGGCGCAACAAAATGGGAGACATTGCGGATGGCCGTACTTCGCAATGCACGGCCGGGAATTCTCGGCGCTATCATCCTGGGACTGGGGCGCGCCCTTGGCGAAACCATGGCGGTAACCATGGTGATCGGTAACCGCCCTGAGATCGCGCGTTCCCTGTTTGCCCCCGGATACACGCTGGCCAGCGTGATCGCCAATGAATTCACGGAAGCCACAAGCAATCTCTATCTCAGCGCTCTGGTTGAGATGGGACTGGTGCTCTTCGTGCTTACGCTGGTCGTGAACGCACTTGCCGGTTTGCTGATCTGGAGTGTACGCCGTGGTACGCCGGGGAGGGCTCTTGTCTAGAGCCGCCGTGCACAACATTCAACTGCACCGTCGCATCAGCAACTACGTTGCGCTCGGGCTTATAACCACCGCTGCGCTCATCGTGACGGCGCCGCTGTTCTTGATACTCGGTACAGTTATCTATAATGGCGTCGGCGGACTCAGTCTGGACTTTTTTACCCATTCACCCAAGCCGCCTGGCGAACCCGGCGGCGGCATGGCCAACGCAATCGTAGGGTCATTGATGATTCTCGGCATCGCCAGCCTGATCGGCTTACCTCTTGGCGTCGGCTCCGGCGTATATCTGGCTGAGTATGGCCGCGATAAGTACGGCAATATCGTGCGCTTCACCGCGGACGTTCTGAACGGGGTTCCTTCAATCGTGATGGGTATCGCCGCCTACGCCCTGGTGGTGCTGATCCAGGGGCACTTCTCCATGCTGGCGGGTTCCATTGCTCTGGGCATCATGATGATTCCCATCATCGCGCGCACAACCGACGCCGCTGTTGTTTACGGCGCTCGGCAACCAGTTCTGGAACCTGGATGTAAACCGACCCACAGCGGCAATGCCGCTACAGATCTATGTCTATGCCCTGTCCGCGTACGACGATTGGCACCAGTTGGCCTGGACCGGCGCGCTAGTACTAATCGGAATCATCGTAATCACAACGGTGTTTTTCAGATTCGCCACCAGCCGCGGCGTCAAGGAGGCGGGCTAGTTCATGGAAGCGCAAGGTCAAATTCAAATTCAAGATCTGAATGCCTGGTTCGGCACTACCCAGGCGCTCTACAACATCAATTTGGAGATTCTGCCCAAACACACCACGGCCATTATCGGGCCTTCAGGATGCGGCAAGTCGACCTTCGTGCGCTGCATCAACCGCATGCATGAGACCCTGCCGAATACCCGCGTGTCCGGCAAGGTACAGATCGCCGAGCTTGACGTTTATGGCAAAGGCGTCTCGCCGGTGTGGGTGCGGCGGCGCGTAGGAATGGTTTTCCAGAAAGCCAACCCGTTTCCCACCATGTCAATTTACGACAACGTGGCTGCCGGATTGAAACTGAACGGCTACAGCAACCGCCACGAATTGGACAAGATCGTGGAGCGTTCGCTGCGTCAGGCCGCGCTCTGGGAAGAAGTGAAAGATTCCCTCAAGAAGAAATCGGGCGCCAGCCTGTCGGGCGGACAACAACAACGCCTCTGCATTGCGCGCGCCCTGGCGGTGGAACCTGACGTCCTGCTGATGGACGAGCCGGCTTCGGCCCTCGATCCCATCTCCACTGCTAAAATTGAAGACTTGATCTTTGATTTGAAGCAGCAATATACAGTGGTAATTGTCACCCACAACATGCAGCAAGCCGCGCGTGTGGCCGAATACACAGCCTTCTTCCTTATGGGCAACCTGGTTGAATTCGATAAAACGGAGAAGATGTTTACCAAGCCTTCCGACAAGCGGACTGAAGACTACATCACCGGGAGGTTCGGATGACACGCACACGCTTCCACCAGGGACTCGATGAACTTAAGCAGAAACTGCTCACCATGGGCGGGATGGCCGAACAGGCCGTGGAACGGGCGGTCCGCGCCTACCAGACCGGAGACGTAGCGGTGTGCCAGCTGGTGTTGCGCGATGAAGGCAAGATCAACGCGGTTGAGCGTGAAGTCGACGAGCTCGCAGTAGACCTGCTCGCCATGCAGCAGCCCATGGCGGTAGACCTGCGGTTCATTATCGCCTGCATCAAGATCAACGCCGATCTCGAGCGCGTGGGGGATCAGGCAGTCAACATCGCAGAGCGCGTGATGGACCTGGCCAATCAACCGAAATCGACCGTGAACGCCGATATCGCCCGCATGGCTTCGCTGGCCATCAACATGGTTCGCGAAGCGCTCAATGCCTTCCTCACCGCCGACGCCGACATCGCCCAGACCGTCCTTGAGAAAGACGACCTCGTGGACAATATGAACCGCGAAATTTTCGATGCCGCCGACTACGCTATGACTCACTCCATTGAGACGCACCGGCACGCTCTGGATACGCTGCTGGTGGCAAGAAATCTGGAGCGCGTCGCCGACCACGCGACGAATATCGCCGAAGACGTGATCTTCTGGGTGCGCGGGGCGGATGTTCGTCATCACGCGCAAGGCTAGATGGAAATGTTTTGCCCGCGTCGCTGGTTTAGGATTACGCCGTGCGTTTTCAGAAATTAATCTCCGGTCTTAAGCGGCATTACGGCACGCCCGCGCTTCCACCGGCAAAAGGTCCATTTCAGCTCGTTCTCTGGGAAAACGCATGCTATCTGCTGCCCGACGCGCGCCGCCAAGCGGTCTTCGACGGTTTACGCAAACGAGTGGGCCTGAAACCAGCGGCCATCCTGAAGGCAAAGCAAGATGTCTTGATGGCGCTGGCGATCATGGGTGGAATGCGGCCAGAGACGCGCGTGTTCCGCTGGCAGGAAATCGCGCGCATCACCATGAGCCAGTTTGAGGGCGACCTGGACCAGATTCTGGAATGGCCTTATGAGAAAGCAAAGAAGGCGCTGAAGCAATTCCCCAACATCGGCGACCCTGGAGCCGAGAAGATCCTGCTTTTCTGCGGTGTTCGCGCTGGACTTCCCTTGGAGTGGAATGGATGTCGAGTATTAACGCGGGTAGGGTACGGGCGGGAGCAGAAGAACTATGCTGCTATGTATCGTTCAATCCAGGAGGACTTGCACGCGGAGCTTCCTCGCAAAGTTGACGATCTGGCACGAGCGCACCTGCTGCTGCGACAGCATGGCAAGGAAACGTGTCGTAACAATGCGCCGCTCTGCCATTCCTGTGCTGTGTCAGGCGTCTGCGAGTATCCACAGAAGCGTTTAAAGATATTTCTCAGCGGTTAGGAATAGCCATGGTTGCAGGAGTCTTTATGCTCCTGTTCCGGCGCGCAGCAAATTGATGCGGTTGCTCCACTCTTGCCTATCCGAAGGCGTAAGTAGAAGGAGCCACGCAAGTCCGAGGTAGACCAGCGCCGCGGCCAGCATTTCACTGCCGAGTTCAAACCATCCGCTCGGAACGTGGCTACGCTCAAAGAGCGAAAGGGCAACCACATATGGAATCCCCAGTGTCACCGGTTTAGCCACGGCTGCGACAAGTTGCCGTGCCGAGATTCCGAATGTCTTGTGCAGTTGCCAGGGAATGAACCAGACGGTTACGGCGACGAAGCCGACGGAAGTGCCAATCAGCGGTCCGACCGGACCCACGATCCGGGTGAGCAAGACGCTTGCGCCGAAGTTGAATACGGTCTGCAGCACCATGGGCCAGACAATCCGGCGGACTTCACCAGTGCCGGTGAACACCCATGCCCAGAGCGAAATCAAGCTCAACAGGAAGGCGTTCAGCATGGCGAAAAATGTCATCCACTGTCCGCCATAATGGCTGGGACCCACCCAAAAGGAAACAAACGGACGATTGAAGGCCGCGATGGGCAACAGTACGGCGACGGCGAAAATTGTTGTCAGGCTGGTCAGCTCTATTATCCGGCGGCGAAAGGTGTCTGTCTCTCCGCGTGAGTACAGTTCCGCGAGACCAGCCCAACTCGCGTTCCCCAAGCCTTGCAACTGCCCCTGCGCCATCAAGAGAAGGCGCTGCGTCAGTACCAGCGGAACCACCATGACTGGACCGAGCATGGCGGCTACGACAATGTTGTCAGTCAGCAGGCTCACGCGTCCGCACATGTTCAGCACGTACGTTGGTGTGTTCAGCCTCCAAAGCTCTCGGGTACGGGACCGGTCAAAGTCGCCCTTGAAGGCCCGGGCCAGTACTCCGGGATGCCGGCGCATTCCGGCCCACACAATGGTAGCGTTGAAGACGGTTGAACCCGCCGTCCAGGCAAGAAACTGGCCAGCAATTCCGAACCCTCGCCAGGCAAGGAACAGCGCAATTGCAGTGCCCACCAGCGAGTGGACGCCAAGCATCAAACTGATCCAATAGGTACGCTGGCGGGCGTCCAGCAGGGCACGGAAGGGCGAGACAATTGGCAGCCATACCAGACTGGAAATACCGATCAGGCATCCGATGCGCAGGTCATTTATGTTTTGCGGACTTACCGCGACCACTCGGTGGATGAACGCGGCCAGCACCAGGCCGGCCAGCAACATGACTGAAGCAACAGCGAAGTAGGCACGGACTCCCGCCGCCAACAAGTTTCTGACGCTGTCTTCCTCGTTCCTGGCCAGAGCGCGCGCCAGCAGCGGGAGCAGTGAGCCTCCGACGCCAAACTCCAGAAACAACAGATAGCTCAGCCAGTCCGCCGTGACACGATATGCTCCAAAACGTTCCTCTCCCAGCCAACGCAATATCCATGGTGTGGAAACAAAGCCCACAACCAGAGTCACGGCGGTGAACAGGACCCCTGCCAGGTAATTTCTGGAAGCAAAACGGAAGCGGCTCATTTGGCGCTCACATTTTTTGTCAGTGGATATGCGGCAGTGGAAGGGTTTGCAGGTTTTTGCGAGGAGCTAGTCACCGGCGGCGCTTGCCGCGGAGCGCTTCAGGACGCCAGCATTCTCCGCACGCTCGGGCACCGGCCAGCCATTCTGCAGATGATCAACTTTGTCGGCGACCGCTTCGGAAAATCCTGTGGTGGTAAAAACACTGAGATCAAGCCACAGGGGTGACACCGTGCTCTTGCGGTACAAAGTGAAACTTCCAAGCCGCCGGTTGTCCCGGGTCGCCAGGCTAAATGTCAGGTTCCAATTCGCGTCATCGAGCCCCAGGCTGGCGTCCCACATCTGGTAGAGCTCGTTCCCGCCTTCCCGCTGTAGCGGAGAGTAATCCAGGTCATCCGGCAAATTGCTGAAAACTCTGATGCCAAAACCATCGAACCCAATAGGCTGCAGGCATTTTTGCAGAGTTGCGCAGAAGTCGGCCAGCGTTTCGCAGCTCGGGACCCGGTCTCCAGCGCGCCGAATGTTTGCGTTGTTAGCGATCACGTGTCGCAGGTTGAGCGTGCGGCTGGCTTCAGTCCTGAGTGCGAAGAACTCGTGATAGCGAAGCTGCTGCACGCCGACCAGTACGCCGATCCCCAGCACGACCAGGACCATTCCGATGGTGCGGCTGCCGGGATTGAGCAGGAAGAGACTGAGCAGGCCAAAGGCGCCGCTCACGCCATAGAGCAGCAGGACGGCCTGGCGATGCGGCATGCCCCGGCTGATGAGCCGGTGGTGTATATGCTCGCTGTCCGCGCGGAAGAGATGGCGGCGACTGAGGAAGCGGCGAATCACGGCAATGATGGCGTCGAGAATGGGGAGCCCGAGTGAGACAATCGGGATCGCGACCGCGACCATGGTCGGCGATTTTTGTGAGCTCGCCAACGCGATGGCGCCCAGCAGGAACCCGATGAGCAGACTGCCACAGTCACCGAGAAAAATAGACGCAGGGTTGAAGTTGTAACGCAGAAACCCGGTGATCGCGCCGGCAAGCACCAGCGTCAGAAACAAGACACCGTCGTTGTGCCCGAGCAACGCGATGATACAGATGACCAAAGTGGAGAACAGGGCCGAGCCCGCGGCCAGTCCGTCCAAACCGTCGATCAAATTGAACGCATTGGTAATCAGCAGGACCCATATGATGGTGAGCGGCAGTCCGATAAGCCATCCAACGTAGACTCCGCCCGCCTTGCTCGACACCAGGGATATTCCGAAACCGTCCAGATACAGCAGGACCGCGGCCAGCGTCTGCACGGCAAACTTGGTGTACGGACTCAACCCCCATACGTCGTCAGCCAGACCAAGCAGAAAAATAAGCGTCGCGGGTCCAAGGATGCCGAACGCCACGTGCGCTGAGACCATCCCCGCCAGACCGAAGCGCACCGGCAACGACCATGAGAGCAGTACCATCGCCCAGAGCGTGAGCAGGATAGCGCCGCCACCAAACCGCGGCACCGCGCGCTTATGAATGTGTCGCGCAGAACTCGGCTGCGAAACCCAGTTCCGTGCAATCGCAAAATCGCGGATCCAGCGCGTGAGTATCGCCGCACTTACAACGGCAGCGATGAAGATGACTAATTCCATTGACCTCTATTACTTGTCCAGAAAAGTTTCGTACCCCGCAGAACCCTAAACCCGGCCGCAGAACCAAAGTAGCGCGTTGAGGAAACGCCTATTGTGCCAAAATTGCGGGGGAGATGCGATTAAAAAGTGATGAATGCAGAGAATGATAACCGATCAGGACACATTCGCCCAGCTCTTTTACTTAGTTTTCAAGGTTATGTCAGCCCGCGCCTGACACGTCCCGGTAGACTTCCATCATGCCCTCGGCCATCCGGGTGGCGGTAAATTCTTTTTCCACGCGTTGCCGCCCCGCCCCGCCCAATTCCTGCCGCATTGCCTCGTTATCCAGCAGTTTGTTGATTGCCTCGGCCAGCGACCGCGCATCTCTCGGCGGGACCAGCAGGCCGGTAACGCCGTGCTGGTTTACCCATGAAACTCCGGTCGGCAAGCTCGTTGCTACAACCGGTTTGCGGCAAGCCATAGCCTCGAGCTGCACAATCCCGAACATCTCGCTGTTCGCAACCGACGGCAAGACGAAAACGTCGCACGCATGGTAGTAGGCAGGCATATCTTCGTCAGCAACATCGCCAAGAAAGTTGATCCTGGCTTGCAGATTCAATTGGGCCGTCATCTGTTTCAGCTTCGACTCCAGAGGGCCGCTGCCGATGATCCAAAGCGTCGCATTGATTCCCGACATTGCCTCGACCAGATATTCAAGCCCTTTGTAATACACCAGCCTTCCCACAAAGAGGACCGCCGGGCCGCTTTCTCGCAACTTTCCAGCTCTTAGAGCAACCGGTTCCGTGTAGTCAAAGCGTGGCAGGCAAATCCCGTAGGGCACAACCCGGCACTTTCCCTTGAACTGCGAGACAAAGCGAGAAATTTCAATGTGGTTAGGTGTGGGCACCACAATGCAGGAAGCACGCGCATAAAAAGACCGAAGCAATGGACCATAAATACGGAGCGCGAACTTCTGGCGGACGATATCACTGTGAAAATGTGCTACCAGCGGCCGCCCACCGGCTGACATCATGTAAGACATCTCGCCAACTGGATTAGGAAGATGAACGTGGACTATGTCTCCGCGCAACTTTCGCACCCACCCGGGGAACCCTGGCGTTATCGGCGACGAGAGCAGCGTTCCCCAACTAGCCGCTCGAGTGATCTCGTAGCCCCGCTGCTCGTGGACAGTGTGCGGGCTTGTGTTGGCCACAAGAACGTGCAGGTCAACTCTCGATTGCAGCTCGGCGCAAAGATCTTTCAGTACAGTTTCAATGCCGCCCCGGTAAGGATCGAAGAATTTTCCAACCTGAAGGACCTTCAACGGATCTTCACCACCGAATCGCGGACCTTGATAGGCGTCGCGGCCAGGACTTTCTCGTAGATCTTCACCGTTTCGTCGGCGCACTTGGACCAACTGAATTTGCCAGCCTGAATGAGTCCATTGCGGCGGCGCCGCTCGATCTCCGCGGGTTGCTCTCGAATCAAGCGGAGAGTGGCGCTGACAAAAGCTTCCACATCGCCGGCCGCGACGTATGAGGCAGCGTCACCCCCAACTTCCTTGAGTGCCGGAATATCACTGCAAACTACCGGTAACCCGCAGGCCATCGCTTCCAGCAGAGGCAATCCAAAACCCTCACCGTCTGAGGGGTGTATTAACAAATTGCACCTGCGATAGACAGCAGCGAGCACCCGATCGCTCACGAAAGGAAGTGTGATGATCCCGCGATCGATTTCCAACTGTTGAGCCAGTGATTGCAATGCTGCGGACAACGGACCACCCACGCGGACGAGCTTTGCGTCAGGCGCCGCTTGCTTGATTCCCGCGAAAGCTCGCAACAGAACATCCAGACGCTTCCGTGGAATGCTACTGCCAACATGAAGCAGCTTCACTCCCGGATGTCCGGCAAGGAGATGGTCGGCTTCGTGGTCAGCCGGCGGATCGGCGCGGGGAGAGAAAACGGGCGCTGCACCAAGAGGGATGACGCTCATCCGCTCCGGAAGCACCCACCCGTTGGCCAGAAGATCGTCGGCGGTCGCGCCACTGTCACAGATTATCCATGCGGCAGTTTGTAATCCCGAAAGAATGTGACGCGTAACTCCGCGCCATACGTGCCGCGGAAAAGTATCGGCCGGCTCCAATAAGCAGCGAAATGCGTCGATGTCGTGGCAGGTAACCACGGTGCGCTCCGGCGGCAGCCGGTGGACCAGGTGCGCATAGCTGTGATCAATCACATGAAACAAATCAAAATCGTTGCGCTTTTTGGACAGCCAAAGCGGGTAGCGAACGATGCGATTGAAAACTCTCTTGCCTATCGGAGGCGCTCCGTTGAGAGCGGTGCCGGATTGCACATGGTGGCTCTCCCACGGGGGCCGTAATTGTTGAACGCGAAACCTCCCAGCATGGCGCTCCTGGAGATCCTTGAAAAGCTCATCGGCAACCAGGTTCATGCTGGGCCACTGTTCAGTGAGCAAGTCGCAGACAATGCCTACACTTGACAGTCCGGCAGTGGAGATACATCCGTCTTCCGCTGGCGTGCTCATTCCTGTTATTTCCACTTGTTCGTGTCGGGCGGCTGCTCTCTCAGCCCCGAATTTCCTGCAGTTGGCCATCAGCGGATACATAGCGACCCGCAACATCGGAGTTTAATTTCAACTCACAATTTCCTTCACAAAATCACTGACTGAAGCGATCTGCCGATCCCGATCAAACGCTGGCAGGTATTTTGGAATGGCAGTTCGCTTTTGCTCAATCGCCTGCGTATCGATCTTGTTCATCCGCTCGGTTAGCGCGCGTATGAAACGAGGGTCCCATGGTGATCTGCCCGGCAGTCTCCAAACTCCGCCATAGTCCAGATCATAAGCGGCAGGAATTTGATTGGTAATGATCGGCAGGCGCACTGAAAAGTACTCGCTTAACTTGGTCGTGTAACGAAAACTTCCCACACGATCCACGCTTTGTGGCAGGCTTCCGACATCCATGGCTGCCAGGTAATCAGGGACTTGCTCATGCGGTACGCGACCAGGCAGGAAGATCCTCTTATTGAGCATCGCCCCCGCCATCGTGCGCAATCGCTCCAGTC
>WNFG01019976.1_pt1 | contig 10426 bp, 10 predicted proteins | sample 5400431 | NCBI WGS metagenome assembly WNFG01 (sample SAMN13153346, study PRJNA577476) | soil metagenome | isolation source: 120 cm saprolite under Douglas fir tree site 2 hole 3 replicate 2 | place: USA:California | collected 2015-04-18
ATCCAGTGGTCGAGCTGCTCACCGCGGTCCTCGTGTTCGCCATCTGGCGCCGCTTCGGCGGACAGTGGGCGACGCTCGGGTACGCGGCCTTCGCCTGCGCGCTGATCGCGCTCACCTACATCGACCTGGACACCTGGCTCTTGCCGCACGAGATCACCTGGCCCCTGCTGGCGGCGGGCTTGCTCTCCCCGCTGTGGAACCACCGCCTGACCTGGACCGACTCGGTGATCGGAGCGGCCGCCGGATTCGCGTTCTTCGCGGCCATCGCGCTCGTCGGCGAGAAGGTGCTCCGGAAGGAGACCATGGGGTGGGGCGACGTCTGGCTCCTGGCCGGCATCGGCGCCTGGCTGGGCTGGCAGGCGCTCCTTCCGGTGGTGCTGTTCTCGGCCATCCAGGGCTCGGTGGTCGGGGCCGTGCTGCTCTTCCTCGGACGCGCCCCCGCGGAAAAGACCCGCGTGGAACGCGCCGCCCGCGAGTCCGGCGAGCGGGAGCGGGCCTCGCGGCCCTCGGACGCGACCGACGGCGGGCCGGCGGATTCCTGGTACACGAGCCACCCCCCGCCCAACCAGCCGCCGCACGATCCCGACGAGGAGGACTGGGTACCGCCCCCGCACGCGGTCCCGTTCGGTCCGTTCCTCGCTCTGGCCGCCCTCGAGGTGCTGCTGGCGGGCGACGCCCTGTACCGGTGGTATTTCGACGCCATGGAGAGGTTGTTCGGATGAGCCAGCGCCGCTTCGGTCTGCGGCTGCGCGTGCTGGCGACGCTGACCGGAGCAGGCCTGCTCTGCGCGGCGGTGCTCGCGGTGGCGCTGCTGCTCGGCGCCCGCGACGAGATGAGCCGGCGCCACGTGGCCAGCGCCCGCGCGGGGCTGCGGGCGGTCGCGGAATCGATCGCCCGTCATTGCGCGGGCGATGCGCCGTGCATGTCTCGCAACGCCGAGGCGGCCGGACTCTCCTGGCAAGAGGGGGCAGGGTGCGGGGCGCCCCAGCGCGCGGGCGACCGGCTCGTGGCGTGCGAAGAGGTGCGCGGAGCCGCCGTGAGGCAGGAGCTGGATCTCGCCCCGGCCGCGGCGCAGGCGCGCTCGCTGGTCGGTCCGGTGCTCGTCTCGGTGCTGCTGGGCATGCTGCTCCTCGTGGTTCTGGTCTTCTGGGTCCTCGATCGGCAGCTGGTCGCGCCGCTCGCGCGCATCGACCTGGCGCTCGACCGCATCTCCGAGGCCGCGTCGGATGGGCCGCTCCTGGCCGAAGGAGGCGATCTCCTCGGCCGTCTCGCTCCCGCGGTGAACCGCCTCGACCTGCGGCTGCGGGAGGAGCGCGCGCGGGTGCAGTCGCAGATCGAGGAGCTGCAGAAGAGCAACCGGGAGCTGCGCGCCGCCCGCGAGGAGGTGGCGCGGGCGATTACCTGGAGCGCCTCGCCCGCGAGGCCGAGCGGATCGACCGCATCCTGCGCGACCTGCTGGGCCTGGCGCGGCCGCCCGCGCGCGACCTGCAGCCCGTCGACCTGCGGGCCGCCGCGGAGCGCGCGCGCGGCCTGCTGGAGGCGCAGCCGAGCTGGACCGGCTGCGCGCTGGAGCTGCGCGTGCCCGGCGATCTGCCGCGCGCCCGCGGAGACGACCACTCCGTGGTCCAGGTCCTGCTCAACCTGCTCGTCAACGCCGCCAAGGCCGGCGCGCGCCGCGTGGAGGTGGAGGGGCGCGCCGAGAGCGGCGACCCCGTGGTCGAGGTGATCGACGACGGCCGCGGCCTGCCTCCCGAGGCCGCCAAGCGCCTCTTCGAGCCGTTCTTCACCACCTCGAACCCTGGCGAGGGGACCGGCCTAGGGCTGGCGCTGTGCCACGCCACCATGGAGCGCTTCGGCGGATCGATCTCCGCGCGGCAGCGGGCAGGTGGCACCGGCACCTCCTTCGTCCTCCAGTTCGCCGCCTGGCGGTAGGACGAGGTCCGCGCCGCCGCCCCGCGCAGACGCCCGGCGGTTCTCTTCGATCCGGCGGCTCCCGCTGCTACCCTTGCGGCGATGGCGCTGCGCTCGATCCTCATCGCGGACGACGAGGAACCCATCCGCCACGTCCTGACCGTGCTGCTCGCCGAGCAGGGGTACTTCGTGCGCTCGGTGAAAGATGGAGAGGACGCGCTCCGCGAGCTGGCCGCGCGCGACTACGACGCGCTGGTCACCGACGTCCGCATGCCCGGGATGGACGGGTTGTCGCTGGTGCGCGCGGTGCAGGAGCAGGCGCCGGAGACGACGGTCATCGTGATGAGCGCCTACGGGTCGCACGATCTGGCGCTGGAGGCGATGAAGGCGGGCGCGTACGACTACCTGGGGAAGCCGTTCCGGCCGGACGAGGTGTTGCTCGTCCTGCGCAAGGCCGAGGAGCGCGAGCGGCTGCGGGCGGAGAACAGGCGCCTGCGGAGGGAGATCGAGGCGTCGCGCGGAGCTGGAGCCGTCGTCGCCGAGTCGGCAGCCATGAAGGAGGTGCTGCGCCTGGTGCAGAAGGTCGCGCCGGCGAAGACGACGGTGCTGATCACCGGCGAGAGCGGGACGGGGAAGGAGCTGATCGCGCGCGCGCTGCACGAGATGTCGCCGCGCGCCGAGCGGCCCTTCGTCGCGGTGAACTGCGGCGCAATCCCGGAGCAGCTCATCGAGAGCGAGCTGTTCGGGCACGCGAAGGGCGCCTTCACCGGCGCCGACGCCGCCAAGCGCGGCCTGTTCGAGGAAGCGGACGGGGGGACGCTGCTCCTGGACGAGATCGCCGATCTGCCCTTGCACCTTCAAGTTTCGCTCTTGCGCGTCCTGCAGGAAGGCGAGGTGCGCCGCGTGGGAGACGCCCGGACCATCCGGGTGGACGTGCGCGTCCTGGCCGCGACGCACCAGGACCTCGCGCAGGCGGTCGCCGCCGGAACCTTCCGCGAGGACCTGTTCTACCGTCTGAACGTGGTCGGGCTGCGGCTTCCGCCGCTGCGGGAGCGGCCCGAGGAGATCGAGGCGCTCGCCCGGCGGTTCCTCGCCCGCCACGCCTCCCGGCTCGGCCTGGCGGAGAAGCCGCTCTCGGCGGAAGCGCTGCGGCTGCTCCTCGCCTGGCGCTGGCCGGGGAACGTGCGCGAGCTGGAGAACGCGCTGGAGCGCGCCTTGGTGCTCTCCGAGGGAGAGGAGATCGGACCGGAGGCGCTGCCCGACGAGCTGCGCTCCGCGGGCCCTCCTGCGGGCCCGCCGCCGGCGCCGGCGGAAGGGGACCTGTCGGTCAAGAAGGCGCAGCGGGCCCTGGAAGCGGAGCTGATCCGGCGCGCCACTGGAAAGGACGGGAGGGAACAGGACCCGAGCGGCCGAGCTGCTGGAACTGAGCCCGAGGGCGCTGCTGTACAAGATCAGGGAATACGGGATAGGCGAGTAAGAGTTCCGACAGCGACAACGACAGCGACAACGACAGCGACTCCGAAGGGGATGTCACGCGCGGAGCGCGTAGAGCATCTTTCTGAAGCGCAGGCCGAGTTCCTGGATGCGGGCGGCTTGAGGCGGGTCGAGCAGACCGAGTGCGGACGCCAGATCCACCGCTGCGATCGTCTCGTGGAGTGAGTTCGGTAAAGTACTTCCGTCGCATGCCGGCGCCTTTGTTCGGCAGTCCTTCCGCGAGTGTGAGGAAGGCGCTGATGGATGCGCGCATTGCTTGATCCTGCAACTCCGGGTGCCGGATGCTCGCCTCCTTGACGGCGACCGCAAGCGCCCGGGCCACCTGGTAGACGTCGAGTTGCTGGAACGGGAAGACTCCGTCGTTCGCTGGCACCAGCCAACCTCCTTGCACGATCGAGTATCGAACCCGCGTTCGCAGTCGACGTCGCTGTCGTTGTCGCTGTCGTTGTCGTTGTCGTTGTCGTAGTCGTAGTCGTAGTCGATTCTCGCCGTCGCCGTCGCCCCCCGCCATCGGTCGAAGCTCGTACGGCGGCGGGGGGGGGGCAGTACCGCTTCCGCCCGGCGGGAGCGTCCCCCACCACCGTTTGCGTTTCATTACCGTTTCCTACCCCAAGTCCTTGCGTGTGCTCCCTGGTGGCGCCCCACTGCGGGTGAAGTGACCCCGAAGTGACCCGTCAGTGCACCTTCAGTGCGGGCCAGTTCCTTGACGCCTACCCGGCTGTGCATGGATCCATGCAGGACGAAGCGATCGGGAGGTCAGCGCGCGTGAACAACGTCCAGCGGTTCCGGGAACAGCAGCTGATGGCGAAAGCGGAGCTCGCGCGCAAGGCGGGCGTCTCGGAATCGACCATCGACCGCATCGAGGCCGGCAAGGACTGCCGCCTGGAGACCAAGCGCAAGATCCTCTTCGCGCTCGGTCTCTCGGTGCAGGACTCGGCCAAGCTGTTCGGGCGGCGGCGGAACGGCAGCGGGAACGGGCATCGAGGCGCGAAGTAGTCCGCGCGGAGGTTCGGTAGTGATGGGTAAGTATTCGGTAGGTATGGGTAGGTAAACGGGGTTTTTGGAGGGCCGGTCGGCGGGCGGTAAATTTCCGCGCGAGCCGGAGAGGAGAGAAGGCGATGGCGAAGAGCAAGCTCGCGCTCGGGCTGGACATCGGATCGTCGTCCGTGAAGCTCGTCCAGCTGAAGGAAGCCAAGCGCGGCTACATCCTGGACGCGTTCGGCGTGGCGCCGCTCCCTCCCGAGGCCATCGTCGACGGCGCGCTGATGAACTCGACCGCCATCGTCGAGGCCATCCGCCAGGTCCTCTCCCAGTACAAGCTGAAGAACCGGGAAGTGGCCATCGGCGTCAGCGGCCACAGCGTGATCATCAAGAAGATCTCCATGCCCCGGATGAGCCAGGAGGAGCTGGAGGAGAGCATCCAGTGGGAGGCGGAGCAGTACATCCCCTTCGACGTGAAGGACGTGAACAGCTTCTGCCGGTGGTGGTCGACGTCGATGCCTTCGCCGTGCAGAACGCGTTCGAGGTCAACTACGACGCGCCCCGCAACGAGACGGTGGTGCTTGTCAACGCCGGCGCCTCGGTCTGCAACATCAACGTGCTGGCGAACGGCCTCACCACCTTCACCCGCGACGTGACCATGGGCGGCAACCAGTTCACCGAAGAAATCCAGAAGCAGCTGAACGTCAGCTACGACGAGGCCGAAAAGCTGAAGGTGGGCGGCGACGCGGCGCAGGACTCGGACTCGGTGGTCCCCCAGGAGGTGGAGCGCGTGATCCAGGGCGTCGCCGACCAGATGGCCGGCGAGATCCAGCGCTCCCTGGACTTCTACACGGCGACCGCGGCGGACTCGCACATCTCCCGCCTCTACCTCTCCGGCGGCACCGCGAAGATCCCCGCGCTGTTCAAGGTGATCGAACAGCGGGTGGGCGTCCCGGTGGAGATCCTCAACCCGTTCAAGGGCGTGGAGATCGACAACCGGCGCTTCGATCCCAACTACGTGATGGACGTGGCCCCGTCGGCGGCGGTGGCGATCGGACTGGCTCTGCGCCGGTCCAACGAGCGGTAGCCGGAGGAGACGACGATGATCTACATCAACCTCCTCCCCGTCCGCGCCGCCAAGAAGCGCGAGTTCGGCCGCCAGCAGCTGATCCTCTTCGGGCTCATCCTGGTGGGCGGGCTCCTCGGCAACTACACCTGGTGGAAGGCGGAGAAGGACAGCCTGACCACGCTCGAGCAGCGCATCGCCTCCACGCGCACCGAGATCGCCCAGCTGGAGAAAACGATCGGCGAGGTGAAGTCGATCACCCAGGACAAGAAGGCGCTCGAGGACAAGCTGAAGATCCTCGACGCCCTCAAGAAGGGCCGCACCGGGCCAGTGAAGGTGATGGACGAGCTCGCCACCATCATCCCCAACAAGGCCTGGATCACCGAGTACACCGAGCAGAACGGCAACGTGGTGATGCGCGGGTTTGCGGTGACGTACGAGGACCTCTCCGCGTTCGCGCTGCGGCTGAAGACCTCCAAGTACTTCGCCAACGTCACCATCAAGAAGGCGTCGCAGAAGAACCAGGGCGGGTCGGTGGAGTGGGAGATCGACTGCAACGCGAACTACGCGGCTTGAGAGGAAATCGTGGCGCTCACCGGGCAGGACATCCTCAACTCGATCACCAAGGCCCCTCTCTCGCAGAAGGTGGTCGGCCTGGGCCTGATCGTCGGCCTGCTCACGGCGGGCAACTGGTACCTCCTGGTCGATCCGATCCAGCAGGAGTTCACCCGCCAGCAGGCGGCCCTCCGCCAGCTGGAGGACGAGCTGATCCAGAAGCAATCCATCGCCAACAACCTGGCCCAGTTCAAGCGCGAGAAGGAGATCCTCGAGCGCCGCCTGCAGCAGGCCCTCACCGAGTTGCCCAACGAGGCCAACATCGACGAACTGATCCGCTCGCTGGCCGAGGTGGGCAACAAGAGCGGGCTGGTGATCAACGACATCGCCCCCCAGGTCGAGCAGAAGCAATCGTTCTACGCCTCGATCCCGGTGGTGATGGCGGTGACGGGCAACTACCACGAGGTGGGCGTCTTCCTCGACTCCATCTCCAAGCTCGCGCGCATCGTGAACGTCACGAACATCAAGATGAACACGCCCAAGATGAGCGGCGAGAAGCTGGTCGTCTCCGCCACCTACGTGGCCACCACCTTCCGCTTCCTCCCCGAAGCGCAGGCGCAAGGGCAGGGGCAGAAGCCGCCGGAGGCCGCGAAATGATCCGCTCCCGCGTCCTCGCCGCCGCCGCGCTCGCCTGCGCCGCCTGCGGCGGCAGCAGCCCGCCGCCGCCGCCGCGCCGGCCGGCCCCGCCGCCCGCCGCCATCAAGCCGGCGGAGGAGGAAGCAGCGGCGCCACCGCCGACGACCATGTACGTCTACTCGCCGATCGGCAAGCGCGACCCGTTCCAGAACGTGTTCGCAAACAAGGAAAACAACCCGGTGCGCGTCGAGGGGCGCAAGCCGACCCCCTTGCAGCGCTGGTCGCTCGACCAGCTGCGGCTCTCGATGACGGTGACCGGCACCTCCTCGCCGATGGCGATGCTGGAGGACCCGGAGAACCGGGGGTGGCCGGTGCGGCTGGGCGACTTCGTGGGCAAGAACTGGGGGAAGGTGACCTCCATCCAGCGCGACCAGATCGTGGTCACCGAGACCATCACGGATCTCTCCACGGGCCGCGTCTACCCGCAGAACATCAAGATCATGGTTCCGGAGAGCAAGGACGAGGAGCGCGATCTCCGCGCCCTCAAGGACGGCGAGGAGATGGTGCCGTCGGCGATGAGGGACCGCTAGATGCGCCGCGCCCGACCGAGGAGAACCCGATGACCCCGAAGCTTTGCACCCGAGGCGCAGCGCTCGCGGCGGCGATGCTGGCCGTGGCCGCTCCCGCCGCCCTCGCCGCGGCGCCGAACCGCGTCGCCTCGGTGGAGGTGGACGGGCCGCGCGTCGTCGTGCACGGCAGCGCGCGCCCGGACTTCACGGTCTTCAAGCTGGCCGACCCCGCGCGCCTGGTGGTGGACCTCGCCTCCGCCGACGTCACTCAGACCAGCGCGCCGGCCGCCGTGCACAAGGACGGGATCGCGGGCGTGTCGGTCGCGCAGTTCGACGAAGGGGAGAGCCGGGTCGGCCGGGTGATGGTGGCGCTGGAGGGAGACGCGAAGTACGACGCCGTCGCTCGCGGAAACGACCTGGTGGTGACCATCGCGCCGGCGCAGCCCGCCGCGCGCCCCCCGGCACTGTCCGCTTCCGCTCCCGCGCAGTCCCGGCCGGCCGCTCCCGCGGGGCCTTCCGACCCGAACGTGGTCGTCACGCGTGAAGACTCGGTCGAGGTGGCCTCGCCGGCGCGGAAGCTGCGCGCCATCTCGGTCGCCGGTGACGACGAGCAGGCGGTGGTGCGCCTGGAGGCGGACGGCCCGATCGGGAGCTTCGCGCTCACTGAGCTCCGCAACCCAGGGCGCCTGGCGCTCGACCTGCACGGGATGAGGTCGTCGGCGCGCCACAGCACCGAGGGCGCGGGGCCGCTCAAGGGCGTGCGCGTGGCCCGGCGCGACGACGGCGTCCGGGTGGTGCTCGACGCCGAGGGCGACGCGATGCCGAAGTACGACGTGCAGCGCGGCACTTCCGGCCTGCTGGTGCGGGTCGGCGAAGCGAAGGTGGCCCGCGGCGGCACGCCGACCGCCACCGCCGCCGCCCCCAAGCACGAGCTCGACGGGGTGGAGGTGCAGCCGCAGCTCGCGCAGGTAAAGGCGGTCGATCTGCGCACCGACGAGGGCAAGACGCGGGTGCTGGTGGTCCTCGATCAGCCGGTGAAGTTCGAGGTGACCCGCTCTGACCCCGCCACCGCGGTCCTCACCCTCCACGGCGCCGCGCTGCCGGAGCGGCTGGAGCGCAACCTGGACGCCACCGCGCTGGGTGGCCCGGTGACGATGCTCTCCAGCTACCGCTCTCCAGGAGCGCCCGGCGAGGTGAAGATCGTCGCCAGCACCCGCCCGGGGACGCCGGACTCGATCGACGCCGTCAAGGGCGCGCTGACCTGGCGGTTCGGCGGCCCGCAGCCGGTCGCGCAGGGCCAGGCGACGCAGGCCGCGCCCAAGGCGGCCGCCAGCACCGAGCTCGACGACCGCAACTACACGGGCCGCCGCGTGGACTTCAACGTCAAGGACATCGACATCAAGAACCTGCTCGGCGCCGTCGCCGAGATCAGCAAGAAGAACATCATCGTGGCCGACGACGTGAAGGGCTCCGTCACCATCAAGCTGCGCAACGTCCCCTGGGACCAGGCGCTGGACATCATCCTCAAGTCGAAGGGCCTGGGCCGCGAGGAGGTGGGCAACATCATCCGCGTGGCCCCCATCGCCACGCTGCGCGCCGAGCAGAAGGAAGCGGCCGACGCGGCCAAGAACAGCCTGCAGCTGCAGCCCCTGCGCGTGAGGCTGATCCCGGTGAACTACGCCGACGCGAAGAACCTGGTCGACAAGCTCAAGGACACCCTGACGGAGCGCGGCACCGTGTCGGTCGACACGCGCACCAACACGCTGATCGTGAAGGACGTGCAGGAGGCGCTGCTCCGCGCCGAGGGCATCGTGCGCAACCTCGACACGCAGACTCCCGAGGTGCTGATCGAGAGCCGCATCGTGGAAGCGGCGACCAGCTTCTCCCGCCAGGTGGGCATCCAGTGGGGCGGGAACGTCTCGTTCGCGCCCACCACCGGCAACCCGACCGGCCTGGTGTTCCCCAACATCGTGCAGGCGGCCGGCGCGGCGGACGACTCGAGCGCGCCGACCGGCGGCCTGGGCAGCGTCACCACGCCCAACTTCGCCGTCAACATGCCGGCGCCCATCGGCGTGAACAGCGGCGGCGGCATCGGCTTCGTGCTGGGCAGCGCGGGGGGGGCGGCCAACCTGAACCTCCGGCTCTCGGCCGCGGAGAACAGCGGCACCATCAAGACCATCAGCTCGCCGCGCGCGGTCACCCTGGACAACGTGGAGTCCAGCATCGGCCAAGGCGTGTCGATCCCGTTCTCGCAGACCAGCGCCGCCGGCGTGAACACCACCTTCATCGAGGCGCGCCTCGAGCTGCGCGTCACGCCGCACGTGACCCAGGAAGGCTCGATCCAGATGAAGGTGCAGGTCACCAACAACCAGCCGAACCCGCAGCTGACGGGCGCCAACGGACAGCCCTCGATCAGCCGCCGCGAGGCGCGCACGGAAGTGCTGGTCAAGGACGGCGACACGACCGTCATCGGCGGTATCTACACGCGCCGGAACTCGGAGGCGTGGAACGAGGTGCCGCTGCTCTCGCGCATCCCGATCCTCGGCTGGCTGTTCAAGAAGAAGGCGGTCACCGACGACCGCACCGAGTTGCTCATCTTCATCACGCCGCGGATCGTGAACCGGTCCCAGTCGGTCGTCGCCGCCGGGCCTTCCGGGGACGACGCGGCCAACAAGTAGGCGAGGGGCGACGCCATGAAGAAGATCCTCTCCATCGGTCCGCTCGCGGCGCTGCTCCTGTGCGGCTGCGAGGTGACCTACAAGAACAGCGCGATGCTGGTGGTGACCAAGGTCATCCAGGCCACTGCCGGCACCAGCGGGGCCGCCTGCACGTACTCCCCGGACACGCTCGAGCTGACCTTCGGCACGTTCAATCCGCTCGGCGGCGGCTACACGCACGGGCTGGTGGGCCAGAACCGGCTGCCGGACAACGGCTCGGGTCCAGGGCGGGTGAACACGAACGACTTCCAGATCGAGTTCGCGGTGATCGACTACGCGCAGATCGACGGCCCGGCGGTGGTGATGCCGGAGCAGACGGTCCCTGCGAACGGGCTGATCGGCGTCGGCAGCAAGGGTGTCACGCAAGTGGACCTGATCCCCTCCGCCATCGCGCAGGCGATCGGCGGGAACACCATGAAGGTGCGCATCCTCGTGCAGCTCTACGGAAGGCTGCTGGACGGCAGCCGCGTGAAAAGCAGCACCTACGAGTACGTGGT
>WNFG01005751.1_pt1 | contig 10425 bp, 12 predicted proteins | sample 5400431 | NCBI WGS metagenome assembly WNFG01 (sample SAMN13153346, study PRJNA577476) | soil metagenome | isolation source: 120 cm saprolite under Douglas fir tree site 2 hole 3 replicate 2 | place: USA:California | collected 2015-04-18
GAAGCCGGTCGGCTTGTCGTCGAAATTGGCGGTCTGGGCATGGGCCTGGCTTGCGCCCAGGGCAAAGAGGAGAACGCCGAAAAACCGGCTCGTGGCTGGGAGCGCGCCACTCCAGTGGCGCTCAGGTCTATGAGACGCGCCACTGGAGTGGCGCGCTCCCAGCAAAGACCTAGCGCGCAAAGCGTTCATTGGGGACCGGCACCTCGAAATGGCGCAGCGGCGGCCGCGGTTCGATCACCGCGAGGGCGACCAGGCCGGCGACCAGCAGGCAGAGGATGATCACGAAGATCACCGGCCCAATCTTCACGGTGGGCACGGCGAAACGGTTTCTGGAACGGAACATGGGCACGGCGCGGGCAACCTACCCGGACGCTGTCGGGGCGGCAATCGCTGCAGGATCTTTGATGCCCTTCGCTTGAAACCGCAGGCGGAATGGGCGACATCCATGGCTGCAGTTCGTCATGGACGTTTCTTCGCCCCTATCGCTGCCGCGCACGGTGGCCCTCGTCGGCCTGATGGGCGCTGGCAAGAGCGCCATCGGCAAACGCCTGGCGCTGCGGCTTGGCCTGCCGTTCATCGATGCCGACGATGAGATCGAGCGCGCGGCCGGGTGCTCGATCGCCGAGATCTTCGAGAAGTATGGCGAGGCCGATTTCCGCGCCGGCGAGCGCCGCGTCATCGCCCGCCTGCTCGACTTGACGCCGCACATCCTGTCGACCGGCGGCGGCGCCTACCTCCACCCCGAAACGCGGGCGCTGATGCGGGCCAAGGCGGTGACAGTGTGGCTGCGCGCCGAACTCGACGTGCTGTTCGACCGGGTGAGGCGCCGCGGCCACCGTCCGCTGCTGCGCCAGGGCGATCCCAAGGAGGTCCTTGCACAACTGATGACCCAGCGCTATCCGATCTACGCCGAGGCCGACATCATCGTGGACTCGACCGCCCAGCCTGCCGATCGGACAACCGACCAGGTGATCGCAGCACTCCGCGCCTATCTGCAAGCCGAGAAGGCAAGGACACCGGCATGAGCGCCCCAACAAGCGGCACGGCGCGCACCATCCGCGTCGATCTCGCCGGCCGCGGCTATGACATCGCCATCGGTCCCGGCCTGATCGACCGCGCCGGCGAGCTCAGCCGGCCGCTGCTCGCGGCGCCCCGCGTCACCATCGTCAGCGACCAGACGGTGGCGCTGCTCTATGGCGCGCGGCTCGCGGCCTCGTTCGACAAGGCCGGTGTGCGCACCACCTCGATCACCGTGCCGGCGGGCGAGGGCAGCAAGGAGTTCGACGCCTTTGGCCGTTTGCTGGGCGAGCTGCTCGACCGCCGGCCCGACCGCAAGACCACGCTGGTGGCGCTGGGCGGCGGCGTGGTCGGCGACCTCGCAGGCTTTGCCGCCGCGGTGCTGCTGCGCGGTGTCGACTTCATCCAGGTGCCGACGACTCTGCTCGCCCAGGTCGATTCCTCGGTCGGCGGCAAGACCGGCATCAACACCCGCCATGGCAAGAACCTGGTGGGCGCCTTCTATCAGCCGCGCCTGGTGCTGGCCGACACCGACGTGCTGGGCACGCTGCCGCGCCGCGAGCTTCTGGCGGGCTACGCCGAGGTCGCCAAGTACGGGCTGATCGATCAGCCGGAATTCTTCGCCTGGTGCGAGAAGAACGGCGCCGACCTGCTGGCGGGCGATCCCGCCAAGCGCACCTACGCCATCGAGCAGAGCTGCCTCGCCAAGGCGCGCATCGTCGCCGCCGACGAACGCGAGACCACCGACCTGCGCGCGCTGCTCAATCTCGGGCATACCTTCGCCCATGCGCTGGAAGCCGAGACCGGCTTCGGGCCGGACCTGCTGCACGGCGAGGCGGTGGGCGCCGGCATGGCGATGGCGTTCGATCTTTCGGCCCGCCTCGGCCTCTGCCCGCCGGCCGACGCCGAGCGCGTGCGCCGTCATCTCGGCGCGGTCGGCCTGCCGGTGCGCCTGCGCTCGATCGGCGGCGACAATCGGCGGCGCTGGGACGCCCAGCGCCTGATCGGCCACATGCGCGGCGACAAGAAGGCCGAAGGCGGCAAGCTTGCCTTCATCCTGGCGCGCGGCATCGGCAAGGCGTTCGTCAGCCGCGACGTCGACGAGGGCGCGCTCGGCGCCTTGCTCGACGACGCCATCGCCGCCTGACCCCGCGACCTTGGCATGGAAGCCGACCTCCATTTCGAACTGCCGCTGGAGGTTGCCGTGCCGATGGTGGTGCTCTGCCTGATGCTCGGCGCCTACATGTCGGCGGCGGAAACGGCGATCACCGGCGCCTCGCGCCCGCGCATGCACCGGCTCGCCCAGCAGGGCAACAAGCGCGCCGCGCTGGTGAACGGCCTGCTCGACCGCAAGGACGAGGCGGTGAGCGCGGTCCTGCTGGGCAACAGCGTGGTCAACATCCTCTCGGCCTCGCTCACCACGGCGGTGCTGACCGCCGTGTTCGGCGCCGCCGGCATCGTCTATGCCACGGTGGCCGTCGGCGTCATGGTGGTGATCTTCGCCGAGGTGATGCCCAAGACCTGGGCGCTGCTGCGCGCCGACCGGGTCGCGCTGATCCTGGCGCCGTCGATCGTGGTGACGCTGTCGATCCTGGGGCCGATGGCCCGCGGCGTCGCCTGGATCTCGCGCTTCTTCCTGGGGCTGATCGGCGTCCATGTCGACCGCAGGCCGGAGATCGACGAGCATGCCGACGTCCTGCGCGGCGCCATCGAGCTGCACGGCGAGGGCCAGACCGGCGAGGCGGCGCCCGCCGAGAAGGCGATGCTGCGCTCGGTGCTCGACCTCGGCGATCGCACGGTCGGCGACGTAATGACCCATCGCGGCAACGTGGTGCTGATCGACGGCGAGCAACCCATGGACTCGATCGTCACCCAGATGCTGGCCGCGCCCTATACGCGCATCCCGGTTTATCGCGGCGAGCCCGACAATATCGTCGGCGTGATCCACGCCAAGGACCTGTTCCGCGCCGTCAAGGCCGCCGGCGGTCCGGCCGAGGTCAAGCTCCAAGAGGTCATGACGCCGCCGTGGTTCATTCCCGAATCGACGGTGCTGTTCGACCAGCTCCAGGCCTTCCGCGCCCGCCACGAGCATTTTGCCATCGTCGTCGACGAATACGGCGCGCTGCGCGGCATCGTCACGCTCGAGGACATCATCGAGGAGATCACCGGCGATATCGAGGACGAGCACGACGCCATCAAGCGCGGCGTGGTGCGACTCGAGGACGGCAGCCTGATCTGCCAGGGCGACGTGCCGATCCGCGACCTCAACCGCGAATTCGCCTGGGGCCTGCCGGAGGATGTGGCCATCACCATCGCCGGCCTGGTGCTGCACGAGGCCAGGCGCATCCCCGAAGTCGGGCAAACCTATGCATTTTACGGATTCCGCTTCGAAATTCTGAAGCGCGAGGGCACGCGCATCGCCGAGTTGCGCATCGTGCCGCCGGCCGCCATACAGGCCGCGATATAACCAGCCAAGAGGGTTCTGCCATGCCGCTTTCGCCACCGGTCGGGCGACAGCATCTGCACACGCGTCGCGTCACCTGCCAGGGCTTTTTCCGCGAGGACGGGCTGTGGGACATCGAGGGTCGCATCACCGACGAGAAGACCTACGAGCATGCCAGCGAATGGCGCGGGGCGATCAAGCCCGGCGATTTCGTCCATGACATGTCGATCCGCCTCACCCTCGACCACAAATTCACCATCGTCGATGTCGAAGCGGTGACCGACAAGTCGCCCTACCGGATCTGCGGCGACGTGGCGCCTGACTTCAAGAAGCTGATCGGGCTTCGCATCGGCGGCGGCTTCCATCGCGAGGTGCGCGCCCGGCTGGGCAGCGTGCATGGCTGCACCCATATCGTCGAGCTGCTGGGTCCGGTGGCGACCACGGCCTTCCAGACCGTGTCGTCGGGCAAGGCGCGCGAGCTCGACCGCGCCCATCGCGCCAAGCAGGGCCATCCGCCGAAGCCCGAAGCGGCATCCAAACCGCGGCGCAAGCCGTACGTGATCGACACCTGCCACGCTTGGGCCGCCGACGGCCCGGTCGTGAAGCGCTTTGCGCCAGACTTTTACACCGGCCCCGATGCCGAAGCCGTGCGCGCCGCCGCGGCCGGCAAGGAGATCGAGATGGAGGGCGATTGAGATCTTTCCTGTAACCTAAAGGTCCCTCGGGCTTCGCCCCCGGGATGACAGGGTGCGTGGATCACAAGGCATCTGTCATCGCGCGCGGAGTACTCCCCGCGCTGAAGCGCAGCGAGGGACCTTTAAGGCCACAGGAAAGGTCCTCCGCTACGCGCGCTTGTCATCCTCCGCCGGCGTCAGCGTGGTCAGCGCGAGCGCGTGCAGGCCGGCGTCGAATTCGTCCTGGAGCGCGGCATAGACCAGGCGTTGGCGCGCCACCCGGCTGTGGCCCTCGAAAGCGGCCGACACGATTTCGACCCGGAAGTGAGTCTCGCCGCCCTCGCGCCAGCCGGCATGGCCATGATGACGCGACGATTCGTCCTCGACGGCAAGACGCGCCGGGGCGAAACGGCTCCTGAGCTTGTTGTCAATTGCTATCGCGACCTTGCCCATCGCTCGCCTCTCTTGCCTCGCTGCAGTGTTGAACACATATTATCCGAATGTCTCGACGGCGAGCGAAACCCTTGATGGCAGCCGACGACGCCCAGCCGCAGCAGCGGGTGTGCGAGCAGCCGGGCTGCCGGCTGTGCGGCGAGTATCGTGCGCCGCGGGCGCGCGATCGCCTCACCGACTATCGCTGGTTCTGCCTGGAACACGTCCGCGAATACAACAAGAAGTGGGACTATTTCGCCGGCCTCGGCGCCGACCAGATCGAAGCCCATATCCGCGCCGACACGACATGGCGCCGCCCGGTGTGGCCGTTGGGCGCGCGCCGCAATGGTGGTCCCTACATCCACATCGTCGATCCCTTCGACCTCGCCGACGACGCAGGCCTCGGCGAACGCTATCAACCGCGCCACGATGGCAGCGAGCAACTGACACCGGCGGAGCGCAACGCCCTGGACGTGCTTGAACTTTCATGGCCCTCGACCCGGGCCGACGTGAAATCTCGTTACAAGGAACTGGTCAAATTGCATCATCCCGATGCCAATGGCGGGGCGCGGGAGGCCGAAGAAAAACTCAAGCAAATCAACGCCGCCTATTCCACCCTGCGGGCCTCTGAGCATCTCCCGGCTGCGTGATTAGCCCGGCTCGGGGCAGCCCCGCCAATTGGTCGCTTGCAGTGCACAATTCGGCCTGCGAGTATAATTTAAACCCGCAATTTGGCGGGCTTTGTTTTGTAGGACATGTGATGGCCTCTACGACGACCGCGGCTCGGCAGAACGCGTCGGGCATGCCGGATATCAAGGTTTCCGCCCGTCAGCTGTTCGGCATCGACACCGACATGGAAGTTCCTGCCTTCAGCCAGGCCAGCGAACACGTGCCGGAGGTCGACGACGCCTACCTTTTCGATTCCGACACCACGATGGCCATCCTGGCGGGCTTCGCCCACAACCGGAGGGTCATGGTCCAGGGCTATCACGGCACCGGCAAGTCGACCCATATCGAGCAGGTCGCCGCCCGGCTCAACTGGCCCTGCCTGCGCATCAACCTCGACAGCCATATCAGCCGTATCGACCTGATCGGCAAGGACGCGATCGTGCTGCGCGACGGCAAGCAGATTACCGAGTTCCGCGAGGGCATCCTGCCATGGGCGCTGCAGAACCCGACGGCGCTGGTGTTCGACGAATACGACGCCGGCCGCGCCGACGTCATGTTCGTGATCCAGCGCGTGCTCGAGGTCGACGGCAAGCTCACCCTGCTCGACCAGAACAAGGTGATCCGGCCCCATCCGGCGTTTCGCCTGTTCTCGACCGCCAACACGGTGGGTCTCGGCGACACGACCGGCCTCTATCACGGCACGCAGCAGATCAACCAGGGCCAGATGGACCGCTGGTCGATCGTGACCACGCTGAACTACCTGCCGCACGACCAGGAAGTGAACATCGTGATCGCCAAGACGCCGACCTACGACACCGACGACGGCCGCAAGATCGTATCGGCCATGGTGGCGCTGGCCGATCTCACGCGCGCGGGCTTCATCGCCGGCGACATCTCGACCGTGATGTCGCCGCGCACGGTGATCACCTGGGCGGAGAATGCCAAGATCTTCAACGGCGATATCGGCTTTGCCTTCCGGCTGACCTTCCTCAACAAGTGCGACGAGGTCGAACGCAGCACGCTCGCCGAGTACTACCAGCGCTGTTTCGGCAAGGAACTGCCGCCGTCGAGCGGCAAGGGCGGCAAGCTGCACTGAAAGGGCCACGATGGCCAAGGACACAACGCCGCTAGAGGAGTTCCGCCGCGTCACCGCCACCACCATGCGGGCGGTGTCGCGCCGGGAGGTCAACGTCTCGTTCGTGCCCGACGGCGGCTCGCTGCTCGGCAACGAGGCGCGCATCACCGTGCCGGCGCGCGACCTGCCGGTCGAGGATGTCAGCCGCGTGCGCGGCGAGGCCGATTCGATGGCGCTGAAGCTGCGCCATCACGACCGCAAGACCCACCTGCGTCGCGTGCCGCGCGGCGAGACCGCGCGGGCGATCTTCGAGACCGTCGAACAGGTCCGCGTCGAGGCGCTGGGCGCCAAGCGGATGGCCGGCGTCGCCGACAATCTCTCGGCGCTGTGGCGCCAGCGCTCCGACCAGCGCGGCCATGCCCGCATCAAGTCCAAGGACGACGCGCCGATCGCCGACGTGATCGGCCTGATCGCCCGCGAGCAGCTTTTGGGCGCCTCGCCACCCGACTCGGCCAAGGCGATGGTCGACCTGTGGCGGGTCGACGTCGAATCCGCCGCCGGCCGCGACTTCCAGAAGCTGCGCGAGTCGCTTGCCAACCAGGAAGCGTTCGCCCGCGCCGCCCGCCAGCTCATCCGCGACCTCAAGCTCGGCGATGATTCGGCTGACCTGCAGGACGAGGATCCCGACGAATCGCAGGACCAGGAGAACGCCGACGGCCAGTCCAACGAGACCGGCGACGACCAGAGCGATTCCAGCGAGACCCACGGCTACGGCGCGCAGGGCGAGGAGACCGAGGACGCCTCCGAGCAGGACGACGCCTCCGAGACGGTGGCCGACCAGGCGCAGACCGAGATGCAGATGGGCTCGGGCGACGAGGAGGAGCCGGGCCGCGCCGAGCGTCCGTGGCTGCCGCCAGGGGCGCTCAGCAACGAGCCGCTGGGCCAGCAGTATCACGCCTATACGGTGAAGTTCGACGAGATCGTAGAGGCCGACCATCTGTGCGACGCCGAGGAACTCGGCCGGCTGCGCAACCATCTCGACCAGCAGCTCTCGCACCTGCAGGGCGTGATCGGCAAGCTCGCCAACCGCCTGCAGCGCCGCCTGATGGCCCAGCAGAACCGTTCGTGGGATTTCGACCTCGACGAGGGCACGCTCGACGCGGCGCGGCTGGCGCGCATCGTCGCCAATCCCATGCATGCGCTGTCGTTCAAGAAGGAAAAGGACACCACCTTCCGCGACACCGTGGTGTCGCTGCTGATCGACAATTCGGGCTCGATGCGCGGCCGGCCGATCACGGTGGCGGCGATGAGCGCCGACATCCTCGCCCGCACGCTCGAGCGCTGCGGCGTCAAGGTCGAGATCCTGGGCTTCACCACGCGTGCCTGGAAGGGCGGCCAGAGCCGCGAGCAGTGGCTCGCCGCCGGCAAGCCTGCCAATCCCGGCCGCCTCAACGACCTGCGCCATATCATCTACAAATCGGCCGATGCGCCATGGCGGCGGGCGCGCAAGAACCTCGGCCTGATGCTGCGCGAAGGAATCCTCAAGGAGAATATCGACGGCGAGGCGCTGTTGTGGGCGCATAACCGCCTGCTGTCGCGTACCGAGGAGCGCAAGATCCTGATGGTGATCTCCGACGGCGCGCCGGTCGACGATTCGACCCTGTCGGTCAACCCCGGCAACTACCTCGAGCGCCATCTGCGCGACGTCATCGAATGGATCGAGACGCGCTCGCCGATCGAGCTCATCGCCATCGGCATCGGCCACGACGTCACGCGCTACTACCGCCGCGCCGTCACCATTGTCGACGCCGACCAGCTCGGCGGCACGATGATGGAGCAGCTCGCCTCCTTGTTCGACGAGGAGGAGGCGAAAAACCTGCGGGCCAAGGCCGGCCGGCGACGCGGCCCGTCCAGCGGCGCCAAATCGGGCCGGCGCGCCGCTTAAGCGTCATATCTTCCGGACCGCGGGCCTCTGGCCCGCTTCAGGCGCATGTGAATGCGCCGAAAGCGCGCTGGAAGCGCGCGGTCCAGAAGACCATGAGAAGCGCGCTGCCTCAGTGATCCTACGCATGGCGGTCTACCCGGCCGTCTGCTAGACGGGCGCATCTTGTTTTCCGCCCTTCGTTCTCTCATCGCGTTCTGCCTGCTCGCCGCCGCCTGCACCAGCGCGTCGCTGCCGCCCGCCGGGGCACAGGAGCGGCCGCTCGACATCCACAGCTCGGCGCTGCCGTTCAAGCTCGACGACCAAGCCGCCAACACCGTCGGCCAGCTGCTGTGGCGCGGCGGCATTTCGATGAAGGCCAATTCGCCCCGTTTCGGCGGCTGGTCGGACCTCCATGTCGCGCCCGACGGGCGGAGCCTCACCAGCATTTCCGACGAGGGCGCGTGGCTCACGGCCACCATCGACTACGACGCCAAGGGCAATCTGGCGGGGCTGAGCAACGCCCGGATCGGCCCGTTGCGCGGCCTCGATGGCCAGCCGCTCGCAGCCAAGGTCGAGGCCGATGCCGAAGGCCTGGCGCGCCTGCCCGATGGGTCCTGGCTGGTCGCCTTCGAGCACCACCACCGGCTATGGCGCTACCCGACGCTCGACGCCACCCCGGTGCCGTTCGAAGGGCCGGCCGAGATTGCCCGTCAGCCCAAAAACGGCGGCATCGAAACCCTGACGGCGCTGGGCGACGGCCGGGTCATTGCGATCAGCGAGGAATACAGCGTCCGGCCAGGCACGGTGATGGGCTGGATCGGCGAGCCGATCCAAGGCGGCCGCTATGCCTGGCGCACGTTCGACTACGCCACCATTCCCGACTTCTATCCGACGGCAATCGCCCGGTTGCCCGACGGCTCATTCGCCACCATCGAACGGGCCTTCGACTTTGTCCACGGCGTGCGCTGCCGTGTCATGCGGTTCGAGGCCTCACAGCTCAAACCGGATGGCACTGTGCGCGCCCAAGAGTTGGCGCGGCTGGCCGTGCCCTATGCGGTCGACAATCTCGAAGGCTTGGCCGCCACCAAGGGGGCGCGGGGCGAGACGCTGCTTTGGCTGATCTCGGACGACAATTTCAATCCGCTTCAGCGCAACATTCTGCTGCTGTTCGAGCTCACGGCCCCTTAGAGGTCCCTCGCCTGCGGCTCGGGATGGCAGCTACGCTGCCACCTTCGCGTCCTTCTTGGCCTTGGCCGACGTGACGCGGCGCTTCAGCACCTTCATCTCCGGGCTGAGCTTGCTGTCGTTGGTGCCGAGCAGGTAGGCATCGATGCCGCCATTATGCTCGATGGTCTTCATGCCGCGCGGCGTGATCCGCAGGCGGACCGTGTGGCCCAGCGCGTCGGACAGGACCGAGCCGACCTGCAGGTTGGACATGAACCGGCGCCGGGTCTTGTTGTTGGCGTGGCTCACATTGTTGCCGTATTGCACTGATTTGCCCGACAGGGCGCAACGACGAGGCATGGCGACATCCGCTAAAAAACGATCCCGCCTGAGGGCGGGAAGGCCGGCTTTTTACGGGCCGAAAGCAGGCCCGTCAAGCGAACCAGTTCGCGATTACGCGAACCAGTTCGCGGTTACGCGAACCAATCAACCACCCGTTCGCTGATATCCTCGACCTGGTCCTCGGGAATCACCCGTCCGCGGGCCGAGATTCCCGCCTGGTGCACGGTTTCCGGGTCGCCCGAGATCAGGGGGTGCCACCAATAGAGGTCCTGGCGGAAATGGACCAGCCGGTAAGCACAGGTCTTGGGCAGCCAGTCCATCTTTTCCACCACCTTTGGGGTGAGCTGGATGCAGTCCGGGACGATCTTCTTGCGATTCTTGTAGTCCCGGCAGCGGGCCGTCTTGGGGTCCAGAAGCTTGCAGCAGGTGTCGGTCTGGGCGAGTTCCCCGGTGTCCTCGTATTCCAGTTTGTTGACGCAGCACAGGCCGCAGCCGTCGCACAGCGACTCCCACTCCTGCTTGGTCATCTGGGCGAGCGTCTTGCGCTGCCAGAACGGCAGGTCCTGGGCGGCGGCCCGACGGGCGCGTTTGAGGAACGACTTAGCGGCCATGGAATGCTTCTAGCATACGACGCGCCGCCGCGGCGGGGGTTGCGCGGCCACTTTCGACCTCGCGTTCCAGCCCA
>WNFG01005752.1_pt1 | contig 10425 bp, 10 predicted proteins | sample 5400431 | NCBI WGS metagenome assembly WNFG01 (sample SAMN13153346, study PRJNA577476) | soil metagenome | isolation source: 120 cm saprolite under Douglas fir tree site 2 hole 3 replicate 2 | place: USA:California | collected 2015-04-18
TGTCCTGCCGCTTTTGGTGGTTGCCCTCATAGCGGCAAACATCATCCTGTTACGCCAGAATCATCGCCTCAAGACCGAGTTGCCCTTACCTTCCGCATTGGCCGTACATCGCGAGGAACCGCTGCACGATATCGGGGGTGTCGGCTTCGATGGCAGGTTCCACACCGTTGAAATGCCACGCTCCGCCGCTGAGCACCTGCTGGTCTTCACCTTCGCGCCGCGATGTCCGGAGTGCGTCTTGAGCAAATCTTCCGACGCAGACTTGAGCGCGCAGGCCAAGAAACTCGGATGGCGCACAGTGTGGATCAGCCGCGGCAATCCGGAGGAAACCCGCGCCTTCTGCGACGCAGGCGGCATCCCTCTGGAGGAAACACTCGTGAATCCTCCCTATGCCACTTACTTGAGGCTCGGACTCGCTGCCGTTCCTCAGGTTGTGGCCGTCGGCGAAAATGGCAAGGTCGACGAGGTCTGGTTAGGACGCCTCACAGCGGAGTCCGCGAAAACGGCGGCGCAGTTCTTGTCGGATCATCCCGGCGTGCAAGCCAGCAACAGCCCACACACCTCGTCGCCTTGACGCACTTGTAGCTTGCCATTCCAAGCTCTGGTCGAACTTCACACATAGGAGAAACGAACGATGCAAATCATCACAAGAGCAGTGCTTGTTGCGGGCCTGTTCGCCTGCGTGGTCATGAGCGCAGTACAGGCCATGGCCTCCAAACCTCGAGGTGCGGCATGCGAAATCATCAACGGAGCATGCGTGTCGGTGAGCTGCACGGGGGAGTGTGCCCCAGTCTTTCCAGCCACCTGTGAATGTATACACTAGGAAGGACCGAGCCCGTAACGCGAAGCCCCGCCGCGTGACGGGGCTTCGCTCGATCCCCATGGACGAGTGGCTCAAGCCCGAAGCCGGAAGCCGAAACTCCTCACCGGTTGACTGCGGCCATCATCTGTTCCGGATAGCGCAGCCCTGCGGCAGCACCGGTGGGGAACACGTCATTGATGCGCTGAAGATCTTCCTTCGTTAGTTGCACCTCGATCGCGCCCACGTTCTCTTCGATGTACTTGCGGCGCTTGGTGCCTGGAATTGGAACAACATCTTTGCCTTGAGCCAGTACCCAGGCCAGCGCGAGTTGCGATGGCTTGCAGCGTTTCTCTTTTGCGATTTCCTCCACGCGCCGAACCAGGTCGAGATTTTTCTGGAAATTCTCTCCCTGAAACCGCGGGGTGTTGCGGCGGTAATCGTCCGCAGGCAAATCTTCGAAGCTCTGGAACTGCCCGGTAAGAAAGCCTCGGCCGAGCGGACTGTAAGCCACGAAGCCAATCCCGAGTTCGCGGCAGGTCGGAAGTATTTCGTTTTCTGGATCGCGGCTCCACAGAGAATATTCAGTTTGCAGCGCGGTGATCGGATGGACCTTCATGGCGCGTCGCAGCGTTTGCGGCGAGGCTTCGGAGAGTCCCAGATAACGCACCTTGCCTTCTCTCACCAGTTGCGTCATGGCGCCGACAGTCTCTTCAATCGGCGTATTGGGATCTACCCGATGCTGGTAGTAGAGGTCGATAGTCTCAACCCCGAGGCGTCGAAGGCTGGCTTCGCAGGATTTGCGCACGTAATCCGCCTTGCCGCTGACCCCGCGTACAGTTGGATCCTTCGGGTCGCGGACGATGCCAAACTTCGTTGCCAACACAACTTGGTCCCGCTTCCCCTTGATGGCTTTGCCGACCAGTTCTTCATTCGTGTAAGGACCATAGATATCGGCGGTGTCGAGGAAATTCAGGCCGAGTTCGAGAGCGCGGTGAATTGTGGCGATCGATTCCTGATCGTCACGCGGTCCGTAGAACTCCGACATGCCCATGCAGCCGAGGCCGAGGGCGGAAACTTTAAGACCGCTGCGTCCAAGTAAGCGAAATTGCATAATGACTCCTTTGCGGCAATTCAAGAATTACGGAATTACACTTACTAGATGCTGGGGATCAACGGGCGGGTGCGTGGAAACTAAATGTCGGAGGAGTGCGAAAAATTGTGGAATTTCGGCTTCGTATCAGGGCATGACTTCAGTCATGTCACAGGTCTGCGAAATGGGTTTCGGCTTCAGCCGCTGAGGTGAATTTCTAGGCCCAGGAATGCCTGCTTTGCACAATTCGCTAATTCGTGACCCGAATGCGAGGTTTGGACTGCGGCAGAACTTCGCCCACCTGCATGGCGGGAATCCCTGCAGCATTCAGCTTCGAAACCCAATCGTTGCCCTGGGTGTTCACGGCGATCAAAAGTCCCCCGGCGGTCTGGGGATCGAAGAGGAGAGTTCTGATGTCATCGGGCACGCCGTCGTCGTATTCAACAAGGCATTCGGCGAACTCCCGATTGTTCTTGAGTCCGGCGGGAATGTGGCCCGCGCGCACGCATTCCAATGCGCCGGCCAGCAAGGGGATTCGATCCGCATGAAGAGCCAAAGAAACATTGGACGCAAGCGCCATTTCACGAGCATGCCCAATCAGGCCGAAGCCGGTGATGTCGGTCATCGCGTTAACGCTGACATCATTTTCGGTAATGAATTCGGCGGCTTTCTTATTGAGAGTGGTCATCGACTGCACGGCGGCTTCAATCCACGCTGGCTCTGCTTTGCCTTTCTTGATGGCGGTCGAGATGACTCCCGTGCCGAGTGCCTTCGTCAGGATCAAAACGTCACCGGGCTCCGCGCCGCGATTGGCTAGAACTTTCTTGGGATGAACGAGGCCCGTCACCGAATATCCGAATTTTGTTTCTTCGTCGCGAATGCTGTGGCCGCCGATCACGGTGCATCCGGCCTCGACCATTTTTGCGAGCCCTCCAGCAAGAATCTGCTGAAGGATTTCGAGGTCAGCCTTTTCCGGAAAACATACCAGAGCAAGCGATGTAAGCGGCTTACCGCCCATGGCATAGACATCGCTCAGAGCGTTGGTGGCCGCGATCTGGCCGAAGGTGTAGGGATCGTCCACGATGGGGGTGAAGAAATCCACGGTCTGCACCAGCGCCTGATCGGGCGCGATTTGATACACTCCGGCGTCGTCGGCGTGGTCGAAGCCGACCAGAACATTTGGGTCATGTTGCCGGGCTAATTTCCCAAGCACCGTGTCCAGCGCCGCCGGACTCAGCTTGGACGCTCAACCCGCGGCTTTGACAGACTCGGTCAGCCGGAACGGCTTTGTTTCAGGCATGCAGTCATTGTACCGAGGTTGCGGATGCGCAGTTACGGTTAGAACCGATCGCCGGGCGAGATTTTCGGTGTCCTTGACTTCCCTAACGCTGCGGCAGCAGAATTTGTCCAGCCTTTACTGTTCTGTCTTTTCGCTTGCAACCGTGCAATTAGCGCTCTCGTCTAAAGTTCAACGTCATTCGGGCAAGTATTGTGCTCCCCTTTGTCACATCTGCTACAAGCGTTCTGCGCTGGACCGTCATCGCCTTCTCGCTTGTTATCGCAATGATCCTTGCGGGATGCGGATCTGGGAGCGGTCCTCAGAGTATTCAGACCGTGGTTGTTGCCCCCGCTCTTCCCGCCCCCATACCTTCCGCTGAACCGGTGCTTCTTTATACCGGGACAGGCACCTCACCCACCGACGTTTTGGCGATCGAAGCTGTGCTCGGGACTCTCAGAGTTGGCTACATAACGGCGGACTCAAGTCAGCTTGAGGCCGCGAGCGAACGACAGTTGGGCGGCTACAAGCTGCTCATCGTCCCGGGCGGGAATTCGATCACCATTGGCGAGAACCTCAGCACAACGGCTACCGCAACCATCCGCAACGCAGTCGCACAGTATGGCGTGCATTATCTGGGAATCTGTGCCGGAGCTTTCTTTGGCGGGTATTCGACTTACAACGGAGTGGACCTTACGTCGGGGTTCGGATTCGATTTCTTTTCCGATGAGAACCAGGGAATCCACAAAGAGGCAGTCTTGATTTCTTTTCCCAGTGGCGAGCCGCTCGATGTGTATTGGGAGGATGGGCCTCAGCTTTCGGGCTGGGGTGATGTTGTTGCCAAATATCCAGACGGTACAGCAGCAATTGTGGAGGGCAAATCCGGAAATGGATTCGTGATGTTCACCGGCATCCATCCGGAAGCCCCTGCGTACTGGAGAAGGGGCATGAAGTTCACTACTCCAGTGTCCGTAGACATCGCTTACGCAGGTACTGTGATTCAAGCGGCTCTCGCGGGAACGCCGCTGCCACACTTTTGACGCGCGGTCATTGCGGGCAGAACACGAAGCTACAGAGTTGGACTTAGCTCACTTTGTAGTCACATCCGTTATTCGTATCTCCGGATACTGACGGTTCCACTGGGCGGAGATGCTGTCGAAGGTTAGGCGGAAGGGCTGACTTTGGCCGGGGCCGAGGGGTGAGACGTTGAGATCCACTGCTTCGGTGTAGGGGCCGCCAGTCTTTAACGCCCTCAGCGGGACATTCTCGCGTTGAACGATCTGTCCCATGTCGTCTTTGAAAACGACTTCTACTGCGGCGTGGGTTACCGTTTTGTCGCCGGCATTGGTGATGGTGCCGTCAATGTAGCTGACGGTTGCGCCAACGAAGTTCTCTGCCGCGCTCATCTTGAAGTCGGAAAGGCGAAGATTGGCTGCGTAAGGAGGAGGTCCGGACACGGGCTTCGGAGCTTCTCGCAGTAGGAGTGCGAGGGCGACCATCACAGCGAGGACAGCCACGACGGCTACGAGAATGGTACGGCGGCTGGAATCACTCGCTTCCGTTACCGGAGATTGTGAATTCAGGCCGCCCATGAAAGTTGATTGTACAGGTTGATGGTTACAGCGGCTTGAGCTTTAGCAGGTCCAGCTGCTACTCGCCGTCTTACTCACCACCAACGGTGAGCCCATCGATCCGGAGGGTGGGAGCCGCAACCGAGCCGCGGAATTCCAAATCGCTGGCGATCTCTGAAATGTTGAAGAACAGTTCTTTCAGGTTTCCTGCCACGGTGATTTCTTCGACTGGGTAAGCGAGTTCTCCGCCGGAGATCCACATTCCGGATGCGCCACGGGAATAGTCGCCCGTCACCAGGTTCACGCCCTGACCGAGGAATTCGGTGACGTAGAGGCCTTCCTTAATTCCGGCAATCAGTTCTTTCGGCAATCTCGCGCCCGGCTGCAGAAAATAATTTCCCGGGCCGATGCCGGGCGTACCTGCGAGCCCGCGAGAGGCATTGGCTGTTGTCTTCAGACCGAGCTTCTTCGCAGTGTAAGTGTTGAGCAAGTAAGACTTGAGAACGCCATTTTCGATAACCACCGTGCGACGTGAAGGAACACCTTCTCCATCGAACGGGCTAGTGCCGAAGCCGCCGGGAATGGTGCCGTCGTCGATGACATTGACATTGTCGCCGGCAATTTTCTGGCCCAACTTACCGGCCAAAAACGAAGCGCCGCGATAAACGGAATCTCCGTTCACGCCCTCAAAAATATGTTCGAGGATTGAAGTCGAAACCATGGGATCGAAGACGACTGGCACCTCGGCGGTCTTCGCCTTGCGGGCACCCAGACGGCGCAGTGTGCGCTCTGCAGCAACTTTGCCGACGTCCTCCGGGGAGTCAAGTCTGGACAAAGTGCGCGCGACCGAATACCAGTAGTCGCGTTGCATCGCGCCATTATCACTCTGTGCGATGGGAACGGCTGCAACGGAGCAATAGGAACGGCGGTATTCACCGACGAATCCGTGCGAGTTCGCCAGGACTTTGTGGCCAGTGGCGGCGTCAAACGATCCGCCTTCGGAATTCTTGATGCGCGGGTCGAAATCGAGTGCAGCTTTTTCCGCGCGGCGGGCATAGTTAATGCGATCCGGGCCAGGAAGCGAATACACGTCTTCGTGGTAAAGGGCGAGATCGCCCGAGAGCGATCCGAGTTGCGATGGTTCGGGGATCCCGCCGAAAGGGTCTTCCGATGTAATCTTTGACAATTCCAGTGCAGACTTCACCATACGGTCAAGGCCTTCGCGGGAAAAGTCACTGGAGTAGGTACTGGCAGCACGCTGGCCGAAGAAGACCCGGACACCGATGGACCTGGAACCTGATTCCTTCAGAGTCTCGACCTGTCCGAGGCGCACCAGGGTGGAGAATTCGTCGCCTTCACGTACAACACATTCAGCAGCGGTGGCGCCGCCAGCCATGGCGCGCTTCACGATGTCGGCGGCAAGCGTCTTGAGATCAGTGGATGTTTGTTTTTCTGTCGCTGTTGTCATTGGATCGGCATACTAGCTTTGAGCCGTGGAGAAAATGTAGGATTACTGTACGGAGGCTGCGGCATGAAGTTCCTGAAGGCGATAGTCATTCTGGTATTTGGTCCCTTGATCGGTATCGTATTCGCTCTCATTCTGGGAAGTCTCGCTTTGCCTTCGGACCCGAACTTCGTTGCCAACGGCGGGCATGCATCGCCCGGAGACGGATTTTTGATTCTGCCCTATCTCTTTATTAGTTTGCTGATCTCTGTCCCTTCATCGATCTTGCTGGCTGGAGTAGTGCTTTTCGCAAGCCCAAGGATCAAAGACAAGTCGAAACTCCTTGAAGAGCCGCGAGTGCTGCGGGACGGCAAGGGATCCTTCGACTGCGTGTGACCTTCGCGCTTTGGCGCGAAGCTCACACTCCGCTCAGGATGACAGAATCGTGATATATCCGTGTGATCCGTGGCAATGAATTTCATTGCATGAAGCCGCCGACATCTTTCTTCGCGGTGCCGCCTACGGTGAGGCGATCAATCTTAATGGTCGGGATGCCGACGCCTACGGGTACGGCTTGCCCGTCTTTACCGCAGGTGCCGACACCTTCGTCGAGCTTAAGGTCATTGCCCACCATTGAAACGCGAGTGAGCACGTCGGGCCCGTTGCCGATCAACGTTGCACCTTTAATCGGAGCCGTGATCTGGCCGTTCTCGATCATGTACGCCTCAGATGCCGAGAAAACGAATTTGCCGTTGGTGATGTCGACTTGGCCACCGCCGAAGTTCACGGCATAAATTCCGCGCTTGACCGAGCGAATGATGTCCTCTGGTAGGTCCTCGCCCGGAAGCATGTAGGTATTTGTCATCCGCGGCATCGGAATGTGTTCGTAACTCTCGCGACGCCCGTTGCCGGTGTCGGAGATGCCCATCAGGCGCGCGGAAAGCTTGTCGCTGAGATAGCCCTTAAGGATTCCGTTTTCGATCAGCACAGTTTCCTGCGTTGGTTCGCCTTCATCGTCTACGTTGAGTGAACCGCGGCGCCAGGGCATTGTGCCATTGTCGACTACCGTGCACTTCGCGCTGGCCACGCGCTTGCCCACCAGTCCGGCGAATGCGGACGTTTTCTTGCGATTGAAATCGGCTTCAAGGCCATGACCGACGGCCTCGTGCAACAACACCCCGGGCCATCCCGGACCGAGAACAACTTCCATCTCGCCTGCCGGTGCTTCGCGTGCGTCCAGTTGCAGGATCGCCTGACGTGCTGCTTCCTTGGCAAAAAACTCGGGAGTCTTCTCTCCGAAGAAAAAATCGAGGGCCACGCGGCCCCCTCCCCCGGAACCACCGCGGGCAGAGTTGCCTTCAGTCTTGGCAATGCAGGAAACGTTCATGCGCGCCAGCGGCTGGGAGTCTTCGGCAAACGTTCCGTCAGAAGCGACGACCAGAATGTTGCGTAGTTCGTCAGAGTAACTGGCGCGAACCTCCTGAATCCGCGGATCATAGCCGCGAGCTGCTTTGTCCGCGCGCATGACCAATTCGACCTTAGCGGAAATCTCCGCGTCGACCGACGGCAAAGTAACCGGATACAGGCTGCGAGCCGCAGCTTTCTGAAAGCCGGCCACGGACGTTTTGGCTGGGGCGCTGGCAATCAACGCCGCAGTTCGTGCCGCATGGAGAATGCGTCCGGCCGAAAGGTCGTCGGTATAGGCATAGCCGGTGCGTTCACCGGAGACCACGCGCACGCCGCAGCCCGCAGAGATGCCTTGAGAGGCAGATTTGACCATGGACTCATCCACCATCAATGCAGTGGAAGAGAGGTATTCGAAATAGAGGTCAGCGTAGTCGCCGCCGGCCGAAAGGGCTGCCGAAAGGTACAGTTCCAGATCGTGCTCGGTCAGGCCGTAATGTTCGAAGAAAAATCTTTGTTTGTCCACGTGAATTAGATGCCCCTGAGTGCCGGAAGACTCGGCGCTTCGCTCCCATCATTATCCCATACACGACGCTTTGTACGAGCCGGATGCGTCCCACCGATCCACACGCCAAAGATAACGATGGTCACATGTCACAGACGCCAAAGATGCCGCGAGTACACAATGCCACGGTGACGCCCGAAGCACTCACGCGCACGGTCCAAGACTATCTCAGCCAGTCCTCGGGTGCCGTCGTGCTCGAGGACGGCTCGGTCGCCTTCGATCTGGGGCGTGCCAAGTATTCCATCTCGGGCGAGCACAACAAGTGTTTGCTCCATCTCTGGTCTGTCGAGCGGAACACCGTGCGGCGGGTGCTCGATGCGGAGGTGAAGAACGGGATTCTACGACTGGCTGTGCAGCGGTTGGGCCAGTCGCGTCCCACTAAGCTCGAGATCTGCCGGGAACGCGACCGGCGCTCTCCTTCCGCAAAAAAGGCGGCGCGGGCGGCCTATGAGCACAAGCTGAGGCGGGCTCTGGAGCGCCACTTCCCCGAATTCACCGTCACGCGGCTGACCACAGGAGTGGATCTTGAAAAATCCTTTGGACCGATCTACGCGAGGGGAATGCTGCGACAAGGGCAGTCGGGATTCGCTGTGCTCGGAGTGAACGCGCAGGAAACGCAAGCTTCGATCGATGCTGCGCTCACCTTCGGCATTCTGTGGTTGGATGTGTGCCGTACGGGCCAGTCGGGAAAGGTGCTGGTGGAGGGGCTGAAACTGTTTGTTCCGCCGGGAACTTCTGCGCTGGCCCGTGAGCGGATGGCGAATCTCAACCGGGACGCAGCCAAGTGGAGCTTGTTTGAACTGAACGAACGGCAGGAGGCAGTGGTGGAAATCGACTGTTCCGACCGGGGAAACGTGGCAACCCGATTGGTGCATGCGCCGGACGAAAGTGCTGCTCTCGAGCGCTTCGCGGAATCGATCGGGCGAATGCGGAAGCTTTTTCCGCACTGCGAAGTCGCCGTGCTGTCGGCCGCAGAGATTGCCTTCCGCTGGCGCGGATTGGAGTTCGCACGAGCCCGCATGGGAGCGGAGCCGGGATCATTTCGAAGCATTCAGGAAATTGTCTTTGGTGTAGGTGCAGAAGAACGAGTTCTTGAGGCGCGCAATGAAGCCGCCTTCAGCGAACTGGTGAATTGCCTGCGCGACATCAGGCATCCTTATGGATCGCGCCAGCATTCGTTGTGGCGTATGCATCCCGAGCGCTGGCTCGAATCGCTTGTGGTAGGCGATGTCAGCGTCATCGATGAGCGTCTGGACGCGTCCAGTCTCTATTCGCAGGTACCAGCCTTCTCCGCCGCGGACCGCGCCATGATTGATGTTCTGACCACCACGCTTGAGGGGCGACTGGCCGTCGTGGAACTCAAGGCTGATGAGGATATTCACCTGCCGTTGCAGGGGCTGGATTACTGGTCGCGGGTTGAGTGGCATCATGCTCGGGGCGAGTTTGCCCGCTTCGGATACTTTGACGGAAAAGAATTATCCGCCGAGAAGCCGTTGCTGTTCCTGCTGGCACCGGCGCTGCATGTCCATCCGGCTACGGATGTTTTGCTCCGCTACATCTCTCCGGAAATTGATTGGGTGTTCGTAGGAATTGACGAACGCTGGCGAGAAGGAGTAAAAGTCGTGTTCCGGAAGCGGCCAGTCGTTGATCGAAGCTCCTGCCCAGCGTCGCGGCGCACAGCAGAAGCTTAGCGGCAAGTTCACTATCCTTTCCAAGCTCCCAGCAACCGCCGTAAATCTACAAACTGTCCCAAATGGTATGCGTTGTGATCTGCGAGCAGCAGAGCCTCGCGCAGGATGGTCTGGCCGTCGCCCCAGGAAATGCGCGCGAATAAATCGGTCTTCGAGTTCGCGACCAGATTCTGCATTGCCTTCAGATCCCTGCGGAATTCTTCGATGCTTCGGTTCCAAGCGGCAGAGTTCGGCGGCGCTTCGGCTTTCGGCCAATATCCTTCCGGCCACTCCGGAGACACGTACTTTGAATTGCGGCTGAACTCCAGGATGTCCCACTGCGCCAGGCGCACGTGTTCGAGCAGCATCCAGGGTGAGTGCGGGAGTTTGGCGGGGCGTGTACCGCGCAGCTTCAGGGGGAGTCCCTTCACTATGTCGTCGAACTTTGCGTGGGCGCCCCCGCCTGCGAGGAGATCGATTAGCTGTACGCGGAAGGCGTGGTCGTGCGTATCCTTCATAATTTCTCTCCTTACATCTCATCACTTCCACATAGACACCGTTTTTCAGTGCGACTGCACGTCTTCGTACCGCGGGAACTCGCTA
>WNFG01005754.1_pt1 | contig 10425 bp, 11 predicted proteins | sample 5400431 | NCBI WGS metagenome assembly WNFG01 (sample SAMN13153346, study PRJNA577476) | soil metagenome | isolation source: 120 cm saprolite under Douglas fir tree site 2 hole 3 replicate 2 | place: USA:California | collected 2015-04-18
CGTAGCAAGTGGTTGCTCTAGAATATCCAACTCGCTCGAGCTCATTGATTTTGCCTCGGCGGCCGTCAAATCGGAGTGGGGGCGGATGGAGACCCGTCCTGCGTGATTCGAGAGCACGCCAGCCCAGAACGGGTGTAAACGCGATTCGAGATTGGCGTGCCATCGATAGATATGTAATCCATTGGTGTCGGAAAACGAAGGTCTGTGACTTGTACGTGACGTTGGGGAATTTTCATGTGAAGGTGATGACGAAGAGGCAGATGAAGAGATCGATAATGGACTCGGAAGCCCGTGCGACTGTGAAGATGCGGAGCGTGATATTGGTGGTGGGGTGAGATTTGCGGCCATTAATTTTGGTGATTGGTGCAATACGTGTTCCTCGAGCTCCTCGTCACGAAGAATCGTCTTTGTGAGTAGATCCTCTTCACATTTGGTCAAACCGTCCGTTTCGGGCGAAGGGTTACCCTCGGGCTCGTCATGACATAAATCCGGCAGCTTCGGTAGGGAAGCGAAACCTGGTCAAGGGTTTCAGTTCGTACAGCCAAGCAGCGCGAGAGTGGGACTAACTTTTCGCCAGCCTTAGTAGCGTTCGTTGGGAACGTGATAGTGCGTTTGGGGCCCTGTGCTTGACGACATACCCAGAGACGAAAACTTCAATGTCATACGGGGCACCTGCGAAACCATGGGCGTCTGGCTCCTTATGCAGAAAGTGGCAAGAAGTAACTTACCTGTGCGATTGGACAGTTCCGACCCCGCGCGGTATCTCCTTGATGCCCAGCCCGGAAGAAGCACAATGCTCTCCGTGCCCGTCACGCTCTCCGGTTCGCCGTAGGATCTGTTCACGAACCTGCGGCTTGAAAAGGGAGTCCAGCTGGTTTGTTTCTTGGCATCACCATCGTCACATCCAATTTCGCTGGCAGGATATCGAAAGAAGCTATGGTGAAATGTTGACGGCTGGTCGCTGCGGTGGGCTAGATAGTCTTTAATTGGAGCGAGGTGCGTCGCTGCGAATGATCTCCACGAGGGTTGGGCCATAGAAGAAGAGTTGTCGGGCTGAGGGTCGACTCGAATTAATGGGGCTGAATAGCTTGTAGTTGTTTCCAAGTCGTTAGTTGCGAGGCGAATTTTTCGAGAGTCACTTGGGACAAGGGTTGGAGGGGATTTGAAAAGGCGAAGGCGGAGATCTCGGTCTTGACGCAGGTAGACCTGTAGGTGGTGAAACATGCAGCACAAGGGCTGGAAGAACTATTAAATAATGACCGGTAAGTTATGGGCGCTCCATCAGCTGATGGCTGTACCTCGTGCTAGGCTCGGACTCGGAAGCAAAGCGGACGGCCAGGCTCAGACGGCCAGCTAGTTAGTCTCAGTCTTCTCCTTTACGTTCAATTGCCACGGTAAAATATCCAGAAAGAAGAGGTAAGATATATAATGATAGTAGGCAAACACAATAAAAATATTACAAGTAACTAAAGGCGGAATTGTGCTACATGATTTGGTATTTGGTGAACGGAACGTCCCACCAACTCACAAACAGTCTGAATCGAAGCCAGGCGACGGAAGATCCCAGTCCAGGACAGAACTCTCCTTCTCTACCAACGCGAGGGATACTCTAAGATCGGAGAACCAAATATCGGAGAGCGTTGGTGATGGCAACAATGGCGACTCGGCAGTTGATGGCATCGACGCTGCATTCTTCGTCGCGATAATAGAGCTTGTCTGAATTGCGAGTCGAGGAGGCGCAACCCGCTCGGGAGTAGGTGAAGTACTTCGCTCGTCTTCTTCTGGGATTGTAGGCAAATTTCTAGTATGCCATTCCTCTGAGGGGCTGTCTGCGCGCACGTCCGGGTTCGACTGGATCGGCGAGAAAGCTGAAGAAAATTGCTTCTCCGGACAGAGGTTGTCTCTCGATAATACTTGTATCTTCGCGCGAAGCATTTCCTCTACATCCTCCCCGCAGATCCGTGCCGCTTCCGACGCCTTGTACTTGAGCGTCATTGCTTCCAGGCGAGCCTCGAGGTCACGCACTGAGATCGGTGCGGCGTCATGTGAAAACTGTTTGTCTTGATTGACATTGGCGGATAAGGGGGAATCGACATCTTTGATTCTCGAAAGAGGCTGTAGTTGTGAATGCTCATCAGGGTCCATGACGAGGGTGTCGACGGACCCCTCGTCAGAGGTGGAGTCAACGTCGTTGACGTCATGGATGTCATCCTGAATGGGGGGGCTGTTTGGAATCCTTGCCAAGGTTTGAACATATCGCTCGACCTCATGACGCAGTTGGCGGACTGTGCTCTCTGCAGTGTCCAGCCGGCCCTGTGCAGCAACTAATTCGTCCTCCATCGCGTAAACCCTTTCCGAAGCTACGACTAGCTCGTCCCGCAGATCCCCCTTCTCCATATCCGCAGTTTGAAGTCGATGACGCGCCGCAGAGGCTTCCGCCTCGAGCTGGATAATCCGATTCGTCGACATGACGGCATTTCGTTGCGCCCCCTCGAGCTCAAGGCGCAACTCCAAAATTTCGATATCCGCGGCCGCGAGTTTTTCTTGGGCATCATGGAGTGAAGCTTCACGTTGTTGGCTCCAGGCTTCGGAGGTCGCAAGTTCCTTGACCGTCTCCCGAAGCTCTTCGATGAAGGCGTCCTTGCACAACATGATAGAGCTGTGGCTTTCCTCGAGGTCATCATTAAAGGCGCGTGACTCCTCTAGGAGTGTTTGGTACAGAACAATTTGTGTTTCGAGGCTATCGATCTCGGAGCGATATTCGTCTGCAGTCGCTTCTAAAACCTTGATGGTTTGTCGATCTTGCCTTGCGGCTTCCTCTGCGGCATTACGGAGCTCCTCGTGAAGGCTGCGAACATTTTTGAGGTCGACTTCCAGCTCCCGAATTCGGCGTTGGTCCTCTTCGGAAGCTGTCTGAATTTGTAGTGCTGGACGTCCCATATCCTGCAACCGCCTAAAGTCCCCAGACAGATTCGCACCTGGAACATCGCAGGAAACGGTTTGAATACCCATTTCGACTCTGTTCACATGCGCAGCCAAAGGAGTAGAATCTGGGGGTCGGTTGAACGAAGAGATTTCCTCTGTCATTCTTGTGGCTGCCTCCAGGTCAATGGTGACCTGAGCCAGTACGTCCAGGATATCATCACGGGAAACTCCAACTTCGAGGCACTCCGCGTCACCCATGGATACGGGCGACGATTTCGCTTGCAGGTCCTCGAGTGCAGCGATACGAAGCAGGTGTCGAAGGTTCTCCTCCTGTGCCTCTGCCAATTGCATACTCTGCATCTCCGACTCGCGCCTGACATCCTCCAGCTCCCGGCGCTGTGCGGCAGATGCTGCTCGCACATCACGTAGCTTCGAGCGCAGTTGCTCGATCTTGCGTTCCTGGAGTTGATAGGCACGAGCGTCTGCATGGGCATTGGCACGGGCATTGGTCAAACGACGCTCATAGACTTCGAGCTGCGCCTTGAGAGCGTCATTGTGTTCTTGGAGGGTGCATACTTGCTTGTCGCGAGCACGGAGGACAACGTTGAGTTCGCGGGCTGGCCGCATATTGGAGCGGCGCGAACGGAATGACATGGTTAGGACTGCTCCTAAGGAGCCCTCGGCGTCAGACAGAGCCGGAAAGCGAGAGCGTATATCGATGGGTACAAAATATGTGAGGGGGCTTTGGGACGAGAGTAGGCTGGTGACTGTGCCTTTATGTCAATAGCCGTAACCTTCCCCGCATGATACATCAAGTACTTACAGAAGATTCGTTCCCGGCGTTTCAGAGGGCTCAGAGCAACGGTAAGGGATCAGGGGTTATGGTGGGAAGACGGCAGGGGTGATATATGATTAGTGATGGCCTCGTGCCAAACGCAAGGCATCCACGACATTGACACGTGAACTAGGATGATGCACCAGGAAAGGTGAAGGGTGCCAGGAAAGCTGTGCTGCTCCACGCCGAGAGAGTACCATTTAAGCCAGCCAAGCTACTAAGTCGGGGCATCTTGTGTGTCTTCCCTGAAATAACTTGGCCAAACTAGGCTTTGAATAAGTATGGCCCTTGTAAGAAAAAATGCCATCAGATGATCAGAGCACTCGAAACGAATCACGGAAGCAAGGAAGGTCGAGAAATCGGAGCGGAGTGTGTAACGGTGCTCCGGCTCTGTGGTTCCGAGTCGCCCGGGTCGCAACCGATCCTCATCGGCCTCCTCGCACCCTGTTCGCTCCCCTCTCAGGTCTTGCCCCTGTCGACGTGGCCGTCGCCAGGACGTTCCTCATGAGCAATCCGTCAAAACATGCCCCACGCGGTGGAAAGCCGCTTCGTGGACACCCGAAGGATTCACCCGAGGTCCGCCTCTCAAAAACACTCTCCTGGATCCTACGTCATGGAGCTAAATCAGAAGGACTCTACATGCGTCCGGACGGATACGTTCGCGTGAGTGATCTGGTACGTGTCACATTTCGTTCTGGAAAAGTGTATGGAAATCTCTTGAGACGTCGAATTGTAACAGCTAGCTTCACCCAGGTTGTCCTCGCCTACTCAACTCGACCTTGTGGGCCTGCAACGCATAGTAGAGAATGATTCTAAAAAACGTTATATGCTACTCGAAGACCTGGACGACACGTCGCCAACGGCAGGCCAGGTTTGGTGGATACGAGCGAATCAGGGTCATTCACTTAAAGTAATTTGACATGCCTACACTGGCTGAGACCACGTTGACACGAACGCAGGAAGTCAAACTGGATCTAAAGCCGATTCTTTCGGCTGCAGATATTCCCATGGCAGTGCACGGGACGAACAAGACCGCATGGGAATCGATATGTACGTCCTGATTACGTCGAGGAGAAACATGGCTGATCGTTGTGATGCAGCTGTTCAAGGTCTTTCGAGAAGGACGCGGAATCATATACATCTAGCCCAGGGCGTCCCAGAAGATGGTGTCATAAGCGGTTAGTCCTGGTTCCAAGGAACATCGGTTACCGGTCTTACTGTCCCCAAGGCATGCGCACCTCCGCTCAAGTGCTAATCTATATCGACGTGCAGAAGGTTCTCGAAGCAGGAATACCTTTCTTCCTCTCAGAAAACGGTGTTATCCTTACTGAGGGTGATGTACGGGGTTTCCTCTCCCCTGAATATTTTCTTCGAGTAGAGGATCGCAAGGGTAGACCCATTCCGGGTTGGCCTAAGAAATATGTGATATTACAGTAATTATTTACTACCTTGATAGAGGTATATTGCACGAGGGACGGTGATTGTGAGGTGAGATGTCTATGGCATTATGCAAACTGGATCTTGTCCTAGTCCGAATCGTTCATTAGCCAGTCGTGACGTTCGTGTTTCGGGCTCGACATCATTGTGGTCCTGATGGCAATGGGGTGGTGTTGCGCGCCGGTGTGAACCCCACCAGTACTAGTATTGTCATTCAGTCGAGTCACACTACTAGGGGTCTTTCCCCTAGTAAGATGGTTGTGATCTGGTGGTGGGTCGATGATTCTGCATGAGATTAGAACAGCGCTCTGCGATCCCAATATCAAGTGCTCACTCAACACTGGAATCGCGCCATTGATTCTGCTCTGTTGGAGAGGAGATGGCATCGCTCTGTCCGACACTTTGCTCCACCGAAACTTTACGCTTCGCTATTAGTCTGCGCGGCTTGGGCTTGAGCTTGGGAGATTCGCGGTAGCCTCCGAACGCCTTGTCATCGCTCGAACCTTGCACACCCTGCGACATCCGTGCCGCATTGGTAACATTCATATCCTTAGGGTCATACGCGCTAATGGCATTCGAGTCGCTCCCGTGGGCACCCGGCTCGATTGCTGCGCTTGCAAAACGACGCCTTGAGCTATTATATGGTATACTCGGAGTTGACTTTCCCTTTGAGCTGGGCGCTCGAGAATCCGGTCTGGAGGTACGTGCTTGCGTCTGTTCTGGAGAGCTTGTCCAAGAAGATCGCGGGTTTGATTTGGCCTGAAGAGAGGATGGTGGGGATGACTGTGGTGGGGAGGGGTCCAATGCAAGCTTCGGAAAGACAGCTGTGGTACTCTTGTCCGCGCTCATAGCCCTGCTTCCATGGAACAGATGGCCATCTGAACCGCTTGATGCATCAGTGCAAGAGCCCGCCTTCTTCCGCTTCATCTTTCGTCGTGTAATGGTAGTTTCTTCAGCGTCTGTCGTGGTGGCACTACTGAGTAGATTCGGACGTTTGATGCCTTGACTCTGGATAGCGTTTTCATCCTCTGAGTCTTCAGGACGAGATAAAGCCTCCATTCGTTCTTCGTCCTCGAGTTCACGACGCCGAGCTCGTGCACGTTCAAGAACTATATCCTCCGCCGCTCCAACCCCAGGGCCCTCGCTGGTGTCTGGAAACATCGCCACCCCGTAACCGGCGCTTTCGCGCATCGTCTGCACAGCCTGAGCTCGGTCCTGTCCAGTGTCTTCCATAATGAGAACAAGAGCGGCCTCAGGAACAAGGATACGTTGTATGAACTCCTGCGGTGTAAGGGGCATAATGGATTGTGGTTCGAACGAGGTTGGAGGGAACATGTTGTAGAGCGTTTGATGCAAGATCATCGAGCCCAGCTCACCATAACTTATATTTAATATTAAAATGTGATCTGAGAGCCTTCGAGATGGTGTGCACTCACTAGCCCGGTTGAGTCTTCTCAAAGCTCTCAAACTGGCCCTTAACGCCTGAGGCAGCTCGAGACCCCAGTTTGCGAACCTCCGTCATCACAGTTGTCCAATATATGCTTTCCTCCCTCGCATTACCTTCGTCTCGGACCAATTTTGCGAGGCCTACAGTTAGTCTCTCAACACGCTCCCTAACTTTCCCAAAATCGATATCCGTCGGCCAACCTTTAGCTTTAGCCTCGGGTATCTGATAGGCCTCGAATCTATGCCGTTTGCACGAGGCAACGTATATGCCCATCATAGCTTTAAGCCCACGAGGGTTAGTTGGACGCGGATCAGGACGCGCCTTGCGTCGAGCGGCTTCGAGAAGGGAACGATAGAATGGCGAAGGGTTAAGTGGAAGCTTTTCATCACAGAAAGGACAGAGGCTCGACGGATCCGCTGTTTCCCCCATAAGAACTGAAAACCAATCAGTATTCGCACGACTAACATTGAAAGACGTCGCTGACGAGAATCATCTCCGAACACATCCAAGTCGCTAGAAAATGGGTTGTTTCTAGTATTGTTCGAGTATGCTGGTTGAGCGCAAGTGATTGTTCGGCAGGGACTATGAGTAGTCGCTTTGAGCTGGCTTGTTGCCATGGGAAATGGTCGAAGCTGTGGCCTCTTCTGGGACTCATCATCTGCGTCTTCAGCTGCCGTAATATTCAGACAGCCCCGGGAATCCATTTTTCGAAGAACGGTCGTAGAGTCCGGCGACAGTTGATAGGCTGGTGATGATAAGGGAGAAGGGAACGGATAACAAGACTTGCTGCTTTTCCGCGGTGTCGTCATATCAGAGTGGATTCTTCGGTGGGTTTGTGAAGGGACACGGCTTGTAGAAGGGGCTTTGCCTTTCCCTCCGTCTAGCTCGGGAGCCAATGAATCTGAGGCTGAAAGAGGATCTAAGGTGGGGAATTTTCGAAACCGAGTCTTGGGATGCTTGGCACGGGGCGTCGCTTCGCTAGAGTCACTCGAATCTGAAGATTGAATCCTAGAGGCATGAATAGATGTTGGAGTAGACCGATTATTGGTCTCCGAGTTGTATGAAGAGATCTTGTGGAGCTGTTTATGCTGTCTGTACGAGATGGCATCTTTCGTATTACTTCTGGGAGTATCAAGGTGCGGTGAGCCCTGGTCACTAGTTCGCAAAGGTGACAATGTTAGCCCCGGAAATTGTTGGACCCCCCGTTGTGGTGAGGCATGGATCAACTCGTCAGACGAGAGCCCATCTGACAGCGCAGGTAGTTTATTCTCATTGTCGTGGAGGGTGGCAAGAATTTCATATTCTTTCGTTTGCTTCGATGTTTTCTGTTTGATCTTGAATGTCTGTCCCTGGGAAGTCGACGAACTCCCTTCTTCCGGAGCTGTATGTGTGATCTTCTTGAAGTCTGGAAACTTCTTTTTCGGAGGGTAGTCAAGATGGTGATCCACTTCTCGCCCCTGGATTGAGGCCTTCCCAGGTTGCTTCTTTTTCGCCCTGGGCTTACTTCCGGTTTCAACGACGTCGTCGGACCTGGAGCCAGACGAGAGAAAGTCCAACTCATCGTCTGAGGATTCGGCCATCTTCTTGCACAACTTCATGCGCTTCGTATTGTCAGTGGTGAATTTTGCATTCCCAGGACCGCCCGTGTTCACGAAGGCGGTACTCCCCAAGTCATCCCAGAGCTTTCCCGAGCTCATCTTTGGGGTAAGAAAGACTGAGTGTTCAGGTTGCAACACCCAAATGTGGGCTCCTGGTCACGCCGATCGTTCTGTGTAAGAGGTATCGGGTTAAGAAAACCAAAGAGACGAAGGTCCGCTTTGATGGGTAGATGGACTGGACGGATGGGAAGAGAACCACAGAATGAGGGGTCACTTCAGGCTCTATGAATACTAGAGATAACCAATGTTGCGCGAGGGCTTTTAACACCTAGATCAGACAGATATCCCTGGACAACGAGGTCACGGCGCACTTCAGTAACGAAGTCGTACACAGTTCGTAACACACTCGTACTGCTGCGAGTGGCACTGAACGCGCTCAATGAATGGAGAGGATCACCTCGACGAGTTATGCACCTGCGAATGAAGCACTGGATTTTCCAAAAAAGTTGGGTGTTACTAAAGCCCAAGATCGAAGGATGATTGAGCAGCAGTGCATGCGTCGAATGAGGTAACGCGAGGTGAATGGCAGAAAGCCGCCCTCTCCTCTCGTGCCCACACGCGTTCCTAATTTCAGTCACCCCACCACGTGACTGCGAAGAACATGGTCCATGGTCCACGACTCCATCTACAGTCGGACCTGTTCGGGCCTGGAGCCTAGATATCGGATCTATGTCATGTACTGACGTCATGTACTGTAATGACTCCCACCGCATAGAGGTCTTGTCAGATCATATCGAAAGCAAAGCACGTATTAAACCTTTAATATAAGACTAGTTGCTTCACGCTTTCGGCTGTGACCAGCGTAAACTTCGGAGGAAAGAGGTAACTTGTGCCCAATTGAAATTGATTGCCCAATTCTGGTTTCGTTATCGGTGAAACTGGAGCCATCGGATTGGAAGACAGGTACGGGCCGGCCGGAGCACCTCGGAGCGCAGGACCAATCAAAAGGGTCTGATACCAGTTCACCTTCACCGCAGACCACCATCAACCCGTGCATCGTCAACGATGCTCAACCTTGCTTCTCGTTCCTCCCAAGCATGGCGCTCCATCCAGCGCCTTGCGAAGGGCATGGCCAGTGTTTCCGAGAGAATTGGGGACACCAAAGTTCCTGTGTCTCTCCTTGAGAGTGGCGCATATATCAACTATCAACGAATCGAGGACAATCTTGCTATCGTTCGTGACAGGTATCTTTCCTGTTTCTGGATAGGCTATCTTTTGGTTCTTATTTGCATGTCAGGCTCAAGCGCCCTCTCACACTTTCGGAAAAAATTCTCTACGGCCATCTCGATGACCCGCACAACCAAGACATTGTCCGTGGTGTTAGTTACCTAAAACTCCGCCCAGACGTATGCATTCGCTTTCTCCTCACAGAGCCGGTCTAATCGTCATTATGCTATAGCGAGTGGCCTGTCAGGATGCGACAGCGCAGGTTAGTTGATTCATGTCTTTCAACTAGCCTGTACCTCTCAGCTTCGTCAATGGTCACCGGGCTTTCAGTTTGGATGAGGCTGACTTAATCGACTGTAGATGGCCTTGTTGCAATTCATGTCTGCAGGCATGGACACGGCTGCTGTACCGACCACTGTTCACTGTGACCACCTGATCGAAGCGCAAGTTGGCGGCGTCAAGGATCTTGAGCGTGCTAAGCAAAACAATAAGGAAGTATACGACTTTTTAGCCACTGCTACGGCTAAGGTAAGCAGCACTCCTGTATCAACCTCCCGATACCCTGGATTTTTGATGCCATATGCCAGTATGGCCTTGGTTTTTGGAGACCTGGTTCCGGTATCATCCACCAAATCATTCTCGAGAATTACGCGTTTCCCGGCGGTCTTATGATTGGTACTGACTCGCACACTCCTAATGCGGGCGGTCTGGGGATGATTGCATGCGGTGTTGGTGGTGCAGACGCCGTTGATGTCATGGCAGACATACCCTGGGAACTCAAAACCCCCAAGGTGATCGGCGTAAATCTCACCGGCAAGATTAGTGGCTGGACCACATCGAAAGGCTGGTATTCTCTATCTCTTACACTTTGCAGACACTAATGTCAGGCTTAGATGTCATCCTCAAGGTCGCTGGTATTCTCACGGTCAAGGGCGGTACTGGCGCCATCGTCGAAT
>WNFG01009549.1_pt1 | contig 10425 bp, 10 predicted proteins | sample 5400431 | NCBI WGS metagenome assembly WNFG01 (sample SAMN13153346, study PRJNA577476) | soil metagenome | isolation source: 120 cm saprolite under Douglas fir tree site 2 hole 3 replicate 2 | place: USA:California | collected 2015-04-18
GCAGCAAGGCGGTGCTCGAGGTGCGCTCGCACGAAGTGCCGTTCATGCTCGAGCACGGCCAGATCGTCGGCTGGCTGCGCTACGAGCGCATGGCGCAGCGCCCGACCAGGATCTACGGCCCGGCGATGAATTCGAGCTACCAGAACCAGGGTCTGGCGCTCGCCAAGCAGTTCCGGCCGTTCCCCGGCTGATCTCGGCTATGCCGCCGCGTGAAGGTGGCATGAGACCCAGTGGCCCGGCGCGACTTCCTGCAGCCGCGGCGCCTCGATCCGACAGCGCGCCTCGACATAGGGGCAGCGCGTGTGGAAGGGGCAGCCGGCGGGCGGGTTCATCGGGCTGGGCACGTCGCCCATGAGCAGCCGCTTGGCGCGCTTCAGTTTCGGGTCCGGCACCGGCACGGCCGCGAGCAGCGCCTCCGTGTAGGGATGGAGCGGCGTGAGGAAGAGCGATTTCTTGTCGGCGTATTCGACGATCTTGCCGAGATACATCACGGCGACGCGGTGGCTGATGTGCTCGACGACGGCGAGATCGTGGGCGATGAAGAGATAGGACAGCCGCTTCTCCTGCTGCAGCCCCATCATCAGGTTGATCACCTGCGCCTGGATCGACACGTCCAGCGCCGAGACCGGTTCGTCGGCGACGATGAGCCGCGGGTTGAGCGCGAGCGCGCGGGCGATGCAGATGCGCTGCCGCTGGCCGCCGGAGAATTCGTGCGGGTAGCTGCGCATCTGCGTGGCGCGCAAACCCACCTGGTCGAACAGCGCGGCGACACGCTGCGCCCGCTCGGCGCGCCCGGCGATGCCGTGCACCTTGAGCGGCTCGCCGACGATGTCGCCCGCGGACATGCGCGGGTTGAGCGAGGCGAACGGATCCTGGAAGATGATCTGCATCTCGCGCCGGTACGGCCTGAGCTCGGCCTTGCTCAGGCGCGTGATGTCGCGGCCGCCGACCTTGATGGTGCCCGCGGTGGGCTCGACCAGGCGCAGCACGAGGCGGGCGACGGTCGACTTGCCGCAGCCGCTCTCGCCGACGAGGCCGAGGGTTTCTCCCGCGCCGATGGCGAAGCCGACCCCGTCCACCGCGCGCACATGCCCGACCGTCCGCTGCAGCAGGCCCTTTCGCACGGGGAAGTGCTTCTTGAGGCCGCTGACCTCGAGCACCGGCGCGGCGGCAGGGGGGCGGGTCATGACGCGGAGAGCCGCTCGGAGTGCCAGCACGCGGCCCAGTGCCCCGGCCGCTTTTGCTCGTAGGGCGGGAACTCCCGGCGGCAGTGCTCGTCGGCGAAGGCGCAGCGCGGCGCGAAGGCGCAGCCGGGCGGCAGGTCGGCGAGCGACGGGACCGTGCCCGGGATCTCCTTGAGGCGCCGCGACCCGTCGCTGCTCCTACCGGCGATGAGCGCCAGGCGCGGGATCGACGCCAGGAGGCCATGCGTGTAGGGATGCTGCGGCTCGGTGAACAGCGCCTCGACCTCCGCCTCCTCGATCTTCCGCCCGGCATACATCACGATCACGCGCTGCGCCGTCTCGGCGACGACGCCGAGATCATGGGTGATGAGGATGATCGCGGTGCCCAGCTCTTTCTGCAGGGCCAGTATCAGGTCGAGGATCTGCGCCTGGATGGTGACGTCGAGCGCGGTGGTCGGCTCGTCGGCGATCAGCACCTTGGGATTGCAGGCGAGCGCCATCGCGATCATCGCCCGCTGCCGCATGCCGCCCGACAGCTGATGCGGATATTCCCTCGCGCGCTGCGCCGGCTCGGGAATCTTCACCAGACGCAGCATGTCGACGGCCTTGTCCATCGCCGCCGATTTCGACAGATCCTGATGCAGCCGCACCGCCTCGCTGATCTGGCTGCCGATGGTCAATACCGGATTGAGCGAGGTCATCGGCTCCTGGAAGATCATGGAGATGTCGTTGCCGCGTACCGCGCGCATCGCCGCCTCGTCGAGCCGCAGCAGCTCCTTGCCGTCGAGCCTGACCGAGCCGGCGACGATCTTCCCGGGTGGCTCGGGCACGAGGCGCATGATCGAGAGGGCCGTCATGCTCTTGCCGCAGCCGGACTCGCCGACGATCGCCAGGGTCTCGCCGCGCCGCAGCGCGAACGACACGCCGTCGACCGCCTTGATGACGCCCCGACCGGCGGAGAGCTCGGTGCGGAGCCCTTCGACTTCGAGCACCGCGGTGGCGGGCGCCATCAGCCGCGCAGCCTCGGGTCGAGCAGGTCGCGCAGCGCGTCGCCGAGGAGATTGGTGCCGAACACCACCAGGCTGATGGCGACGCCGGGGAAGACGACCAGCCACGGCGCCGTGCGCACATATTCCGCCGCCGATTCCGACAGCATCCGTCCCCAGGAGGGATAGGGCTCGGGAATGCCGAGCCCGAGGAAGGAGAGCGAGGCCTCCGTCAGGATCGCCGAGCCCAACTGCGCCGTCGCCAGCACGATCAGCGGCGCCGGCATAGGGGATGAGGGGAATGGCGATGGCGATGATGGTATTCGGCAGCGACGGCCCGAGCGAGGCGGCCATGACCAGGGCCAGCACCAGCAGCGGCAGCGCCTGCAGGATGTCGACTAGGCGCTGGCTCAGGAGGTCGACCCAGCCGCCGATATAGCCGGAAGCGAGGCCGAGCATGACGCCGAGCACGCAGCCCAGCGTGGTCGAGCCGATGCCGACCGCGAGCGAGATGCGGGCGCCGTGGACGATGCGGCTGAAGATGTCGCGACCCATGAAATCGGCGCCGAGCAGATGCTGCGCCGAGGGCCGCGCCAGCGACACCGACGCATTGGTCGTCAGCGGATCGGAGGCGGCGATCCCGTCGGCGAAGATTGCCGCGAGCACGAATACCGCCATGATCACCGCGCCCACCGCGCCCAGCGGGTGCCGCGTGACGAAGAAGCGGAGCCGCGTCCGGGCGCCATCGAGCCTCGCTCCTGCCTTGGCCCATCCCGATTCGGCATCGACGCTGTGCATGTCATCCACCTGCTAGCGCGCGTAGCGGATGCGCGGGTCGAGCACGGCGTAGAGCAGGTCGACGATGAAATTGGCGACCACCACGATCAGCGCGATGAACATGACGAGGTTCTGCACGATGGGATAGTCGCGCCAGCGGATCGCCTCGACCAGGAAGCGTGCCACGCCGGGAATGTTGAACACGGTCTCGGTGACGATCAGGCCGCCGATGAGGAACGCCGCCTCGATGCCGATCACCGTGACCAGCGGCAGGATCGCGTTGCGCAGCGCATGATGGTAGTTGACGGTGCGCTCCGACGCCCCCTTCGCCCGCGCCGTGCGGATGTAGTCCTGGCGCAGCACCTCAAGCATCGCCGAGCGCGTCAGCCGCATGATCAGGGCCGAGCTGCGGAAGCCGACGGCCGCGGCGGGAACGCTCAACAGCAGCAACTCGTCCCACGGGCTCTGCGGCGGGTCGGTATAGATGGGGATGGTGCCGAAGGCGCTGACGAACGCCATGAGGATGAGGAGCCCGAGCCAGAAGGCGGGCATGGAGAGCCCGCTGAGGCTGATCACGCGCAGCACGTAATCGAGCGCGCTGTTCTGGCGGACGGCGCTGACGACGCCGAGCGGCACGCCGAGCAGCACGGAAAAGGCGAGCGCGAGCGCGGCGAGCTTGGCGGTGATGGGGATGCGCGGCGCGATCTCCTCGATCGCCGGGCGCTCGGATTTGTAGGAATAGCCGAGATCGCCTTCGAGCAGGCCGCCGATCCAATGCGCGTATTGCACCGCGATCGGCCGGTCGAGGCCGAGTTCGCGCTCGATCTGTTTTTTTTCCACCGGGTTGATCATACCGGCGGAGTCGAAGAGGATGTCGGCGATGTTGCCGGGCACCAGCCGCAGCAGCACGAAGATGATCACGGAGATCCCGAACAAGGTCAGGATCATCAGCAAGAACCGCCGCGCCAGGTAGCCTGCCAAGACCTGCCTCCTCGCCCAGCTACGATCGCATGTCGCGACGGCGCTCGGCTACTTGTCGAGCCACAGATCTTCGTAGCGGTAGCCGTTGTAGGAGCTGTTCACCATGACGGTGACACCCTTGACGTAGGGCTGCCAGCATGTGGCCTGCCGGCCGTGGAAGAGGATCGGCCGCGCCACGTCCTCCTGCAGCTGCTTGTCGATGTCCCAGACGAGCTTCTTGCGCTTTTCGATGTCGGTTTCTATCGATTGCTGGTCGAAGCGCGCCTCGAGCTCCTTGTTGCAGTATTGCGTGTAGTTGCGCTCCGAGCCGCAGGCGTAGTTCTCGTAGAAATTCTGGTCGGGGTCGTCGACCGAGTTGCCGGTGAGATTGAGGCCGATGACATAGTCCTTGCGCGCGACCTTGGCGAACCAGCTGCCGGTCTCGACCGGTTCGAGCTCGCCGTCGATATAGATCTCCTTGAGCTGGTCGATGAGGATCACGGCGGGGTCGCGGTAGACGGCGAGATTGCGCGTCGACACCTTGATGTTGAGCCGCTTATCGGGTCCGTAGCCCTGCTGCTCCATGAGCGCGCGGGCCTCGGCACGGTTCTTCGCGACATCGGGGCCGTAACCCGTGATCGTCTCCAGCATCTTCTTGGGCATGCCCCACACCCCCTCGGGCGGCGGCAGCATCGAGGCGCCGATATCGGCCTTGCCCTCGGACAGGATGTCGACGAAGGCCTTGCGGTCGAGCGTCAGCGCGAGGGCGCGGCGGATCGCGGGGTTGTTGAAGGGCGGCGTGTCGCGGTTGAGGATGATGTTGGTGCTGACATTGAGCGGCGCCAGCTTGCAGACTGCCTGCGGCGCCTGCGCGGCCACGTCCTTGAGCAGCGGGATCGACACCTCCGTCGGGAAGGTCATGTCGAGGCGTCCGGCGATGAAGGCGAGCATCGCCGTCGAGCGGTTGGAGATGATGGTGAACTCGATGCCGTCGAGATAAGGCCGGCCCCTCTTCCAGTAGTCCGGGTTGCGCGTCAGCTTGATCGATTCATTCTGCTTCCACTCGACGAATTTGAACGGCCCGGTGCCGATCGGGTGCTGGCGCATATCCGCCGGCGAGACATGGCAGGGATAGATCGGCGAATAGCCCGACGCGAGCAGTGCCAGCAACGCCGGCTGCGGCCGCTTGAGGTGAAAGACCGCCTCGTAATCGCCGTTGGTGGTGATTTCCGCTACGTTCTGATACCAGTTCTCGCGCGGGTTCTTGCGGAACTTGGCGCTCGACTTGCCCATCAGCATGTCGATGGTGCATTTCACGTCCTTGCTGGTGAAGGGATTGCCGTCATGCCATTTGACGCCCTGGCGCAGCCTGAAAGTGAGCTCGGTGTTGTCCTTGCCCCACGCCCAGCTCGCCGCCAGCTCCGGCACGATCGATTGCAGGCTGTTCTGCGCCACGTGCTGGTCATAGATCACGAGATTGTTGAAGACCGGCATGAACGGCACGTTGGTCGAATAGGTCGCCTCCTCATGGATCGAGGCGCTGCCCGGGCTCTCGCGATGATAGAGCTTCAATATGCCGCCATGCTTCGGCTCCGCCGCCTGGGCAGCAGCGACGAAGAGCACGGCGCCCGCCAGGCAACCCACCGTAACGCACGCATGAAATGGCCGACGCATTGCCGACACGTCCTCCCTCTCGCCGGTCCGGGTTGTCGCCGCTGCGGGCTCCGCTCACCGGAACTCACGCCGCGGTGCCACGCGAACGCTGTATTTCCGGACGTCGCGGTCCCAGCCCGCGCCGCCCTGCCACGGCCGCATTTTCGCGATCGGGGCGGCCACAGGTTAGCACACATCATTGGGGCGAATAGGGCTTTTGCGGCTGCGGTGCGCCAACCGCGGCCGGCGCAAAAATGGCCGAGGCGCCCCGGTCGCCCGGCGCGCCTCTGCCCGTCGCAGCGCGGTTTTGCGATGCGGCTACTGCGCCTGCACGCCGCCCGTTGACGTGATCGTCACCGTGACCGGCTGGCCGTTGGCCGTCGCGTTTCCGGTCCAGCCGCCATCGCCGGTCTGGCGCAGGTTCTTGACGCCGGCATAGCCGTCCTGCTCGAGCATCTTCTTCGCTTGCGACTCGGAGATGCCCGCGCTCGACGATCCCGAGCCCGCCACGGCATTGCTCGAGGTCGCGGCGCCGGAGCCGGGCGTGGTCGCGGCCCGGTGGCTGGCGCAAGCGCCGAGCAGCAGCAGCACGGCAGCCGCCGTCATCGCACGATTGAGCATGGCGTGATCCTCCTCGCGATATTGATTGCTACTCGCAGCAACAAATCAGCGCTCCGCTAAGTTCCGCGGCGGGACAGCCCCGACGGGACGCGACGGGAGCCGGCGATAGCGCGACGCCGTCCGCCCGCCGGCGGCAAGGAGAACCGGCGTCGGATCGGCCGCCGCTCCCGGCATCAAAACGGCCGAATCGCCTGCTATCATGGACCGGCCAGAGGGGAGCGACCCGAGTGCCACAGGCCTGCGTGCTTGCGGTCATCGCGGGATATGCCGACACGATCGGCTTCCTGCGCTTCGACGCCTTTGCCGGCCTCATGACCGGCAATACCATCCTGCTCGGCATCGGGCTGGCGAGCGCGCATCTCCTCCGCGCCGCGTTCTATGGCACGATCATCGCCGCGTTCCTGGGGGGCGTGCTGCTGTCGCGCGCCCTGCTGCAGCTCGGCGCCGCGCCATGGGTGGCGCTGACGCTCACCGCCGTGCTGCACGTCGTCTGCAGTTTTGTCGACAGGTCCTGGGCGGCGCCGCTGCTGGCGCTCGCCATGGGCATGCAGAACGCGGCCGCCACAAGGTTCGGCGGCGTCAGCCTCAACACCGTCTTCATCACCGGCAATTTGCAGAAGCTCGGCGAGGGGCTGGTCGCCTGGCTGTGGACGCGCCGCGCGCCATCGGCGGTGGCGTCGGACGGCGTCGCCATCTTCGCGCTGGTGTGGCTGAGCTATGCGCTCGGCGCCGTTCTGGGCGCGCTCGGCCACGCCTTCCTCGCCTATCCGCTGCTGGTGCCCGCGGCGGTGCTGCCCTTTGTCTACGCGCCCGTGCGGCGGCTGGTGCGCCGCTGAATCAAGAGCGACCCGCGGTCGGGAGGTTGAGCATGCCCCAGGCTGTCCTGTGCCGAAAGCTCGGCGCGCCCGAGGACCTCGCGCTCGAGGAGGTGGCGCCCGCGCCGCTGGGCCCGGGGCAGCTTCGCATCGCCATCCACGCCGCCGGCATCAACTTCCCGGATCTGCTGATGGTCGCCGGCCTCTACCAGCACAAGCCGGCGCTGCCCTTCATTCCCGGCCTCGAGGCGGCGGGCACGGTCAGCGAGGTCGGCGACGGCGCCGACGGCGCGTTCGCCCCCGGCGACAAGGTGATGGTGGCGCTGCGCCAGGGCGGCTATGCCGAGGAGGTCGTGGTCGCGCCCGAGCAGGCGATGCCGCTGCCGGCCGGCTTCAGCTTTGCCGAGGGCGCCACGTTCCGCACCGCCTACGGCACCGCCCATCACGCGCTGGTCGACCGCGCCCGGCTGCAGGCCGGGGAGACGCTGCTGGTGCATGGCGCCGGCGGCGGCGTCGGCCTCGCCGCCGTCGAGATCGGCAAGCTGCTCGGCGCCACCGTCATCGCCGCCGCCTCGCGCGAGGCCAAGCTCGCGGTCGCGCGCGCCCGCGGCGCCGACCACCTCATCCTCTACGGCCGCGAGCCTTTGCGCGACGCGGTCAAGCGCATCACCGCCGGCGCCGGCGCCGACATCGTCTTCGATCCCGTCGGCGGCGCCGTCTTCGAGGAAAGCCTGCGCTCGATCGCCTGGGGCGCGCGAATGTTGGTGATCGGCTTCACCGGCGGCATCGGCATGGCCCGGACCAACCTCGTGCTCCTCAAGGGCGCCAGCGTGATCGGCGTCCGCGCCGGCGAAGCCGGCCGCCGCGACCCGGCGCTGCGTGCCCGGCTCAGCGCCGCGCTGACCGGCCTCACCGCCGCCGGCCATCTCCGCCCGCACATCTCGCACGCGCTGCCGCTCGCGCGCTGGGCCGAGGCGATGCGGCTCGTCGCCGAGCGCCAGGCGATCGGCCGCGTCGCCCTGCTCGTGCGCGGCGCTTGAGGGCCATCGTGAGGACCAACCATCGCTCGGGATATGCGAGAACCTTAAGCGGGGGCGACACAAGTCGCTCGATCGCGCTCTCGCAAAATGATGGCGGAGACTGGCTCCGCCGCACAGCCCGGCGCGCGCAAGCGGGTGGTAGGTGATGACGGTAGCCTCGCTCGCCAGCCGCGGCTTTGTCGCGCCGTTTCTGGTATTCTTCGCGGTCGTTCGCGGCAGCGATGACTCAACATGCGGCGCAGCCTTGAAGCAGGCCGGCCGCATCATCGTGTCCGACATTGCCCAGAGCGCGATCTGTCCGTCTGCCAGCTGCGAACGAAGAATGATTTGAGCCGTTGCGACGGGGAAGGCTGGTGGCGGATGAAGCAGCATGGCTCCGGTCGATGGGAGGCATGGTTCGCCGAGGCTGCCGCCCAAGACAACAATTGGCCCCCGATCACGCCGGCATGTTCGGAGCCAGCTTCAGGCCGCGCTGGTGGGGCTACGTCGGACGCGCGCGAGGCTGGTGAACCGAATTCGATCTCACGCGTTCCGTTCGTCTCCTCCGAGGTTCGAGGGAGCCGACGCTGGGCTCAGCACCACCAGATCTGGCCCCGTCGGAGCCAAAAGTGGCTCCGGCATCCCTTGGTCCGCCTGACGGGTGGATGGAGGCTCGCCGTCCCGTTCATCTCCCTCTTTCTTCGCGATCAAGAGCTACAGCGTCGCCAAGTCCGGCCGTAGAAACTCTTGGGACGAGAGGCCGGGGCACGTCATCACGCAGCGGCCGATCGGCCCGTTCCGAATGGTGGTCGGCATCGGCGTGTACGTGGTCCTGTTCGTCGGGGTGATGGCCCTCGGAGCCCTGGGCGATTGAGGACTCAGTCGCAAAGGTCCCACACCGACTCGTATAGCCCTCCTTCACCTTTGATCCATCGTTTGCAATACTCCTGCGACTGCACGTTTGGACGACCGTGTGAGGGCACCGGAGTTGGATTCCGAGAATGGACAGCTCACTCTGCCAGACTTGCTGCGCGACGAGCTCGATGTGGTCTTCATCGGCATAAATCCGTCGATCTTCTCTGCGTCGCACGGACATTACTTTGCACGGCCCACCAACCGGTTTTGGCCATGCTTCTCTCGCTCGAAGCTGAGCCGTGCGGCGAAGCAGGCAATGGGGGTTGCGCAGCTGAAACCGGAGCACGACCGCGCGCTGCTCGACCATGGGTTCGGCTTTACCGACTTGGTCAAGCGCGCCACTGTGAAGGCCGCCGATCTCGCGCCTGCCGAGTTTGCCTCTGGGATAGCGCTGCTTACCGCGAAGCTCGAGCGTCATCGCCCGCGCATCGCCTGTTTCCACGGGATCACAGGGTATCGGCGCGTTCATCGCGCCATGACCTCCACCAAGTTCGATCCAGGTTTGGGGCTGCAAATGCTGCGCATCGCGCGCACGCGGCTCTTCGTCGTTCCCAATCCGAGTGGCGCCAACGCTCACGTCACGCCCGCTGATCAAACGCGCTGGTACGATCGGCTGGCCGGCTGCCTGGCCGATGGCGGCGCGCGTGGATAGCTCCTGTGTTGGTGCGCCGTCCAGTTCCAGTCACTGGCGCGGTGGGTCTTTTGTCAGTCCGCTTCGCGGTTGATGGAGGCGCCGAAGAGTTATGTTAACCCTGTCGCGGACGACTTGCGGGTTGGTCCGGCCACCAAGACAGGACGTTGCGACTGCTAAGCGAATTCTTCATTCCCAATCAGTGCGCGTCGACGCACCGCTTAACCGTTGCTTTCCGTTTTCATAGTGAGTCTGTCTAACGGCCGCTGGGGTGTTGACTCAACTCCTCGAGGAGCGGTCGCAGCGCGTCCAGTTCCGCGCCAAAGCCGCTCCAGTCCCCGGCCCTCAACCGTTCGATCGCGCGGTCATAGTGGCTGAGGGCCTCGCGCGCTCGAGCGTCCGAAGGCCCTCCGGCGGCGGTTCCGGCCGGTGGCGACGGGTGCAGCGAGACCGGAGCAGAGTCCTTGAAGAGGGCGGCCAGCGCTCCGGCGAGTGTTTCCTCCATGACCACATGGTCGCCATAGGCAGCGATCACTCGCTTGAGTTCCGGGAGTTGTCCCGTCTCGGCGCGGAGGTACAAGGGCGTCACGTACAAGATGGAATTCTCGATCGGGACGACGAGAAGATTCCCGCGGATGACCCTCGAGCCCATCTGGTTCCAGAGGGAGATCTGCTGGGAGATATCGGTGTTCTGGTTGATGCGCGCCTCGATCTGAAAGGGCCCGAAAACGAGCTTGTCCTTGGGAAACTCGTAGGCGATGAGCTTGCCGTAGCCGGGCTGGTCGCAGCGGGCCGCCAACCACGCGATCATGTTCTCGCGCTGGCTCGGCACCATGGGGAGCATGAGAAAGAACTCGGCGCGCG
>WNFG01005756.1_pt1 | contig 10420 bp, 8 predicted proteins | sample 5400431 | NCBI WGS metagenome assembly WNFG01 (sample SAMN13153346, study PRJNA577476) | soil metagenome | isolation source: 120 cm saprolite under Douglas fir tree site 2 hole 3 replicate 2 | place: USA:California | collected 2015-04-18
TTGCTTCGGCCGCCTCCGCCCAGCATTTGCTTTGAGTTCTGCGTTCGCTGATGGTGTAGTGATTGCAACTGCCCCACGTGAGGAGGTCGCCATGATTACCGGCCGCGCCGTTGCCCCCAAGTACGGTCAGCTCAGGCCGATGAAGGAAACCACGTCCGCCACGTTCCCGGTCTATCGGGACCTGGTGGACAAGCTTGCGAACGCGACCAACTCTCCGGATAGGACGGTCGCCCACGCCCTCGGGACCTGTGCCGGGTACGCCTATTCGGACCACGAGACCGTGGCGATGATCATGGCGAGGATGGGGCTCGAAGACAATCGCTGCTTGATGGTCGCGGAGTCGGTGGACGCGATGTTCATCTGCTCGACGGCGTTCCTGGTCCAGAGCAAGTGCGGACGCATTGTGATTCTCTGTTATCGAGGCACCGAACCTTCGAATTTCATCAACTGGCTCACCGATGCCGACGTTCATCCCGAGAAAGTCTCTTTCCCGTTTCCAGAGCAGGAGACGCCCGCCGAGATCCACGGTGGGTTCTATCGCAACGTGCGCGCAACACGCTATGCCGTGGTGACCGCCCTGCAGCTCGCGTTGAACGGACAATCCGTGATGGGAAACGGCGAAACAATGAAAAACCGGCTCGAAAGAATCTACATCACCGGACACAGCCTGGGCGGAGCCATGGCCGCGCTGATGGGCGTGATGTTGAAAATGGAGCCGGTGTACCAACCGATTGCGGAGCGAATGGGGGCAATCTACACGTTCGGTCAACCGATGATCGGCAACCAGATCTTCGCGCGGGCGTGTGCTCAACATCCATTCCTGGGAGGGAATGTCTTCCGGTACATCTTCGGACACGACATCGTTCCAGCGCTTCCGCCGACAGCTTCGGGCGACTTTGCCCATTTCGGAGCCGAGTATGGGCTCGACAGCAACAGCCGCGGCAGCCCAAAAACGAACGCCAAGCCGACCACCCAACTATCGAACCTTGCAGAGTTGTTCGGTGCGCCCCTCGAGTTCTTGGCGCAAGGAATAAAAGCGCTCCGCAACATGCCCCTGCAGCATTCTTTATATGACCATGGGCCGCAGCATTACGTCGCGGCGCTGACCCCTCCCAACATTCGAAGCGAGTTCGGCGATTGATTCCCGGATGGGTTCGAAGACGCGGGTGAGATCAGCCGAGCTTGCGGCGGGCGCGAGGAGAGATCCGGAGGTCGTCCCAATGCTTCATCTGGGCGAGGATGATTTTCTCCAGGCGTGCGCGGTCTTCCTTCTGTTCGCGAACGAGGTCCGGCCTGTGCCGAAGCAGAGCGAACCGGGTGTCGAGGTCGTGTATCTCGCCTCATCGCGTATTGTAGAGGCGGAAGCTCGGCGAGGAGGAGCTTCGCGGCCTTGGGAAACTTCCGGCGGGTCAGCTCGAACAAGTAGCGAACCTGCTTCACCGAGATGCGCACGCGGTGAAAGGCAACCGGGCTCGGGTGCTCGAGGGCGGCCTCGAGTCGGCGCAGTCGCTTGCGGAGAATCTTGCCCGTTCGACGGGCCGACAACTTTGGCGGCTTCTCGAGAGCCTTGAGAAGTCGCGGCAGCGCCTTCTCGTGCCAGTTCCGCAGCGCCGACTCCAGCGCGCGTTCCGCCTTGGCAAGGAGAGGTTCGTGGCGGCCCTTCAGCACGGCGTCGCGGCCTTCGAACCAGGCGATCTGGAGCTGCAGATCGCGGACGTCTCCGAGCGCGTCCTGGAGCTTCTTCACCGGCGGGTCGAGCTCGTTCAGCCGCAAGAGCCGCAGCGCCGCGCGCAGCCGTCGAGATGCCACGCGCATTTCGTGCACCGGGTCGGGCGCGGGTATACCCGGTTCCGCGCGCTCCAGCTCGCGCAACCGCGCCGCGAGAATCCGGGTCGGATTGAGCATCGAGCACTCACCTTAACGCGGGCTCGTTCCCGGGCCGCAGGCAACTTAGTGACGACGCGGTCCGCTTGACCGCCGCGGCGCCGTTCTTGCGCGCTGACGACTGGTGACGGCCCGACGTGCTCGACGCCGCGGCGCCGTTCGTGTCCGGCGCTGGAACTGGTTGCGGCCCGATGTGCTTGACCTCGGCGAGCCGTTCGTGCGCGACGCTGACGCCTCGTTACGGCCCGGTGTGCTTGACCGCTGCGGCGCCGTTCATGCCCGAGGCCTACCGATTACGGCCCGATGTGCTCGATCGCCGCGGCGCCGTTCATGCCGGGCGCCGACGAGTGGGTTACGGCCCGGCGTGCTTGACCGCTGCGGCGCTGTTCGTGCCCGAGGCCGACCGATTACGGCCCGATGTGTGCTCGATCGCTGCGGCGTCGTTCATGCCGGGCGCCGACGACTGGGTTACGGGCCGACGTGCTTGAACGCTGCGGCGCCATTCATGGCGAGCACCGGCTGCACATGGAACAGGTCCATCACCCGCTGAGGGTCGACTGGCTTGGACAGACATGCGACTGCGCCAGCTTTGATCGATTGTTCCACCAGCTCCGGTGAATGGCGCGCGCTCATCGTGACCAGCTTCACCGATTCGAGCTGCTGGCGAAGCCGGATTCGCCGGCATACCTCGAAGCCATTGAGGTCGGGCATGCTGAGATCCACCAGCAGGCCGTGCGGCTTCTGTTCGCTGACCAGCAAGAGCGCCTCCACGCCTGAAGTCGTGGTCGTTATCTCCACCTGAGCCTCGAAAGCCTTGAAGGCGCGCCTCAGACCGTCGAGAACCGGCTTCTCGTCATCGACCACCAAAAGCCGGATGATCCCACTGCCCAGCTCTTCGGGAACTGGCATCCGATGGGCGATCAGAAAGTTTCGCAAATCCGCCGAGCGGACCCTTCGATGTCGTCCGGGAGTGCGATACGCCATCAAGATGCCTTTGTCGATCCACTTACTGACCGTGGATGGGTCGACCTGCAGGAGCCGGCTGATATCGTGCGTGGTGAATAATTCTTCCATGATGAACCCCACCTACTTGAAATGACCGAACACTACGAAATCCGAAAAGCCGGAAATGTGTCAACTGGTGCAATTCCGACCCGCGAATTCAAAACTCACCCCACCCTGATGAAAAAGACCTCACGGACGCAGCATGACGGAAGCAGAAAGCCGAGCAACACTGGCCTTTGAATCCACGCCCCCGGCATCGTTTCTCGCCGAGCAATTCTGGCGAGGCGCCGCCTGAGATTCGCAAGCGCGAGCAACTGCGAGCCTTATACCCGGCCTGCGTAACCTCACCGGCCCAGTTGCTTATTGCCGTAGAGAAGTCAACACTCCACCGGAACTTCTTGCATCCTGTTCGATCTTCCGAGCCCGCCAGAGATCCTGCGGCGAAGCTGGTTCGCGTCCTCCCCTCGTCGGGGTCAAGCAGGCGCTGCGCAAGAGAACCCCGCGTCGTGCGTCCTGCGCCCCGGAGCTCGCCTCTGCGGATGGGTCAGTTTTCCCGGCAGTGCGTTAAACGGTCCGAGCTCGCCTCAGCGAATGACGCCCTTTCTCCGGCGGTGCCTTGGACCGTCCGAGCTCGCCTCTCATGTAACGATTTGGTTACCGCCCCACGGCGCGTCGGCGACACCCGGGGGTTGAAGCGCGCCAACAAAACGTGCTGCGCGTACTTCTATGACTGGCACTCTGCTGCCTCCTCGGCTCCTGCTCGACCGCGCCGCCAGCGAGTGCCAGGAAACCAGCGGGGCCTGTCTTTCCTGCTCGGGCGGCAACAGCTGCATGACGCAAGCCGTCGGAAGCTGCAGCGCCCCCAATGACGGCACCTTTGCAACCAGCGCCCGGCTGCCAGCCTTGAGGGCGACCTGGAATTGGCCCAACGAGCATCCTCGATGTCGAGAATCGAGCGATTAACAATTCGACGCCTGATTGCCTCAGACGAGCCGGAGATCTAAATACCCAGGCACCGCGTGAAACAGCGCGCACGGAGAATCAGGATGAGCGACGAGGGCGCAAGCCTCCATCTGGTCAAGCTCGAGGAAAGGGCCGAACCGACGCGGTCGGTCGTGGTCGAGCGGCAGACCCTGGGGAGCAAGGCGCTGCATGTGCAGCCTGCTCAGCCTGAACACGTCGTCCATTTCTACGAAACGGAAGGTTCGCTCTACGATGCCGTGGCTCAGTTTTCGGCCGCCGGCCTCTCAGCCGGAGAACCGGTCATCTACATTGCCACCCCAGCGCATCGCTCGGCGCTGCTCAAGCGGTTGAAGCAGAACGGCTGCGGGGTCGAAAGCGCGGTCGCGTCGGGGGATCTCACCTTGCTCGACGCGCGCCAAACGCTCTCCAGATTCTCGGTCGGCGGCGAGCTCGACTGGAACAAGTTCAGCTCGCTCGTCGGTGGCATCATCGAAGAGAAGGTCAACGGACGCCGCGGGCTGCGGGTGCGTCTCTATGGCGAGATGGTCGATCTGCTCTGGCGCGCCGGTCATAAGCAAGCGGCGATTCGCCTGGAGGAGATGTGGAATGACCTTTCGAAGGTCCACTCGTTCTCGCTCCTTTGCTCCTACAGACTGGGCAACTTCTACAAAGCGGGCGACCCGGAGCTGCTCGGCCAGGTATGCGGGACGCACAGCGGTGTTCTTCCAGCGAGCACCGCCTTGCTCGAGCAGCGGGCGCGGTCGCTCGAGAAGGAAATCGAGCACCGCAAGCAACTCGAGGTGGCGCTTCGCGAAGCACTGAGCCGGCGCTCCGGAGAGGGAGTGCAGGCCGGCGAAACGCATCGCCGGGCCGAGGAGAGGCGCGAGCTGGGCGAAGAGCGGTTCCGCCTCCTCGTCGAGACCGTCCAGGACTACGCGATCTTCCTGCTTGACCCGGACGGCCGGATCAGCACGTGGAACGCGGGCGCCAGACGCATCAAGGGCTACCAGGCCGAGGAGATCGTCGGGCAGCACTTCTCTCGCTTCTACCCCGAGGAGGACGTCAAGGCGGGCAAGTGCGAGCGTGAGTTGGAGGTCGCGACCAGAGACGGGCGCTTCGAGGACGAGGGCTGGCGAGTGCGAAAGGACGGGAGCCGATTCTGGGCGAACGTCGTCATCACCCGGATGACCAACCGGGGTGGGAAGCTGATCGGCTTTGCCAAGGTGACCCGCGACCTCACCCAGCGCCGCGCGCTGGAAGACGAGCGTATCGCGCGGGCGAGGGCCGAGGCGCAAAGCGCGCTCCTGGCCCTGGAAGGAGAAAAGCTGGAGCGGGCGCTTGCCGAGCAGAAGAGTGTCGATGAGCTGCGCGAGCAGTTGCTCGGCGTGGTTGGCCACGACCTTCGCTCGCCGCTGTCCTCGATCTCGATGGCCGCCGCGCTGATGCTCAAGCGAGGCGGCCTCCGGGATGATGACGCCAAGGCGACGGCGCGCATCGCCCGCAGCGCTGACCGCATCTCGAACATCATTTCGCAGCTTCTCGATTTCACCCGCGCGCGCTTGGGTGGCGGGGTTCCGATCGACCCCAAGCCGACCGATTTCGGCGAGGTATGCACAGAGGTGATCGCCGAATACGAGATGGTGCACTCCAATCGCGTTCTGTGCTTCTCCTCGGACATGAACACCCAGGGCGTCTGGGACCGGGAGAGGCTCGCGCAGGTGGTGTCAAACCTGGTCGGCAATGCGATCCAGTACAGCATGCCTGACAGCCCGATCGATGTGTCTTTGCGCGGCGAAGGAGATGTGGTGTCCCTTTGGGTCCACAACGATGGCCCGCCCATTCCCGCGGAGCTGCTCCCGACGATCTTCGATCCATTTCGCCGGGGAAACCGGCACGCACAGAGGACGGAGGGACTCGGGCTCGGACTGTTCATCGTCCGCGAAATGGTTCGGGCGCATTCCGGGGAGATCCGCGTCCAATCGACCGAGGCGGAAGGGACCACGTTCATCGTGCGGCTGCCGCGGCAGCCAAAGCGGCCGTAGGACACGCTTTCGCGGTCTCCGGGGGCAGCTCCCGCGCGAAGCGGAAGCCGCGGTCGACCCATTGCTCCTCACCCGTCAAACGATCTTGGTGCCGGGCGGCGGCTTCGGCTCGCCGACATTCTGAAAGAACCAGATTTCGTATCCGTACGGGTCGATCACCTTGAAGGTCCGGTCGCCCCACCACTGGGTGGTGAGCCCCTCGGTGATCTTCACGCCCTTCTTCTTCAACAAAGCGTGGTACGCCTCGACGTCGGCGACCTCGAGGTAGATCTCCACCGGCTGTTTCTTCCCGCCCGCGGTCACCGGCGCACCCGCGCCTTGTGGCCGGGTGAACATCAGTCGGGCGCCGCTCATCACCACGGTGACGAAGTCCAGCTGGCCGTCCTTGCCGAGAACCCCCATCAAGTGATCGAAACCGAGGGTCTCGACATAGAAGCTGCGGGCCTTGTCTGCGGACTCGACGGTGATGATCGGAACCAATTGTTTCCCTGCGGATTGCTTGCTCATCTTTCTGCCTCTCCTGTGGGTTGGGTCAGTCTCTTGTTTCGCAGGCACAGTGCCATGGCGCCGCGACAGGATTCAACTACTCGTGGTAGTAGAAAACTTTCGAATGCGCGTCCCCGATCCCGAGCTTCTCCAAGAAGTTGGCCTCACCCTCTACGAGCGAAAAGCGCTCGCGGCGCTGATGGTTTTCGGCGTTGCCGACGCGGCGGCAATCTGCCGCGAAGGCAGCGTGCCGACCTCGAAGATCTACCGGGCGATGGAGAAGCTCGCGCAGCTTGGCCTCGTCCAGGTGCAGCCCACGCGACCAAAGATGTACGCGGCGCTCTCCGCGGACGCGGTCACCGATCGGGCGGTCGAGCTCGCCCGCGAGCGCGCCGATCGCTTCGCCTCGGGAGCGCAGGACCTCCGCCGCTTGCTGGGATCGTTGCCCGGGCGGGTCCGCGGCAAGCAGACCTTCGTCGACCTCGCGCTCGGCGCCGAGGGCCACATCAAGCGACACCTCGTCCACCTCTCCACTGCTCGGGAACGGGTGCTCTCGTACATGGAGCGCGGCGATCTGCAATCGATCGATCAGGCCGTCGCCTCCGGCTTTCCGATCTTGCGTCGCATCGGACGCAACGCCGCGGAGAAGAAGCTCCGGCATCAGGTGGTGTTCGGCTTTTCGTACAGCAGCGCGCCTTTGCTGGTGGATTTTCTGCGCCGGCACAAGACGGACATTCGTCATCTGACCGGGGTCCGCTACTCGGGCGAGATGGGCCACCCCTTCCACGTCGTCGACGAGGATCTGGTCATCCTTCCCCTCGACCACCCCTTCGTGCCCGAGGGACGATTCGCCTCGCTGCTCGTGCGCGACCGCGACGTGGCACAAAATCTCGCTCAGGGTTTCGAGGGACTCTGGCGCAAGGCGATGAAGAACCTTCAAGAAATCAGCTTCGATCCGCGGCGGCCGAGCACCGATGCTCACGGCGAAGCCCAGTCCGGGAAGGACCCGGGCTGATCTCGGATCGCGACGCACAAAGCCCCAGCGCGATGTTTCGATCGCGACGCACAAAACCCCAGGAGGAACCCCGCTCGATTGTGGTTACGTGAGCGAATCAGCCGCCCCGAGACTGACACGGCGCGAGCATCGGCAGATGAGCCCAGCAATTTGTATGCCCCCGAGGCCGGGGACTTCTCCCGCATGGCTCTGTCAACGGAGCCACAAGCGTGCTGCACTTTCCGACCCCGTGGTGACCGCTCTCCCCTCCTGTCGCCGGCACGATGTAACGGTTGCCTGCGCGGCGACGACGCTCGCGCTTGGTGCCCTCGTCCTCGTGGGCTGGGCGTTCGACATCGGCATGCTCAAGTCCCTCGCCCCGGCCTTCATCACGATGAAGGCGAACACGGCGGTTGGCCTGATGGCGATGGCGATGGCGATCCTCGCCCTGCGCACCGGGTACCGCGGAGCGTCCCGGGTCTTCGCTTCGCTCGCCGCGTTGATCGCTCTGCTGACGCTCTTCGAGTACCTGTTTGCATGGAATGCCGGGATCGACGAGCTGCTCTTTCCCGACCCCGGCGGGGCTGGAGGTCGCTTCCCTCCCGGAAGGCTTGCGCCGATCACCGCGGTGAGCTTCCTGTTGCTCTCCTGCGCCCTCTGGGGGGCGGGTGTTCCCGGCCCGCTCGGCGCGCGGGTGAGCCAGGCAGCGACACTGATCGCCTTCGTGATCGCCTTCCAGGCGATGCTCGGCTACGCCTTCGGCGTCACCTACAATTTCGGGGCTGCCTTCTACACGCAGATCGCGCTGCACACCGCGGCAATGCTCGTCGTGCTCTGCATCGGCATCCTCGCGCTTCGTCCGCAAGAGGGGCTGGTGGCGATCTTTCTCGCGCAGAGCCAGGGCGGGGAGATCGCACGCCGTTTGATTGCGACGGCCATTTTCGTGCCTCCCCTGGTGAACTACTTGCAGATGCTCGGCCAGCGCGCCGGCCTTTTCGATGCGGACTTCGGCGTGCTCCTGCGCGTGGTGGGCAACGTCGTTTTGTTCTCGGCGATTGTCTGGCACAGCGCCTCGGCGTTGCACCGAAGCGATCTCTCGCGACTCGATTCCGAGGCGGCTCTTCGCAGTCTCAACGCCGACCTCGAGCAGCGCGTTGAAAAGAGGACGCAGGAATTGTCGCTGGTGAACCGGGAGCTGGAGGCCTTCAGCTACTCGGTCTCGCACGACCTTCGGGCCCCGCTCCGGGCGGTGGCCGGATTCAGCCAGGCCCTCGAGGAAGAGTGCGGCGGATCGCTCAGTGAGCAGGGGCAGGAGTACCTCGCCCGCACCCGCGCCGCCGCCGAGCGAATGGCGAGGTTGATCGACGGTCTTTTGGACTTGGCCCGTCTGGGGCGCGCGGGGATGCGCGTCGAGCGCGTGGACATCTCTTCGATGGCGGGCGCGATCCTCCACGAGTTGCAGCAGCACGAGCCGGAACGCGGCGTCGAGTGCGTGGTGGCCGAAGGAGTCTTCGCGAACGCGGACGCGCAGCTCATCCGCGTGGTCCTGGACAATCTCCTGCGAAATGCCTGGAAGTTTACCGCACGCGCGAAAGAGCCCCGGATCGAGCTCGGGCAGGACCTGTCGGGAGCGTACTTCGTGAAGGACAACGGGACCGGCTTCGACATGGCATACGCGGCGAAGCTGTTCGGCGTCTTCCAGCGGTTGCACTCGGATTCGGAATTTCCCGGCACCGGCGTGGGCCTGGCGACCGTCCAGCGCGTGGTCCGCCTTCACAACGGGCAGGTGCGCGCGGAAGCGGCTCCTGGACGGGGAGCCACCTTCTCTTTCACGCTCGAGGCCTGAGGGCCCGATCAGCTCGACGCGAAGAAAGGCTGGCAGCGCATGGTTGGCGAGGCTCTGACCGCGTGTTGGCGCGGACCGCTTGAAGTGCGGAACCTTCCGTGCAAGAGAGCGGGCGTCGATCGATCGCCGCGTCCCATGCCCGAGCCATCCCCGCTATTGAGCAGCACCGCGATGAACGCATTCCCGCCAACCCCGAGGAATCGATGAAAGCAAAAGCAATCGCTTACTGGATTTGCACTGTCTTGACCGCTCTTGCGTTTCTCTCCGGGGGCGTCGTCTATCTGATGCGCGTGCCCCAGGTGGTCGAGGGAGTCGCCCACCTGGGCTATCCGATCCATTTCGTGGTCCTCCTGGGCGTCTGGAAGATCCTGGGCGCGGTGGCGATCCTGGTTCCAGGCTTCCCCCGGCTCAAGGAGTGGGCCTACGCAGGGATGATCTTCGACCTGATCGGAGCTTCGGTCGCGCACGCGGCCTTGGGTGATGAAATGCGTCACATCGTCACACCGGTGGTGATCGGCGCAGTGGTCATCGCGTCGTGGGCGCTTCGACCCGAGAGCCGCAAATTGAAGGCGGCCTGAGGAAGCCCGAAGACCGGGCCGCCGAACGACAGAATTCTGAGGGGACCGGAAGCAGTGAACTGGCCCGGGGCCTCCGAATTTCGATTCTGATCGCCCCTCGTCGGTGAACGTTGCCCCGCGCCAGGCCGCTGCTTCGAATCGTCACAGCGGTGAGACGGATTCCTGACGGAGGGAATTTGTCTCACTGCTGGCCACGCCTTTTTCATCGACGAATGAAATTCGATGGATGGGTGGGCGCCCAGGTGAGACAAATTCCCGACGGCGAGCCGGAGCGTGGGAAAAGATTCGCACCAGCAGGAATCTTTTTCCACGTTTGTTCCGACCCGCCCACCCGCATCGACCTGGATACGCAAAGCGGCGGTAAAGTTTTCCGCTTGCACAAGTTCCGGGCCACGACCAACCACCAAACTTCGTCCTGCCCCGTGGCCCAGGCCACGACGACACACCAAATTTCGTCCCGCCCCGTGGCCCAGGCCACGACCACTGGGGCTGATCCGATTCGGTGGACAGGTTGTTTAAGCCATTCTCATTCTCATTCTACTTCGTCGTGGTCGCCGTCGGTTGATTGAGTCTCGTTCGTGCAGGATCTCCTCTTCGGTGGAGTGGGGATGGATAGGGGTCT
>WNFG01005758.1_pt1 | contig 10420 bp, 10 predicted proteins | sample 5400431 | NCBI WGS metagenome assembly WNFG01 (sample SAMN13153346, study PRJNA577476) | soil metagenome | isolation source: 120 cm saprolite under Douglas fir tree site 2 hole 3 replicate 2 | place: USA:California | collected 2015-04-18
CGCTGCACAAGATAGCGCGGCAGAAAGAAAATCGCCCGCTGCTGCGATTTGATCCGTTTGAAGATTTCGAGAAATTTGCGGACACGCTGCTGGCGACGAAGCGCATGGGGATTTTCACGGTTGGCGGGGGAGTGCCGCGAAACTGGTCGCAGCAGTTCGGCGTGTATGCGGAACTGATGGCGCGGCGCGGCTACAAGCAGATCCCTCTGAAGCGGTACAACTATGGGGTGCGCATTTGTCCGGAGCCGGTGCACTGGGGCGGTCTGAGCGGCAGCACGTACACCGAAGCGGTCTCCTGGGGGAAATTCGTGCCGCCGGAAGAAGGCGGGCGGTTCGCCGAGGTTTTTGACGACGCTACGGTGGCGCTCCCGCTCGTGGTGGGCGCGGTGCTAGACCGCATCGGTCATTTCAAGCGCGAGAAGTAGCAGGAACATTGGCCATTTGTGCGGGAAAGAATCAAGTTCAACAGCGGATGGAAGAGATGTTCGCGAAAATGGGCCATGGAGATTGTAGCCCGCTCGCAGAGTAAATATTTAGGAGGAGGACTTATGTCTACGGTTTCGAGACCCGTGCAATCGACGGTGCAGGGGATTACACCGCACCTGGTGGTGCGAGACGCGGCGGAAGCGATTTCATTTTATGAAAAGGCCTTCGGCGCGGTAGAAATCCGCAGAAGCATGGCCCCCGACGGCGAGAAAGTGATGTTTGCGGAGGTCGCAATCGGAAATGGACGGTTTTATCTGAACGATGAATTCCCCGATTGGGGCGTGTACTCGCCGCTGGAGAGGAAGGGCACAGCGGTGACGATGCATTTACTGGCGGATGTCGCGGACCCGATTTACGAGCGCGCGGTGGCGGCCGGATGCAAAGTCGTGATGGAGCTGGCCGACCAGTTCTGGGGCGACCGCTATGCGATCGTGGAAGATCCGTTCGGGCATCGCTGGTCGATTGGGGCGCCTATCCGCAAAAAATAATCCTGACGGGGAGAGGACAACATGCCCAAAGCTGCCGCTGCAAAATCAGATTCAGCGTACGGAGTGCATCCCGGGGTGGCGATGGTGCAGAAATGGGCTGCGGAGTTGAAGGAGAAAACCGGGCGCTCGCTGGAGGAATGGCTCGCGCTGGTGAAGAAAGAAGGCCCGAAGGACGGGAAGTCACGGCGCGAGTGGCTGAAAACGAAATACAAAATGGGTACGAACAGCGCGTGGTGGATTGCGGAGCGCGCGGAGGGAAAAGGAAGCGAAGAAGATACGCCAGAAGGGTATCTGAAGGCGGCGGTGCGGTACGTCGAAGAGCAATATGCCGGGCCGAAAGAGAAACTGCGGCCCGTTTACGATGAGCTGCTGCGACTGGGAAAATCACTTGGCGTGGACGTGAAACCGTGTCCGTGCAAGACGATTGTGCCGCTCTACCGCAATCACGTGTTCGCCCAAATCAAGCCGACGACGAACACGCGGATTGATTTGGGATTTGCGCTCACGCATCACAAAGGCAAATTGCCGAAGAGAATGATCGATACGGGCGGGCTGGCGAAGAAAGACCGGATCACCCACCGGATCGAATTGTCAGCGGTGGCGGAAATCGACGGCGAAGTGAAGAAGTGGCTGAAGACGGCGTACGACCTGGACCAATGAACCCGGATTCAGGGCACGTCGAGCCGTGTGCCTGCTCCCGCGTAGTAATAATCTTCACCGTAGGCCTTTTGCAGCCGCAGAAACGCGGCTTCGCCAGTGCAGTGACCGGGGGCGATTTTTTCCAGCTTCCATTTGTTCTTCAAATTTGCGACCAGGAGGTCGATCTGGTCTTCCGGGGTGGTGACCAGGTGCAATCCGCCAAAAACGATGTGAAAGCGCGAATCGACGGTTGCGGCGGCTTGCAGGATTTCTTCGATTCCGGCGTGGGAACAGCCGTCCACCAGCAGCAGCCCCTGAGAACCTTTGATGGCCAGGGTTAGTTCACGCAGTTCCAGAGTCCCCGGAGTCTTTGAAGTTGTCGGCACGAGAAAAATTCCGGGCACGACTTCGGTTAGCTTGTCGACGAGGATGAAATTCCCGCTGTCAAAAATCTTTCCCGTGGGCAGATCCGTTGGATAGTTGCCGTCGAAATAGCGCATCTTCGCCGGCAATGAGGCCGCCGGCCGCAAGAAGGAAATTGGCAGGGTGCCGCCGAACATTCCCGCGCCTTCGCGCGCAACATAAATCGTCACTGCGGGATTGACCTTCAATAAATATTTGAGCCCCGTACTGTGATCGCTGTGCCGGTGGGAAATGACGGCAAAATCGAGCTTGCCTAGGTCCACGCCAAGAGATTTGACGTTGCGCTCGAAGATTTCGGCGTTGTTGCCAGTGTCGAAGAGGATGCGCTTTCCGTCGTGCTCGATGAGAGCGGCGAAGCCCCAGTCCTTGACGATCTCTTTCGAATCGGAAAAGGCGTCGTAGAGGATGGTGATGCGGTCCTTGGCCTGGAGGATAGCGGGAAAGAGAAGCAGAAAAAAAGCTAGCGCGAGCCTTTGGAATCGTCGAAAAGGCATCATGTTTCACCTCCTAATAAATTGTCTCGGGCTGAAAACTCTAGTCGTCTTCGCCGATGAGGATGGCGGCGCCGAGGACGGTGCTCCACAGGCCGCGCTTATCGCCGACGGCGGATTGCGTGACGTTCATGGTGCGGACGATTTTATTGGAGATGCGGTAGACCTCTTTTTTCTCGTCCCAGGAAAGGTCGGGATCGAATTCCACGTTGAGGGTGGTTGCGAGCATCTCCGCGGCCAGCTCTTCGGCGTACTCGCCGGCAACTTCCTCGGTTTCGCCGAAGGAGTGATGCTCCGACAAATAGCCGTACATGGATTTGTCGCTGGGGAGGGCCAGACCGATGCTTGCGGCGATCAAGCGGTGCGCTTCCTTGGTGGAGTTTTCGCTGATGACGGTAAACGCCACCTGACCGGGCTTCATGTGCTTCAAGCCTTCGCTCCGGGAAATCAATTTGCAGTTGGGCGGAAAAATCGAGGACACGCGCACGATGTTGCACGCTGCGATGCCCGCGTTGCGGAGGGCAAGCTCGAAGCTAGAGAGTCTTTCGCGATGTTTGCCGACGCCTTTGGTAAGGAAAATCTTCTTTGCGACGAACGCCATGGTGTCGGGTTGCCGTGCCTCCGTGTGAGTAGGGTGACGCTCGGAAAATTTTCTGCTGTGGAAAAGTAGCAAGAAGGTATTCGAGTGTCAACGCCTTTCCGGGGTTCCGCAGAGAGTGAGAAGGAAAAATGAATGTAAGGTTACAGAGAGCGCGGAAAAGTTCACCGAGGGCAACGCCTTTTTGCTTCTCCGTGGCAGAAGTTGAACCGCGCGACTTGCATCGCTCTTGCCACCTCCCTATACTGACTGTGCCGCCACTCCTCAGCCCCTTTCGGGGACTCATGCGGCGGAGAGGGCATGTCCGCAACGGCGACCCGGCCTGACACGAGTTATCTCCTTCGCAAACTGCATTCTTTGACCGGCATCATTCCCGTAGGGGCATTCCTGGCGGAACATTTCTGGTCCAACAGTTACGCGCTGGTCAGTTCGAATCTTTACAACGAGAAATCGCGGGAACTTCAGACTATCCCATTCCGTCTCGCAGTGGAATGGCTCGTTATTTTTCTCCCGATGCTGTATCACGGCGGCTATGGCATTTATATTTGGCTCCGGGGCAAGTCCAATGTTTCGTCGTACCCGTGGGTGGGGAACTGGCTTTACACCGCGCAGCGATATACCGGACTGGTGGCATTCGCGTACATCGGCTGGCATCTCTACACCGAGCGCTGGCTGACTCACGGCAAGTCCACGTACGCTGATGTGCGGGGATTAATGCAGAATCCGTACGCGATGGCCTTCATGCTGGTTGGGGTTCTTGCGTCATCGTTTCACCTCGGCGCGGGAATCTGGAATTTTCTCTGCAAGTGGGGATTAGCGGCGACGGCACGCGCGCAACGCGCGGCGGGCCGCCTGGGCGCGGTGGTGGGCTTTACGTTTAGTGTTGTGGGCGTTTTGATCGTCATCGGTTTCCGATATAACTGGCATCCCTTCAGCTTCTACGCGAAATGAGAGAGCCGAGAATCATTGTCGTAGGCGGCGGTCTGGCTGGGCTGATGGCCACGATTCGCGTGGCGGAAGCGGGCGTGCCGGTCGACCTTTTCTCGATTGTGCCGGTGAAACGTTCTCATTCTGTTTGCGCGCAGGGCGGGATCAACGCCGCGAAAAACCAGAAGGGTGAGGGCGACAGCACCTGGAAACATTTCGACGACACGATTTATGGCGGAGATTTTCTGGCCAACCAGCCGCTGGTGAAGAGAATGTGCGAGGCCGCGCCCGGAATTATTGATTTGCTTGACAGGATGGGCGTCATGTTCAACCGCACGCCCGAGGGATTGTTGGACTATCGCCGTTTTGGCGGAACGCTCTATCATCGAACCGCGTTTGCCGGCGCGACGACGGGACAACAGTTGCTTTATGCGCTGGACGAGCAGGTGCGGCGCCACGAAGCCGACGGCAAAGTGAAAAAGCACGAAGGCTTTACGTTTCTCTCGGCGGTAATCGACGAGCAAGGAGTTTGCCGGGGTATATGCACGATGGACCTACGGTCGATGGAAGTAAAGACATTCGCCGCGGACGCCGTGATTTTCTGCACCGGCGGAATCGGCGCGATTTTTGGGCGTTCCACGAACTCGGTGGTGTGCACAGGTTCGGCGCAGTCTGCGCTTTTCCAGCAGGGCGTCGATTACGCGAATGGGGAATTCATACAAGTCCATCCAACCGCGATTCCTGGAGAGGACAAGCTCCGCTTGATGAGCGAGTCCGCGCGCGGCGAAGGCGGCCGCGTGTGGGTCCCCAAGAATCCGGGCGACGCGCGTGCCGCCAAGAGCATTCCTGATTCCGAGCGATTTTATTTTCTTGAAGAGTGGTATCCGAAGTTCGGCAACCTCGTTCCGCGTGACATCGCCACGCGCGCGATCCATCGCATCGTTTATCAGGAAAAGCTCGGCATTGGCGGGCAGGCAGCGGTGTACCTTGACGTTACACATATTCCGCGTGAGGTGCTGGATCGCAAGCTTGAGGGCATTCTCGAAATCTACGAAAAGTTCCTCGGCGTCGATCCGCGCGAAGAGCCCATGCGCGTTTTCCCGGGCATGCACTACACCATGGGGGGAATCTGGGTGAACGGAGAGGATCAGGGGACGAACGTGCCCGGGATTTATGCGGCCGGCGAATGCGAATACCAATATCACGGGGCGAACCGGCTGGGAGCGAACTCTCTGGTCTCGTGCATTTTCGGCGGCGGGCTGGCCGGTCCAGCGGCCGTGAAGTACGCGCGCAATCTCGAGCGCGGCGCGGAGTCGACGAGTGCAACCGTCTACGACGGCGAGCGCAAACGCCAGGAAGGGAAAAATCAGGCGCTTGTTTCGCAGGACGGCACGGAAAATCCCATGAGCATTTGGCGCGAGCTCGGAGAAGTTATGACCGAGCACGTGACCGTTACGCGCATCAACAAGGACCTTCAGGCTGCGGACGGCAAGCTTCAGGAACTGCAGGGCCGCTTCGCCCGCGTGAATCTGAGCGACCGCACTGCGTGGTCGAACCAGACGCTGAATTTTGCGCGCGAGCTCGGCAACATGCTCATCCTTGCCCGCGTCATCACCCTGGGGGCGCTGCAGCGCAACGAGTCGCGCGGGGCGCACTACAAGCCGGATTTTCCAAACCGCGACGACGCCAACTGGCTGAAGACTACGCGGGCCAAGTGGGTCAATGGCGAAATCCAGCTCAGCTATGAAGCGGTGGATATTTCGCAGATTCCGCCGCGTGCCCGGCGCTATGACGCGGCGAAATAGCAGCGCGGGCTGAGGGTCTATGGCTCAAAGCAAACAGGTCATCGTTCGAATCAAGCGGCAGAGCAGCCCAAAGGTGGCGCCGCATTGGGAAGAGTTTGCGCTCAAATGGCGCCCTTCGATGAATGTCATCATCTGCCTGCGCGACATTTCGGAAAATCCCGTAACTCGCGAAGGCAAGAAAACTACTCCGGTCAGCTACGATTCGAACTGCCTCGAGGAAGTGTGCGGCTCTTGCGCCATGCTCATCAACGGGAAGGCGCGCATGGCCTGCACCGCGCTCGTTGATAAGCTCGACCAGCCCATCCGACTTGAGCCATTCTCCAAGTTTCCCGTCGTGCGCGACCTCACGGTTGACCGCCAGTTCATGTTCGATAGCCTGAAGCGTGTCCGCGGATGGATTCCCATTGACGGCACCTACGATTTGGGCGAAGGCCCCCGCATGGCGCCTGAGGTACAGGAAAAAGCCTATCCGTTGTCGCGGTGCATCTCCTGCGGAAGCTGTTTGGAAGTCTGCCCGCAGGTGAACGACAACAACAAATTCATCGGCGCGGCGATCATCAGCCAGGTGCGCCTCTTCAACATGCATCCCACGGGCGCGATGCACGCAAAGGAGCGTTTGCAGGCCCTTATGGAGCCGGGCGGAATTCAGGAATGCGCCAACGCGCAAAATTGCGTGAAAGCCTGCCCCAAGGACATTCCCCTGACTGAATCCATCGCCGAAATGAATCGTCAGGCTTGGAAACAGGCGCTTCTCGGCTGGCTAGTAGGGTAGAATCGCGCGGCAGCTTTTCATCAGGGGGAGCTCATGCGTCCGCTACGCGCCGCGCTGAATGCCGGCTTGCTTACATTCGCGCTGTTGCTGAGTCATGCAGCGACGGGCGATGATATCGCCGATCGCGCGCGCAAGCTGCACTTCTCAACCATCGTCCTCGACACGCATGACGACACCACGCAGCGATTCTTTTCCAAAGACTTCGATATCGGCAAACGCAATCCCGATGGCCATATTGATATTCCGCGCATGCGCGAAGGCGGCATGAACGCGATCTTCTTCTCCATTTGGATCGACGGCCGCATCATGGGCCCGCCCGCGGTGCAAAAGGCGCTCGACCAGATCGATGCCGTGCACGAAAACGTTCGCAAGCATTCGAAAGACCTGGTTTTCGCCCGCACCGCCGAAGAGGTTCGCCGCGCCCACGCCGAGGGCAAAATTGCCGCGCTGATGGGCGTCGAGGGCGGCCACATGATCGGAAATGACATCCGCGTGCTACGGATGTTTGGCCAACTCGGCGTCCGCTACATGACGCTGACGCATTTTTACAACGATGAGTGGGCGGATTCGTCGACGGACAAGCCCGCTCACAATGGCCTCACCGAGTTTGGAAAGGAAATCGTGCGTGAAATGAACCGCCAGGGAATCCTGGTGGACATCTCGCATGTTTCGGACAAAACCTTCTATGACGCGCTCGAAGTCAGCAAAGCTCCGCTAATCGCGTCCCACTCATCCTGCCGCGCGATCTGCAATCACGTGCGCGACATGTCCGACGACATGATCAAGGCTCTCGCCGCCAAGGGCGGCGTAATCCAGATCAATTACGAGAAGAGCTTCATCGACCAAGCGTATAAAGACGCTTACGACAAAGCCACCGGAGGTGTCGTCCAGCACATGGACCAGCTCGTGAAAGCTTGCAACAATGACGAGGAGTGTATCGGCCGCGAGTTAGCCAAGACGGAGCGCCAGTTGACAGCGGAAGGCAAGCTCCCTCGCGTGAGTTGGGAAAAGATCATCGAGCACATCGATCATGCGGTCAAACTCGCCGGACCGGATCATGTTGGCCTCGGCTCCGATTTTGATGGGGCGACCATGCCCGATGGTTTGGAAGACTGCTCAAAACTTCCGAAAATCACCGAAGCCCTGATGCGCAAAGGCTACCGCGACGACGACATTCGAAAAATTCTCGGGGGAAATACCCTCCGCGTGATGGAGCAGGCTGAGCGCGTCAGCAGGGAATTGCAGTCGCAATCGCAGTAATCCTCCAAGGGAGAACCATGCGAGGTGAGATGCTTCGAACCATGCTTACCGCCGGCCTGTGTTTTTCGGCCGCGATATTCCTGGCGGCGGCCGTGACCGCCGACGACATTTCCGCACGCGCGCGCAAGCTGCATTTCTCTTCCATCGTCGTTGATACCCATGACGACACGACGCAGCGCCTTCTCGATGGCGAGTTCGATCTTGCGGCTCGCAACGCGGACGGCAGCATCGACATACCACGAATGCGCGATGGCAACCTCAGCGCCATTTTTTTCTCCATCTGGATCCCCAGCAAGGTCACCGGCCCTGAAGCCGTCAAGCGAGCCCTCGAACAGATTGACGCCGTCCGCGAACAGGTCCGCAAGCATTCGAAGGATCTTGCCCTCGCAACCACCGCGGCTGAAATCCGGGAAGCGCGCAAGCAAGGGAAGCTCGCGGCGCTGATGGGCGTCGAGGGCGGCCACATGATCAACTCCGACCTCGCGATCCTTCGCACCTACGCTGCCCTCGGGGTCAGATATATGACGCTTACTCACAGCGGGAACGACGAGTGGGCCGACTCCTCGACCGACAAGCCCGTCCACAATGGCCTCACGGATTTCGGGAAGGAGGTCGTGCGCGAGATGAATCGTCTAGGCGTCATGGTGGATATCTCCCACGTCAGCGACAAGACGTTTTACGACGCGTTGGAGGTCAGCAAGGCCCCCATGATCGCGTCGCATTCTTCCTGCCGCGCTATCTGCGACGCGCCACGCAACATGACTGATCAGATGATGAAAGACCTCGCCGCCAAGGGCGGAGTCATCCACATCAACTATCACGTCGGCTTCCTCAGCCAGGAATTCCGTAATGCCGAAAAGGCCGACCCGGAAATCAACAAAGCCATCAGCGCTGAAATCCAAAAGCGCTGCGGGGAGAACGAAGCCTGTCAATTGCTCGAGGGCGACCGCCTCACCCGCGAGAATGTCGAGAAGGGCAAACTGCCTCGAATCGAGTGGACGAAGATCATCGAACACATCGACCACGCCGCAAAAGTTGCCGGCGTCGATCACGTCGGACTTGGCTCCGATTTCGACGGCGCCAACATGCCCTACGGCATGGAGGATGCCACCAAGCTTCCCCAACTCACCGAGGCCTTTCTGCGCAAGGGCTATTCCGAGGGTGACGTGAAGAAGATTCTCGGCGAGAATACCCTGCGGGTGATGAGAGAAGTCGAGCGCGTCAGCCGTGAACTGAACGCCGCCATATAGATTCGAAAAAGCAACGCAAGAAGAAACAAACTCAATGAGGAGAGAAAAGAGCAATGCGTCAATCGGGATGGATGATGGCAGCAGCAGTCGCAGTCCTCGCAACAATGGCGGCCGGTATCGCGCGAGCGCAGGCGCAGTCCTCGCAACAATCCCCGGCGCCGGCGAAGCCCAAATCAACCGGGACAACTACTCCCGCGCACAAACCAGCGGCACCCGTCAGCTCCTACGATCGCGCGTTGTTGCGCCCCGCGCTTCTTACCGCGAAGGCTCCGGAATCGTATCAGGTGAAGTTCACGACCGCGCGCGGCGATTTTGTCGTTACCGTTACACGCGCCTGGGCGCCCGTTGGCGCCGACCGCTTCTACAACCTCGTCAAGCACCACTTTTACGACAACGCCAGCTTCTTCCGCGTGCTGCCCGGCTTCGTCGTGCAGTTCGGGATTAACGCATATCCTCCCGTCTCGGCGGCATGGTCCAAGGCTACTATCAAAGACGATCCCGTCACTCAGACCAACAAGAAGGGATCCATCACCTTCGCTACGGCAGGAGCCGACACGCGCACCACGCAGGTCTTCATCAACCTGGTCGACAATAAGCGCCTGGACGGCAGCGGTTTTGCGCCCTTTGGACAGGTCACGGAAGGCATGAACGTCGTCGAATTGATGTACGAGGGCTACGGCGAAGGCGCGCCCGGCGGAGCCGGCCCGAATCAAGACCTCATTGAAAAGCAGGGAAAGGCCTACCTGGACAAGAGCTTCCCGAAACTCGATTTTGTCAAGAGCGCGACTCTTGTCGGGTCAGCCGCTGCGCCCCCCGCCAAGTCTGCGCCAGCAGCCAAGCCCGCCGCTGCGGCAAAGAAGCCGCAATAATTTTTTGACGGTTCATTGATTACTTTTTTGAATGAGATGCATCTAAAGTTTGTGATGGCCTTTCTTTGACTTCCCGAAGGCCAGGAGCGTATTCTCAGTTTTCATGACGAACTGCCGCCAGATGATCTGTTGTCCATGCGCGTGTAACGCTGCGTGTCGCATGACACTCATCTCTGGCCACAGGAGTTTCCGGACTTAGAGTAGTTTAAGAATAAGAAAGTTCCGAAGCCCACGTGCCAGAGCTGCTGGTTACGCGGGCTTTTTTGTTTTTACACGGGTGAATCCGCTATGGGCGAAATCAAAGAGACGAAAGCGCAGCGGGTCGAGCGGTTGAAACGCGCCAAGAATGCTTGGGAGCACTTCGACGAAATTCGTGACTTCGCCCGGAAAGGGCACGGCTCCATCCCGCCCG
>WNFG01007948.1_pt1 | contig 10420 bp, 12 predicted proteins | sample 5400431 | NCBI WGS metagenome assembly WNFG01 (sample SAMN13153346, study PRJNA577476) | soil metagenome | isolation source: 120 cm saprolite under Douglas fir tree site 2 hole 3 replicate 2 | place: USA:California | collected 2015-04-18
TGGCCCATTCGACCGCCTCTTCCTTCGACTTCACCTGGATCATCCAGTAGCCGCCGAGCACCTCCTTCGCCTCGGCGAAGGGCCCGTCGGTCACCTTGGGCTTGCCACCGGGGAACGAGACGCGCGCGCCCATCGAGGGCGGATGCAGGCCATCGAGCGCGAGCAACACGCCGGCCTTCTGCAGGGTTTCGTTGTACTTCATCATGGCTTCAACGGCCTTAGCATCCGGCATGGCGCCAGGCTCGGCCTTCTCATACCCTTTCGGGATCATCAGCATCATGAATCTCATGGTTGTGTCTCCTTTTCACGATACGGTCTGCTTGAACACTCGATTGCGCCGCTCTTCGCTTTCCCAAATCACTTGGCTCATATCCTGAACCGGGCGAATCTCCCAGGGGCCCATGTTCATGCCGGGGTGGTTCGACATCAGCTCGATGGCCTGAGGGGCCCATGTTCATGCCGGGGTGGTTCGACATCAGCTCGATGGCCTGGTTCAGATCCCTGGCCTCCAGGATCAAGAGTCCGCCGAGTAATTCTTTTGTCTCGGCGTAGGGGCCGTCCGTGACACTCACCTTGCCGTTTTGATACCGCAGCGTGGCGGCCTTTTCAGGGCCGTGGAGAGCTTCTCCTGCCACCCAGTGGCCATTCTTCTTGAGCAGGTCGTCGTAGTCGAAGCATCTGTCAAGCGCGGCCTTCTGCTCGCTTTCAGACAGCATCGCCCATCGCTCGACGTCGAGGTATCCGAAGCAGATGTATTTCATAAATTTTCTCCTTGATGAATTTTCCTATGCGTCCTCACCGAGAGCCAGGCTACGGCGCCTCATATACCTGGCGAATCTCTGTCTCGCCGTCACCCGCCACTTTGAGAAATTCCTTGGTATATTCGATTGCCTCTTGCTTAGACTTCGCCTGAATCAGCGCGAAGCCGCCGATCAACTCCTTCGCCTCGGTGAAAGGCCCGTCGGTTACCGTAAACTTTTCTCCTGAGCGCCGGACACGCGCCCCTAACGCGCTGGGCAGACACCCTTCGGTTGCCAGCAGCCTGCCAGCCTTCATCCACTCGTCGATCAACTTCCCCATCTCAGTCATCTCCTGCTGGGTAGGGGGAGTGCCCTCTGGCTTGCTAGATTTGTACAAACACAAGAATCGCATCGCTTTCCTTTCTTCCTTTATTTTGAGCCGGGCATATCGCGCCGCGTGACCGGCTAATTCCCGGCTTCATCTATACGTCGAACGGGGGGCAGGCAAGATCGACACATCCCGCACTTTTTTTTGAGTTTTTTGAATCAATCGAGTCTGGGCCCATATCCTAAACACGGTGGGCCGCGTACAGATCAATATGGATGATCCGGCCGGCATCGACTCCTCTGGTCCCTTTGAGGCGCGTTATCTCGCGTTCCTCGAAACCATCACCCACCTCCGGCCCAGCCTGCACCGTTACTGTTCCCGCATGACTGGATCGGTGTTGGACGGCGAGGATGTCGTGCAGGATGCGCTGTTCCAGGCCTATCGGAAGCTCGACACGTTCGACGACGGCCGCCCGCTGACGCCGTGGCTGTTTCGGATCGCGCACAATCGATGTATCGATTTCCTTCGCAGGCGTGAGGTTCGCCAGGAGGCGGAGGTGGCCGCCATGGAGCCGGACTCCGTCGTGCCTGCCGATCCGCCTGGCCCCATTCTTGACCGGGCGGTCGAACACCTGGTGCTGGCTCTCCCTCCGAAAGAGCGCGCCTGCGTGCTGCTGAAGGACGTGTTCGACTACTCACTGGAGGAAATCGCGGACCTTGTCGACTCCACCGTGGGCGGCGTCAAGGCCGCGCTCAATCGCGGGCGATCGAAATTGGCGTCGTTAGCTCAACCATCGCCAACGCCGCACGCGTCCAACCCTGAAATGTCACGCCTGCTCCATCTCTACGTAGAGCGATTCAATCGGCGCGACTGGGACGGACTCCGTGAACTGATCACGGCCGACGCCCGCCTGCTCGTGGCGGACCGGTTCGCGGGCCCACTCGCCGACGCGCCATACTTTGGCCGCTACGAGCGCATGACGATTCCGTGGCGAATGGCGGTGGGCGAGGTGGACGGCCAACCGGCCGTTATCGCCCTGCGCCAAGACAATGGGCAGTGGATGCCGCACTCAATCGTTCGCATCGACGTAACGGACCATCTCATCATGCGCGTGGTCGACTTCGCGCACTGCCCTTGGGTACTACCGGCGACCACCTCAGTGATCGTCGAACCTTCCTAACTGGATCACTGTCCTGTTGGCACAGTGCGGCTTCGCCGCAAATGTGGGGCAGGTTGGTAACCTGCGGCCGATTGTCAATCGGCATGCCAAAGCTTTCGAGAAATCGACAACAGGCCGATTTCCAATCGACCGCAGGATGCCATCCTGCCCCACAAACAAAGGTATGTAATAGGTTGGAAAAAATCGTCGCGAGCCGCAAAGATTCTAAGGTTTAGTAATGCAGACGATCGCCGTTTGTCGTCTGCGTTGGTCCTTGAACGGAGCCCACCAAGAATGATGACCTGCCACTCCAGGGGACGCGTATCTCCGATCGCTCCGGAGCCGTAATACAGAGTGGAAATCCAATTTTCAACAAGGAGACACAATGCACACGAAAGAAGCTATTAAATTCGCGCTGACCGTCTCGAATGGAGCCGTGCTGAGCGTGATCGACAAGATGAGCGACGCTGCTACAACGTTCCCGACGCCGAATGGCGGGTGCCATCCGCTCTGGGTATTAGGTCATCTCACGATGATCGAGGGCATGATCCCGGAGGTCCTCTTCGGAGATAAGAATCCCGTGGCGGAGTGGCAGAAGCACTTCGGGCAGGGCTCGGAACCGGTCGGCAATGCCGGCGCGTATCCACCTTTCGCCGAGGTTCGACAGAAGTATCTTGAATTGCGGGAGCGGAACCTGAAGCTTCTGGACTCGCTCAGCGAAGATGATCTCGACAAGCCGACCAAGGCGCCACCCAAGGGACGGGAGCAAGAGTTCGCTACTTATGGGCAGAGCTTCCTGGTGCTGGCCCTGCACCAGACGATGCATCGCAGCCACGTGACTGATGCGTTACGCGCGGCCGGGCGCACGGCGCTTGCGGCACAAGCCTCCAACTAAGGCTCCGGTAGTCCGAGGCCGCTGTCCACCTTAGGCAGCGGCCTCCGAAGAAGTCTTGATCCGGGTCAGGCCGCAGGCGCGGCCGCCCGCCACCGGAGACAACCTGACCATTACTGTGCTTTCGACGCGGGGGGCTGGCCGAACTTGGCGGCGTCAATCGGGACATTCGTCTGCACCTTGCTCAGTTGAATGGCATCCCGCCCGTCCAACCATGCGTAGAGGATACGAAACGGCATTTTGATTCCGCCAACGTCGCGATAATCGGCGTAGTCGACCTGTGTAGGAATCCGGCCGATTGGCGTCTTGCCATAGTGCACCACGCGGAGCAGCAGCCCTGACTGCTGATCGAAATACAAATTTGCCAGCATGCCCCGGGGGCCTGTGCCCTGCACAACATTCACCAAGCGATCGTGCACCAATGGTACAGACTCGTTCGACGTTTGGCTGGATGGTCCGGGAAGGTCGCTGATGGTTACCGGCAAGCTGACTCGCAAATTGCTGAGGACTTCCTTGATCTGCCCGGGGAAGGAAAGCTGGGCGTCGAGCCTGGCTCCATCTAATTCACTTCCAGTCAGCTCGTACTCCTTTAACACCGTGATCGGCGTCTTTAGCCAACCTTCGCGGCCGTTGTAGGTCCTGATGTTCTCGCCCCGGTCCGCGGCTTTCGCGAACTCGATGAATGTGGCGCGCTGATCTGGAAATTTCGCATAGATCTGGACCTGGCCTCCGCCTCCGAACCCGCCGAACCCCACGCTGGTACCGTTGGCGACGTAACTTTTCAGGCTCGCCAACCGCTCGGTTCCACCGATTGCCTGAATGTATTTGCTTATTATCTCTTCGGCGGACGGCTGCCCTTCCGCCTGGTTGAGCACGTCATCCATTTCCTGTGACCCAGGGCCGTACACGTTCTCCAAAGATGGCGTCGTCGCCGGGCGATCGCGGCCGCGATGGCAACTCCAGCAGGTCACCACCTGTCGTCCCGAGAAGTTGGTGCGGTTTATGGCCGTCATCATCACCACCATCTTGCGCGCCATCACCTTTCTTGGCGTATCGGCTGCCCAATCCACTTTTTCGGTTCCGGCGTTCGCGTGACACTCCGAGCAGTCAATACCCAGGGCGGCGGACATGATACCCATGGTTCCCAGGAAATCGTCCACGGGAATTCCTTTGAGCACCTGGATATTCTTGAAGGCCTGCTCCGACGTCTGCTGTTGCGCTTGTGGCTGAGCCTGTGGCGCAGCTTGCGGCGCTCCGAACGCGAGGCCGGCCAAGCATAGAACCGTAATGCGTGTGTGTTCCGTCAATATCATGTCGCTGACCATTCTACTCCGGCGAGATATCGGCTCGCTCCGTGACGGGTCTAATCTGCAGCCGCAGCCTCGCGTCGGCCTTCCACTAGAAACACATGGAAGTCCGTCGCCAGAGGCTCGGCGCCAAGCTGCCGCATCATCAGTGCGATTTGCCCTCGATGGTAAGTGGAATGGTTCGAGACATGTTGCATCAGATGCGCCAATCTGACTGTTGTTGCGCGAAAAGGGACCATTGTCTCCAAGGACTCATCGGTCACGCGATTCAGAAACTCGGCCTGTTCCTTTTCGACTTCCGCCCACTTCAACTGCACGGCGGCAACGTTGGGAAATGCATCCGGATTGAACAGCGCGTCCCGCCGCTGTTTCAAATCCGCCAGGAAAGCGGAGCCAGGGGACGGCTCCTTCCAATACGTGATCCAACCCCACTCGCCGGCGATGATGTGCACGAGCGTGTCTCGCACGGAACGAAAACTGCCACCCAGATCGCGCGTGAACTGCTCATCGCTCAGTGCGGAGAGCGTTTGCAAAACTCTGTTGTTCGCCCAGCGATCGTATTCGTAGAGCAGTTGAATGTCATCTTTAGTCATGGTGGCGGGTGGAAGACCCCTTCATCGGGGAATCTTATCACGCAATTCAGTCGTTCAACTGCTGTAGAATAGGACGGAGAGAAACTGGTATGCTGACGATTGGCGGTAGTTTTCGAATGGGATTCGCGAAAGGAAAGGGCGAATTGGCGGAAGCACGGCGTGAGCTTTTCCGAAGCGCTCACTGTATTCGACGACATTCTAGCGAAGATCTTCTACGACAGCGATCATTCCGAGGATGAGGCGCGAGAGATCATTATCGGACGTTCCTTGACTGGAACGCTACTGCTGGTGAGCTTCACCGAGCGAGCGCCGGACCGAGTTCGAATCATCAGCGCGCGCAAGGCAACTAGGATGGAGAAGAAAGATTATGAAAAAGCCGGCTAAGGCGAGTTCAACCGGGCGAAGCCGCGACCTCCGTTCTGAATACCGCTTTGACTACTCAAAGGCTAGGCCGAACCGGTTCGCCGGACGGCCACGAGTCCAACCCGTAGTTGTTTTGTTGGCCCCGGATGTGGCGAAAGTGTTCAAGGACGGAGAGTCTGTTAATGCGGTGCTCCGCTCGCTCGTGAAGGCGCTGCCGCGTAAGGGCGGCGTCGGCTCATCGCGACGCCTAAGCTCGACCTAATTCGTTGGACGCTCCACCCAAAACCTGCTATGACGCCGTGTCGGTTCTGATCACCAAAACCTTCACCTGATAGCCAAGCGAAGCAAGTATGCGGATCAGCAGATCGGTTGATACGCGTTCAAGATCGTCGTTCAAGATTGCCGTCACGCGGGTTCGCGAACTTCCGGGTCCTCCTGGCGACTTCCGCGTGCGTGACTTTTGCTTGCGCACTATGTCCTTCAGGCACTTCAGCAGCACGTGCTGAACACTCCATGCAAGCGGTGGGATGCTATTAAACATGGTCCAAGACGAACTGGTTGCAATGAAGATCAGCGAACTCATGCTGGATATCGGCGAGCGCTTGGATGCGTCGATACTAATGGTGATGGAAAACGGTTCACCGCAGGAATTCAATGAGTACAGGGCCATCGTGGGCCGACTTATGGGAGCCATCCTCTTAGAGATTTTAAATCCGCTCTACTCCCAGCACCCTTCTCTGAAGCCCCCGGAATTAGCTTAAAGGAGTTTCGAAGTCTTTCTAGTTAAGTCTATAGCCGCGCCGCGCAAACACACGGGCGCCTGGGAATCGCTCTTGAGCGGCGGGCGTCAGTTCGGCGCGAATACTCCGCCATGAACCCGACTTGCCTTCAGGCATAGGATAGTAGAGGCTATAGCGGCTGCGAATCCGCCGCATCATCTCGGGGAATGCAGAAGCTGGGTCGTCCGTGTGAATGGTGTCTCCTCCGGTCTTCTCTGCAATACGATCCATCCCTTTTCCAGCTCTCAGCAAGGCGTAAGGTGCTACAACAGTTACTATCGCGCGGCGGACCGGATACCCGTGGTCTGGAATCACCAAACCGCTCAACAAAGCGTCGGCCTCCCACAGGTTACGGACCACGGACATCTCATTTCGCGTTCGCGTGCCCAGATTATCAGTTACGATGAGCACGGCGCGTCTACGCTGTGTGCGTCCTTCCCGAAAGAAGTAGTTCGCGGCATCGTCCACGGCCTGGTGAATATACGTTCCGCCACCGAACCGCAGGCCTAGGACATCTTCGATGTAGTGCTCGACTGCCCCCTGATCATCCGTAAACGGTCCAACCAATCTGGTGGAGGTAGTGAAGGTCATCACTGCGACGCGGTCGCCACGACGCAGTTCGCGCATCGCTTGGTGAGACGCACCCACAACCTTCTCGACTTTGGAGCGCATGCTACCGCTGACGTCGAATAACAAAATGATATCGAGAGACTGTTCTTCAGTCGCGAACCCTACTAGGCTTTGCTCTTTTCCTTCATCGAACAGCCTGAAGTCGCTCCTTGTTAAGCCGGTTATGATGTGTCCTCCTTTATTTAGGACTTCGGCATCCACGTGAACTTGAGAGACATCTGCTCGAAATGTTGGCCGCTCCTGCGCCGCCACCAATAAAACAAGCACAACTGCAATTGGGAAGCTCCGCAGCATCACTCAAATTATAGGTTGGATTGGAAAACTGGTTTCTCTCGATGCCCACCCCAGTTTCCCCCTCAAAATTCGTACAATCGATTCATGGATTAATCTTGGGCTCTTCAGCAACTTCGCCCGACAGGAAGGTGTTTGTTGAGTATGCGGTTGCGATACCTGATCGTTCTGCTCGTCGTCCTTGCCGCCGTCGCTGCCTTCGCCGGAAAGAAACTTCTTTACCCCGAGATCGACACAACCGCAGCGACCATTTCGTCTACACAAACCCAGTCATTTCTCGTGATCATGGGCATTGGCGAAAAGGTAGCCGCCAATTGGGATGGCTCCATCACCGCAACCGGAGCCACCATCCTTAGCCTGAAGGGCTGGCGTTTCAGTGGCTCCGACTCCATTACAGGAACTGCAAGTTGGAAGCTCGCTGTGCGCGAGGCCCCGGTAGTCCAGGGAACCGGGCCCTTCGAGGAAAACGGGATCATCGTCACCACCTCGGCCGCCACCGGCCCTGTCACGTTCGATGTCAAGACCACGCAGGGAAACTTCACGTTCTCGTCGCAAGATGTGCCGTTCGGCGTGAGTAAGACATTTCTGAATGGTCGGGCGCTGGCCGCGCAGACGGGCGCTTCGCTGCAATTGACATCCTCGGCGGAGGAAGAGGATTTCCCCTCGATGGCCCAGTCGGGCGACGACGTCTATCTCGCCTACACTCGATTCGTTCACGGCGACCGCACTTTGGCGCAGACCCAGGGCACTAAACAGGTGATCACCGATTTCGCATTCCTCGCGCGCCCCACCGGCGGCGATCAAGTTCTCTTTTTGCACTATTCAAAATCGCAGCGGCTATGGACCGGACCCTTTCCAGTAACCGGTACAGGAGAGGACCTGATGCGTGTGGCGGTGGCCGTCGATGGACAGGGACGCGCCTGGATTTTTTATTCCGCGCAGCGCGCCGGCAACTTCGACATCTATGCCCGCAGCGCCCGCGCCGACGGCACTCTAACTTCCGAAATCCGGCTCACCAGCGATCCCGGAACAGACATCTCTCCGGTAGCTGCAACCGATTCCAACGGCCGCGTTTGGGTGGCGTGGCAAGGATTCCGGAATAACAATCTCGAGATTCTGGCCAGCGCTCAAACCGGTGACACATTCGCGCCGGAGGCCATCGTTTCGACATCGCCGGCCAGTGACTGGGAACCGGCCATCGCCACGGCCCCCAATGGCGAAGTAGCGATTTCATGGGACACCTATGACAAAGGCGATTACGACGTCTATCTCCGCCGCGCGCGATTTACCGACCAGATCGGCCTCGACGATCCCATCGCGATCGCAGCCACAGTCAATTTCGAGGCACGCAGTTCACTGGCATACGATTCACAGAATCGCTTGTGGATCGCCTACGAGGAAGCCGGCTCAAGATGGGGCAAGGACTTCGGCGCGTTCGATACCACGGGAATCCCGCTCTACGGGCCCCACACGATTCAGGTGCGCTGCCTGATTGGAAACGACCTGTACACCACCAATGACGATGTAGCCAACACCCTACCGGGCACCTCCGCGGGCCAACTCTTTCTGCCCACAACCAGGGGCACGTTCCCGACACAGCCCGATCCCACCTTGGCTCAGAAGCGTACTGCGAACAATGGTGTGGGCCCTGCCGCGGGTCCACGAAACACTTTCCCACGCCTGGCCACGGATTCCGACGGCACGGTGTACCTCGCCTTCCGCGAACCCGCCGGCGGGGGGCTTTCCCTGAGCAATGCCACCGGCATTTCCGTTGGAAGCATTTGGACGGGCGCGATAGTCTATTTCGACGGAAGCCAGTGGCACGGTCCTGCTGTGCTGGGAGATTCGGACGCTGTTAGCGACAACCGGCCGTCCATCCTTGCGATGGGGCCGGGACGCTTGTTGATGGCTCAGGCGATGGACCACCGGCTGTCGCCGCTGCCCAATGGGACTCCGGCGATGGACGGAGTCAACTCGGATATTTTCGCTCTCGACGTGCCCATCAACCGGGCTCAGCAGTCTCCACAGTTGACCAAAATCGGACCGGTAATGCCCGATGCTCCGGATTCTCTGGCCGCCGCCGAGGCAGCGTCCGCCACGCTGAACCAAAGCTACCGGCCAACCGTGAACGGCCAGCAACTCCAGTTGGTTCGCGGCGATTTCCACCGCCACTCCGAACTCTCCTTTGATGGCGGCCGCGATGGTCCTCCATCCACGCTCGGCTGGGTGGGCTGCTGCGATCACGATAACGGCGGGTCCCGGGAATACTCCTGGTGGATTCTGCAGAAATTCACGGATGCGTACGCGCTGGGCGCCAAGTTCATTCCCATGTACTACTACGAGCGCAGCGTTAACTATCCCGAGGGACATCGCAACGTCTTGTTCGCGCAGCGAGGTGTGCGCCCTCTGCCTCGTCTGCCACTCTCATCCCGCGATCAGCGGATGCCCGCCCCCGACACGACGATGCTTTACGCCTATCTGCATTTCTTTAATGCCATCTCCTCTCCGCACACCAGTGCAACCGATCAAGGAACCGATTGGCGCAACAATGATCCCCAAGTTGAACCCTTTGTCGAAATCTACCAGGGCGATCGCCAGGATTACGAGATGCCCGGCGCACCAAGAGCCAACACCCCCACAGATTCAATCTCGGGATACGAGGCTTCGGGCTATGTTTCCACTGCGCTCGGCCTGGGTTATCAACTCGGATTTGAGGCGTCCAGCGATCACATCTCGACGCATATTTCATTCACCAATATCTGGGTGACCACGCCAACGCGCGCCGGTATCATGGATGCACTGCGAAACCGGCGGATGTACGGCTCCACCGACAACATCCTGGCCGATTTTCGCAGCGGAACTCATTTCATGGGAGAGTCTTTCAGCACCAGCAGTCCACCCGTCTTCACAGTGCGCCTGTGGGGTACGCAGCCGTTCCAAAGTGTAACGGTGGTCAAGGACAACAATATCGTCTTTTCCATGCCGTTCGATCGCGTCGCGTCATTCACCTTTCAGGACCAAACCGCAGTGAAGGGCAAGACGAGTTACTACTACGTGCGGGGCGTTCAAACCGACGGGCAAATCGTCTGGGCAAGTCCCATGTTCGTAACAATGCAATGAAGATAATGTGGCGTACGCACTCGTGCGTGCCGTGTCGAGACTCGTCTCGACTCCTGTTTCTACGCGTCATCGAGGGATCTTGGACTTGCCCCCAGTTTTGACACAAACAGTTAAGACTCAAAATCCATTTAAAGGAGAATTGAGTCATGGGGTTGTCGCGTAGGTTGTTCACCAAAGAGTTCAAACTGGCCGCCGTCCGGCGGCTGGAACAAGGGGTT
>WNFG01010734.1_pt1 | contig 10419 bp, 8 predicted proteins | sample 5400431 | NCBI WGS metagenome assembly WNFG01 (sample SAMN13153346, study PRJNA577476) | soil metagenome | isolation source: 120 cm saprolite under Douglas fir tree site 2 hole 3 replicate 2 | place: USA:California | collected 2015-04-18
GAGGGCAGGCTCACCGGCAGGTCCTGCGGCAGCTGCAGGTCCGCGAGCTTGAAGGTCTCGCGTGGCTCCTCGCTGGGATAGCCGCCGGCAAGGGCGGCCAGCAGGTCGCGCTGCACCGCCAACGCCTTGCGCAGCGGCGGCAGCGTCGCCTCGACCTGCGCGAGGGCGGCCTCCTGCGCGGCGACGTCGCTGCGGTTGGCGAAGCCGGCGTCGAGTTGGCGCCGCATGACGTCGAGCATCTTCTTGTTGGCGGCGATGAGCTCGTTGGTGGCGTCGATCTGCCCCCGCAGCGACGCCTCGGTGATGGCCGCGACCACCACGTTCGCGGTCAAGGTGAGGTAGGCGGCCTCGACCTGGAAGCGCTGCGCATCGGCCTGCGCCTGCAACGACTCGACCGTGCGCCTGTTGAGGCCCCAGACGTCGAACGTGTACGAGACCAGCACCTGCGCGGTGTAGAGATCGAAAACCTGGGCGCCCGAGCTGGGTACTGGAGCCAGGGCGGCGGAAGTCTGCTGACGCGTCGGGTTGAAGTTGGCCTGCACGAGCGGGAAGAACCTGCCCTGCTGGGCGTAGACCGTTTCCTTCGCCGCGCGCAGGGCGGACATCGTCGCCTGCAGGGTGGGATTGTTCTCCAGCGCCCGCTCGATCAAGGCGTTGAGCGCCCGCGACTTGAACAGCCGCCACCATTCCTGCGGAATATCGCGGCCCTGCACGAAACGTTGCGCCCGGCCGGTCGGGGCGTCGGTCGAGGACGTCCGCGGCGCGAGCGGTTCTCTCGTGTAGCGGTCGATGGGCGGCGCGGCGGGATGGAGGAAATCGGGACCTACCGCAATGCAGCTCGGCAACAGCGCCGCAGCCGTCAAGGCCGCGGCGATTGCGGAAAAACGCCTTACGGACATATTCAACATGTCACTGACATACTATATTGGCCGCCCCTGCGAGTTCTCGCGTGCGGGGAGCCCCGGCCGATTATTTCGAGTTTGTTGCGCCTTGGCTGTGATCCCCTTGCAACAATTGGTAAATATCGGTCGCTGCTCTGTGATTTGTCACAGTAGACCCCGAAACGGGGCAGTGGCCATCGTCACGGCGATTCCGAGGACTCTCGACGCGGTCCAACCATGCCTTCCCACAAGACAAGCCCCCCGATGCCAGCGGCTCTTGCTGCTGCCGCGCTCGCCGTCGTCTTCGCCTTCTATCTGGTCGGGCGTCCCGGCGACGGGCTGCAATCGGGGCTCGGGGCGGCGGTCCCCGCCAACGCCGAGGGTGCCGGCCCGCCGAGCGGCGCCGCCCGCGATCCGGACAGCGTCGACCTCTCCGATTCCCAGCTCGCCTCGGTCAAGGTGGAGCCCGTCGCCGAGCGCGAGTTCCCGACCGAGAAGCAGGCGGTCGGCAACATCGGCTTTAACGAAGAGAGCGCGGTGCAGGTGTTCACGCCCTATCCGGGCCGGATCATCGCCCTGTTGGCCAAGGTCGGCGATGGCGTGACCAAGGGTCAGACCCTGTTCACGATCGCCAGCCCCGACCTCCTGCAGGCCGAATCGACCCTGATCTCCGCGGCGGGGGTATTGGAGTTCACGACCCGGAACCTGGCGCGTCTGAAAGAGCTCTACACGACGCGGGCGGTCTCGCAAAAGGAGCTGGAGCAGGCGACCTCGGACCACCAGACCGCCGAAGGCGCGTTGCGCGCCGCGCGCGATTCGGTGCGTCTGTTCGGCAAGACCGAGGCCGCTCCCAGCGCATGGCCGACCCGACCCTGGTCGTGCCAAGCCCGATCACCGGCCAGGTCACTGCCCGCAACGCGGCGCCCGGCCTGTACGTGCAGCCCGGCAATGCCCCGGCGCCCTACACGGTCGCCGACATCGAGACCATGTGGATGCTGGCGAACGTCGCCGAGACCGACAGCCCCGCTTTCCGCCTCGGGCAGGAGGTCAAGGTCAAGGTCGGCGCGTTTCCGAACCGCGAGTTCGACGGCAGGATCACCACCATCGGAGCGATGGTCGATCCGGCCACCCGTCGCGTCCTGGTTCGCTCCGAGGTCAGGAACCCGCAGCACGAATTGCGCTCCGGCATGTTCGCCAATTTCGTGATCCGCACCGGCGACCCCGTGCGCTCCATCGCGGTCCCGCTCAACGGCGTGGTGCGGGAAGGCGACGGCACCATGACGGTGTGGGTTACCGCCGACCGCCGCCGCTTCACCCGGCGGCCGGTCAAGATCGGCCTGCAGCACGAGGGCTACCGCCAGGTCCTCGAGGGCCTGCAAGCGGGTGAGCTGGTCGCGACCGAAGGCGCGCTGTTCCTGAGCAATGCCCTGACCACGGCGTCGCGCTGACCGAGCCTCGATCGAGCCGCGAACCACATGGAGCATTTCCCGGGGAAAGCGGACACCGGCGCTCGGCGGGAAATGCGACCAGCCGGAGGAATCGCGCACGCGTTGGGCAGCCTGATCGGAAACGCGCTCGACGGGCGGATTGAGAGATAACCCGTGCTGAAAGGTCTGCTGGCATTCGGACTGACCCGGCGCGCGATCGTCCTGCTGGGCCTGCTGATGTTCGTCGGGGTCGGCCTGTTTGCCTTTTCCAGGCTCAACATCGAGGCCTACCCCAATCCGGCGCCGGTGATTCTGGAGATCACCGCCCAGTCGGCCGGGCAGTCGGCCGAGGAGATGGAGCGCTACTACACCATCCCGATCGAGGTCGGTCTTGCCGCCACGCCCGGGGTCGACGTCATTCGCTCGACCTCGTTCTACGGTCTGTCGTTCGTCCGCGTCGTCTTCCAATATGGCGTCGATTATTATTTCGCGCTCACGCAGACCGCGATCAACCTGCAGCAGAACGTCAATCTTCCGAACAACGTGACGCCGCAAATCCAGGGCACCAGCCTGGTCGGCGAAATCTTCCGTTACCAGCTGGTCGGACCGCCGCACTTCGGATTGACCAACCTCCGCACCGTCCAGGACTGGGTGCTGCAGCGCCGCCTGCTCACCGTTCCCGGCGTGGTGCAGGTCAATACCTGGGGCGGCACCACCAAGCAGTACGACGTCGAGGTCGATCTGCACAAGCTCGATGCCTACAACATCACGCTGCCGCAGGTGCTCAGCGCGATCGGCAATGCCAACGTCAACGTCGGCGGCCGTACCATCAATGTCGGCCAGCAGTCCGTGAACGTCCGTGGCGTCGGGCTCATGGACAGCGGCGGCTCCGCCGATTTGACCCAGGGCTACCGGGTCGAGGACATCGAGAACGTCCTGCTTTCCCAATCGAACGGCGTGCCGGTGCTCGTGAGCGACGTCGCCAAGGTCTCCGTCGGCTACGTGCCGCGGCTCGGCAAGGCCGGCCGCGACAAGGAGGACGACGTCGTCGCGGCGATCGTCATCATGAACCGCACGCTGCACACCAACGACGTGGTGGCGCGCGTCAGGGCGGAGGTCGACAAGATCAACGGCGACGGCAGCCTGCCGCCGGGGGTGAAGCTGGTGCCGTTCTACGACCGCACCACGCTGGTCGCGAGCACCACCACGACCGTGCTGCACAACCTGGTCTTCGGGTGCCTGCTGATCTTCTTCATTCAATGGCTCTTCCTCGGTGATCTGCGCAGCGCGATCATCGTCGGCGCCAATATCCCGTTCGCGCTGTTCTTCAGCATCGTCATCCTGGTGATCCGCAACGAGGATGCCAATCTGCTGTCGGTCGGCGCGGTCGATTTCGGCATCATCGTCGATGCCGCCGTGATTCTGGTCGAGAACATCTACCGCAATTTTCAGGCCACGGCGGAGGAGCGACAAGGGCTGTTGGAGCAGCTGGCGGAAGGAAGGTGGGGTCCCGATCCGACCCGCGCGCGGGATACCTGGACCGACCGGCTGCGGCTCATCCTGATCAGCGGGCTGCAGATCGACAAGGCGGTATTCTTCTCCACCGCGATCATCGTGGCGGCCTTCATTCCGCTGTTCACCATGCAGGGGGTCGAGGGCCAGATCTTCGGTCCGATGGCTCGGACCTATGCCTATGCGCTGGTGGGAGCGCTGATCGCGACCTTCACGGTCACGCCCTGCCTGGCATCGCTGCTGCTCCCCGAGCACGTCAGCGAGGTCGAGACGGTGGTGGTGAGGGCGTTGCGCTCGATTTACACGCCGGTGCTGCGCTGGTCGCTGACGCACCGAAAGATCACGGTCGCGATGGGCCTCCTCTTCCTCGCCGTCACCGGCTTCATCGGCTCGCGGCTCGGCAGCGAATTCCTGCCGACGCTCGAGGAAGGCAATCTCTGGATCCGCGCATCGATGCCGCCGTCCATATCGCTGGAAGCCGGCATGCCGGTCGTCGACAAGATCCGCGAAATCATCCATCGCCATCCCGAAGTCATTACCGTGGTGTCCCAGCATGGCCGTCCCGACAACGGCAGCGACGCGGCGGGCTTCTTCAATGCCGAGTTCTTCGTCCCGCTGAAGCCGTTCGAGGAGTGGGCCAGGGGCATGACCAAGGAGAAGCTGATCGACCAGCTGCAGGCCGAGTTCGCCAAGGAATTCACCGGCATCGGCTTCAACTTCTCGCAGTATATCCAGGACAACGTCGAGGAAGGGCTCTCGGGCGTCAAAGGCGCCAATTCGATCAAGATCATCGGTCCCGATCTCGCGACGCTGGAGCGGATCGCCCTCGAGGTGATGAGGGAAATGGACCAGGTCAAAGGCGTCGCCGATCTCGGTATTTTTCGGGTCCTCGGCCAGCCCAATCTGAACATCAAGGTCGACCGGGCGCAGGCGGCGCGCTACGGCCTCAATGTCAGCGACGTCAACAACGTGGTGCAGGCCGCCTTGGGCGGCACGGTGGCGACCACCCTGCTCGAGGCCGACCGGCAGTTCAACGTGACGGTGCGGCTCGCGCCCGAATATCGCAACAGCATCGACGCGGTGCGCAAACTCAAGGTCGGAATTGGGGCCGGCGGCAGCAACGCCTATATTCCCCTGACCGAGCTCGCTCCCATCACGCTCGATACCGGCGCCTCCTACATCTTTCGTGAGCGCAACCAGCGTTACGTGCCGATCAAGTTCAGCGTGCGCGGCCGCGACCTCGCGGGCGCCGTGGCCGAGGCGGAGGAGCGGATCACCCGCAACGTGAAGCTGCCGACCGGCTACCACATCGACTGGGCCGGCGAGTTCGAATGGCTGCAACAGGCCAAGAAGCGGCTTGTTGTCATCGTCCCGATCACCCTGGTGCTGATCATGGTGCTGCTCTACGGCCTGTTCAATTCGTTGCGCGACAGCCTGATGGCGCTGGTCGGAATTCCTTTTGCGGTCTCCGGCGGCATCCTGGGGCTGTTCGTTTCCGGGTTGGATTTCAGCGTCTCGGCGGCGATCGGATTCATCTCGCTGTTCGGCGTCTCGGTGATGAGCGGAATCCTGATCATCAACGGTTACTACCGTGTCGCGGAGCGCGGCATGACCGCGGTCGAGGCGATGTTCCGCGCGGTCGAGCAGCAGATGCGGCCGATCCTGATGATGACGCTGTCGGCCTGCCTCGGGCTGCTGCCGGCGGCGGTCTCGACCGGCATCGGAAGCCAGGTGCAGCGGCCGCTCGCCACCGTGGTGGTCGGCGGCATGCTGGTCGGACCGATCATGCTGCTGGTGATCGTGCCGGCGCTGCAGGCGATGTTCCTGGGCGGGGACGAGGGGTCGGCGCCGACGGCCGAGGCAGAGGCGCGTGACGCGGCGCAAGCGGACACGTGAGCGCGAATTCGGCCCGCAGGAGGGCGGCTTGAAAATCGGTCAATGGCTATTGGCGATCGTGCTGCTCGGCGCATGGGCGACCGTCGCAAACGGCGCGGGCGTCAACGGACCGGCGGCCGGCCGGCCGGTTTCCAGCCCGGCCGGCAACAGCGCGGTGAATCGTGGGGTCATCAATGGGACCGGCATGGTACGCCCGGGTTCCGGTCCCGGCACGGTCGGGGGCCCCGCCAAGGCTGGCGCGGGGATCAACGGCTCGAGCATCCGACCTAAGCACTGAGTCGCGTACACGCCGGACACCCGCTCGGTTGAGACCTGATGACGGTATCGGGTCGCCTGCCGCCGGCTCAAGTCGCCAAACTGCCGCTATCAGGCCGCGCGGGCAAACCTCAACGAGAAACTCGCACCTCCCGTCGCTCGGTTTTCGACGGTGACGGTTGCGCCGTGGACTTATTTCCCTCGATACCGGACCCTCCTATATCTATCACGAGCGCAATCAGCGCTTCATCCCGATCAAGTTCAGCGTGCGCGGTCGCGATCTCGGGGGAACGGTTGCGGAGGCGCAGCAGCGGATCGCGCAGAACGTGAAGCTTCCGACCGGCTATCGCATCGACTGGGCCGGAGAGTTCGAATCGCTGCAACTCGCAAAGGAGCGCCTGGCGATCATCGTCCCGGTCAGCCTCGCCATGATTCTGGTGCTGCTCTATGGCCTGTTCAACTCTCTGCGCGACAGTTTGATGGCGCTCGCCGGCATTCCCTTCGCAGTTGGTGGCGGCGTATTGGCGCTGTATTTTTCCGGCCTCGATTTCAGCATCTCGGCGGCGGTCGGGTTCGTTTCGCTGTTCGGCGTATCGGTCATGAACGGCATCCTGATCACGACTTATTTCAATCAGGTCAAGGCGAGTGGCATGGGCAACATTGCAGCCATGCAGCAGGCCGCCGAGCAGCGGATGCGGCCGATGCTGATGACGGCGTTGTCGGCTTGCATCGGCCTGTTGCCGGCCGCGGTCTCGACCGGCATCGGCAGCCAAGTGCAGCGGCCGCTCGCCACCGTGATCGTGGGCGGCATGTTCATTGGGCCGATCATTCTGCTCGTCGTCGTGCCGGCGCTGCAGACGCTGTTCGCGGGCGGGGAGCGCGAGTCCGCGCCGACCGCCGAGGCGGAGGCATGAGATGCGGGCAAAGCCGACGGAGCATCCCGAAGTCGTGTACAAGCAATGCAGAGAAGTCGGCCCTGATCGGCGGAAAGCGCATCGCACGTGCCGGCTTGGAACTTAATTGTGGCACGAAAATTGTGTATGTTGCCCTTCGATTCCCGACATTGACGCCTGGGGATCAAAGCCTGAGTCGGGCACCAAAGAGAGTGGCAACTGGCCATGCCTGCCAATCCGAACGGAGAGGTGACTGCGGCGGGAGAGCCTCCCTGACGCCAAATCGGCGGCGTCCGAGGTCCCGGTTCGCCTGCGGATCGCGGGCATTCTTCTTCGCGCGCTGTTCATCGGCGCCTTGCTGGTGGTGATTGTGCGCGTCAGCGCGCCCCAGAGCGAAAGCATCTGGTCCGCATACGAGACCCCCGGCGATCTCATCCGGCTCGCTTTGGGGGTGGCCGTCGGGGTGTGGATCCTGTTCCACCTTTTCATGCTGCCCGAGGACGCCGAGGGATACCGGACCTGGGTCTATCTCGGGCTCGCGGTGGTGCCCTTGGCATTGATCTGCGCCATCGCCGTCTGGTGATCGGCGCGATCCGCCCTACGGCTCGATCAGGCGGCCGGTCGCCGCCTTGAGCACGGCCTCGGTCCGTGTTGCCGAGCCGAGCTTGGCGCGCGCGTTGTCGATGTGGAAATCGACCGTCCGCTTGGTCAGGCCGAGAATCTGCGCGATCTCGGAAGAGGTCTTGCCGCGCGCCGCCCAGGTCAGGGTTTCCACCTCCCGATCGTTGAGCTCGACGAGCTTCGGCCACACCTCGGTGCGCGCCACGCCGGCGAGCCGCGCCGTGATGATGGCGGCGAGCACGTCGAAGTCGATCGGCTTGGTGACGTAGTCGTCGGCGCCGAGCTGGCGGCCCTTGAGCTCGTTGTCCCGGTCGGTGAGCGCGGTCAGGAATACGAAGGGCATTTTGGAGAATCGCGGCGCCAGCGCGACCAGGCGCTCCAGCAGCTCGAAACCCGACATCACCGGCATGCTGATGTCGGACAGCACCAGGTCGGGCATGGTCTTCAGGATGGCGGCGAGGCCCTCGCGGCCGTCGTGAGCGATGCTGACCTCGTAACCGCGCTCGACGAGCTCCTCCGCGATCAACGCCGCGGTCTCGCGGTCGTCCTCGATGCAAAGGATTTTTTTGCGCGCTTCGGCCATTCTGCGGTCCCGGGAGGAAACAAGGCTCAAATCGAACCCAATATAGAGCATTTTCCCATTCTGCTGACCGCTCTCCATCGTCATGGCCGGACTTGTCCCCATAGGCGCTAACTTAAGAGGCTCTCTTCCAGCTCCGGTCTACTTGCCCGCCGGCTTCGATTCGTGCGACCTCCCTGCGACACTTTGTCACTACTTACGATATGAATACTTCAGTCGACTTCTTGGCGCGCCTGACATATATCTCGCCCAGCCTCGCTCATCGAGGGGCGTCTCCGGAGGGCGATTATCTGCCTCTTGACAGAAGGGGTTGTTTATTCTATAGGAATTTAGTCCTATGGGAACGATCCATCAAACCATGGGTACAATGGGCGTTGCGACTGCTTTATTTCAACGTGGCTGCTCTTTGGTTTGTTCGACTTGCATTAATTCTGCTTTTTACAGTCAGTTGGATTGAGAGTGGCTATAGCACCGGTGATTATTCTTCCAAGACAAATTATCGCGGGATATTTATTGCCGATTGCATCCCAGTATTCGAATTCCAACAGTATAGAAATGCCAAAATTAAGCTGCAAAAGTCGATCATAATCAGTTCTTTCAATTGGTTCACTGACAACAGTCCCCCAATTAGCTTTGATTCCACCGGGGGGCAAATCTCCGCCAAGCGCTGGTCCAGTAGCCGGCCAACTTCTTTTGAACCCTCCTGGATCAAGTTTCATGAAGTGGTCAAGTTTCAAGTCTTTTGCAAACGATTTTCCATAGTTCGCGTATTCAAAGTTCCAAGTGATATGGTTTTTATTATCAGGAAGCATTTGGAATACTGGAAGCTGAACATTATTGGTAATCCAGATAATTGGACGTTGGTCTCGTTCCATGGCATCGAGCTGCCATTTCAAAATAAAGAACGTAAATATTCCAATGCCGATGGTGGCAGCCGTAAAAAAAGCGATGGCTATCGTAGCATTAGTCAATCTCCTGGAGTACTTATCTTGGGGGCTCTCTTTCTTTTTTCTGGCGCAATGTTCACGAAGCGCTTCGTGTATTTTTGCAACGAGTCTGACTATCCAGCATGGTTCGGTCTGCCTTATATGATCATTGCCTTTGTTTTGATTACTCAAGGATTAGCCCTCCTTCTTCTAAATGGATGTTGGCTATGGAATTGTCTAGCATCCCCTAATAGCCGCTCCGAAGATATCCGCGTTCTCTCGATTGTTGTAGCGGAACTGGAATTCCGCGACGTACAGCGGCATGTATTTGGCGCTCATCTTGTGGAACGTGCCGACGACGCCCCGCTTGAACAGCGACCAGAAGCCTTCGATCGTATTGGTGTGCACGGCACCAACAACATAGCGACCGCTTGCATGGTGGACACTCGCATGTGGATACTCAGTCAGCCGATGATAGACGTGGCTCTCATCGGTTGCGAGCAAGCTTACCTNNNNAGACGGTTTCCCGAACGAAGATTTCAGCCGCTTCTCGTGTCATACGGCTAAGAACACGCGCGATCACATTGCCCTTGCGCTGTACGGCGCCAATGATCGGCGTTTTGCCCGAGCCCTTGCCGCCGCGCCCTCCGCTCTTTTTGTCCCAGTGGCGATTGTAGTCTTTTCCACCGATCCAAGTTTCGTCAACCTCAACAATTCCGCCGAGCTTAGTCTCTGGTTCCATCAACGCGGTTCTAATTTTATGGGTCATATTGAGAGCAGTTTCATAGGAGCCGAACCCCATCATGCGTTGAATTTGCAGCGAACTAATTCCTTTTTTGCTGGTCAACATCAGATGGACGACGCGGTACCAGTCACGAAGCGGCTTATTCGTGTTTTCGAAGATTGTCCCGACCAGGACAGAAAATCGATAGCCGTCTGGGGCGCATTGTTCGCATTGCCAATGCCAGCGGCGCGACGGCAGGTTATAGACGGCTGGATTACCGCAACGGGGGCAATGGACGCCCTGCGGCCAGCGGCGGGCCTGCAAATAGGCTTTGCAGGCGTCTTCATGGGGGAACATCGCCTCGAATTGATGGACCGTAAGCTGATGGACCGGTTTGGGGCGCTGAGAACGTTTTGCCATGAAAGCCTCCCGACGATGGAAGGATATCTACCATGACCCACCCCTTCTGTCAAGAGGCAGATAATCGCCCTCCGGAGACGGTCCCGTTGGCGGAGCAAGGCGTGGCGTCCCGCGGCTGAGGCTCGTAACCAAGGCCCCGGGAGGTCCGGGACCCCGTCCGCCAGGCACTATGACCTGGCCGCGAGGAGCTCGCTGCACGGATCCGGAGGAAATGCCGGAGATGGAAGCTCGGGACCCCGGCCGAAAATCGCCACGGTGGAGCGCCGAGAGGCGCGCGTCCCCCC
>WNFG01007950.1_pt1 | contig 10418 bp, 8 predicted proteins | sample 5400431 | NCBI WGS metagenome assembly WNFG01 (sample SAMN13153346, study PRJNA577476) | soil metagenome | isolation source: 120 cm saprolite under Douglas fir tree site 2 hole 3 replicate 2 | place: USA:California | collected 2015-04-18
TGGTCGCCATTCTCATTCTGATTGCAATGGCGGCTTCTCTGGGGGGCTCCAACGGCGTCGCCAATATCGCCCACCTGGGCGGCGCGCTCTTTGGCTACCTCTATTTGAAATTCATGCCGGGCAAAGGACTGGGCTTCGCCACATCAGAACGCTTCTACGGCCTGCGTAACGCCTGGCACCGCTGGAAACGCCGCCAAGCCGCCAAAAAGTTCAAAGTCTACATGAACCAACATCAGGACGATCCCAAGCGCTTCGTCGATGAAAGCGAGCTGCGCAAAATGGAAGAATGGGACAAGAAGAATCGCGGCCCGGGGGGATGGGTTAACTAGCTGCTGGCTATTGGCTGCTGGCTGCCGGCTCAACCCCATTCTGTTGCTCATTTTAGTGCCCCGGTGAAGGGCGTATCGGGGCACTAAAGTGCGCAGGGCCTAAAGGCCGATCATTATCAGCCTCTAACGGCACGGCTAAAGCCGAGCCCTGATACCCTGCAGCGGCTGAAGCCTGAAGGGCATGCCGGTTTAGCCAGCAGCTAAAAGCCAGGAGCCAGCAGCTCACTTACCCTTCGCCTTCTTCTTCTCCGGTTCCGGAGCCTTCGCCTTCAGCATGGGCATCACCTGCTGTTCCGCGACGCCTACGACATGCAGGCGCATGAAGTTGGTGGAACCGCTGGCGTTGCGGGTCCCGGCGACAATGGCGATTACATCGTTCGACTGGACGGCCTGCCTTCTCAACAGCAGTTTTTCAGCCTTCATGACCATGTCTTCGGACTTGCGATCAATCTCGCACAGCAGCGGCTGGACGCCCCACAACAGATTCAGGCGGGCCGTCGCGCCGGTTGAAGCCGCCATGGCATAGATATCGCACTTGGGGCGGTATTTGGAAATCAGCCGTGCCGTGGTGCCGGTTTCCGTAAAGACCGCGATGGCGCGCATGTCGAGATCCTCGGCCGCGTGAGCCACCGATTCACAGATGGTCTCGGAAATCGACAGCTTGTCTTTCTGCCGGCGACGTTGTTGCGGCTCGTTCATGTGGGATTCCGCTTCCAGGATGATGCGGGCCATCATGGTCACCGCTTCGCGCGGATACTTTCCGGTCGCCGTCTCCCCCGACAACATGACCGCGTCGCTGCCGTCGAAAATAGCGTTGGCCACGTCGCTGGCCTCGGCGCGCGTCGGACGCGGGTTTTCAATCATCGATTCCAGCATCTGCGTGGCGGTGATCACCGGCTTGCGCGTTTCCGCGGCGCGCCGGATGATGTGCTTTTGAATGATGGGCACTTTCTCGGGCGGCACTTCCACACCCAGATCGCCGCGGGCCACCATCACGCCATCGGCCACTTCAAGGATCTCATCGAGATGTTCGATTGCCTGGGGCTTTTCCAGCTTGGCGATCACCCACGCGTCGGAGTGATGTTTGAAGACCAGCCGCTTGACCGCGCGGACATCGTCCGCCGTCCTTATAAAGGAAGCGGCCACCATGTCCACGTCATGCTGCATGCCGAATTCGAGATCGGCTTCGTCTTTTTCGGTCAGCGACGGCACGCGCACGATGGTGCCCGGCAGGTTGATGCCCTTGTGCTCACCGAGCACGCCGCCATTGACGATGTCGCATTCCACATCGTCGCCCCGCAGGGCTTTCACGCGCAGCTCAATCAGTCCATCCGACAGCAGGATGCGCGAACCGGGTTCGACTTCCTGGGCCAGGGTCTTGAAGGTGGTGGAGATCAGGTTCGAGGTCCCGAGAATGTCCCGGGGCGTGATCGTGACCTGCTCGCCGGCTTTGAGGGCCACGGGGGTACGGAACTTCAGCCGTCCGGTGCGGATTTTGGGGCCCTGAAGGTCCTGCAAAATGCAGATGGTCCGTCCTTCACGTTCGGCGACCTTGCGGAGCCGATCGATCACACGCGCGTGTTCCTCATGTGTGCCGTGAGAAAAATTCAGGCGGGCGACGTCCATGCCCGCGCGCATCAGATCGCGCAGCTGAGCTTCAGAACTGCTGGCTGGTCCTACGGTACAAACAATTTTCGCCCGGCGGGGCGTTGGCTGACAGGCCTCCAGGCCGATGGATGAATGATTGCTCAATGGGGTAAAACCTCTTATTCACGTTAGACGTTCAAGACATCGGTAAATCGGGACATCGGAAAGCGGAATATCGTCGAATTTGCCGTTGCTAATTGCTCATTGCCAATTGCTGATTGGCCATTGCTCCGATTGCTGCCGTTAACTCTTCGGATACACCTGCGCGTTGAATTCCGCTCCCAGCAACACGATCACCGAGAGAATATACAGCCAGACCAGCAGCGCGATGGCCGCGGCCAGCGACCCGTACACTACAGTGTAAGTCGCGTAGTTGGTGACATACCAGCCAAAGAACATAGTGGCCGGAAACCAAAGGCATGTTGCCAAAATTGCCCCGGGTAATACGTAGCGCCAGGACTGGGTTTTGGGCATGCCGTGATGGTAAATGAGTCCGGTAAAAGCGATGCTCGTCAGAATGGCGATAGCCCAGCGGCTGAGCATCCAGAACAGCAACACCACGGGACGAAAAATGTGCAGCGTCTCGTTCTGCATCCAGGCTTCAATTTCATCGCCGAAAACCACCAGCGTGGTGGCAAAGCCCAGGGGCAGCAGCGCCAGAAACACCAGATAAAAGGCGACCAGCCGCTCCTTCCAGAAGCCCCAGCCTTCTTCCATCATGTAGGCTTTGCGAAAGCCCTCCATCCACGAGATCATCACGCCCGAGGCCGCCAGCAGGGTGACCATGGAAGCGGAAACCAGCAGGCGCGTGGTGTGCTGCTGTTTCGACTGAAAAAAGGTCAGCGCAATCGAATTCGAGCCGGGAGGCAGCACCCATCCTACCGCCCTGGCGATCTGACGAATGAAGCCCTCCGTCTCGTGCGACGCTTCGAGGATCGAGGTCATTACCAGAAATCCCGGAAACAGCGTCAAAATCGAGGAATAAGCCGAACCTTTGGCGGTTGAAAACTGATTATGCTGAATCAGCTGCCAAAACGCCCGGCGCAATCGGACGACGAAGTGCATGGATGACATTAAGGTTAAAGGGGTTTCGCGGGGATGGCAACCGGTAAGTGCGAATGGGCCAAAAGGGTTAGCGGAGCAGGCCCGGCCATGCGACGGTTCGGCGGATATAATGCTTCAGGTTCGGCAAGTTCCGTCCAACTCACCCGAAACACACAGGAGATTCATGCACAAGCGTTCTCTCGTATTGCTCTCGGCCCTGATGATCGCGCTTTGCGCTTCGCCGCTGTACGCCGGCCAGCCATCCGGCCAACATACAGTCAAGAAATCGAAGACCGCCGACAAAAAGAAAAAGAGCAAGACCACCAGGAGTACGACCACCAAGAGCGCGCCGACATCCTCGGACCAGACGACGATTACTCCTGGTACCTCAAACACGACCGGGTCCACCAGTTTCGACCCCAATAAGGGACGAAGGCATCCCGCTGCGCCGAAGAAGAAGAAGCCGTAACACAAGGGCGCGCTGGCCTTCCAGGCAATGGAAATTGCCGGGCCGTGAGTGAGAGGTACTTCTCACTCGCGGTCCGGCATTCGTTCGGCGCACATGAGGCCGCACGCCGAAAGGACCGGGCGACTGACGACCTACAATTCACCGACAGAAATCAATCGGAATACAGTTCCCTGTTCCCTGAACATTTACGGCAGAAGGTCGGGAACTTCATACGGTGGCGGCGGGTCCAATGAATCCCTCTCAATTTGTTCAAGCAACTCTTGCACCCTCGCGACCCATGACGGGAGCAGCCCAGGCGCCAACAATGCAGATCGAAGTTCCAGGCACGTCCTTCTGGCCTGAATCTGCATTTGTCGGTATTTCTTCAGCTGCCGGCGATCGAGCCTCAGGTGCTCTTTCATATAGCGGCCGGCATTCGTAAGGGCACGGAGGGAGCCGTCGCGCTCGTCAACCTGAAAATGCTTTTCGTAGATATTTTCCTGGCAGGGGTCGCCAAATCTAAATCCCGCTCGCCGTTGCGCAGGGGAAGGCCATGTTTCGCCTTTGAAGATATTGCACAACCCACAGGCATAGTAAAGATTCGAATAGGTAAGGGCTAACCGCGGATATCGAGTTTTGGGGCGAAAATGGTCGACATGATAATTCCTGAGGCCCCCATAATGCGCCTCGTGGATGAGGCAATAAGCGCAGCGAGTATGGAAATCTCTTCGAAGATATGGCTTATAGTCCTGATATCTTTTCTGTTGGGGTGGGGACTCAATGCGCCGGAATAACACGGCCCGTCTACCGAGCCTTGGACTGCGGTACCTGAGATTGGGACTGACTGCCTACATTCATTTTGCGCAACTCGGCAGTCAACTCGCTGAGCTTTTGCATCATCATGCCGTGACGCTCTTCATAGGCCCTCATGATTTCGGATGTCTCAACATCTTCCAGCGATTGGAGCGTTTCCTGAATTTGCCGCAATTCAGCTGCCTGCCTGGAAGACAACTCTTCCTTTAGTTTCTTGTCAATCAATATGTGAAAGCGCAGGAGGAGACGGCGACGCACTTCCACGGGAGCGTCCGTCAAGTCGGGTTTTGTTGCTCGTCGCATCGTTTTGATATTTGGATCATAGGCAAGGAGCGGGGTGTGCGTCAATTGCAGAATTTTCATTGTTCGGGTTAATGACCGGGCGGCGAGGTTTGAGTCTCCGCGGTCAGGCTTCGCGCGCCGCGCCCGCGATCCACTCCGACGCCTCAGGAACCCCGCACCACAGCGTTTTAACTTTATACTTCAGGAACGCTCCATCGGACGTCAGCAGAACCATGTCTTCGCTGCGGGCCTGGGCAATCAGCATTCGGTCGAAGGGATCGGTATGATGCGGGGGCAGATCGGCAACGGCAAAGGCATGCGTATGGGTCATGGGTAGCGGGCGAATCGACAGGTTGGACAATGCTCCGGGAATGAGGCTTGCCGGAGGCGCCGGAAGTCGGAGCTTCCCGATGCTCCATTTAATGGCTATTTCCCATGAGCTTACCGACGAGAGGTAGACCTCACCTGAGCCCTCCGTAAGCAGCTTCTGCGCCTCCGGGTTCAGTCGATGGAAGGCGTCCAGGCTCCAGAGAAAAATCGAAGTATCGAGAAGATATTTCATTTCTTTTTCTTTTTTGTCTTCTTCACCGGCGGCTCTTCACCATGAAAACCGGCGAGGATATCGGGCGGCAGCGGCGCATCGAAATCGTCGGCCATCCAAATCTTCCCGCTGTACATGCCCAGTTTACGCGGCGTTTTGGCCGCCTCCATGGGGACAAGGCGGGCTACCGGCACGCCATCCCGGGCGATGGTCACCTCTTCCCCGGCTGCGACCTTTTGCAGCAGACGGGAGAAATGGGTTTTCGCTTCGTGAACGTTGTATTCCATTATGATTTCATTGTTGACTAAGATATGGACTAATGTCAAGATGGGGTCGTGGCATCCGTGGCCGGAACGACAGAAAGACATGGCGTTCACGTGCCGAGAGGACAAGTATTTGTCGAGTTGAAGACATCCGGAGACTTCGATGAAGGTCACGGCCGGCTTTAGAAGCCTGGATTCCACGCACCCTGCTTTGGCAGTCACCGTTAGGATCTATTCATTCGCGAAAGCCCGTAAGTAAAAATGGCGATAGCTCCGGGCCCATGCTATCCTTAGCGTCGTTATGTTAATCATTGGAATCAAAGTATTCTTCTGGGGATCGGAGCTAATGGCTGAGTCCCTTCGTTGTGGAACGTGTGGGAATGTGGCCCAGTTCATCCGCAAGACCGGCATGCGGTTTCTTACGTTCTTCTTTATTATTCCTACCATCCCTCTCAGCGGGAAGATGCACGTTATAGAGTGCCCTCGTTGCAAGACCCGGTATAACTATCAGCAGCAGGGTGCATAAGCCTTGACCAGCGGATTTACCGGGTGCGGGCACAAAAAAATGCGGCCTGGAAGAAGGCTTCCAGTCCGCAAGGTTCCATGATTCTCGTTTTGCCGCAGCGGTGATTTCGACCGCCGCTTTTAGACGTAGCAAGCTACGTCTCTACGGGCGGGAAGGCCGTCGGCGAGCAGCGGGCGCAGAACCATAACGGCGGGCAGACACCCGTTGGCGAGCGGCTGGCAAGGTGGCCAGCAAGTCCTTTGGTTTTACTCCGGCGCCGGTCAGAACGGCACTCACCTTGTCGCAGAGGCGGTCAAAGCGCTGCTGCTCAGGCAGAAGAATCAATCCGTCACCAAACCGCAACACTGCGAAGGGCGCACCTTTACCCAAACCCAGATCTTCACGGAACTTCCTGGGCACCGTCAGCCGGCCTCTGTCGCCGATTCGGGTCGTAGTCAGGTATTCAAGCGCCGGCTCATGTGTGGCCATAAAATTCGCCTCTGGTAGGAATACCCTACCATAACGCATCGAATCCTCTCAGCGGGAAAATGCACGTCACAGAATGCTCCCGGCAAGGCATAACTATTAACTATCAGCAGCAGGTTGCATAAACCTCGACCGGCAGATTTACCGGGTGCGACACAAAAAATTGCGGACCGGAAGCGTTCTTCCAGTCCGCAAGGTTCCATGATTTTCGTTTACCGCAGCGGTGATTTCGACCGCCGTTTTTAGACGTAGCAAGCTACGTCTCTACGGTTTTGTATCGGTCGGGTACTACTCCGCGGCCATCTCTTCCGCTTCGCCTTCCTGGCGGAGCAGTTCCAGAGCGCGTTCGGCTTCGGCGTAGGCCTGGGAGACTTCTTCCTGTACCTTGGCCGCCGCTTCTTCCAACTCGGGCGACAGACGGACGTTGCGATAGTACTCCATGCCGGTGCCGGCCGGAATCAGACGGCCGACGATTACGTTTTCCTTCAGGCCGCGCAGGTGATCGACCATGCCCTGAATCGACGCTTCGGTGAGCACCCTGGTGGTCTCCTGGAAGGAGGCCGCCGAGATGAACGACTCGGTCGAGAGCGAGGCCTTGGTGATGCCCAGCATGAGCGGGCGTCCGGTTGCGGGACGGCCGCCGTTGGCGATGACCCGTTCGTTTTCCTCGCGGAAGCGGAACTTGTCGATCTGCTGCTCCAGCAGGAAGGTGGTGTCGCCCACGTCTTCCACCTTGACCCAGCGCATCATCTGCCGAACGATGACCTCGATGTGCTTGTCGCTGATGGTCACGCCCTGCAGCCGGTAGACTTCCTGGATTTCGTTCACCAGGTACGATTGCAGTTCTTTTTCGCCCAGCACGGCGAGAATGTCGTGCGGGTTGAGGGGGCCATCCATCAGCGGCTCTCCGGCGCGGACTCGCTCGCCTTCCTGCACGTTGATGTGAACGCCCTTGGGAACCGAATATTCCTTTTCGGTGCCGTTATCGGCGACCACGTAGACCTTGCGTTGCCCCTTGGCCACTTCGCCGAACTTCACCACGCCATCGATTTCGCTGATGATCGCGGTTTCGCGGGGCTTGCGGGCCTCGAACAGCTCGACCACGCGCGGCAGACCGCCCGTGATGTCCTTGGTCTTGGTGGTTTCGCGCGGGATCTTGGCCAGCACGTCGCCCGGATGCACTTCGTCGCCATCCTGAATCATCAGATGAGAGCGCGAGGGCATCAGGTAACGGCGCGTTGCCTTGCCTTTGATCACGATCGCGGGCTGGCGCTTTTCATCGGGCGATTCGCCGACCACGTGGCGGGAGAGGCCGGTGACCTCGTCCACTTCGTCGTGCAGCGTGACGCCTTCCTGAAGGTCCTTGAACTGCACCGTGCCGCCGATTTCCGTGAGGATGGCGAAGGTGTACGGGTCCCATTCGCCCAGCACGCTGCCCTGGACGACCTGCTGGCCGTCCGTGACTTTGAGCTTGGCGCCGTAGACGATCGAGTACCGCTCTTTTTCGCGGGCCTTTTCGTCGACGATGGCGATGGAGCCGGCGCGGTTCATGACCACCAGATCGCCGGTCTTCGCCTTCACGGTTTGCAGGTTGATGAAGCGCACCGTGCCGGGATTGCGAACTTCCAGGCGCGACTGCTCGGAAACGCGGGATGCCGTGCCACCGATGTGGAAGGTGCGCATGGTCAGCTGCGTGCCCGGCTCGCCGATGGATTGCGCCGCGATCACGCCCGTGGCCTCGCCCAGTTCCACCATGCGTCCGGAAGCCAGGTTGCGTCCGTAGCACATGACGCAAACGCCGCGCTTCGATTCGCAGGTGAGCACCGAACGGATCTTCACCCGCTCGATTCCGGCCGACTGAATGGCGTTGGCGAGTTCTTCGGAAATGTCATGGTTCACGTCGACGATAACGTTGCCTTCGTAATCCTTGATCTTCTCGAGCGAGACGCGGCCCACAATGCGGTCGCGCAGCGGCTCGATGATGTCGCCGGCTTCCACGATGGAACCGACGTAGATGCCATCGACCGTACCGCAATCCTGCTCGCTGATGATGACATCCTGGGCCACGTCGACCAGGCGGCGGGTGAGGTAGCCCGAATCGGCGGTCTTGAGCGCCGTATCAGCCAGTCCCTTGCGGGCGCCGTGGGTCGAGATGAAGTACTGCAACACCGTGAGACCTTCACGGAAGTTGGCGGTGATGGGCGTCTCGATGATTTCGCCCGAGGGCTTGGCCATCAGTCCGCGCATACCGGAAAGCTGACGAATCTGCTGTTTCGATCCGCGTGCGCCGGAGTCGGCCATGACGTAAATCGGGTTCAGCTGGCCGGACTTATCGAGTTCCTGCATGTTGGCGAACATCTCGTCCGCCACCTTCTCGGTAACGTTCGACCAGATTTCAATGACCTTGTTGTAACGCTCGCCGTTGGTGATCGCTCCGTCCAGGTACTGTTGCTGAACGTTAATCACCTGCTTTTCGGCGTCCTTGACCAGCCCCTACTTGTGCTCGGGGATGACCATGTCGTCGATGCCGATGGACAGTCCGGCGCGGGTCGCGTACCTGAAGCCGATCTGCTTGACCTCTTGATAAAGGGCATGCCTTCGGGAAGACTGTCGTTCAGGATGGCGCGGCCCACCGTGGTGTTGATGAACTGGCGCTCGAACTGCACCGGTTCGGTGTGGATGATGTCCTGATCGTCATAGGCGGTGGTCAGGTCGATCACTTCACCGGTATAACGCAGGCGGATCGGCGTGAGGGTTTCGACCGCTCCGGCTTCCACGGCAAGCAGCACTTCATCGATGTTGGCGAACGGGCGGCCTTCACCCTTCGCGCCCGGCTTGGCCTTGGTCAGGTAGTAGAGACCGAGCACCATGTCCTGCGTGGGCACGGTGATCGGCTGGCCGCTGGCGGGTGACAGAATGTTGTGCGAGGCCAGCATCAGCACGCTGGCTTCGACCTGGGCTTCCGGAGACAGCGGAATGTGGACCGCCATCTGATCGCCGTCGAAGTCGGCGTTGAAGGCCGTGCAGACCAGCGGATGGATCTTGATGGCTTTGCCTTCCACCAGCACCGGCTCAAAGGCCTGAATGCCCAGACGGTGCAGCGTGGGAGCGCGGTTCAGCAGTACCGGATGGTCTTTGATGACCTCTTCCAGGATGTCCCAGACAATCGATTCCTGTTGTTCCACCATTTCCTTGGCCTGCTTAATGGTGGTGCAGTGGCCGGTCTGTTCGAGCCGGTGATAGATAAAGGGCTTGAACAGTTCGAGCGCCATTTTCTTGGGCAGACCGCACTGATGCAGCTTCAGCTCGGGACCGACAACAATGACCGAACGGCCTGAATAGTCGACGCGCTTACCGAGCAGGTTCTGGCGGAAGCGGCCCTGCTTGCCCTTCAGAGTATCCGAAAGGGACTTGAGCGGGCGGTTGTTGGCGCCGCGCAGCACGCGTCCGCGGCGGCCGTTGTCGAACAGGGCGTCCACGGCTTCCTGCAGCATGCGCTTTTCGTTGCGCACGATGACTTCGGGAGCGTGCAGGTCCATCAGCTTCTTGAGCCGGTTGTTGCGGTTGATGACGCGGCGATACAGATCGTTGAGATCCGAGGTCGCGAAGCGTCCGCCATCGAGCGGCACCAGAGGGCGCAGTTCGGGCGGAATGACCGGGATCACATCGAGGATCATCCACTGGGGCTTGTTGCCGCTCTTGCGGAAGGCTTCAACCACTTTCAGGCGCTTGGCATACTTGAGCCGCTTCTGCAGAGAAGTCTCGTTCTTCATCTTCTCGCGCAGTTCGGTGGAAAGCTCGTCGACTTCCACGCGCTTCAGAATTTCCTTGATGGCTTCAGCGCCCATCATGGCCTTGAAGCCGGTGGCGCGGTACTGCTGATCGAGTTCGCGGAAGCGGGTCTCTTCTTTGATCACTTCGCGGTCTTTGACCGGGGCTTCGCCCGGATCGACGACCACATACGACTCGAAGTACAGGACCGATTCCAGATCGCGCAGCGAGATATCGAGCAGATGGCCGATGCGCGAGGGAAGGCCCTTGAAGAACCAGACGTGTGAAC
>WNFG01012977.1_pt1 | contig 10416 bp, 10 predicted proteins | sample 5400431 | NCBI WGS metagenome assembly WNFG01 (sample SAMN13153346, study PRJNA577476) | soil metagenome | isolation source: 120 cm saprolite under Douglas fir tree site 2 hole 3 replicate 2 | place: USA:California | collected 2015-04-18
ACGGCGAACTTCCGAGTCGATCTCCTTGGCGGTCTCTTCGCTGAAGTCGCGGTGTTGGGAGATTTCGCGGCCCAGGAAAATCTGCTCTTCCTTCTTGCCGAAGGTAAGCGGACCCAGGCTGCTCATGCCCCACTCGCAGACCATCTTGCGTGCCATTTCTGTGGCGGTTTCAATATCGTTCCCCGCCCCGGTAGACATCTGGTTCAGGAAAAGCTCTTCCGCGATGCGGCCGCCCATGGAAACTGCGATCCGCGTGCACAAGTACTCTTTCGTGTAGTTATGGCGGTCCGTCTCCGGAAGCTGCATCGTCACGCCCAGGGCCATGCCTCTGGGAATGATGGTCACTTTATGTAGCGGGTCTGCCGTTGGCGTGAGTGCCGCAACCAGGGCATGACCAGCTTCGTGATATGCCGTGACCCTCTTTTCTTCCTCGGTCAACAGCATGCTCTTGCGCTCCGCGCCCATCATGACCTTGTCTTTGGCCAGTTCAAAGTCGTACTGCAGGACGGCTTTGCGGTTGTTGCGCGCGGCGTTCAGCGCAGCTTCGTTGACCATGTTGGAGAGCTCGGCGCCGGAGAAGCCCGGTGATCCGCGAGCCAGGATCGAGAGATCCACGTCGTCCGCCAATGGAATCTTGCGCGTATGTACGCGGAGAATCTCTTCGCGGCCGCGAACGTCAGGAAGCGGCACTACAACGCGGCGATCAAAGCGCCCTGGCCGCAGCAGCGCGGGATCAAGCACGTCTGGGCGGTTCGTGGCAGCAATCAGGATTACGCCTTCGTTCGATTCAAAGCCATCCATCTCCACCAGGAGTTGGTTCAGCGTCTGTTCGCGCTCATCGTGTCCGCCGCCAAGTCCGGCGCCGCGATGGCGTCCGACAGCGTCAATTTCGTCAATGAAGATGATGCAGGGAGCATTTTTCTTGCCCTGTTCAAACAGATCGCGGACACACACCCTTGGGAATGCGTCCGCCAAGCTTCTGGAATTTTTGCGCTTCGCGCAGGAACTCGATGATCTCGCGCAGTTCTTCCTTGGCTTCGTCCACGCCAGCCACGTCTTTGAACGTGATCTTCTTCTGCTGCATGGAGAGCAGCCTAGCTCGGCTCTTGCCGAAACTCAGGGCCTTATTGCCCCCGCTTTGCATCTGGCGGATCATGATGAAGAAAAGCACACCCACCAGAAGGACCGGCGAGAACTGGAACAGCACCATCAACCAACCCGCTCCCTGATTGTCCTTGAGGATGGTGTTGACGTTGTGCGCCTTCAAGTCCTTCCACATTTCGGGATTGTTGGCCGGAATTACCAGGTGGAATTGGGTCTTCTCGTTGCGTAGCTTGCCGCGGGCTTCTGTGCCCGAAATGGTCACTTCAGAGACGTCATCGTTGCCCACGTACTGCGTGAACTGAGAGTAACTGATCTCCTGGTCTTTGGCGCCGTTCGCCGACTTGGTGATCACGGTCCAAAGGACCACCCCTACCAGGAGCAACGCCACCCACAAGACCACTGTCTTAAATGTCGAATTCACTGAAAAACTCCTAAACTCTTAGCCGATTGTCCTTCGGCTTCAACAACTTCCCAACTGAAAACGGAATCTTGGTCGTAACTACTAAGACTCTGCCGGGACCAAAAAAGTATCAAAAGAATGGCTCTTTGGCCAGATTGGCTGGAAAGACACACTCCCAGCACCATTAGATGCCAAAACGCCTCATTCGATCTAAACTTCTGCCTGTCAAAATTCTATACCTCTTTAGGCACTCTGTGGGAGCCAGCAAAGTACTTAAGCCGGATCAAGCCTTCGGCGCCGCCTCTTTTGGAAGCAGCTCCTTCGGATCCCGCGCTTCCTCTCCGGCTATCGCGATATAGGGCAGGTTCCGGCCCAGGTGCGTGCCACCCAGTCCATAGCCTACGACAAAACTCTCATTCAGGAGAAAACCATAGTAATCGGGCTGCAGGTGCACGCGGCGCGCGGACTGCTTGTCCAGCAGGGCCGCCAATTTCACGCTGCTGGCGCCGCGCCCCATCAGATTACGAATCAGGAACTCACTGGTAACTCCGGACTGTACCAGGGCCTCAACCAGCAATACGTGCTGGCCCGCTACCTGGACTTCCGGGCTATAGAAGATTTCTGTAGTGGTGGCGCTGGCTTCGGAGGGCCATGGCTTCATGAACTGGCAGATTACCGGCACGTCCAGCTCCCGAACCAGATCAGCCACGAAGATAAATGCATTGTCGAGCACGCAGACAACATAGACGGTCTTGCCCTGGAAGTCCCGGTTGATTTCGCGGCCCATCTCCTGCACGCGTTTTCTGATCTGGTCGGCGGACACGAGCGCGTTGGGATACTGCCGGCTTAAGCTGTTGCTGGCCACTCTTTCGCCCCTTACTGCTGCAACTTAGTTTCCAGAATCAATACCGCTTGATCGGACTGCGCGATGAAGGCGGCAGAAGCCGGGAACCCGCGCATCCAGACGATCTCTCCAGCACTCTCAACTACTGGCCACGACTTGCGGTCGGCTGGGGAAATCTGCCGGCCCAAACGTGCTGTCTGGAGCAATTCCTTTACCTTCTTCCGGGATTTAGTGTGCACCGGGAAAAAGGTGTCGCCCGCACGCCAGTTCCGCACAATCAATTCCTGCGCCAGACGCTTCCGATCAAGCATGAAAGAAGAATTATAACTTGACGTCCGGCTGTCAGTGATTAGTTCCGCCCGCACGATGGCCCCAATCTCCGGGACTTCCACCTGCCCCGGGACCGCCAAGGTATAGCGATAGTCGGCCGCCGGCTCGCGTTGGATGCGCGCAAGTTGCAACTCGCGGAATGAACGAGTGCTCACCAACTGATGCGGCAGCTCAATCGTCGTTCCACGTGTATTGTCGGCGCCCAGGTCCAGGAGTTGGTCGACATGCTTGAACTCGAGCGCCACGCCGAAATGCTCGCCCATCGCACGCACCAACCGTCTCCGTGCCGCCAGCGGAATCCCCGTTAGGGCAGCCAGATCCACAGCAAGCGCTTCCGACTGGCCGGCGCTTCTGCCTCCGCCACGCGTGGGTTTGCCCTCGCGCACCAGGCGGGAGAACAGGACCGCAGTCTCCTGCTCCCAATATTCTTCCTCGGCCCGCGCGACTTCCCCGAGATCAGCCAGTGTATGGCGAATGCCTGGGTTGTAATTCTGCTCCAGCAACGGCAGCAGTTCATGTCGCACGCGATTCCGCGTATGGGCCAGGTCGCGATTGGTTGCGTCTTCCCGCCAGGGCTGATTCAGTGAAGCGAGGTAGCTCTCGACTTCACTTCGGCTAACGCCGAGCAGAGGTCGCACCAGGAATTTCTCGCGCTGCCACGGAGCAATGCCGGCTAGACCGCGCGTGCCGGAGCCGCGTACCACACGCATCAGGATGGTTTCCGCCTGATCATCGAGCGTGTGCGCGGTCGCGATTTTGTCCGCCTTGCCGCCAGCGATCAACTCCGCGAACCACCGATGCCGCAGTTCGCGGGCCGCCGTTTCCAGGCTGGACTTGTTTCCCTGCGCATGGGCAGGAGTGCTGCCCGAACCGGCATGGAACTCCAGCCCCAGCGATTCCGCCAGCGCTTTGGTGAAAGACTCGTCAGCATCGGAGTCCGCGCCCCGGATTCCGTGATTAAAATGCGCGACTGAGAGTACGACTCCCAGTTCGCTCCGCAACTCCATCAAAGCCCGCAGAAGTGCTACCGAGTCCGCCCCCCCGGAGACAGCAACGGCAATCCGGTCCCCGGGCTGGAGCAACCGGTGCTCGCGAATGTACCCTTTGACCTTCTCAATCACGAGTCAATACTACTGCTTTAGACACCAAATCGCCCTCAGGCTGGTAGGACCATCTCGTAAAGTTGTTATACTTTTTACCCCTTATGAAAGTCGTAGCTGTCATCCCCGCCGCCGGACTAGGCACTCGAATGGCGCCTCCGGGAAAAAAGGGTCTGCCCACCAAGCAGTTCTTCGAGATCCATGGGACCCCGATCATCATTCATACCTTGCGCATCTTTGCGCGCAACCGGCAGATCACACATATTGTCGTTGCATTGCGCAAGAACGAGATCGAGCCCTTTCGCAAACAACTGGAAAAGGAGGGTATGGCCGATAAAGTCCAGGTCGTGCAAGGTGGCGACCACCGCCAGCAATCCGTGGCCAACGCGCTGGCCAGCCTGAAGGCCGCGCCCGATGATATTGTCCTGGTGCACGATGCAGTTCGGCCGTTCGTGGACGACGAAATCATTGCCAATGTGATCCGCGAAGTGGAAAAACACGGTGCCGCAATCGCGGGTCTGCCGGCGGTCGACACCATCAAACAGGTCGACCGCGCCGCTGAAGGCGCCATCATCACGTCCACCATCCCGCGCGAGCGTGTGGTGCAGGCACAGACGCCGCAGGGCTTCCGCTATGCGCTGATCAAGCGCGCTTTTGATAGCGCAATAGCCGACGGCTTCACCGGCACCGACGAAGCCTCTCTCGTCGAACGCATCGGCGAAAGCGTATGGGTGGTCATGGGCTCGGCAAGAAATTTGAAAATCACAACACCGGGAGACATGAAACTGGCGGAGTTTTTGATGGAGCAAGGTAAGGAAGATACGAACCTGGCAGGATAAATTTCTACCGTGGATGAACGCGGAAGGACGCGGATAATGCAAGAAATCGATTCGGTACTCTTACATCCCGAGCTGACCGAGAAGATTATTGGCGTCTACTACGATGTTTATAACGAAGTCGGTCACGGGTTTCTTGAATCGGTCTACAGTGATTCCATGAAAATAGCCCTGATCGAAGCTGGGCTGTCGGTGCTTCAAGAAGTTTCGATACCCGTCTACTTTCGCGGACAGGACGTCGGAAAGTTCAAAGCTGATCTATTGTCGAAGGCTGCATTTTGCTAGAACTCAAGGCTGCGCAAGCCCTGGATCGTTCACATGAAGCGCAAATCATGAATTATCTTCGCGCCACACAACTTGAAGTCGGCCTGCTCCTGAATTTCGGCGCGATAAGGCCGCAATTTAAGCGCTTTGTCTTTGCAAATTCAAATAAGAAAATCCGCGTTCATCTGCGTTCATCCACGGTAGGTCACTCATGAGAATTGGTTACGGCTGGGATTCACATGAATTCAAACGCGGCGTTCCCTTGAAGATTGGCGGAGTAGAGCTTCCTCACACGCATGGCCTTTTCGGCCATTCCGACGGCGATGTTCTTCTCCATGCTCTGACCGATGCTTTGCTCGGAGCTGTTGCTGCCGGAGATATTGGCAGCTACTTTCCGCCGAGTGATCCTAAATGGAAGGGTTCTGATTCCGTCATTTTTCTGGAAGAAGCGCTCAAACAGGTACGCAAGGCTGGATTTACCATCGCCAACGTGGACTCCACATTGATTCTGGCTGAGCCGAAGATTGGTCCACACAGCGCCAGGATCCAGGCACGTGTGGCGAAGCTGCTGGGCGTAAAGCCCGGACAGGTTGGGATAAAAGCCAAGACACCGGAAGGCATGGGAACCGACAACGCCGCAATTGCGCATGTGGCAGTGTTGCTGGAACCAGCAACAGGTCCGGGTAGGCCAGCGAAGAAGAAACGGGCTCGCTCAAAGAAAGCAACAAGAAGATAGCCTGTGTTGGCCTCGGTCTTTTGTTCCATTGATCCCCTTCAATATTGTTGCTAATCTTAGCCGCTCGATTGTAAGTCCAATTTCCCTTCCGGCGGTTTTTATGAAAAGACTGGTCTGCGCTCTTCTTCTGGTTGGTGCTTTGTCTGTCAGTGTTGTTGCCTGGGCAAGCAGTCCACTTCTGCTGCAAAAGCCAACTCTTTCGAAAACACACATCGCGTTCTCTTATGCAGGCGATCTCTGGCTGGTGCCGCGCGAGGGTGGCGAAGCGCGTCTGCTCACCAGCGGTAGTGGTTTCAAAACTGATCCTGTCTTTTCGCCCGACGGCAGCAAGATCGCTTTCACCGGTGACTACGATGGCAACGTCGATGTCTACGTCATTCCCGCGACGGGTGGCGTGCCACGTCGTCTGACACACCATCCCGCCGTGGATGAGGTAATCGGCTGGTCGGCGGACGGCAAGCAGGTCCTCTTTCGTTCCGTCCGCAACAGTTATTCGCGTTTCGACCGCCTCTTTACCGTGCCTCTGGAAGGCGGGCTGCCTCGCGAACTCCCGCTGCCTATGGCCGAGTTCGGCGCGTTTTCGCCTGACGGCAAACACATCGCATATGTGCCAGTTGACAATAACCGCCGGCTGTCAGCTATTGGATGGAAGCGTTATCGCGGCGGCCGGGCCTCACGCGTGTGGATTGCCAACCTGTCGGACCTGAGTCTCGTCCAGGTTCCGCGCGAAACCTCGAATGATGGCAATCCCATGTGGATGGGCGAAAAGGTCTATTTTCTCTCCGATCGCAATGGACCGTTCAGCCTGTTTTCTTACGATTCCAAAAGCAAGAAAGTCGAACAGGCCCTGCCCGGCAATGGCGCGGACATCAAGTCCGCCGCAGCCGGCCCTGGAGCAATTGTGTACGAGCAATTTGGGTCGTTGAGCCTCTTCGATCCGGTAACCGGCAAGTCTAAGACGGTCTCTGTAACGGTGCCCGCCGATCTGCCCAATGTGCGTCCGCATTTCAAGAAAGTTGAAAGTGAGATCGAAACTGCCCGGCTTTCTCCCAGCGGAGCCCGCGCCGTGTTCGAAGCCCATGGCGAAGTCCTTACGGCGCCAGCCGAAAAAGGCGATATTCGCAACTTAACCAGCACACCGGCAGTAATGGAGCGTGATCCCGCGTGGTCGCCCGATGGCAAGTGGGTGGCGTATTTCTCTGATGAGTCCGGCGAGTACCAGCTCTTCCTCAAGAATCCTGACGGCATGAGCGAGCCCAAAAAAATCAGCCTGGGTGCGCAGCTGTCATTTTTCTACGGTCCCACCTGGTCACCGGACAGCAAGAAGATCGCATTTACTGACAAGCGGTTGAACCTTTGGTATGTGGACTTGGCCAAGGGCGCGCCGGTAAAGATCGATACCGACAATTACGATGCTCCCAACCGCAGCCTGGACCCGGTGTGGTCGCCCGACAGCCGCTGGGTCGCCTACACCAAGCGGCTCGTCAGCCACATGCACGCGGTCTTCGCGTATTCGTTGGAACAGGGAAAGAGTTTGCCACTGACCGACGGCCTCAGCGACGCGCGCTACCCGGCCTTCGATCAGAAAGGCCAGTATCTCTATTTCACCGCCAGCACCGACGCGGGTCCAACGACGGGATGGCTCGATCTTTCGAGCATCAATCGTCCTGTCACGCGTAGCGCGTACTTGATGGTGCTGCGCAAAGACCAGCCTTCGCCTTTGGCGCCTGAGAGTGACGAAGAAAAGGCCGGTGACGAGGTCAAACCTGATGCCGATAAGTCGGCCAAGGCCGACGACAAGCCCGAGGATCCAGCCAATCCTGAGGATCGCGCCATGGCGCAAGATGCTCGCGCAGCAAAATCGGGTAAAGCAGAAGCAGTCACGGTGCGTATCGACGCCGAGAACATCAGTCAGCGAATCCTCGCGTTGCCGATCCCGGCGCGCAGCTATGGCCAGCTTGTTGCGGGAAAGGCTGGGACGATATTTCTCGTGGAGGAACCCGCGGGTCCCGATCCGGAATTGCAGAATACTTTGTGGCGTTTTGATCTGACATCGCGCAAACCGGAAAAGATGATGGAAAACGTGGCTACTTTCAGCATTTCCTTCGACAGCAAGAAGATGCTTTACAGCAAAGGCCGCCGCCGCGCAACTAGGAAATGGTATATCGCTTCCGCTGTAGCGCCGGCCCGTGGCGACTCGCCCGCTGCCGGCAAGCCGGAAACACCGCTGAACCTTGCGCGCATGGAGGTCTTGATCGACCCACGCGGTGAGTGGAAACAAGAGTACAACGAGGTCTGGCGGATTGAACGCGACTTCTTCTACGGTACATCCGCACGCCTGCCGAGCCGCCGTCCGAACAAGGCAAGGTCGGGTTGCTCGGCGCGGACTACTCCATTGCGGATGGCCGCTATCGTTTCTCGCACGTCTATCAAGGGGAAAACTGGAATCCGCAGTTGCGCGCGCCGCTCACCCAGCCCGGCGTGAACGTGCGCGAGGGTGACTATCTGCTGGCCGTCAACGGCAGAGAACTGAGCGGCGCCGACGAAGTATTCGAGCTGTTCGAAGGGACCGCCGACAAATCAACCGTGCTCAAAGTTGGACCAACCCCGGATGGCAAAGGCGCTCACAACGTCACGGTCGTTCCCATTGAATCTGAAACTGCACTGCGCAACCGCGCATGGATTGCCGACAACCTGCGCAAAGTCGACCAACTCAGCGGCCGGCGTATTGCTTACGTCTATCTGCCTGACACCGGGTTCGGCGGCTACACTTCGTTCAACCGCTACTTTTTCGCCCAGGTTGGGCGCGAAGGCGCGGTGATCGACGAGCGCTTCAACGGCGGTGGTTCGGCGGCGGACTATGTGATCGACTATCTGCGCCGTCCGCTGCAAAACTACTGGATGACCCGCGAAGGCCAGGATTTCACCACTCCAGTGGGCGCGATCTTCGGTCCCAAGGCGATGATCATCAACATGTTTGCCGGTTCGGGCGGCGATGCGCTTCCCTGGTACTTCCGCGACGCCAAACTCGGACCGCTGGTCGGCACTCGTACCTGGGGCGGACTCGTTGGCATCTACGATTACCCGGCGTTGATGGACGGCGGCTCCGTTACCGCTCCGCGCGTGGCCTTCTACAATCGCACTGGAGATTGGGACGTAGAGAACCACGGCGTGGCTCCGGATTACGAGGTGGAACAGACGCCGCAAGACTGGATGTCCGGCCGTGATCCACAGCTGGAGAAAGCGGTCTCTCTGGTGATGGATTCACTCAAGAAGAATCCGCTGCCGGTGGCGAAGCGTCCCGCATTTCCCAACTACAACAATGGTCAGCCTGCCGAGGGCACCCCTGCGGCAGCCGGCGGATCTTCATTACACAAACACTAACGTGGATACAAAAAGAACGGCGCCGCTTTTGCGACGCCATTTTCATTCTGTGATGGAACTTTGTCAGCTCCCGTAGGTCAACCAGATCCTTGCTGTCTCCAGCAGACAGATGAAGATGCCAATCCCGAAATAGAGATTGCCCGCACCGCTGTCGCTGAGCGGCTCGGGCAGTCTGATGCCGCGTCTGCGGAAATAGCCATCGAGCACGCGCTCTTGCTCCATCACCTTGATGGCGAGCGGGCGGTGAAATATTGCGATCAGCAGTCCCAGCAGCAAACGTGCGAGTTCCACGGTCATAGTGAATCGAGTCTAATGGTGCCACCGGACGGGGCAAATCGGTAGAAATACCTAGTAAACGGAGGAAAACCGCGCCTGTATGGGCTTAAGTGCGTGTTAAACTTGAAATAGCCCTTCATGAATGCTGATCTCGCCAAGCTGATCGAACTCGAAAAGGTGGACCACGAAATTGCCCGCCTCACGGAAGAAGTGGCCGCGCTGCCCCGCCGCGTCGCGCTGATTGAAGAGCGCCTGGCCGAACACAAGGCCGAAATCGAAAAAGCCAAGGCGGCGATCAAGAGCAACGAAGCCAGCCGGCGGAAGCACGAATCCGATATCCAGGGCTTCCAGCAGAAAATCGTCAAGTATCGGGAGCAGTCCTCGAGCGTCAAGACCAACGACGAGTATCGCGCCCTGATGCACGAAGTGCAGTTCGCCGAGAAAGAAATCAGCGGCTGCGAAGACAAGATCCTGGAGCTCATGATCCTGCTTGAAAGTGAAGAGAAGGCGCTCAAGGCTGCGGAAGCACACTTGAAGACCGAAGCCGCCGAAGTCGAGAAAGAAAAAGCTGAGGCGCATACCCGCACCGCGGACGACGAAAAGTTGCTGGCTGAATTCAGCGAAAAACGAACGCAGTTGCGCTCCGGCGTGAATGACAGCGCCCTCGCACACTATGATCGCGTGCTGCGGCAGCGTAAATCAGTCGTGGTGGAAGCGCGCGGACAAAAATGTATGGCCTGCTTTGTGATGATGCGTCCTCAAACATGGGAAGAAATACGCACCAACGAGCAAATCATTACCTGCAGCTCCTGCGGACGCATGCTCTATTACGATCCGGCGAATGAGCCGGTGGCCGAGCCTCCGAATCCAAAGAAGAGGGCCAAAGCGCGATCGGTCGCAACCGAAGAAGCCGAAGCTCCCGCGGAGACTGAATCCGCTCCCGCTCCTTAACCGTTCCTATATCTTGCTCTCTGATGCCAGACCCAATTTTTCCGGAAGTCACAATCAGCGCTCGCGCGGCAGCACGTTTGCGCGCGGGACACCTTTGGGTCTACACATCCGACGCCAGCAGTGACAGCGGCGCACAGCCCGGCTCATTGGCCTACGTGGTCGATCCGCGCAAGGAGCGGCTGGGCACCGCG
>WNFG01010315.1_pt1 | contig 10415 bp, 7 predicted proteins | sample 5400431 | NCBI WGS metagenome assembly WNFG01 (sample SAMN13153346, study PRJNA577476) | soil metagenome | isolation source: 120 cm saprolite under Douglas fir tree site 2 hole 3 replicate 2 | place: USA:California | collected 2015-04-18
TCGACGGTCCGGCGCAATTCCTCGATATAGCCGCGCACCGCGGCGCCGCCGTTGAGCGGCACCTTGCGGGTGACGAGATCGATCGCCTGGATGCCGTTGGTGCCCTCATAAATCTGGGCGATGCGGGCGTCGCGATAGTGCTGCGCCGCGCCGGTCTCCTCGATGAAGCCGGTGCCGCCGTGGACCTGGATGCCCAGCGAGGCGACCTCGGCGCCGATGTCGGTGGAGAAGGCCTTGGCGACCGGCGTGAGCAATGCGGCGCGCTCGTCGGCCGCCTCGCGGGCGGCGGCATCGGGGGCGAGGTTTGAGCGATCAAGCGCCACCGCGGTCGCAAAGCAGATGGCGCGCGCTGCCCGGGTGAGCGAGCGCATGGTGAGCAGCATGCGCCGCACGTCCACGTGGGCGATGATGGCTACCTGCTCGGCCGGCCCCATCCCGGCGCTGCGGCCCTGACGGCGCTCGCGCGCATAGGCGACGGCCTGCTGGGTCGCGGTTTCCGCGATGGCGACGCCCTGCAGGCCGACCGCGAGCCGGGCCTCGTTCATCATGGTGAACATGGCCGCCATGCCGCGGTTTTCCTCGCCGATCAGATAGCCGACGCAGCCGCCATGATCGCCGTAGACCATGTGGCAGGTCGGCGAGGCATGCATCCCGAGCTTGTGCTCGATGCGGGCGGCGCGCAGATCGTTGCGGGCGCCGAGCCTGCCGTCGGGGCCGACCAGGAATTTCGGGATCAGGAACAGCGACAGGCCCCTGGTGCCCTCCGGTGCGCCGGCGATACGGGCGAGCACGAAATGGACGATGTTGTCGGTGAGGTCGTGCTCGCCGTAGGTGATGAATATTTTGCTGCCGGTGATGCGATAGCTGCCGTCGTTGGCGCCATCTTGGGCGCGCTCGGCGCGGGTGCGCAGCGCGCCGACATCGGAGCCCGCCTGCGGCTCGGTGAGCTCCATGGTGCCCATCCATTCGCCCGAGACGAGCTTGGGCAGATAGGTCTTTTTGAGGTCCTCGGCCCCGTACGCCGCAAGCGAATCCACCCCCGCCATGGTGAGCACCGGGCCGAGGCCGAACGCCATGGCGGCCGAGTTCCACATTTCGATGCAGGCGGCGTTGACGGCGCGCGGCAGGCCCTGGCCGCCCCATGCGGTCGGCGCGGCGACGCCATTCCAGCCGGCCGCCGCCCAGTCCCGGTAGGCTTCCTTCCAGCCCGGCGGCATCGTCACTTCGCCATCGCGGAACGGCGTGCCGTAGCGGTCGCCCGCAGCGTTGAGCGGCGCCAGCACTTCGGAGGCAAACCGGCCGGCTTCGCCCAGCACGATGTCGAGGTCATCGTCGCTGAGGTCCTGGTAAAACCCGTCGGCCCGCGCTTTGGCGAACCCCGCCGCGTGCTTGAGGCTGAAGATGATATCCTCGACCGGCGCCCGGTAAGCCATGATTTTCCCTGTTCTCCGGCTTTTGCGCGTTTCCGCCGCCTTCGCGTTCCGCCGATCGGCCGCGATCCTCCCGGGCGCGACAGGCCGCGCTGCCTGGCCACGCACTCCTGCGCGCAATGTAGTCCCGGGACCGTACAGGTCAAATCGCCGTTTGCGGCAGCCGGAGAGAGGCCGACGTCACTGGCCTGCGGCAGCGTGCTTCGATCTTGACATGCCACGGACGTGTCCCGTTAATGGGTCCATGGGGGTGCGATCTCCCCACGAGGCGACAGCCGAAGCATCGCGTCCAGAAGTCTACGCTTGTAGCTCGTGCAAGGACGCGCAATGTTGTCTACTGCATTGTTGCAGATCGCTTCGCTCACCAAGTTCTATGGCGAACAGCTGGCGCTCGAGGACGTCGGCTTCTCGGTGCAGGCCGGCGAAATCCTGGGCCTGATCGGGCCGAACGGCGCCGGCAAGACGACATTGCTTGAAGCGATTGCGGGTCTGCTCCCGGTCGATTCAGGCGAGATTCGCTTCCGCGATCAACCGCTGCCGGCGCACCGGCGGCGCGAGGCGATCTTCTATCTGCCCGACGGTGTCCGCCCCTCCGCCGATCAAACCGCGCAACAGGCGTTGGCTCTCTTTGCAGGCGTCTACCGGCGGTCGGCGGACGAGGTGTCCGAGATCGTTTCAACCGTCGGTCTCCACCATGTCCTGGCGAAGCGCATTCACGCCCTCTCAAAGGGCTATAATCGCCGCCTCATCATCGCGCTCGGATTTCTGGCGCGGCACCCGATTCTGCTGATGGACGAGCCGTTCGACGGCTTCGACCTCAGACAAAGCCGCGACATGATGGATACGTTGCGGCGTGTGGCGTCGGGCGGCCGCACGCTGCTCTTGTCGATTCATCAACTGCGGGATGCCGAGCAAGTCTGCGACCGTTTCGCCCTGCTGGCGGACGGCCGCATTCGAGGCGTCGGCACGCTCGAAGAGTTGCGTGGCCGAGCCAACCGTCCGGGCGGGAATCTGGAGGACATCTTCCTTGCCCTCACCTGAGACATCGTGGGCACGCAGTGCTCCCATACGGCCGCTGTTCGCGAAGGAGCTGCGGGAAATCACCAGCGGCCGTGCCTTATGGACGCTGTTGCTCCTCGCATGCCCGCTCGTCGGCTACAGCTTTTTTCAAGCGATGTCGCTCTATGGCGAGGCGAGTGCCGCGGCGGCGAACTCGCCGGTGCTCGCCCGGCGAACTCGCCGGTGCTCGCCGCCAGTCTTTCCCCCCTGGACGGAATCCTGGTCCCGACGTTCGGATCGTTCTATGTGGCGGTCACGCTGCTGTTTCCGTTCGTCGCCATCCGGGTGCTCGGGGAAGAGAAGCAGTCCGGCGCGCTTGCGCTTCTGGTCCAGCTGCCATACCGAACCGCCACGCTTGTCGGCGTCAAGCTCGCTGCCGTGTTGTGCGCGTGGCTGTTGTGCGCCATTCCGGTGCTTTCGGCGGTCGTGGCGTGGTGGATGGTCGGCGGACACTTGTCTGCGGCCGAGACTTCGACGCTGTTCTTGGGGCACCTGCTCTACGGTCTCATCATCGGCGCGGTGGCCCTCTTCGCCGCGTCGATCACCGAGAGCAGCGCCACCGCCGCGATCGTGACGCTCGCATTTACCGTCGGGTCCTGGGTGCTCGATTTCGCCATCGCGGGCCGACCTGGCTGGCTCGAATGGCTCGCCAATTTGTCGCTAACCCAGGTCATTCGCACATTCGAGCAAGGACTTCTCTCCATCGGCCTCATTGCGGGCGTGGCCGTCGCCATCTGCGGCTTTGCGGCTCTGGCAGCGATCTGGCTGCCGCCTGGCGTCGCGATCCGGGAGAAGCTGATGCGCTCTGCCCTTTGCGTTGGCGCCGCGGCGGCCGCGCTCCTTCTTGTGTCGCAGTTCAAGACATCGATCGACGTCACTGAGGATCGCCGCAATTCCTTCGCGGTTGCCGATGCAAATCAGCTCGCGAAGCTTGCCGAGCCGCTAACCATCACGGTCCACCTTGCGGTGGAAGACCCTCGCTACATTGACCTGCAACGCAATGTGCTAGGGAAGCTCGATCGGGTGATGCCGCACGTCTCCACTCGCCTCGCCACCGCGCGACAGAGCATCGCTTCATCGGCTGGCGACGAAGCGTACGGCGAGATCGAATATCGCTATGGCACGCGCCAAGACACGCGACAGGACACCAGCCGATCGACAAGTCCCCGCGAAGTTCTGCCGCTGATCTACGGGCTTGCAGGCGTACAGCCTCCCGCGCCAATCGCTTCCGCCGAATTTCCGGGCTATCCCCTCGTCGCGGATGGCGCGTTCTCCCTCCTCTGGTTTCTTGCTGTGCTGCCCATCCTGATCGTTCTCGCATGGTGGCGCAGTCGCCGTTTACCGTCCAACAACCGAACGTTCCTTAAGGGAGGTCGTCATGAAGAGCGGCACGAGAATACTGTGGATGGCAGTCGTGAGCGCCGTTGCCCTGCTACCGCCGGCAATTGCGGCGCCGGTCTCCAAGGTGGATCTCTCCGGCGAAACGGCAGGCGCCGAACCGAAGTCACTGGTTCCGGTGGTCGGCATCTGGCGGATCGAGACTGAAGCGGGCAAGACTGTGCTGGCAGTCGACGGGCGGCAATGGAAGGAGGGCCAGTCCTCCGCCGGCATCGCCGACAAGGCACGTGCGCTCTATGGCGAGCGGTACGCGGAATTTCTCGACCGCGTGCAGGCCTATGCCTATTACCCTTATGTGGTCGCCAAGGACGTCGAGAACTTCAAGAATGGCGAAATCAGCGTGCGCTTCGAAGGCCTGTCGGGCCGCATCGATCAGGGCGCCGGCATCCTCTTCAATCTCAAGCCCAATGGCGACTATCTGACGATCCGGGCGAACTGCCTTGAAAACAATCTGGTCCTGTGGAAATTCGAGAAAGGCCGGCGATCGTCCGTCGAATGGGTCAGAAACACACCGACCGCAACCCGGCAATGGCACGACCTCAAAGTCCGCATCGCGGGCAACAAGGTCGAGGGCTATCTCGACGGCAAGCTCTATCTGCAGCACACGTTGCCGGAACCGGTCTCTGGGAAGATTGGCCTATGGTCGAAGGCGGACAGCTACATGCATTTCGACGAATTCGCCGCCACGGCCAGCGAGTGATGACGGCGATTGCGGAACGCATGAACCAGAATGGGCGGGCGACCGATCGATGTCACCCTTTTGCTGCTATACGCCGTCGCCCGGGACGAAACAGCGAATGAAAATGCCCGTCTGATCTTCATCTATGGCGACCGTATTCCACCACACGATCGCTTCACCGACCGGATTGCCCGCGTTGTGGACGACGGCTCCCGGCGGCACCTCAATCCATTCACCTGCCGGGTCGATAGGATTCGGAATGAAGTAGCCGGCCGGGCGGAGCTCCCAGTCGGTGCGATGCCCATCGGCGATATCACAGCAATGAACGCCGCTGGGACTGCGGACCGACTTAAACCACGATCGCACGTGATCGGGAACGTCGTTCCATTGCCCGTTGTCGAAGGCCACCGCCGTCGAGATCAGCGCTCCAATTGCAAAAACCAGAGTCGCCGCCGGTCGCGCTCCGATCATGGTGTTATCTCCGCATGCGAAAACGGTCCAGGGACTTAAAGTCAACCTAACGGTGGGATGCGGTCGTCCACGCTCGCCAGCCGTAAAGTCTCCCCTTCAAACGCCAGCATCCTTGTATCCGTTCCCTCACCCGTAACCACGTCACTTCGATTGGGGCAAAAGCCCACCACGCGGTGGTTACTGGATGCCCCGCTTTCGCCCGAAGTCGGCCTTGGCCGACTTCGGCAGCTATTAAGTGAGCGAAATCGGAAACATCCGATTTCGCGGGGCATGACACCGAGTGTTTCACTTGTTCCTGGATGGGCCCTTGGACCGCATTGCGATGACCTGGCGCTGTAGGGCGGATCAGGTTAGCGAAGCGTAATCCGCCACTTCCGCGGCGCAATACGCGGAGTTTATCATCGGGCCGGCCCACCGGGTCCGGCCTCTGGCCGGCCCGATGGCAGGCTCCGGCCGGACCCGGTGGCTATTGCGCCCTACGCGCTGCCGCTCAGGAAGGAAAGTGCTCGGCATGCCAATCGGCCTCGAGATCCGGATTGATCTTGCCGTCGATGACGAAAACGCTGGGCGCCCCTTCGCTCACCCATGCCCTCAGCGCATCAAGATCGGATAGCGTTCTGACCGTCGCGGCGCGGGCGCCGTAGCCGCGTGCAATGGCGGCAAAATCCGTATCCGGGAATCTGACGATGTCGATTGCATATCCCTGGCGCTGAAAGTAATGCACCTCGGCGGCGTAGGAGCTGTCGTTGTAGATGAGAATGCAAAGCCGCAGCTTCAGGCGCAGCGCCGTTTCGAGATCCGCGATCGACATCATGAAGCCGCCATCGCCTGCGCCGAGCACGGCGAGCTTGCCGGGATTGGCCACTGCCAGGCCGATGGCAGACGCGAGGCCAAGGCCAACTGCCTGGAAAGAATGGCTGAGACACGATGCGCGCGGGCTTCGTACGCGCAGATAGCGCGGGACCCAACCGCAGAAATGGCCGGAATCGGAGGCCACGACGCGATCAATCGGCAGGATCGCGTCGACCGCCTTGCTCAACGTCCGCGGATCGATGAACCGAACGCTCGATTCGTCGCTGTGCGCGCTTTGATGATTGTCGCCGCAGCGGATGCGCGCCCTCACGGCCTCGGTGCGGCGGCCTGGTCGCGGTTTCGACACGTCTCCTTGCAAAAATGCGGTCAATAGGGCTTCCGCCGTCGCCTTCGCGTCGCCGAGCACGGCGTGCTGGATCGGCATCTGGTAACCCAGCTTGGCCGCCTCGATGTCGATCTGGGCGACGACGGCGCCGGGCGCGATGAGCTTGCCGCGCTTAGTGGTCCATTGCGTGAAGCTCGCACCGAACCCCGCAATGAGGTCGCTCTCTTTGATAAGCTCGTCCGCAATCGGCGACGAGAAGCCGCCGGCGATGCCAAGCGACCAGGGGCTTTCCGCGAACAGCCCGTGGCCGCACACCGTGGTCGCCAGCAACGCGCCGGTGCGCTCGGCGAGCGCAACCAATGCCGCCTCGGCGCTCGACAGCACGGCGCCACGCCCGGCAAGCATGAGCGGGCGTCGAGCGCCCGCCATCGCTTCCGCAAGCCGCCCGACGGCGTCGGGATCGGGATGCAACCGGCCGGGCGCCGGCGGCAGTTGGAGCGGCTCGCTGTCGCCGGCGAGATCAGCGTCCTGTACGTCGGTCGGCAAGCTGAGCACGACGGTCTGGCGGTCGCGCAAGGCGCGATTGACGGCGCGCATCGTATCCTGCCGTGCCGAGCGCGGGGTGTAGATGCGTTCCGGCACGGCCCCGACCGCGCGCACCAGCCCAGCCTGATCCATGGAGAAGTTCGACTTCACGGCTCCGGTGGGCACGTCTCCGGCCAGCACCAGAAGCGGAGTACGGCTCTTCGCCGCCTCCGCGATCCCGGTGATGGCATTGGTCAATCCCGGCCCGGAATGGACGCTCAGGAGCGTCAGTTCGCCGGTCGCCTTGGCATAGGCGTCGGCCATGCTGGCGGCGTTGCCTTCATGGCGCGCCGAAATCAGCTCGACGCCGGCGCCGACCAGCGCGTGCGAAATCTTGAAGTTGGCGGTCCCTAGCAAACCGAAGCATCGGCGCGCCCCGAATGCCGCGAGGTCCCTTGCGATGGCGGCTGCCACCGTCGTATTGCGGTTCATGGCCCCCTCTATTGAAGCGCCTGACGCGCGCCGGCGACTTCCAGGCGAATGCGGACAACCGGCTACTTGATGCGCTCCAATATGCTCACATAATTGGCGACGGCGGCGCCGCCCATGTTGTAAATTCCGCCGAGCCGCGCATTCGGCAATTGCATGCCGCCTGCCGCGCCGCAGAGTTGCATCGCGGTGAGCGCGTGCATCGACACGCCGGTGGCCCCGATCGGGTGGCCTTTGGCCTTCAGGCCGCCGGAAGGATTCACCGGAAGCGGGCCGTCCTTTTGCGTTAATCCGTCGCGGATCGCACGCGCGCCTTCGCCTTCGCCTACGAGGCCCATGGCTTCATATTCGATGAGTTCCGCGATCGTGAAGCAGTCGTGGGTTTCGACGAACGAGAGGTCGGCAAGCTTGATGCCGGCGCTTCCGAGCGCGCGCGACCATGCCGCGCCGCAGCCCTCGAATTTCAAAATATCGCGCTTCGACATCGGCAGGAAATCCTGCACATGGCTCAAGGCCCGGAAGATCACAGCCTTGTGCATCGCAAGCGCGGTTTCGACATCGGCGAGCACAAGGGCAGCCGCGCCGTCGGAAACGGGCGAGCAATCGGTGCGCTTCAAGGGGCCGGCTACGAATGGATTCTTTTCGCTTTCGCGGCGGCAGAAGTCGAAGCCCAGGTCCTTGCGCATCTGCGCATAGGGATTTGCCACCCCGTTCTTGTGGTTCTTGGCGGCGATCATCGCCAGCGCGTCCGACTGGTCGCCGAATTTCTGAAAATACAGGTTCGCGATCTGGCCGAAAATTCCCGCGAAGCCGCCCTCGATGTCGGCTTCCTCACGCACATAAGACGCCTTGAGGAGATTGCGCCCGATCTCGGCCGCAGGCGTCGTCGTCATCTGCTCGACCCCGACCACGAGCACGATGCGGGCGGCGCCGGCCCGGATCGCCCGCACGCCGTGATGGACGGCCGCCGATCCGGTTGCGCACGCGTTCTCGACCCGGGTGGCCGGCTTGAAACGCAGATCGGGCGAAGCCTGAAGCACCAGGGAGGCGGTGAAATCCTGCGCCGAGAAGCCGGCGTTGAAGTGGCCGAGCAGGACCTCATCGACATCGGCCGCCGCGACGCCGGCATCGTCGAGCGCGGCCGTGGCAGCGCCGATCACCAGGCTTTCCACCGATGCGTTTTCGAGGCGGCCGAAGGGCGTGTGGGCCCAGCCGATGATGCACGCCGTCATGGAACTCTCCTCAACCGGAAGCCGAAGGCTGTGTTCCGAACATTCCCGCAAAGCATAACCGCGGTGGCAACCCGCGTCAGCACCTTTGCGTTTGCCTATCGAAATGGGGTAAAAGCCACCCTATTGCCACCCCCATCCGCTAACGCTTCGAAACAAAAGGGCTGTATATCGTGCCGTTTTTGCAGAAGCTGCTCGTGGTTCCGGCAAGCGTGCTTGCCTTGACGGCGGCTGCCGGGCTCGGCTTGACAACGCTTGATGTCCGTCCGGCGCGGGCCGACGCGTTGCTTCTCGTTGACGTCGATACCGGCAAGGTCATCAACGAGCAAAATTCCACTTATCCGTGGTACCCGGCGTCCGTCACCAAGCTGATGACGACTTATGTGACGCTCAAGGCGCTGCGGGATCGCCGGATCGACCTTGAGAGCCTGCTCACGGTATCGCCCAATGCGGTGGCGCAGCAGCCGTCGAAGATGGGGTTCAAAGTCGGGACCCGGTTGACTGTCGATAACGCGCTGAAAATGCTGCTGGTGCATTCGGCGAACGACATGGCGGTGGTGCTGGCCGAAGGCGTGTCCGGATCGATCGAGAAGTTCACCGGCCAAATGAACGCCGAGGCGCAGCGTCTCGGCATGACGCAGACGAACTATGTAAATCCCAACGGCCTGCCGGCGGACGAGCAGGTCACTTCGGCGCGCGACCTCGCGATCCTTGCCAGGGCCTTGATTCTCGAATTTCCGCAATATGATTATTATTGGCATATCGCGTCCATCCGGCTGGGCAAACGCATCTACCGTAACACCAACAAGCTGATCGACGCCTTTGCCGGCACCGACGGGATGAAGACCGGCTTCATCTGCGCGTCCGGTTTCAATCTGGTCGCCACCGCGACGCGAAGCGGCAAGCGGCTGATTGCTGTCGTGCTGGGCGCAAAGTCGTCGGCAACTCGCGCCGTCAAAGCCGCGCAACTGTTCGAACGCGGCTTCGGGACCGACCCGCTCAGTTGGCTGGTACCTTCTCAGGGCACTGTGGATTCCTTGCAGCCGGTCGACGCGCCGCCGCCTGATATGCACGAGGACGTTTGCGGGAATAACCGCCGCCGCCTAGCGACCGAGGATGGTGAAGAAGGGGGCGAGGCGGGAACCGCTCCGGCCGAAGGGGCGACTGGTGATTTGCCCATCTTGCCGCCGTGGAGCCTGCGGGGCGTCGGCCTGCTCACGTCCGGACTGGCCGCCGGCATCCCGCCGGTCGAAGTCTATACCGGTCCGGCGCGCAATAACGCACCCGGTGCGGCACCGGCAGTCGCCCCGGTGCCGAAGAAGAAGCCGCTTGCGGTTGCGGCTAAGCCGCCCGCCGCCAAGCCCGCACCAGCGGCCGAGCCGGCCGCAAGACCTAACCCCGCCCCTGTGGCGCATCCCAAGCCGGCCGCCGCGGCGAGCATAGCTAAACCCTCGCCCGGCAGCGACAATGCCGCAGCCGCTACCGCCGGAGCCAAAGCGAAACCTGCTGCGAAGACCCCGCTGCAAATCACGCCCAAGACGGACCCGCAATGACGGCGCGCCATGGCGCGTCGGTGCCGTCTCCCATTCCGCTTTCTGTGCTGACTGGCTTTCTCGGCGCCGGCAAGACCACGCTGCTCAATCGCCTACTCAAGGGGGTAGCGGGAGATAACTGCGATCTTTCGGAAACAGCGGTCATCATCAACGAGTTCGGCGAGATCGGTATAGATCATCTGCTGGTCGAGCACGTCGACGACGGCATTGTGCTGCTGTCGACCGGGTGCCTGTGCTGCACCTTGCGGGGCGATCTCATCGATGCGTTGGAGCGGCTGCTGCGTAGCTTCGACAACGGTCGCGCTGTGTTCTCCCGTGTCATCATCGAAACGACGGGCCTCGCCGATCCGGCGCCGGTGCTGCACGTCCTGATGACGCACCCCTATCTCGTCATGCGCTATCGGCTCGACGGCATCGTCACTGTGGTCGATGCCGTCAATGGGC
>WNFG01005760.1_pt1 | contig 10414 bp, 8 predicted proteins | sample 5400431 | NCBI WGS metagenome assembly WNFG01 (sample SAMN13153346, study PRJNA577476) | soil metagenome | isolation source: 120 cm saprolite under Douglas fir tree site 2 hole 3 replicate 2 | place: USA:California | collected 2015-04-18
ACACGGGAACAGGGATGGACGCAGGAACGCTCACGCATATTTTTGAGCCATTCTTCACCACCAAAGAAATGGGCAAGGGAACGGGCCTGGGGCTAGCGACCGTCTACGGAGTTGTGAAGCAGAGCGATGGATATATCGCTGTAGACAGTGCGCCGGGACGGGGCACGACCTTTAAGATTTACCTTCCTAGAGTCCATGAGGCGGCGCCAATACCGAACGCGGTCAAAGGCAACCAGAAAACTGCGCGAGGATCGGAAACAGTCCTGGTGGTGGAAGACGCACAGTCCTTGCGCGAGTTGGCCAGCGAGCTTCTCAAAGACAACGGTTACGTGGTGCTGGAAGCTGCCAATGGCGCCGATGCCATCCAACTTGTTGAGCGACATCAAGGTCTGATCGACCTCCTATTGACCGATGTGGTCATGCCGGGCATGGGTGGGCGACAGTTGGCGGAGAAACTAATACCCCGCCTCCCGAAGATGAAGGTGTTGTACATGTCGGGGTACACGGATGACGCCATCGTGCATCACGGTATCCTGGAACCAGGCATAGCACTGATTCAAAAGCCTTTCACGGCAGAAACACTTACGAGAAAGGTGCGGGAGGTTCTCCAGGCGCAAGAGAAAGGGAAAGCATAGAAGCCTCGATACATCCGAGTGGCGCGAAGCGCTGCTCGGGCTCTTCACCAAATATCCACACGCGATTGCGACGTCGAAGTTAGGTGCGACGGAGTTTTGACCTCGGAAAGTGAGCGTTCCACATGGTTCATCTGGATCTAGGCCGTCCTGCACTATCCACGGTGCAGCCTTGACCTTATCACCTTATCGCCGTTGTACGAACAGAATGCTTCGACTGAATTTGCCCCCTTATTGCCCCGCTGCGTTCTACGTAAGTACTTACCAATCAGAAGCATAAATGACAGAGGCGATGGGGTGCGAATCCACCAGCGATATGGAAACAAAGGAGTTTTGCGCTGCGACCTGGCCTTCTAAGGAATTGAAAGGAATAGGAGGAATCTTTAGTGCCCCCTGAATGCCCCTGAGAACTTCATCGTGGACCAAGTTTCATCCCAGCATTTCATGATGGAAGGAATTGCGGTTTCTCCGGAGTTTCTTATTGCGTCCCCGACTACCAAATGCTGTAAATTGGAAGAAGGAGCCGAATTGATGCGGGAGGTCCTATGAAAAAGATGCTATACGCTTGCCTTGTCTCACTGCTCCCAGCGGCGGTCCTCGCCCAGGAAAACGCACAGAGGCCTGAAATTCCTATCGAGAAATGGACGGGAAAGACGATCATGCTGATCGGCGCTCATGCCGACGATGATGCCATGTCGCATGGTACGCTGGCGATGCTTCAGAAACGTGGAAACCAGATCTACATTGTCACGCTGACAACTGGAAATGTAGGTACGCAAGATCCGAGTCTATCGCGAACTCAGCTTGCCCAAATTCGCCGGCAAGAGGAATTAGCCGCGCTGGCGGAGCTCGGCATTCCAAGAGAGCGCTACATCAATTTGGGATACGACGACGGGCTTCTCGAATTTGAAGATCGAAAGGCGGTGGTGGAAAGGCTGGTGCGCTTGATTCGAACGATACGCCCGGATGTATTGTTCGCGTTTGATCCGGGCCGGCGTTACCAACGGTGGCACAAATCGGACCACCGGACCGCCGCTTACCTGGCTGCGGACGCGGCTCGGGCGGCTATGTGGCGACTCCTTTTCGAAGGTCAGGTTGTGCAAGAGGGCCTCGCGGAATACATGATTCCCGAATACCTGTTTTATGACAGCGCTCACGAAGACGAGAACACTTGGGTCGACATCAGCGAGTTTGTAGAGATGCGAGTAAATGCAGACGCAAAATACGTCAGCCAGTTCGGACCGGGCTGGAAGAAGTATAAACCAGTGCTCTCGGAAGCCGAGCTAAAGCAGATGAAAGAGTCGGCGCGCAACTCCGTGAGAACAAAAGACGGTAAGCCTGTCGAAGGGTTCCGATACTATAGAGGTTTGCCAGATTCAATGGGGAAATAGGCGTCGCAATTTTAGGACGCACAAGAACAAGCCTGGTGCATGGTTAAACGCTGACATTGTTGGCAAGCGGACAAGACCATCTGGGGCGGCGGGCCGCGCAAGTGCTCTAGTCGAGCGCCCTGTCTGCGGGGGCGGGACAGCGGTTCCACTTAAACCGGTTTTCCCGGTGTGCGTATTGTGATAGATTTTTTTTCCACTGAACACACCAAATGCGGAAATGAAAGAGGAGCTATCAACGTGAAAGGAATCGGAGCTCTTCTCGCAGTTGTGCTACTCCTGTCGCTCGTTTCAAGAGCGCAAGCACGGCCAGAAGAGGTGTGGGTTCCGCTATTCAACGGGAAAGATTTGACGGGCTGGAAGAGTAATGGGGCGGAGAAGTGGGTTGTGGAGCAAGGAACCATCCTGTGCGAGAGTGCCGCCAACAAGTACGGCTACCTGACGACGGAAAAAACGTATCGCGACTTCCATCTGCGCCTGAAGTTCCAAGGCGAGGCGGCGGGTAACAGCGGCGTGTTTTTGCGCGCGCGCATTACCGGCATAGATCCTGAGCATGGCCCGGACATCGAGGGGATGCAAGTGGAGGTGGACCCAAACGTTGGCAAGCATACGGGCGGGCTGTATGAAAGCGGAGGCCGGGGTTGGGTAGCGATGCCGGCGGCGGAAGGTGAGCAGGCGCTGAAGCCCGGCGAGTGGAATGACCTTGAAGTGTTCGTCGAAGGCCATCACATCATGACGCAACTCAACGGCGTGAAGGTCGTGGACTTTACGGACCCGGCGCCGAAATTCACCGATGGGGTGATTGGCTTGCAGATTCACACCGGCGGAGGCGTGAAGATGAGGTGGAAGGACATTTTCATTCGGGAGAAGTAGAGAGGATTCGTTGCCCAGGACAATCCCGAAGACGCGCTTCTGAGTCACTATGATGAGCAAACGGAATCGTCGAGTCTTCCTGCAAACTTCCACTGGCGCTCTGGCGGCGAGGCTGAGCCCAATGGGCGCCGTCCTGGGGGGTGGTGTTGCTTCCGATGATCTGGCGCCGGATCTCAGCGCAGCGGAAGTTGCTCCAATGGTGCCAGCCAACGAAGGCAGGAAGCCGCTGCGCCTCGGCCTCATTATCGGCATCGGCAAGGATCCTGATTCCGCCATGGCCAAGATTCACGATCTGGGCCTGCCGACCTGCCAGGTGTTCGTGGAGGAGATCGAGCCGGAGCTGGCCGGTCGTCTGCGCCGGGCACTCGACAAACATGAGATTGAGGCCAGCTCCTTGGTTGTTGGAGGGCCCGGGAAAGAAGTGTGGGACTTCTACCAGGGGCCACTGACCATCGGATTGGTCCCACGTGAGACGCGAGATGCGCGCATCGCACACATCAAAAGAGCGTCGGACTTCGCCAAACAGTGCGGCATCGATGCCATTCAAACGCACTGCGGCTTCATCCCCGAGAATCCCAATGACACGGTGTATAAAGAAACCGTTACGGCGATGCGCGAGGTGGCAGGATACTGCAAACGCAACGGGCAGAATTTCCGATACGAAACCGGGCAGGAGACACCCATCACGCTGGTCCGCGCCATGCAGGACGTAGGGCTGGACAACCAGGGCGTCAATTTCGACCTCGCCAACCTGATTCTCTACGGCAAGGCGAATCCGGTTGATGCCATCGAATTGCTCGGTCCGTACGTGCAGGGGATTCACGCCAAGGACGGACTCTGGCCGACCAACCCGAGCGAGCTAGGGCAGGAAGTTTCCATTGGCAAGGGTAAGGTGGATTTCCCGCGGATCATCAGGCGCCTGAAGGAGCTGAACTATCGCGGCGCCGTCACGATCGAGCGTGAGATTTCAGGCCCGCAGCAGGTGGAAGACGTGCGAGCGGCGAAGGTCTATCTCGAGAAGCTGATCGGATAGCTGTCAGGTCGAGCAGGAGTTGCGCTAGGCGAGGAGGATGGAGGAGCCATGTCAGGAGACAGGAAGCAGGGACTGAACTTTTCAGATAAGGTGGACCGCCGGAGATTCCTTGGAACCGCGGCCGCGACGGCCGGGGTCTTGCTCCTCAAGCCAGAACTGGTGAGCGGGACGGCCGCAAACTCCGCGGTGCGTGTTGGCCTTCTCGGGTGCGGGGGGCGCGGCACCGAAGATGCCACCAATATGATCGATACGGGCGGGGCGCGGGTGGTGGCGCTGGCCGATTTGTTTCAGGACCAGCTCGACAAAGCGCGGGAGACCTTCAACAAGATGCAACAGGCGAAAGGCTACGCGGCGCTGGACGGGGCGCAACTTTTCGTGGGGCCGGACGCATTCCACCAGATCGCGGCTTCAAAGGAGCTGGATGCCATCGTAATCGCCACGCCGCCTTACTATCATCCCCGGCATTTGGAGGCGGCGGTCGCCGCGGGCAAGCACGTTTATCTCGAAAAGCCGGTGGCTGTGGATGTGCCCGGGGCTTTGAAGGTGATCGAAATCGGCAAGCGCGCCCAAGGGAAGCTCAGTCTTGATGTCGGTTTCCAAATCCGCGATTGCCCGCCTTTTCTGGAAATGGTGAAGCGGATTCACGGCGGGGCGCTGGGCAAGATTATTTGCGGCGAGTCGCACTATTTCGCAGGCTACCTGGACCGTCCGGCTTGGCCGGACGCTACTCCCGTCGAACGCCGCCTTCGCAATTGGGTGTATGACCGCGTCCTTTCCGGCGACATCATCGTGGAACAGAACATTCACGTCATCGACATTTGCAACTGGGTCCTCAAGGCCCACCCGGTGAAGGCCTCGGCAAACGGCGGGCGTGCAGGACGTCCCGCCGACGGGGACGTCTATGGAAACTACAACGTGCTCTTCCACTATCCGGATGGCGTGGACGTCACCTTCAGCTCCACGCAGTTTTCCAAGGGCTGGTGGGAAGTGACCGAGCGCTTCTTTGGGACGAAAGGGACTTCACAGTCCCCGTACACTGGCCCGCTGGGCATCTGGGGCGACGAGCCCTGGCAGGCTGAGGGCACTCCCGCGAAGGACGCTGAGCAGACGGCGTTTTCCGCAACGGGGAAGTTCACTTCGAACCTGGAGTTTGCGGACCGCGAGAAGAAGAAAGCGTTTGTGGAGAGCATTGCGAGTGGGAATTTTCACAATCAGGCGGACAAGGGCGCGGAATCCGCACTTTCGTGCATAATGGCCCGCACCGCCGCGTATACGGGACGCGAGGTCACGTGGGAAGAGACGCTGAAATCCACGGAGACTTGGGACCCGAAGATTGACCTGAACAAATTGCGGTGACGTCACGATTCTGCTCTTCCATATTGCGCGTGAGCCGGATTCGGAAGCGTTTCCCTCTGAAAAGGAATCCGCGGGGAATCACCGGGTTTCAAACCATCTTGCGAGGTAGGTATGCACACTCCATCGCGTCGTGAATTTCTGAAATCCACGGTGACTACAGCTTGCACTGCGGGACTCAGCGCCTGCGGCCTTGGTGAAGTTTTTGCAGCCTCGCCCGCATCGGGCGGCATCCTCAAGACTCCGCCTCCCGCGCCCCTGCCGATCAAGAAGGGCGTGCTTCTCGACATGCTGCCCGCTAAGCTGAGCGACGCGGACCGCTTCAAGATGGTGCGCGATGTGGGCTTTGAGGTGGTACAAGCGCCTACGACACCCGACAAGCACAAGGCCGAGGAGATCAAGAAAGCCGCTGACGCTGCGAACGTGCGCATCGACTCGGTGATGAACATGGACCACTGGAAGTACCCGCTATCGTCGAGCGATGCCGCGGTGGTGGAAAAGAGCCTGGCGGGGATGCGCACGTCTCTGCACAATGCCAAGCTCTGGGGATCGGACGCGGTGCTGCTTGTCCCGGCTGTTGTCAACCCGCAGACCTCGTACCGGGAAGCGTGGAGCCGTTCGCAGAAGGAGATTCGCAAGCTCCTGCCTCTCGCGGAGGAACTGAAAATTGTGATTGCCATCGAAGAAGTCTGGAACAAGTTTCTGCTGAGCCCCTTGGAGATGGCCACGTACATTGGTGAGTTCAAGAGCCCGTGGATTCAGGCGTGGTTCGACGTTGGGAACGTGCTTCTTTACGGCTATCCGCAGGATTGGATTCGCACCCTGGGGAAGAGCATCGTCAAGGTGCACTTGAAAGACTTCAAGCGCAAGCAGGATGGATACGAGTGGGTGAACCTCGGTGACGGCGACGTGGACTGGGCGGCCGTGCGCGAAGCCTTAATGATATTGGCTACTCGGGGAGCGCCATTACCGAACTCAATGGGGGCGACGAGGCCTACCTCCGTGACGTAAGCCGGCGCGTGGACCGGCTGATCACAGGCCGCGCTTGAGCGCAGCCGCCGGACAGGCATATCTCCATTCCCCGCGGACGTAAGAAAATAGCCAGAGCGGGATGAACCTTCAAGAAGGCGGAAAATTCTGGACACTACCACATAATCCAGTAACAATTTCAGACATGGGCCGTCCGCTGCTGGTGGGTACCCGAAGAGATTTTCTAATTGGAGCGTGCGCTTTTCTGCTCCCGCAATCCCGCACAAAGAGCCTCCAGCTCGCGCCGCCATCCGTAGTGAGTCCAATCCGTTTTCGCGAGGTTGCGAGTCAAGCCGAGTTGAATTTTGTGCTTCAGAACAATCCTACACCGCGCAAACATATGATCGAAACCATGCCTGGCGGGGTAGCGGCATTCGATTACAACAGGGACGGGCTGACAGACATCTTCTTCACGAATGGCGCATCGATTCCTTCCTTGGAAAAGGATTCGCCCAAGTTTTTCAACCGGCTTTACAGGAACGAGGGCGGGATGAAGTTTACCGACGTTACGCTGGAGGCCGGAGTTGCCGGTGCGGGCTATTGCATGGGCGCCGCCGCAGCGGACTACAACAATGATGGCTACACGGATTTGTTTGTCGCAGGTGTGTACCGAAATACTCTCTATCGCAATCTGGGTAACGGCAAATTTGAGGATGTAACAAAGGAAGCTGGCATCAAAAGCGACAAGTGGTCCGTTGCTGCCGGCTGGTTCGACTATGACAACGACGGATGGCTGGACCTTTTTGTAGTCAATTATGCTCACTGGACACCGGACTTCGATCGCTTTTGTGGCGATCGCGATCGTAACTTGCGCGTCTACTGCCATCCCAAATATTTCGAGGGATTGTCCAACACGCTGTACCGGAACCGGCGCGATGGTACTTTCGAGGACGTCACCGTCAAGACCGGCATCGGCGCGCACATCGGCCGCGGTATGAGCGTCGCTTTCGCTGACTATGACAACGACGGCCTGATGGACATTTTTGTTACGAACGACAACATGCCGAACTTCCTGTTCCACAATCGTGGTGACGGGACCTTCGAAGAGGTGGGGCTCCAAGCCGGCGTGGCTCTTACGAACAATGGACTGCCGGTGGCCAGTATGGGGGCGGATTTTCGGGATTACGACAACGATGGTTTGCCTGATCTCAACGTCACTGCCTTGGCCGGTGAAACGTTTCCATTGTTTAAGAATTTAGGAAATGGTCTGTTCCAAGATTCAACTCACCAAAGCCGGCTTGGCGTTCTCACCGCGAAGCGTAGTGGCTGGGGCAACGGCTTCTTTGATTTCAATAACAATGGATGGAAAGATCTGTTTACCGCCAATTCCGATGTCAATGACCTGATTGACCTATTTCAATCCACGCACTACAAGCAACCCAATAGTGTTTTCGCAAATCTAGGGAACGGCACGTTTGAGGACACTTCAGCAGAAGCCGGCTTTACTCTCTCTCGCGCCCACCGCGGCAGTGCCTTCGCTGATTTTGATAACGACGGAAAAATCGACGTTGTCGTCAGCGCGCTTGGAGAACCCGCAGAGCTCTGGCAGAACGTCAGCCCCGAAGTCAACCGCTGGATCAACCTTAAACTAATCGGCACCAGAAGCAATCGCGACGGGATCGGCGCAAGAATCCAGTTGGGCAATCAGTTCAACCACATGACCACGGCAGTGGGCTATGCGTCCTCCAGCTCGGCAGGCGTCCACTTCGGCACCGGCAAGATCGAGAAGATCGATCGCATTGAGATCCGCTGGCCAAGTGGCGCAGTCCAGATGCTGCGAAACGTTTCGACCAACCAAATTCTCGAAGTCCACGAGACTTCGAAATAGCTGAGACACTGTTTGTCATTTAGGGCGGTGTGATCTCCACGTCTCGTTTTGCAGACTCACTCGCGGCCACGGCAGAGCGCTGGAGCTTTTCGTACTCCAAGAGTGCCTGCTTGGAGAGAGCGGGCTGGCCACTCGCCCGGTATGCACTTGCAAGCTGGTAGTGCAAGCTGCCGTCTTCATCCGTGGCCAGGGCTGCTTGAAGATGCGGTATGGCCTCGGCAGGCGCCCCTGCGGCCAGAAAGGCGCGCGCCAAGGCCTTGTGCGCCGCCAGCAATTTGGGATTATGTGCCAGCGCACGCTTGAGCAGGGGGATCGCCTCTTCTGCTTGTTGCAGGTCGACGAGCGTTTCACCGACGAGATAGTTCAATTCCGCCGAGGCCGGTTGCCCTTCGAGGAGATTTTGGAGTACTGCTAAGGCCCCGTCGTAGTCTTGGCTGAATTTCAGGCTGATGGCCAGTTGCTTCTGAATTTGCCTGTCTGTAGGTGAAAGTTTAAGAGCTCCCTTCAATTCTTCAACCGCTTCCGCGTATTTTTTTTGGCCGGTATAGATATGGGCTCTCAGTTCGTGTTGCTCCAACGAGGGCGGCAATTGACCGAGGCGAGTGAAAGCCTGGAGAGCCAGCTCATTGTAAGCCCGCGAACGCCAATAGCGCGACTCTGCAGTATTCGCTCCTTTTGTGGAGGCGACCAGCATACTGTATTGTCCTTCCCTGAACTCGCACTCGAATCTCTGGGTACGGCAATCCGGTTGTGGAAGACTGATTTCCTTCTGCTCCTCAATGCTTGCCCAGTCTGGATGCTCGGTTTGACGATAAGTTTCTGCCACCGCCGCGTGTAGTCCTCGCATCGCCGGTGCTTTTTCCAATGCTCGACGGTACAGATAGTAAGCGCTTGAAAGCTGTTGCTCGCGGAGTCGAGCCTCTGCTACCAGCGCCAGCCAGTACGCAGATTCCGGTGCAGACTTCTGTAATTCGTCGAAAGCACGAACAGAGAGCGATTCGTAAGTGCGCCCCAGCCCATACCAGGCCACTGAACTTTCAGGATTCAACTCAGCGAGCTTCCGGTACTGATTGGCTGCTTCTGCGGGGCGGCCGAGCGAAAGCAAAGCACCAGCCAGCAACCCAAGCGCGTCCCGATGATCCGGCTGCAAATGCAGGACAACTCTGAGGGCCTCAAGACCCGCCGGCGTGTCGCCAAGCCCTAGACGAGCAGCCCCAAGAAACAGCCATGCCGGCGCAAGTTTGGGATCAAGCCGGGCGGCCACTTCCAGTGGCTGTATGGATTCCCTGTCGTCTCCCGCCATGTGGAGCGCCATGCCGAGGTTCAGCAGTAGACCGGGGTTGCCGGGCACAGCTTGATTCAATTCACGGTAGAGGGGAATGGCCTCCGCAAACTTGCCCTGTGCCATGAATTCCTTGGCGCGCTGTGATTTCAGGGCTAAGTCGTCTGACTGATTGGGGCTGCCTGATTGCGTCAGGATCGAAACCAGGCAAAAGAGGAGCGCGCTCGCTGCTTTCATCCGTGTCGCCATGTTTCCAACGAAGCTCAATTATAGGCAGATGCGTTCTCGGGCGTCAGCACGCAATTCAATTGCAGATAGAGGCAAAAACAAGGGCGCAGGCAGTTATGCCTGCGCCCGAAGAGAAAACGGGGCACGCCGTCGCGTGCCCCGTCTGTGAGTAAATTCAGCAGGTCAGAACGCCAGGCGGACGCCCAAGCGAAACTGCCGTTCATCGAATTTGGCGCTATTGATTTCCATAAAGCTCCCGCTGGTAATATCGCCATTGGGGTTGTTGAAATGTGGTGAATTGAAAAGATTTGAAGCGTCAATACGGAATTGCACGCCGAAGCGTTCGGTGATGTTGACGGTGCGGAACAGGCTAAAGTCCAGGTTCACGGAGCCTGGTCCCAGTAGTGTATTGCGACCTACGTTGCCATAACCAACGCGAGTCACGGGCGCAAATGCCGCGGGGTCATAGTAGGGATTGCCGGGACCGACTCCGCCCAGCTTTCTTACCGGCCCGACCAGATCGGGAGTCTGGGCCTGACCCACTGCGTTCAATGAAGCACCGGAGGCTCTAAGAGGGGAATCCCAGCCTGGCTGGCCGGAGACGGCGCTGAAGGTGCCGCTGGTCTGCCAACCGCTGAGGATCTTGGTGGCCGCTCCGCCGCCATTCACCCACGGCTTGCCCTTCCCGAGCGGGAGTTCATAGACATATGCCAATTGGAAGATTTGCGGGGTATTGAAACCCGCCTGCGCGCGGTTGCGCCGCAGGAT
>WNFG01020556.1_pt1 | contig 10410 bp, 6 predicted proteins | sample 5400431 | NCBI WGS metagenome assembly WNFG01 (sample SAMN13153346, study PRJNA577476) | soil metagenome | isolation source: 120 cm saprolite under Douglas fir tree site 2 hole 3 replicate 2 | place: USA:California | collected 2015-04-18
CACGGCGCGCGGAAGGCGATTGCGCGCTGCCCGCTCTCTCAAAAGATTCACCAACAGCTCCGGGTTTAGATTCCAGCTTTCTCGTTCGCTATCGACGAAAATTGGCTCCGCACCGAGGTAGCGGATGGGGTTGACGCTGGCAACGAAGGTGAGCGTGGGCGCCACGACCTCGTCGCCTCGGCCCACGCCGAGGACTCGCAAGCCCAAATGAATCGCCGCCGTTCCGCTAGAAAGCGCGACCGCCGGCAGCCCGATCAAGCTCGACATCTCCCTCTCGAACTCGTCGAGGTGCGGCCCGACCGTGGAGAGCTGGTTGGTGTCAAATGCTTCGCGGACGAAGCCTTCCTCTTCCGTCCCCAGATGGGGGACTGAAAGATAAATGCGCTTCACAAGGCACTCCCAGAGCCAACTTGGTCGCGCGCGTCGCATGGATTCGGCAGCACGAGACGACGATTCCCCATCAGACCGGCGTACGAGCAAGGATTGCGCCAAGGAGGGCAGGCGGAGCAGCCCGCTAAACTGCCAGCGCGACGCGGCAACTCGGCCGATGTTCTCTTGAACCCGGCTGTACCTGGTACGGGTCCGGTACGGCGCCAGGTACAGGGCTCCCAGCAGGGTGTTGCAAACACCTAGTGGATCGTGCCGGTCGCGGTGACTGCAAACGCGCCTCTGCCGGCGGGGAACGGCGAGCCCGTCAGCTGGACCAGCGCGCCTGTGCCGGCATCGATTCTGTAGGCCGAGACATCGCCGGACACCTGGTTGGCGACGTAGACGAATTTGCCCGAAGGCTCCACCGCGACCGAAATTGGGTTTGTTCCCGCGCGGAACGGCGAGCCCGTCAGCTGGACCAGCGCCCCCGTGCCGGCATCGATTCTGTAGGCCGAGATATCGCCGGACCCCGTGTTGGTGACGTAGACGAATTTGCCCGATGGTTCCACCGCGACCCAATTTGGAGTCGCTCCCGTGGGGAATGGCGAGCCCACTTCCGTCAGCCGCCCGTTGCTAGGGCTGATCTCATAGGCCACGACCCGATCGGAGTAGTTAGTGACGTAGGCGAATTGGCCGGAAGGATCGACCGTTACCGAGCTCGGTGGGCCAGGGAGCTGCAAGGTTTGCCCTAGAGTCAGCTTCCCGTTGCTCAAATCGACGCTGAAAACCGAAACAATGTTAGACCCCGTCGAGTTCGTGACGTAGGCGAAACGGCCCGAAGGATCGACCGCAATCGAAGTCGGGTTGTCCCCTCCTGAGAGAAACGGCGAGCCCGGCACTTGTGACAGCGCCCCAGCAGTGGCATCGATCCTGAAAGCCGAGACATTACTCGAATAGTAGTTGGCGACATAGGCGAATCTGCCTGAAAGGTCGAGCGCGACCGATGCCGGGCCGCTCCCCGCAGGGAACGGCGAGCCCGTCACTTGCGAGAGCGCGCCAGTGCTGGCTTCAATTCGATAGACCGAAACATCGCTGGAGTGTTGCTCCGAGTTGGTGACGTAGACAAACTTGCCCGACGGTTCGACTTGGACCGATACTGGTTCATTTCCAGCTGCGAACGGAGAGCCGGCTACGTCCGTCAGCGCCCCAGTCTGGCTGATGCTGTAGGCCGAGACGCTGTTGGCACCCTGGTTGGCGACATAGACGAACTGCGGCTGGTAGGAGACAGACCCCGTACCCCGGCCAAGGGCGATGCTCTGCGGAGTGTTCTGGCCTCGCACGTCGCCAAATGGAGAAAGCGCCCCGGTTCTGTCATCGATGACGAACGTCGAGATGTCGTTGGAAGAGCTGTTGGTGACGTAGGCAAACTTGCCCGAAGAGTCCACCGCGACCGAAGTCGGGTTAATTCCCGTTGGGAACGGCGAGCCAGCCACTTGAACCAGCCTCCCGTCGCTCGCGTTGATATTGTATGCCGAGACGCTGTTGCCAAATTGGTTGGCAACGTAGGCAAACCTCCCGGAGGGATCCACGGCAACCGAAGTCGGGCCCGCTCCCGCGGGGAACGGCGAACCCGGCACTGCGGTCAGCACCCCAGCGTCGATGCTATAGGCCGAAATATTGCCCGAATTGTAGTTGGCGACGAAGGCGAATCTGCCCGAAGGATCCGTGGCAACCGAATACGGCTGCGCTCCGGCCGCGAAGGGCGAACCCGGCACCGCGGTCAGCACCCCACCGTCGATGGCATAGGCCGAGATATTGCCCGAACCGTAGTTGGCGACGTAGGCGAACCTCCCGGAGGGATCCACCACGACCGAATAGGGTTGGTTCACTCCTGCGGAAAAAGGTGAGCCCGCGACTTCGGTCAACGCCCCATTCCTCGAGTTGATGACGAACGCCGAGACCGAATTCTGGTTGGCGACAAAGGCGAACTTGCCCCAGGGATCCACCGTGATCGAAATGGGGCGGGAACTGACCGCGAACGGCGACCCCGCTATTTCGGCCAGCGCCCCGTTCGGCGGGCTGATGGCGTAGGCCGAGACATCGCCGGATGTCTGGTTGCTGACGTACGCGAACCTGCCCGAGGGGTCCAGTGCGACCGAATGCGGGCCGGAACCCGCGGTGAAGTAGCCATTGTGTCGCAGCTGTCCCGTCGCGGCGTTGACGGTAAAGGACGAGACGGTATTAGAGGTGGAATTCGCTACATAGGCGAAGCGCGGGAACGGCGAAGTCACGGTCAACGCGATTGCAGGGGTGGCCGGCCCCCAATTGGCCGAGATCGAGCTTCGGCCCACCTTCAGCCCTCTCGCCACTCCGGAGGCATTCAACACCATCGCCACCATCGGGTCCGAAGAGCTCCAGGAGACCGACTCGGTCACGTCCTGAGACGATTGATCCGTGCATCCAAGCTGGGCCATGAGCTGGAGCGTGCCGCCCACCGGAATCGAAGGATCGCCGGGGCTGATGGTGATTGAGTCCGATTCTAGCTCAATCACCTGGAGCTCCATCGCCGCGGTGACCATCGCGGAACTGGCGGAGATCGTGGTTGAGCCCGCCGACCGTCCCGTGGCCACCCCGGAGGAATTGATCGCTGCGACGGTCGCGTCGGAGGAGATCCAGCTGACCACCTCGGTCAGATCCCGAAACGATCCGTCAATGAACTTCCCCGTGGCCCTTAGCTGGTGCTTGCAGCCAACCCGGATCGAAGGGTTGAGGGAGCTGACCTCGATCGAAATCAAAACATCGTTCGAGAAGGTTACTCGTTCGACGTAGCAAGCCGGGCTCAGCGCGATGAGAACAACGATCGAAGCGGCGCCGGAACGCATTAGAGGGCTCCAGCAATGCCGAGCATCGCACCTCCGTGGATCGGGGTGATTTGCACCTCGGCCCGAGGGCGAGCGCCGGAGTTGCGTGCCCTATCGGAGAAGAGCCAGATCGCGCCGCCCACCAACGCCGCGCCGCCGACGCCCACCGCGACGTTGGTCAGCGCGTTGTAGGTGGACGCTTTCTTCTGAAGAGAGTGAGCCTCCGGTGTGTCTGGGCAGACGGTGAGATTCGCCGAATCTGAGAGACATTGCCTCTTGAGAGTGTGCATCGCGTCGTTCCGGACTATCAGGAAAACGGCAGCTGCGCCCAGGCTCACGGCGCCTGTTCCGAGAACGACGTAGGGGCAGATGGGAGCCGTCGATCGTTTTTCGGGTTCCGCTCGAATTACAGGGGCGGCGGAAACAGTCGCGGCGGAAGTGACCCTTCCGTCCGAAACGGGCTTTGTATCTGTGACGACCGCCGGCTCTGGGACGACCGCCGGCTCTGAGACGGCCGTCGGTTCCGAGGCAGGCTTCGAATCGGGCACTTCCGGCTGTGGAAGCAACGACACGGTTACCGTCGCTTCCTGTTGGGGTCCCACCACCAGGTCGCGCTGGAATGAGACGCGTCCCGGCGCCTTGGCCTCCAGGTGAATTTCTCCGGATCTACAGAGGTATGGCAATCCATACAGCGATTGCGGCAGCGTTTGCCCGCCGATCAGCACCTCGGTTTCCAGCGGGATCGGATCGGCTATTACGATTATGATTCGAGCCGCCGTTCGCTGCAGCTCCCCGATCAAAGACGTGCAGGCGCGGAGAATCGCACGGCGATTGTTCAACGCTTTCGCTGCCGTGGCTTCTTGGACGCACCCCTCGGCATTCGTCATCGCGTCGGCGAGCTGCCCGACCGCGTATTGCTCCTCGGCGATGAAACGCCGGAGCGAGGGACTCATCCGAATGTCGCCGGCGCGGACAGCCAACGAGAGTGCCCGAGGATGGTCCTCCGCGTCCCTGGCCTTTTCCGCTTGTTCCAACAGAGCTTGCCGGGTCTCTGTCTCGCCGGAAATCTGTCCAAGGACCGTCAGGGAGATGAGAGTGGCCCCCACCCATACGATTCGCATCTTCTCTTCTCGACCAACCAAGGTCTTCCCCCCTCAGGCACCCGGCTTGGACGAGGCTACTCTAGCTTGATTTTTGATAATCGATAGGGCGTGGGGGTAGTGGGCTTGCGCTCCTGGCTGGGGGGCGGAGGTGGCTCCAACCGCGTGAACAACCCGAACCCCGACATCGCGGCGTCTTGCTGGAGTGCCGCCCAATGCGCCTGTCCGGCTGGAATGCCGGCGACGATTTCGATTTCCGCCATCGCCCGGCGCGCCAGAAGCTCCTGATACTTGAGCTCTAGACGCGCTGCGTCGGACGCTGTCTTCTTCAGTGCGACCACGGCGCTCTCCACGGCAGCCCTCTTTTTCGAGGCCGCGTCCAGCCGAGCGCTCAAGATCGCCACCTCCAGCTTCTCTCGCCCGAGCTGAAGTCGGCGCGCCAACTGGTCCGCGCGCTCCAGCTCGGTCTTAGCCTCATCCCTTCTATCCTGAGCCAACAGGGCGCGCGCCAGCGCGATACGCGCGGCCGGCTCAAACAGCGCGATTCCATGTTTCACAAAGATATCAAGAGCTCCCCTCCCCAATTGCTCCGCAGTTGAGAAGCGGGCTCCCTCAACTGCAACGGCGGCCAACCCGACCCGGGCATTGCCAAGGTCGGGCTGTGCGCCCAATGACTGAGACGCTTCGACGGCCGCCTGGAATTCACGCTCCGCGGATTCCAGATTTCCCTGCTGCCATAGGATGTTTCCCTTTTCCACCAGCAGTTGCGGCCGCCGATGCGCCGACGAAGAGCCGGTAGCGCTCAACTGCGAGTCGACCAGGCGTGCTGCTTCGCCGAGCTTGCCGGACGCGAAAGCTTCAAGACTGCTCGGCGCCAGCTTCCCTTGAAGAAGCACCGAGGCACCGGGCAAGTCACCCGCCCACAGCGCATGATCGGCCCGGTCCTTAAGAACGGCCAACTCGGCGGACGGACCGCCCAATTCGCTGGCGACGCGCCCGGCCGAGGTCAGTATCCGATCCAACTCAGTCCAGCTCGCGCCCCGCCGCCATTCCAGAAGATACCGATCGTGCAACAGCTCGAGCAGAGAATTCCGGTTTCCGAGGCTCGAGTAGAGCTGTTCGCCGATCGCCAGAGCTCGCTCCGCGCGATCGAAGTCTCCCGCCAGGAGCGCGAGATGACCCTCGATCGCCTTTGCATCGGCAACGGTCATCCGCGCGCCGACATCGTTCGCCTTGGCGGCGGCTTGTGCGGCCAGCTCTTGCCCCGCCGGCAAGCTTTGTGCCGCGCTCGTCTGGAGAAGATCGATGCGCGGATCGGCGGGTCTGGGCGCGGCAGCCGCGGCCGGAGCCTCTCGTCCGTTTCGCCCGCTCGATGCCATCCTCGCTCCCGACGGATTGTTGTCGAGGGCGGCGATGACCCCCGCAGCCGTTTGGATTCGATTCGCGGGATCCTTATCCAGCAATCGTGAAACGACTTGCGACAATTCGGCCGGCACACCCGGCACGGAAACGAGCGGTGCCGGCTCCGTATCCAGAATTCGCCTCGTGGTGGAAGCCGTTGACTCGCCCTTGAAGGGCGGTGAGCCGATAATCATCTCGTAGGCGACCGCGCCCAGCGCCCACAAGTCGGCTCGATGATCGACGCGCTCCCCTCGCAGGTGCTCCGGTGCGGTGTAAAGCAGCGTGCCCACCGTCTCGCCGTTCATGGTGATCGTCTGGTGCTCCGCGATGAGCTTGGCCAGACCAAAATCGAGGAGCTTCAACGTTCCTTGGCGGGTGAGCATCACATTGGCCGGTTTGATGTCCCGATGAACGATCCCCGCCGCGTGTGCCGCGGCAAGCCCGGATGCCATCTGCCGCAGAAAGGAGACAGTCTCCTCGACGCCAAGCCGGCCGCTATTGAGGCGTTGCCTTAGAGTCTGGCCCTCGTACAAAGCCATGACAATGAAGAGAATCGCCCCGTCTTGGCCTATTTCGTAGATGGTAGCGATGTTCGGGTGGTCGAGAGCGCTGGCTGCCCGGGCCTCCCGGATAAAGCGCGCTTTCGCCGTTGGGTCGTCGGCCAGCTGCGGTGCCAGCACTTTGAGCGCGACGGCCCGACCGAGCTTGCTATCTCTTGCCCGGTATACGACCCCCATGCCGCCCGCTCCGAGCCGTTCCAGCACCTGGTAGTGCGACAACATCAGACCCAGGAGCGAGTGCTCGCTCTTGCTGGTCCCATTCCTACGGAGGCTGAGCGTATGAGAGGAAATCGATCCACACGACGGGCATTCCGACGCCGGCGCAACAGTCGGCTTTCCGCAATTCTCGCAGGTAAACATCTCCACGGCGAGAGTAGATACGTCAGCGGCGGAATGAAGTCGAATCGATGCGATACCGCTTTATCCAGCGCCGAACCTGACCTCGAGCCTTGCCCAAGGCCTTAGCGACCGCGGTGATATTTCCGGAGTGTTTCTGCAGCATCTTGACGATGACTTCCATTTGCCGCCGGTCCCGGTCCGAAAGCGGGGACGGGGGAGGTTGTTGGGTCAGGGGCTCGGTCTTGGCCTCGGACGAGTGGCCTTCCCCGGGCGGAGCGGGTGCCGCCTGAACCGGGCTGGGGAAGTCGGTCGGCTGAATCGGGCCATCCCTCGCCAGTACGAGCGCCGCCATCAGACACTTCTCGAGCTCGCGAACGTTGAGCGGCCAATGGTAGCGCAGCAGCGCTCGGGCGGCATCGCAAGAGAACGCGACTTGCTCCGGGCGTCCGGGTGCGTGGCGGCGAATCAGGGTGCCAATGAGGATTCCGAGGTCCTCCCGCCGCTCCCGCAGCGGTGGCAAATAGAGCGTCCATCCCGATACACGGGCGAGCAGGTCCGCGCGGAATTGGTTGGTGGTCACCCGCGATTCCAGATCCTGGTGCGTGGCGACCACGAGACGGAGGTCGACCTTGATCGGGCGTCTGCCCCCAACGGGTAGGATTTCGCCTTCCTGAAGGACGCGCAACAGCATGGCCTGAGCGGCGGCTGGCAGGTCTCCGATTTCGTCGAGAAACAACGTCCCCTTGTCCGACCCGCGGATCAGGCCGGGCCGGTCCTCGGTGGCGCCGGTGAAAGAACCTTTCAGGTACCCGAACAGCTCGGACTGGACCAATGTGTTCGGAAGCGAAGCGCAGTTCACCGCTACGAAGGGGCCAGTCCGCGCGGAGAGTTGGTGAATCGCGGAAGCCCCGACTTCCTTGCCGGTGCCGGTCTCGCCTCGAATGACAACCGAGACCGGCGAAGGCGCGATCACGGGCACTCGCTCCAGCTCATCCGCCAAGGAGGGCACCAGGGTCAGTAGGCCGGGCACGCTCGGTCTAAGGCTGGCAGCATCGACGAGGGCAGGCAGCGTGGCCCAGGTGACGAGCGATTTTCGGAAGAGGAAGAAGGTTTGGCCCAGCTCGATCAGGTCGCCATCCTGGAGCTCCGCCGTGCGCGTGATTCGGCCATTGACCAACGTTCCGTTCTTCGAGCTCGCGTCTTCGATGATCCAACGATCCTCCGACTTGCGGATGACCGCGTGGGTGGTGGAGACCCAGGCATCAGGCACGGCGAGCAAGGTTTTGCCGCCCGGTGCCGGCGACACTCGGACGCCTTCGCGTTCGGACCCCCGGCCGATGACCACCTCGTGTACATCGCGCAGACAGTACCGAGCGCTCGGGTTGAGTGGGCGATCGCACTGCAGAACCAGGAATAGGTGCGCCTCGGCAGTTCTGTCCTCCCGCGGCCCGGTGGTCGCCCTTCGAGAGGCCGTCGTGGCTGTCCGTTCGCTTGAGCTGATCATGACGATCTCCCCTCGAAGCCGACTCTATAGGTTAGCGGCGCGGGTTTCGAGAGCGTCGTGCCAGCTACGGCGTGTTGTTGATCAGCACCGAGACGTTGCCGGCACCCCAGTTGGCAACGGCGAGGTCCTGCCGCCCGTCGCCATTGAAGTCGCCCACCCCAATGGAATGAGGAGAGTTGTCGGTGACGAACCTCTGCGCGGCCTGAAAGCCCCCATCTCCGGTTCCTAGAAGGACCGAGACATTGTTGGAATTGTGGTTGGCCACGGCGAGGTCCGGGATCCCGTCGCCATTGAAGTCGCCCACCGCAACGGACCGTGGATTGATCCCAACTCCGAAGCGTTCCGGCGCCCGAAAGCTCCCATCTCCGTTTCCCAAAAGCACCGAGACGTCGCCGGAATAAGAGTTAGCCACCGCGAGGTCCTGCGCGCCGTCGCCATTGAGGTCGCGAGAGAAGCAGGCTGGTCTCCGGCCACGAAAGTCCGCGCTGCCTGAAAGCTCCCATCCCCGACCCCCAAAAGTACCGAGACGTTACCGGAACCCCAGTTGGCCACGGCCAAATCCAGACGGCCGTCGCCATTGAAGTCGCCCACCGAAATGGAATTAGGATAGTCCCCCGCTCGAAAGCTTCGGCCGGCCTGGAAGGTCCCATCCCCGTTGCCCAAAAGCACCATGACGGTCTTCGCGTAGTGGTTGGCGACGGCCAGGTCCATCCACCCATCGCCGTTGAAGTCGCCCACCGCAATGGACTGGGGAGACGTCCCAGCCTCAAAGTCTCCCGCCGACCGGAAACCTCCATCCCCGTTGCCCAAAAACACCGAGACCTTGCTGGTCTCCCAGTTGGCCACGGCCAAATCCAGACGGCCGTCCCCATTGAAATCGCACACCACGACGGCCACGGGGAAGCCCCCAGCTGCGAAGTTTAGCGCCGCCTCGAAGCTCCCATCCCCCCTGCCCAAAAGCACCGAGACGTCGTTGGGAATGCCAGAGGAGTTGGCCACGACCAGGTCCACGACACCGTCCGCATTGAAGTCACCCACGGCAACGGAGAGAGGATAGCTCCCGGCTAGGTAGTTCCGCGCCGGTTCGAAAGAAACATCCTGGGCCTGGGCTGGAACGGCAAGAAGCACATTGCACGCAGCCAGCCATGGGCAAACCAACGCCAGATTCTTGTTCTGGGTTACCATTGCGCTTCCCTTTACTCACGCTCGGCAGACTGCGCATCGCGAGGTGTGAAGTCAAACCGCAACCCAGAGAGTTGTCCGGCCGCGTGATCGGGCTGCTTGGGATCCGCTGAGCTCACCTCATGTCGCGTCTGTTCTGGGGTGAACCCGTGGACTTGTGGCTGCAAGGCTGCGAAGCCCATCTTGGTAGCGTACCGGCCGGAAAGAAGGAGTCGTGTATGCAGCAGTTAACGTCATTCGGGGTTGCCGCTCTAGGTCTCGCTCTCATCAGCGGCGTTGGGATTCCGAAAGGGCCAGAGGTGTTTGGCTCGCAGGCGGGCGACGATTGCGCCGGCATTGCGCCGAAAGGTCTGCCGGACAGCACAAGCGTGGTCATTCCGCATCCAGAGGGCCGACCTTGCAACGGGTCTGTCTCTGTGGACGGCCAAGGGAATGTGCTGGGTGGATCCGATGACTGGACGGTGTTTCGAAGTGACGGGACTCCCATCATGCGGCTTTTGCGCGGCTCGTGGCTGATGCCTCAACCCATCGGATTCCACCTGCTTCACATCATGATCGGCGATCCCTGGGGGCATGCATACACGCATCGTTGGGTCAACCCGGACGGATTATGGGGGCCCGAGCTTTTCGTCGGTGGCGAGTATTGCTATGCCGAGCTCGGGCGGAATGTGGCCGGAGGTTCTTTTGTCCTCACTGCCTGCCGGCCGCCGGATCGGGGCCTTCATTTGCGGCGCTTTGATCCGGAAGGCCACCTCACCGCCCAGTCCGTGATCGCCGACAGCTCGCACGGCGTTACCGGAACGACGGATCTCAATGGCCTTACATTCGTCGTGTTTTTGGACGCCACGATGTTTGGTTTCGGTCCCGACGATTATGCCGCGCGTTGGTATGACGAGATGGCAAACCCAGTGACGGACTATTTTCTTCTCTTCACCGCGCCGGGAGACCACCAGATGAGCAACGCCTTCGCTCGCCCCCTGATTGGCGGAGGCGTTGCAGTCCAAATCCAGGGAGACTGGGTAGCGATCTCCCCCAGTGGGCTGGCCGAATCGTTGTCTCCACCGGAATGGCTTGCGTCGCGCTCAAACTACGAC
>WNFG01019978.1_pt1 | contig 10409 bp, 8 predicted proteins | sample 5400431 | NCBI WGS metagenome assembly WNFG01 (sample SAMN13153346, study PRJNA577476) | soil metagenome | isolation source: 120 cm saprolite under Douglas fir tree site 2 hole 3 replicate 2 | place: USA:California | collected 2015-04-18
GCTTGTGTACAGATGAGACACAGTTTCGAGCAAAGAGTCGTTTCGAAACAACATCACGGACTCGCGCGCCGCGAGGAACCCTTCCGGCGGGCTAGTCAGCCCTTCCAGGGCACGTGAGAGCCGTGAATCCAAAACACTTCGGCGCTCGCGGGCGAGCGTCCTTTCTCTTTTCTTGTCCGATTGTGGGTTAACGCTGAGCTCGGAAACGTTGTCTCGGATCTGAATGACAAGAATTCCCGAGATCACTTTCTCCAACAGGCTCTTGCGCTGCTCTAGCAGCTCTCGAAGCCAGTTGCCCGCCAGCTCGAGGCCGTAGTTGTCGTAATAGCCGGCATCCACCACATGTCGGCGGGGCCGGGTCGGAAGAAGAACCGCCGAACTGATGTATGGGAAAGCGGCCGAGAGGCGGGCCGCAGTCGACAGCGGGAAATGACCCCAAGCTTGCGGAGAGATCTGCCAAAGCTGGTATGCCGTTCGAGACGCCAGGCCGGTCGAGGGTTCTGCTCCGGTTGCCTTGCTTGAAAGCCAGCGAACGTAGTGGTCGTTGATATCCGTTACATCGAGATTGCTGATGATCAGGCGCCTTCCATCCTCGATTAACATTGGCGAGAGGACCAGCGACGGCCACCGGCCCGATGCTTCGCCCTGCCTCAGGTCATCGAATGAGATGCGAAGGTTGATATCGAGTTTGGCTTTCAGGTTTTCACACCAGGCCGATTCGAGCGCGAGCGCACGGTCCTGCAAGTTGTCGCGACCGATGAAAGCCAGCGGAATGTCGTGAAACACGAGCTTGCGAACCAGCGGGGTCAGACCGTCCATTGCCACGGCGCTCATCAGTTGTTGCCAACTGCCCCTGGGAGCTGGATTGCCCGGCGCCTCGTTCCGCCGAGCCAGGAGCGCCACCCAACTGGCCGCGCCCATCATCCCGCCTGACGCTCCGGTAACGAGGCGAGTCGCTGCTCGAAAGCCTTCGATTTCATCCAGCTGGCCGAGAATGGCCGCGGTCCACGTCGCGGCGCGAAGGCCTCCGCCGCTCGCGCATACGACGATCAACCGCCTTTGCCCGTTGTGGCTGTCCCCGGTGCTAAGCGCGACATCGTAGGGAAGCGGCCGCGGTTGTGGCAATTCGTTGATTTCGATGCTCGGTGGATATGGAACTGGATGAGCGTAGAGCTCGCTCAAGGCGGGTATCCGGAGCTTGTATCGCCGACCCCCGGCCCACACGAACGTGCCGAGCAGAAGCAGGAACGCAGCCGCGGCGAGCAGGTGTAGCTCGGGTTCCGGCAATGGGCGCCAGAGTTCTAAGGCGCTGAAGGGGGCCACGTGCATCAGCCGAGTCACAGACTGGGTTTGAGTCACTGAGACCAGAAGAAAAGCGATGAGCGCTCCGACTGCCGCGCCTGCCATGAGTGCACCGGCCGGAACTTGCACCGCTGCTTTCGAAGAGAGGCCCTCGGTATCGACCTGGCGAATCGCTGGGGCAATGCCTCGATTTTCTCCGATGCCCCCTTTCTGGTGCTTCGACCGCCGATAGCGTCCCCCCTGAACAAGACTTCGCCAGCCGACCAGCACCAGCCAAACGACAACGCCAACGACGAGAAAGTCGAAGAAGCTGATGCATCGGGACGGACGATTGAGCCCGTCCAGCAGGTACGCCACCAGGAAGGCCTCGGCCGCCAATAACGTCGCTGCGAGGCCAGCGTAGAATCGCATCCCCCAGCGTTCGTTCCAGAAAAGCCGAGGCAGCCCGAATGCCTTTCCTGTGCCACAGAGGATTGCAAAGACGAGCGTCGGCGGAATGATGACAATTGGATGCCGTAACATCGCTTCCGCAAAGTAGAGTAGCTGCATCGTCGAATGCTCCAAGTCAGCTCAGTTGCGACAGCTAGCAGCTGAATCGGAGATCGCCAAGCATCGAGCAAAGGCCAAGGGCGGCGATCATCAGCGGCGCGGGAATACGATCGGCAATTGGCGGTTGGCGGCATCAAAAGGAGGCGAGGGGTGCCCACCTTTGTTTTGACGATCAACGGCCGTTCGCGCCGCGTCACCGCAGACCCTGAGATGCCTCTGCTGTGGGTTTTGCGCGATCTGCTGCGGATGACCGGAACCAAGTACGGTTGCGGAGTCGGCGTTTGCGGTGCCTGCACCGTCCACGAGAACAATGCTGCGGTACGCAGTTGCCAGATTCCACTCTCGAAGGCTGCTGGAAAAAGCTACACCACCATTGAGGGCCTTTCGCCCGACGGCGGGCACCCATGTCAAAAGGCATGGATCGACGAGGATGTGGCTCAGTGCGGCTACTGCCAGCCTGGAATGATCATGGCCGCCGCGGCGCTGTTGACTCAAACGACAAACCCGACGGATCAACAGATCGACGCGGTGATGTCGGACCTGGTTTGTCGTTGCGGGACTTATCAGCGCATCCGCCGGGCGATCCATCTGGCAGCTCGCCAAGGTAGGAAGGCATGAAGCTCTCTCGGCGCGCTTTTCTCCAGACAGCCACCCTCGCCGGCACGGGTTTGGCGATTCGTTTTCATCTGCCCGCCGCAGCGGACGCAGCTTCCCCAGTTTTCTTCGAGCCAAACGCCTACCTCCGGATCACTCCCAACAATGTCGTTACGCTCTGGGTCACGCGTTCCGAAATGGGTCAGGGGGTGCGCACCAGCTTGCCGGCAGTTCTCGCCGACGAGCTGGAAGTGGATCTAGCCAGAGTAAAACTCGAACAGGCGATGCCAGGCGTTCGTTTCAAGGGCATCCGCTTGCGAACGAGCGGAAGCGGCAGCAGCTCCGGCACGTTTCTGGCACTTCGCCGTGCGGCAGCGAGCGCTCGTGAAATGCTGGTCTCCGCTGCCGCCGAGAAATGGGGAGTCGACCGCGCGTCTTGCCGGGCGCAGTCCGGCTCGGTGGTGCATCTCTCCTCGGGGCGCAAACTTACCTATGGCGAACTCGCGGAACGGGCCAGTCGCCAGTCGGCTCCCGGAGATCCGCCGCTCAAGAATAGCCGCGATTTTCGTTTTGTCGGCAAGTCACTCAAACGGGTCGATGGTCCAGCAATTGTTCGCGGACAAGCTTTGTATGGCATTGACATTCGGGTTCCGGGAATGCTCGTTGCGATGGTCGAGCGCTGTCCCTTTCTCGGTGGAAAGGTGGCCACCTTCAACGGGAGCAAGGCTCTTGCGATACCCGGGGTCCGCCATGTCGTGCCCGTCAAAAGCGGCATCTCAACGGGCGTGGCGGTCGTGGCGGAGACCACGTGGTCAGCGCTGAAGGGCCGCGAAGCTCTGAGTGTGCAGTGGGAGGAAGGTCCAAATACAGACTTTGATTCGGACCGGTTCGCCCAAAGCTTGAGGACCGCTCTCACAGAGGAAGGTTATCCGATCCGTCGCCACGGAAGCGCCGATAAGTTGCTGGCCACGGCCACCAAGAGGCTGGAAGCCGTTTATGACTTCCCGTTTCAGGCGCATGCGCCGCTCGAGACGATGAATTGCATTGCGGACGTCCACCGGGACGGGTGTGAGGTATGGGCGCCCTCCCAGACGCCGGAGACGGCGCAGACCGATATCGTGAAGATGCTGGGACTGCCGCCCGAGACGGTAAAGGTCCATACGACACTGATCGGAGGTGGATTCGGTAGACGGCTGTTCGTCGACTACGTCCACGAGGCAGTAGAGATCTCCAAGGCTGTCAGCAAACCAATACAGGTTGTCTGGACCCGCACCGACGATACCCGTCACGGCTTTTTCCACCCTGCCTCGGTGAATCAACTCGCGGCGGGGTTCGCCGCTGACGGACATATCTTGGCATGGGTTCACAAATGCGTTGGCTCACCGCTCTCGATGTTCGGACTCCCCACCGAAGAAGAGAAGAAGGACTTACAGCGATATGCGAAGGAAGGATCACCTTGGGGTGCCTTCGACAATCCTTACAATTTTGGGGCGATGAAAGTGGACTACGTTTCCGTGGACAACCCGGTACCAACCGGTTCCTGGCGTGCCGTCGAGTACCCGGCCACCGTGTTTGCCCGCGAGTCCTTCATCGATGAGATCGCTCACTTCCTGGGCAAGGATCCCCTGCAACTGCGGATTGATCTCCTCCAGCCCGGCGACATACTCGACCTAGGCGATCAAAAGATTGATCGCCGGCGGATGATTCGCGTGCTCGAGGCAGTCCGCGAGAAATCCGGCTGGTCGAATCCTCTCGCGCGTGATGCTCAAAATCGCCGGTGGGGACGTGGCTTGGCGATCAACATCTACCACGCAGGAAGCTACATCGCGCAGGTGGCGGAGGTTTCGGTGGCACGGGATTTGAGCGATCTGCGCGTGCACCGGATCGTCTGCGTCGTCGATTGCGGGCTCGCGATCAATCCGGCAGGTTTGGAGGGACAAGCTGAGAGTGGAATCACCTGGGGGCTTTCGGCCACTCTGCATGGCAAGATCGATTTTCGTGGCGGGCGCGCGGTCCAGGGGACCTATGGCGATTTCCGGGTGATGCGGATGAACGAAATGCCGGTAATCGAGACCCACATCTTGCCCAGCGATGCTCGTCCGGGGGGCTTTGGTGAGCACCCGGTGCCGCCCGTGGCACCGGCAGTTGCCAATGCGGTGTGTGCAGCGGTGGGGAAGCGGGTCCGCAAGTTGCCGATCACACCTGCGGAGCTCAGCAGCTGAAGCGCTGGGAGACAGCCCTCCGGTAGACCTTAATGCCAGACGAATCTGCGACGGAAAAAGCGCGGCGCCGAAGGCAGGCGCCTAGCTCTTAGCTCTTCTTCTAGCCGGCGCTTCCTGAAAGTACGGAATCTGTTCGTGTCAACTGCAGGTCAAGCTGGTCAGATTTGGGTCATGCCGCCGTCGACGAAGAGCTCAATGCCAGTGACGTAGCTACTCTCGTCGGAAGCGAGGAAGGAGACCACTTTGGCAACTTCGTCCAAGGTTCCTGTGCGGCCGAGGGGTATTTTCCCTGCGACGCTGTCTGCGTATTGTTTGATTTGTTCCTCCGTCATGCCCAAGGAATTGCGGTAGCCCGGAGAAGGAATCACGCCAGGACTAATAGCGTTGACGCGGATTTTGCGGTCTTTGAGATCCGTGGTGAAGGTGCGCGCGAAGGACCGCACGGCCGCTTTGGATGCGCTGTACACGCTGAACGCGGGCGGTCCTGTCACGGAAACGATCGACGCATTCAGAATGATCGAGCTTCCATCCTTTAGAAGCGGAAGCGCCTTTTGCACGGTGAACAGAAGGCCCTTGACGTTGACGTTGAACGTTTTGTCGAAGTGCTCTTCGGTGATTGCGCCGAGCGGGGCGAATTCTCCGGTGCCAGCGTTGGCGAAGAGAATGTCTATGTGGCCCTTCTGCTGCTTTACGGTTGCGTATAACCGATCAAGATCGGCGAGATTTGAGACGTCGCCCTGCACCGCGGTAACGCTCTTGCCGATCTGCTTCACCGCCGCGTTGAGCTCGCTTTGACGGCGGCCCGTAATAAAGACGTATGCGCCCTCTGCAACGAACCGTTGCGCTGTAGCGAGACCGATTCCGCTATTGGCTCCCGTGATGACTGCTACTTTTCCTTCCAGCGCACTCATGTTCTTTGTCATATTTGATTGCCTGTCTGTCGTCTCGTACCCGGGTCGCCAGTTTTAAAGACCGAGTTCACTTAGCCCTTGCGTTCGACCTCGGCTTCAGCTCCTTGCCGAGCGTGTCCAACGCACTTTCGTAGGAGCGCAACCAATCCGTGTGTCCACCGATACCCCAATCCTCGCTCTTCAGTTCGATGATGGTCACCCAGACGCGGTTCGCGTCTTCGGACACATACTGCTTACCTTCCGCGAGCATGATGATCCGGGTGAAATCATGAATGAGATGCAGCTTTGTGAGCGTGTCGAATCGACCCGCGGGTAGACGCACCTCGATGAAGTAGAAGGGATCCTTGTGGTGCGGGCTGCCCCCGTTGTAATCGGAATCCTCCTCCACTTCGTATACCCAGCCCTTCATCATCTTCCGGGCTTCGGGGGTATCGGGCACTTTCTCCCAGTACATGAGCGTATCGGTCAGCTTCGCCATCACGGCATGCTGCACTTTCTTGGTAAACGTGCCACGTCGGAGGGTGAGATTGATCCAAGGCATGACAGCTCAGATAGCAAGACGACTGCCAGCCCATCCTGTTGATTCGAATAGCGTCGGCTGAGCGATGACTGCCGAGTTTTCGGCAATTTCCGAAGGGTTGGCGCCAGGCTCGCGTGGCGTCAGCGCGCTGGAGCGCCTCTTCCTCAACGACATGCGTTCAGCCCGAGGGCTGGCATCTGGCCTGCTGACGGCTCACTTCCGCGGCGATCGTTTGCGCTTTGCCCGTGCACCGGGAATTGCCTTGGCCTGGGCTCTCGGTTGAATGCTGTACTGCGGATCCTGATCCACTTGTCTGGTACCGATGAGCCTGCGGCGTTAGAGTCCCGGCATGCAGACCTTCGCCGAGTTCTGGCCGTTCTATTTGAATGAGCACAAGAAGCCCCTCACGCGCGCGCTGCATTTCGGCGGCACGTCGCTCTCGATCGTGCTGATCCTCTCGGCGCTGGCGCTGCGGCGGCCGCTGCTCATCGTACCGGCCGTGCTGTGCGGATATGCCTTCGCCTGGGCGGGGCACTTCTTCGTGGAGCACAACAAGCCCGCGACGTTCAAGCATCCGGTCTGGAGCTTTGCGGCGGACCTGCGGATGCTCGCGTTTGCGCTGAGCGGGCGCCTCACAGCTGTATATTCGCGCGGCTTTGACCAGCCGCGAACGGGTCATTCGCGTCGTCGGCTTCCTGTTCGCCGGACTTGCGGCTGTTCAGGTTGTTCGGTTGACTGTGTTCTCAGTAGACCCAAGCAGAACAGGCGCGGCCGTTTATCCATTCGACCAGTTTTACGTTCAGCATTCCTGTCTCTCCGCCTACTTCCAAGCCGCCAAACTCGGTCAAGCCCGAGTGCCCAATCTTTACGACGAAACGCTCTACGCGGGCTCGCTAGATCGTTTCCACATCGACCCGTATTTATATCCCCCGCAGTTTTTGCTGCTTCCCGCGTCTCTGCTTGGAATCACCGCTGACTTCTACCGTTTTCGTATCTTCTGGTTCGTCTTCGATTTAGTCCTCTTCCTCGCGGCAACGCTAGTCGTCGCGCGGTGGATAGGCGGTCTTCACGGTCGGACGGTGTTGATGCTCACCGGATTGCTGATCGCAGCCGTGCCGACAGCAATGACGCTGCAAATCGGCAACTTCCAAATTGTCGGGTTCGCCCTCGCGATGCTCGCAATGGTGCTGATCGAGTCAGATTTCCTCGTGTTCGGAACGGCTCTCCTGGCGTTTGCTGCCGCAAGCAAACTGTTCCCCGGCATTCTCGTTGTCTGGTTAGCGTTTCAACGCCGCTGGCGAGCAGTCGTGTGGGTGTTCGCGTGGAACGTCGTGCTGCTGTTAGCGACGGCGCTTTGGTTTGGTTGGGCACCGATAAGAGCGTTTTTTCAATACGAAATGCCTCGGTTGTCTTTCCCTCTACACGGTCCGATCGACATTGTGATGACGCCGTTCGCCGGGAAAATTGCGGCGCTGAACTACGGCGTCACCTCGGTTGTTCCCAAGTTGAGAGCCTTGGGTTGGACCAGTCTCGGTTTCGGAGCGTTCCAGACGGTTCGACTGGTCTACCTTCTTCTTTTGATTGGGCTGGTTGTGCGATTGCGGGATGCATTTTCTGCGCGGTGGTTGGACGATGCCGCTTCGTTCCGATTGCACCAAGCACAGACTTGGCTCGCGCTGCTCAATCTGGCAAGCGTCCTGAGTCCCTTCGTGCCGGACGTATACGCCGTTATCGGCACACTGTGGTTGCTGATTCTGGTCGTCCCGGAGATTCGAGTCACCTGGTCGAACGTCACGGCGCTCGTGCTCGTCTGGCTCGCACTCAATGTCGTCGCGCCGTTAGGACCGGGCCTACCAGAGGTCGGACTGGTGACACGAATAATCGCAGGATTTCTTGTTCAATCGATTCTCATCATCGTGAACGTTCGCGTGTTGTTGACCGCGAACGCCCGCAGTTCTGGCGTTGAACGTCGAGAGGTTCTGGTCGATCGATCAGCCATTGCGTCATCCGGCTAGCGCCGCAGGACACGAAGGCGGAGCGATATTCCAAAGTCCCGTTCGAGATGCCGGCTTATTTCGTGGGAAGTGAGAGGTAGGTTTGGCCCAATCCGGTTAGCTCTCCGGGTGCGCCGAGCAGGCTGGTAAAGTGCGGGTCAGGGCTCCAGCGTCCCGTGAACCAAGCGTACCGGAAGACGTCGATGCGGGACTCGCAAGTCGCGACCATGTCAGTCATCTGCGCCTCTTGTCCAGCCAAGGTCACAATCTGGGCGCCGTCGTTCTGGTTATGCCAATTTGCGAACTCGGTCACCCCAAAAGGTTTACCGTACTTGCCGAGACGGTCCAATTGGCCCTTCAGCCCGTAGTCGTACCAGTGGAAGGCCAAGTAATCGATTTGCGGATTGCGGTTGCCATTGGCCGCCTGGTAAGCGGCGTAAAAAGCGTCGAGCCAGTTCACTGGGTCTTGGTAGTTCGGCATCGTGCCCCAGGTGATGGCTGGCCCCACGATCTTGACGCCAGTTTGGGCCGCAACCGCCTCATAACTCGGCCATAACTGGGCAGCCTGCTGAGGGGTCACGTTGGCCTGGCTTACCAAGTTCGGCTCGTTGAGAACCAACATGTATTTGATGCTCGGATTGGCCCTCAAGTAGGTCACGATAGCGCTAGCGTTGAAGTTTCCATTCCACAGCATTGGGTAGAAGTCCGTGGAATAGCGCGTGGCATAGTCGGCCGGGACAGCGGAGTTGGGATGTGGAGACCAGTTGTACCACCAGCTTACACCTGGCGAGAGTGCGGCAAGGTCGGCTGGCGAGGCGAGATCATAGGCGACACCTCGTTTCGCGCTCTTGCTAGCCGAAGAACCCGACGTAGCCGATCCGCCGCATCCAGAAAGGCTGGCAAGGGTTGTAGACGTCAGAAAGCAAATAAAACAAAACCAAACATGTTTGCGCATGGCTAGCGGCTCGCCCTCACCAACCTATGGCGACGAGCATGTATTGAGGATTGGAATGAGAGATGTAGGTGGAGTAGCCCCCTACATCGTCATAGGGAAATCCGTATGCTTTGCCGTCAATGCCGTTATCGTGCCAGAACTTTGCGTAATAGTTGGCGGGAACCTGGAGGTAGAAATTTTGACTGGTCGCCCACATGCTTTGGCTTAACAATCTGCCGTCGGGAGAGAAAGTTCCGGGACCGGCGGTGTGCCTGTAGATAGCGGCAGAAAGGTCCGGGTAAGCGCCCAAGCCGCTTCCGTTTGGCCCGGCTTTGGGAATGGTGAGCCCGTTACTTGACCAAATTTGGTCGATGTAGGCCGCATAATAATTTTGGTATGCTCCGCCGGCGTCGAATCCTCCTGCACCTGGGTTGACGATTCTGTAGGGCGCCTGGACTGTCGCCAGATGTTGAAATTCAGGGGGAACCGCAGCCACAAAGCGTGCAAATGTTGCTGCCCGGTCTTCCGCGAAGGTGGCAGGGTTCTCCCCGACCGTCGCTTCAAAACCATCGGCACAATATAACCTCATAGCGAGCTTGATGCCGAACGCGTCGACCCGTGTGGTATTGCCGTTAAACCGCGCCGGGCCAATCGTGTACTCGAGGAAATCATAGTACTGATTTTGGTTCGTGCCGACGCTTCCGAGGTAAACGTAGATCCTCCCTGAGGAGTTGGCCGGCATATCGAAGAATTGTTGATCGGCGATCGAATGAGTTTGCCTGACACCATTGATCGTGACGCTCCAAAAGACCTGGCTATCGGGGTATTTGCCGTTGGTGCGGTTCAGGAATTTAAACGTCATGACGTTCGTCGCGGGCGGTATATTGCTGGCATCCCAAAAACCTGGCGGCGTTGTGACAGGAGGAGTTTGGTTCGTGATGGAGCCGCACCCGCTTAGAAAAATCACTGTGGAAAGAAGTGCGGCGGTCGAGCCTCTCGATCGAGAAGCGGTCATAGGTGTCCTCCAAGTGTAATTGCTCCACGCCGGAACAAAGCGAAGCGCTCCGGCGGTTGACGTCTAGGAGCTGATATTCACTGATGCGGTATCGCTGTAGAGTCTTGCACTGCGTGAGGCAGTTTGTTGCCCCGCATGCACGGCCGTTCCTTCTGCGAGCAAACAGATGCTAACAGATGGCGCCAAATTTCGGCAATGAACTCAAACATGCGACAGCGCACGCCTTTTAGCTGATTCGCTTTATCGGACAAGGATTTAGGTCGAAAGAGTTGTCGGCTTTCAGTGGACGCGGTCGATCTCTACTTGGCCCAGGACCAGCGAAGGTAGCATCGATTTTTTCGACGTATCACGCCTAAATTTCCTAATTG